>Ga0265797_10001665_pt1 | contig 38916 bp, 33 predicted proteins | sample P2T30metagenome_FD_192433 | JGI IMG/M metagenome (GOLD analysis project Ga0265797, IMG submission 192433) | Plant litter microbial communities from East Loma Ridge, Irvine, California - P2 T30 | ecosystem: Environmental > Terrestrial > Plant litter > Unclassified | place: USA: California...
TGTTTTCACCCTGTCGCTGCTGGCGGCATGCGGCAAGAAAGACACCGCCCCGCCCGCTCCGCCGCCGCCCACCGTCTCCGTCGTGACCGTCGCGCCGGCGGCCGTCGCCGTGACCGACGAGCTGCCCGGGCGCGTGGAGGCGTCGCGCATCGCCCAGGTGCGTGCGCGTACGCCTGGCATCGTGCTGAAACGCGTGTTCCAGGAAGGCGGCGACGTCAAGGCGGGCGAGGTCCTGTTCCGCATCGACCCGGCCGAGTTCCAGGCCAGCTACGCCAGCGCGCAGGCGGCCGTGGCCAAGGCCGAGGCCAACCTGGCGCAGGCCGACCTGAAGGTGAAACGCTACAAGCCGCTGCTGGCCGCGCAGGCCGTCAGCCAGCAGGAATACGACGATGCCGTGACGGCGCAGAAGCAGGCCTCGGCCGACCTGGCGACGGCGAAGGCGGCACGCCAGACGGCGGGGCTGACGCTGGGCTACGCGACCGTGACGGCGCCGATTTCCGGCCGCGTCGGCCGCGCCCTCGTCACCGAAGGTGCGCTGGTCGGCCAGGGCGAAGCGACGCCGATGGCCACCGTGCAGCAGCTCGACCCGATCTACGTGACGATCACGCAGTCGTCCACCGAGGTGGCGCAGCTGCGCCAGGCGCTGGCCAGCGGCCGCCTGAAAAGCGTGGGCCGCGAACAGGCCAAGGTTACGCTGCTGATGGAGAACGGCGAGGAATACGGCCAGCCCGGCAAGCTGCTGTTCTCCGACGTGTCGGTGGACGAGACCACCGGTTCCGTCTCCATGCGGGCCGAGTTCCCGAATCCGAAACGCACGCTGCTGCCGGGGATGTACGTGCGCGCCCGGCTGGAACAGGGCGTCAACGAGGCCGCCATCACGGTGCCGCAGCAGGCTGTCGTGCGCGGCGCCGAAGGCTCGTCCGTCATGATCGTCGGCAGCGACAACAAGGTCGTCGCCCGTCCCGTCAAGGCCGAAGCATCCAGCGGCGACAAGTGGATCGTCAGCGACGGGCTGAAAGGCGGCGAGCGGATCATCGTCGAGGGCTTCCAGAAGGCCAAGCCGGGAGCGGCCGTGACGCCGCAGCCGTGGCAGCCGAAGGCGCCGGCCAACGGCGCGGGTGCAGCCCCTGCTCCGGCCACGCCCAAATAAGCGGGAGCCGCGATGCCTAAATTCTTTATCGACCGGCCCGTCTTTGCCTGGGTGATCGCCCTGTTCATCCTGCTGGGCGGCGCGCTGGCGATCACGCGGCTGCCGGTGGCGCAGTACCCGACCATCGCCCCGCCGTCGATCGTCGTTACCGCCAACTATCCCGGCGCCACGGCGCAGGTGCTGGACGACGCCGTCACCAGCGTCATCGAGCAGGAGATGAACGGCGCCGACGGCCTGCAGTACGTGGAGTCGCAGAGCGATGCCAGCGGCGGCGTCACGATCACCGTCACGTTCCTGCCGGGGACGAACCCGGACCTGGCCGCGGTGGAGGTGCAGAACCGCATCAAGCGCGTGGAATCGCGCCTGCCGCAGGCCGTTACGCAGCAGGGCGTGCAGGTCAACAAGGCGCGCTCGAACATCCTGATGTTCGTCGGCCTGTACGCGACCGACGGCCGGATGGACCCGACGGCCATCGGCGACTACATGGCCCGCAACGTCGTCAACGAAATCAAGCGCATTCCCGGCGTGGGGCAGGCGCAGCTGTTCGGTACCGAGCGCGCGCTGCGCGTCTGGGTCGATCCGGACAAGCTGACGGGCCTGAAGCTGAACATGAGCGACGTCACGGCCGCGATCCGCGCGCAGAACGCGCAGGTCACGTCCGGCACCATCGGCGACCTGCCGAATCCGACGTCGCAGGCGTATGCGGCGCCGGTGGTCGTCACGGGCCAGCTGACGTCCGTCGAGCAGTTCGCGAAAGTCGTCCTGCGCGCCAATCCGGACGGCTCCACGGTGCGCCTGGGCGACGTCGCCCGGCTGGAGATGGGCGGTGCCACGTACAACATCAGCGCGCGCCTGTCCGGCCAGCCGTTCGTCGCCATCGCCGTGCAGCAGTCGCTGACGGGGAACGCGCTGGAGACGGCCAACCTGGTCAAGGCGAAGATGGAGGAACTGTCGAAGTTCTTCCCGCCGGGCCTGAAGTACACGGTGCCGTACGATACGTCCACCTTCGTCAAGATCTCCATCGAGGAGGTGGTCAAGACGCTGCTGGAAGCGGTGGTGCTGGTGTTCATCGTCATGTACGTCTTCCTGCAGAACTTCCGCTACACGATCATCCCGACGATCGTCGTGCCGATCGCGCTGATGGGTACCTTCGCGGCGATGCAGGTGTTCGGCTATTCCATCAACGTGCTGACGATGTTCGGCATGGTGCTGGCGATCGGTATCCTGGTCGACGATGCCATCGTCGTCGTCGAGAACGTCGAACGGATCATGAGCGAGGAAGGCCTGTCGCCGCGCGACGCGACGAAAAAGGCGATGTCGCAGATCACCGGCGCCATCATCGGCATCACGCTGGTGCTGATCGCCGTGTTCGTGCCGATGGCATTCTTCGGCGGCGCCGTGGGCGCGATCTACCGCCAGTTCTCGCTGTCGATGGTGGCGGCGATGGGCTTCTCGGCGCTGATGGCGCTGACGCTGACGCCGGCGCTGTGCGCGACGATGCTTAAACCCGTCGAGGCGGGTCATCACGTCGAAAAGCGCGGCTTCTTCGGCTGGTTCAACCGCGGCTTCGCGAAAACGGCGACGAGCTATCAGGGCGTGATCGCCCGCATCCTGACGCGCACCGGCCGCTTCATGCTGATCTTCGTCGCGCTGCTGGCCATCGTGGCGTGGCTGTACATGAAACTGCCGTCGTCGTTCCTGCCGAACGAGGACCAGGGCTACATCATCACCAACGTGCAGCTGCCGCCGGGGGCGTCGCGCCCGCGTGCGGAAGCCGTGCTGGCGCAGGTGGACGACTACTTCCGCAAACAGCCGGAAGTGGCGCGCACGATTGCGGTGGCCGGCTTCTCGTTCTCCGGCAACGGCCAGAACGCGGGCCTTGTGTTCGTGCCGCTGAAGGACTGGGACGAGCGGGGCAAGGGTCACTCGGCCGACGACCTGGCGAAGCGGGCGATGGGGGCGCTGTCCGGCATTCCCGACGCCGTCGTCTACCCGCTCTCGCCGCCGCCGATCCGCGAGCTGGGTAACGCCACCGGCATCACGGCGCGGCTGCAGGACCGCAGCGCGCAGGGGCACGACGCGCTGGTCGCGGCGCGCAACCAGCTGCTGGGCATGGCGGGCAAGAGCGACATCCTGCGCGGGCTGCGGCCGGAAGGCATGGAGGATGCGCCGCAGCTGCAGGTGGACATCGACCGCGAAAAGGCCAATGCGCTGGGGGTGACGTTCGCCGACATCAACAGCACGCTGTCCGCCGGCCTGGGTTCGTCGTACGTCAACGACTTCAACGCGGCCAACCGCCAGCAGCGCGTGATCGTGCAGGCCGACCAGAAAAGCCGCATGCAGCCAGGCGACATCCTGCGCCTGAACGTGCGCAGCAGCGGGGGCAACATGGTGCCGTTCGCGTCGTTCGCGACGACGAAGTGGATCAACGGTCCCGTGCAGCTGGTGCGCTACAACGGCTATCCCGCCATCAAGCTGACGGGCGATGCGGCGCCGGGCCGCAGCACGGGCGAAGCGATGGAGGAACTGGAGCGCCTGGCCGCGCAGCTGCCGCCGGGTTTCGGCATCGAATGGACGGGCCAGTCGCTGGAAGAGCGCACGTCCGGCTCGCAGGCCCCTGCCCTGTTCGCGCTGTCGCTGCTGGCGGCGTTCCTCGTGCTGGCGGCGCTGTATGAAAGCGAGTCGATTCCGATCGCCGTGCTGCTGGTGGTGCCGCTGGGCGTGCTGGGCGCGCTGCTGGGTGCCCATATCCGCGACCTGCCGAACGACGTCTACTTCAAGGTCGGCCTGATCGCCATTATCGGCCTGTCGGCGAAGAACGCGATCCTGATCATCGAGTTCGCCAAGGACCTGCAAGCGGGCGGCATGGGCCTGATCGAGGCGACGCTGGAGGCGGTGCATCTGCGCTTCCGCCCCATCATCATGACATCGCTGGCGTTCATCCTGGGCGTGCTGCCGCTGGTGATCGCCACGGGCGCCGGGTCGGCCAGCCAGCGCGCCATCGGCACGGGCGTCATGGGTGGCATGATCACGGCGACCGTGCTGGCCGTGTTCCTGGTGCCCGTGTTCTTTGTCGTGATCCGCAAGATCTTCAAGGGCAGCGAGCGGCAGCGCCGCCTGGCCGCGCACGAACTGGATATGCCGGAGACCAAACCATGATCAAACCTGCTCTGACCATTCTCGCCGCGGCGCTGCTGTCGGCATGCTCGCTGGCGCCCACGTACCAGCGCCCCGCTGCCCCCGTTGCGGCGGACTTTCCCGTCAACGCGCCGGGTGCCGGGGCCGCCGCGGCCCCGGCGGCCGAGGGAAAGGCCGCCGTCGACACGGGCTGGCGCGATTTCTTTGCCGACGACCGGCTGCGCGGGCTGATCGCCACGGCGCTGGAAAACAACCGCGACCTGCGCACGGCCGCGCTGCGCATCGAGGAGGCGCGCGCCGCATACAACATCACGCGCGCGGACCGGCTGCCGAACCTGAACGCGGGCCTGACGGGCACGCGCGCCCGTTCGGCCGATTTCCGGAACGTGGGCGGACAAGGCGGCGTGGGCGAGTACTACGACGCCGGCATCTCGATCCCCGCGTTCGAGCTGGATTTCTTCGGCCGCGTGCGTAACCTGTCGGCGGCGGCGCTGTCGACGTATCTCGCCACCGACGAGGCCCGGCGCGCCGCGCAGATCAGCACCGTGGCCGAAGTGGCCAAGGCCTACTTCACGGAGCGGGCTTACGCCGAACAGCAGAAGATCGCGCAGAGCACGTACGAGGCGCGGCGCCGCACTTATGACCTGACGCGCCAGCGCATGGATGTAGGCGCGTCGTCGCTGCTGGACCTGCGCCTGAACGAAACGCTGATGGAGACGGCGCGGGCGCAGGCGCTGGCACTGGCCCGGCAGCGCGCGCAGGCCGAGAACGCGCTGACGCTGCTGGTGGGCGCGCCGCCCGCGCAGGCAGCGACCGGACCGATGGCCGACGACCGCCAGATCGACGCGATGAGTGCCGTGCCGGCCGGCCTGCCATCGGACCTGCTGGCGCGCCGCCCGGACATCCGCGCGGCCGAGCAGCGCCTGCGCGCGGCCAATGCGAACATCGGCGCGGCGCGGGCAGCCTTCTTCCCGCGCATCTCGCTGACGGCGGCGCTGGGCAGCAGCAGCCCGGAGTTCTCGGGGCTGTTCGACAGCGGCACGAAAACCTGGTCGTTCGTGCCGCAACTGGCCGTACCGATCTTCGATGCGGGCCGCAACCGCGCCAACCTGAATGTGGCCGAGGTGCGCAAGGACCTGGCCGTGGCGGATTACGAACGCACCATCCAGGTGGCGTTCCGTGAAGTGGCGGACGCGCTGGCCGCGCGCAGCTATCTGGCTGACCAGGTGGCGGCGCAGCGGGCGATCCAGGGCGCGCAGGCCGAGCGCCTGCGGCTGCTGCAGCTGCGCTTCGAGAACGGCGTGGCCAGCACGCTCGACGTGCTGGACGCCCAGCGCGAACTGTTCGACGCCGAACAGCAGCTGGTGCAGGCAAGGCTGCTGCGCACGACCAGCGCCATCGACCTGTATCGGGCGTTGGGAGGCGGTCTGCAGTAATGGCGTCGCCCATTACCATCCGCCTCGGCCAGCGCGCCCGCCGGCGCATCGCCAGCGACGGCCTGCAGGCGCTCGATGTCGCCATCATCCCCGCCGCGGCAGGCGGGCCGAAAGGCCTGATCCTGCACGGCATCGACAAATGGCTGTTCGGCGAATGGCTGCCCGCCGCGCCGCGCGAACGCCGGCTGATCGGCGCGTCGATCGGCGCGTGGCGCATGGCCGCCAGTGCGCTGGCCGACCCCGTCGCCGCGCACAAGCGCCTCGCCCATCACTACACGCACCAGACTTATCCCGACAAGGTGGACGCCGCCTACGTCAGCCGCACGGTGCGCGGCCTGCTGGACGAAGTGCTGGGTGGGCATGGCGGCGAAGCGCTGCGGCATCCGCTGCATCGCCTCTCCGTGATCACGGCACGCGGCATCGGCCCGCTGGCGGACACGCGCGGCGTGCGCTGGCGCGAGATGGCCGGCTTCCTGCTGGCGGCTGCCGGCAACGCCGTCTCGCGCGCACGGCTGGCACGGGCAATGGCGCGCGTGGTATTTCATGACGCGCGCGACCAGGGCGCATGGCTGCGCGAAAAGTTCGACGCATTCGGGACGACGTTCGCCGTATTGGACGAGGCCAACCTGCACGCGGCGCTGGTGGCATCGGGCTCGATCCCGCTGGTGCTGGAAGCCGTCAACGACATCCCGGGTGCGCCAGCGGGCACGTACTGGGACGGTGGCCTGATCGACTACCACCTGCACCTGCCCTACCAGCGCGATCCCGGCCTGGTGCTGTACCCGCACTTCACCGACCACATCGTCCCGGGCTGGCTGGATAAATCGATGCCGTGGCGCCGCGCCAAAGACGAGGCGCTGGACAACATGATCCTCGTCGCGCCATCGCCATCGTTCCTGGCCCGCCTCCCGAACGGCAAGATGCCCGACCGCGCCGACTTCAAGCACTACGGCCAGAACCACGCCGCCCGCATCCGCGACTGGACGTTTGCGATTGGCGAAAGCGAGCGGATGGCGGAGGCGCTGGCAAGGTGGGCGGAGAAGCCGGACCTGAAGCAGGCGGCGGACTTCTGACCACAATGGCCGAGCCCGTGTCCACCTTGGGGTCACACCCCGACTAGGACACAAGCTGAGCTATGCAGAATTGTTATCATCCTTGACGCAACGCAGAACTGCGCACATAAGTCCATAGCTGAGCTTGTGTCCATGTCGGGGTGTGACCCCAGGGTGAACACGAGCCGTACCATAACGCCACTACAGCAGGAACATCTCCTGCAAGTCATTGAGGAAGCGCTGCCCCAGTTCCGTGGGGCGGATGATGGCGTGGTCGCGGTACAGCAGGCCCTTGGCTTCGGCGGCGTTGAGCTGCTTTTCGATGGTGTTCAGCGCGAGGCCCGTGCGCTCGGCGTACAGGTTCGGTGTGAAGCCCTCGCGCAGGCGCAGCGTGTTGAGCATGAACTCGAAGCCCATCTCGTCGCGCCCGATCTCGCGCTCCTCTTGCACCGGCGTGCCGGCCGCGACCTGCTCCATGTACGACTTCGGCTGCTTGTAGCGCGCCTGACGCAGCACGCGGTGCGGGAACGACAGCTTCGAGTGCGCGCCCGCGCCGATGCCGAGATAGTCGCCGAACTGCCAGTAGTTCAGGTTGTGGCGGGCGCGGTGGCCCGGCTGCGCGTAGGCGGAGACTTCATAGTGGCCGTAGCCGGCGTCAAGCGTCATCTGCGCGATCAGGTCCTGCATGTCGGCGCTGGCGTCGTCGTCCGGCAGCTGCGGCGGATACTTGGCGAAGACCGTGTTCGGTTCCATCGTCAGGTGATACAGCGACAGGTGCGGCGGCCGGTACGACAGCGCCGTCTCCAGGTCACGCCGCGCCTCGGCCAGCGTCTGCTGCGGCAATGCGTACATCAGGTCGAGGTTGAAGTTGTCGAAATTTGTCTGCGCGATTTCGACGGCGCGGCGCGCCTCGTTCTCGTCGTGGATGCGGCCCAACGACTGCAGGTGATGGCCGTTGAAGCTCTGGATGCCGATCGACAGCCGGTTGATGCCGCTGGCGCGGTAGCTGCGGAACTTCTCCGCCTCGAACGTGCCGGGATTCGCTTCCAGCGTGATCTCGGCGTCGCTGTCCAGCGGCAGCAACGTGCGCAGGTCCGACATCAGGCGGTCCAGCCCCGCCGCCGACATCAGGCTGGGCGTGCCGCCCCCGATGAAGACGGTGTAGATCTTCCTGCCCCAGATCAGCGGCAGCGCCATTTCCAGGTCGGCCCGCAGCGCATCGAGATACTGCTGTTCCGGCACCTCGCCCTTCGCTTCGTGCGAATTGAAGTCGCAGTACGGGCACTTGCGCACGCACCACGGCCAGTGGATGTACAGCGACAGCGGCGGCAGCGCCGCCAGGTTCAGCGCGCCCGGCTGCAGGTACTGCGCGGCGACGCCGGCGGCGCTGTCGATGGTGCGCGTCGGCGTGGTCTTCACGCCGACGGGTTTGATCGGAATCATTTCAGTTTCTCTACCAGTGCCCGTAAAGCCTGGCCGCGGTGCGACAGGCGGTTCTTCTCTTCCGGCGCCAGTTCGGCCGTGCACTTGCCCAGCTCCGGAATAAAGAAGTGCGGGTCGTAGCCGAAGCCGCCCGCGCCGCGCGCTTCCGGCACGATGACGCCATTCCACCGGCCGTCGGCGATGACGGGCTGCGGATCGTCGGCATGGCGCACGAACACCAGCACGCAGTAGTAGTACGCCGACTTGTCCTCATGTGCCGCCAGGTCGACGATCAGCTTTTCGTTGTTGCGCGCGTCCGACTTCGGCTCGCCCGCGAAACGGGCCGAGAACACGCCGGGCGCGCCGCCCAGCGCGTTGACGCAGACGCCCGAATCGTCGGCCAGTGCCGGCAGCCCGGTCAGGCGCGACGCATGCCGCGCCTTCGTCAGCGCGTTCTCGACAAACGTGAAATACGGCTCTTCCGCCTCGGGCACGCCGTACTCGCCTTGCGCGTGCACTTCGAAGCCGACGGTGGACAGCAGTTCGTTGAATTCCTTCAGTTTGCCCGCGTTGTTCGAGGCGAGGATGAGTTTTTGGGTCATGGCGTCAGACGATGCATTGGGGACAGGCACCAGTTTCCAGGAACTGGAAACTGGTGCCTGTCCCCGGTTTTTCCAGGAAGGCCGGTATTTTACCCCGCCAGGCCCAGGGCCTGCTTCTGCAGCGCGATCAGGTCGCGGATGCCGCCGTCGGCCAGGTCGAGCAGCCGGTTCATCGTGGCGCGGTCGAACGCGGCGCCTTCGGCCGTGCCTTGCACTTCGACGAAGTGACCGGCGTCCGTCATGATGACGTTCATGTCGGTGTCGCAGGCCGAGTCTTCGGGGTAGTCCAGGTCCAGCACGGGCATGCCCTGATAGACGCCGACGGAGATCGCGGCCACGAAATGCTTGACGGGGACGGCCGGCAGCAGGCCCTTGTCGACAAGCTTTGAAAACGCGTCGAACGCGGCGACCATTGCACCCGTGATGGACGCGGTGCGGGTGCCGCCGTCGGCCTGGATCACGTCGCAGTCGAGGTGCAGCGTGCGCTCGCCGAAGGCCTGCAGGTCGAACGCGGCGCGCAGCGAGCGGCCGATCAGGCGCTGGATCTCCTGCGTGCGTCCGCTTTGCTTGCCCTTCGCTGCCTCGCGGTCCATGCGCGAATGCGTCGAGCGGGGCAGCATGCCGTATTCGGCCGTCATCCAGCCCTGCCCTTTGCCCTTCAGGAAGCCCGGCACCTTCTCTTCGATACTAGCGGTGCAGATCACTTTCGTGTCGCCGCATTCGATCAGCACGGAGCCTTCCGCGTGTTTGGTGTAATTGCGGGTCAGGCGCAGCGCGCGCAGTTCGTCGACGGCGCGGCCGCTGGGACGGGATTCAAATGTCATGGTGTTCCTGTTGTGATTATCGCAGTAAGCGGGAAGATTTTTCGATGGCGCCGCGGATTTCGGCGATGGCCTTCTCGATCTCTTCCTCGTCGAACGGGTCGAAGCCCGTGCCGGGTGTGATCGTCGAGCCGTGCAGGTCCTGCGGCAGCGCATCGGTGGAGATCAGCGACGGCGTTGTCATGACTTCCGTCGGCACGTCGCTGACGCTGGCGATGGCACCACCGTGCCAGGTGATGGCCAGGCCCGTCGCATTGTCGCCCGCGGCGCCGCCGCGACGCAGTGCCGCCTGCAGCAGGTCGGGCACGGCGCGCACGACGGCGCGCGTGGACAGCATGTCGACGATGTCCTGTTCGTCCAGCACGGCCCACAGGCCGTCCGAGCATAATAGCATCGTGTCGCCCGGGCGCAGGCTGGCCGGCGGCGACACGTCCACCCGCGGCGCCGTCGCCGCGCCCAGGCAGTTATACAGCTTGTTGCGCTCCTGGTGCGTGGCCCGCGCCGACTCCGGCACTTTGCCCTTTTCGATCAGGTTCTCGACATGCGAGTGGTCGCGGGTGCGCGCCAGCACGCGGCCGTCGCGCAGCCAGTACAGGCGCGAATCGCCGCAATGCGCCCACGTGGCCGTGTTGTGCTGGATGAGGCAGACGACGATCGTCGTGCGCGGCGTGTCGGGCATTCCGTGCTGCGCCGTGTGGCGATGAATCTCCTGGTGCGCGGCCATGCAGACGTCGTGCAGGAAGCGCTCCGGCCCCTTGACGGTCGGCGTGGCCTGCTGCTGGAACAGCGCGGAAATCGTCTGCAGCGCCACTTGCGCGGCCACCTCGCCACGCGGATGGCCGCCCATGCCGTCGGCCAGCACCAGCAGCAGCGCGTCGCGCGTGAAGCTGTAGCCCATGCGGTCCTGGTTGACCTCCCGCCCGCCGATCCGGCTTTCCTGGTACACGCAGAATTGCATGGCGCCTCCTACGGCTGCAGGGTATCGGGCGCGCCGGTGGGCCGTCGCAAGCGCGCCGCCAGCCGCCGCGCGAAGCCGTGCAGGCCGCGCGGCGCCGGCGTGGCCTGCGCCGGCACCGGTTCCTGCAGCGCCTTATGCAATGCGAACAGGCTTTGCGGCCGGGCCAGCGGATCGACCTGCAAGGCCCAGCGCACCAGGTCGACGAGCTGCGGCGAGTAGCGCTCGCGCAGCCGGTCGAAATGCGCGTCCATCCGGTCGTCCTGACGGCGCCCGTCCGCCGGCTGCGGCGGCGCGCCGGCCATGCAGGCGAACATCGACGCGCCGATGCTGTACGCGTCGGTCCATGGTCCCAATGTCTCCGTCTTTACATACAGCTCCGGTGCCGCAAAGCCGGGCGTGTACATGGGCTGCAAGGTCGGAAGATCGGTATTGACGGTCTGGCGCGCCGCCCCGAAGTCGAGCAGCATCGGCGTGCCGTCGGTGCGCAGATAGATATTGGCCGGTTTCAGGTCGAGGTGCAGCAGGCCGCTGGCATGCACCTCGCGCAGGCCCTTGAGCACCTGCGTGAAGATCTGGCGGATGAATGCCTCGCCGACGCGGCCCTCTTGCGCATGCCGGCGGCCGATGTATTCCTGCAGCGAGTGGCCCGATTCATAGGCCATGACCATATACACAGTGTCGTTGGCGCGGAAAAAATTCAACACTCTTACAACATTCGGGTGCGAAATGCGGGCCAGCGCGCGGCCCTCTTCAAAGAAGCATTTGAGGCCGATGCGGAAGATGGGCAGGTTGTTTTTCGATACGGACGGCGCCAGTTCGCCGTCTTTTCGCAATGCGAGGGCGCTTGGCAGATATTCCTTGATGGCGACCGCATTGCCGTCGCCGTCATAGGCGAGATAAACAATACTGAACCCGCCTGACGCAATTTTCTTTACAATGCGGTATCCAGCTAAAGCCATCCCATCCGGCAATGGGGCGTTGTTTTGTGCAGCCATAGGTTTCCTCGCCTCAACACCCGGATTGTGTGGACAAAACCAACTAATGTAAAGCTAAAACCGGGGATATCCATTGAGCATTTCCAGCATGACGGGCTACGCGGTTGCCACCAGCGAAAGCGCGGCGGGAACTCTGACAATCGAGATCAAGAGCGTCAATTCCCGTTTTCTTGATCTCCAGTTCCGTATCAACGACGACCTGCGCGCACTTGAACCCGACCTGCGTGCCGCCATCATGTCCGCCATCACGCGCGGCAAGGTCGAGATCCGTCTCAGTTTTGGCCGCAAGGCCGCCGGCGCCGGCACGCAGGCGCTCAACGTGGCGCTGCTTGACGAGCTGTCGCGCCTGCAGGCCGAAGTCAAGATCCATTTTGCCGGCGCCCAGGCGATGTCCGTGGCCGAACTGCTGCGCTGGCCCGGCGTCGTCGAGGAAGCGCAGATCGGCCAGGAGTCGCTGCAGGCCGACGTTGCCGCGCTGATGGGCCGTACCGTGCAGGCGTTCGTGACGAGCCGCCAGCGCGAAGGCGCCGCGCTGGAAGCGATGCTGATTTCCCGTATCGAGGCGATGGAAGCGATCGTCAAGCGCATCACCCCGCTGATTCCACAAGTGGTCGCCGCGTTCCAGCAAAAGGCCATCGAACGCATGCAGGAAGCACTGGGCCTGGCGTCGCAGGGTTCGAACAGCAGCCTGTCGCGCCAGGACGCGATGGAGCGCATCCGCCAGGAAGTCATCCTGTACGGCATCCGCATCGACGTGGCCGAGGAGCTGGGCCGCCTGTCGGCGCACCTGTCGGAAACCCGCCACATCCTGAAAAAAGGCGGCCAGGTCGGCAAGCGCCTCGACTTCATGATGCAGGAGCTGAACCGCGAAGCCAACACGCTGGGCGCCAAAGCCTCCGTCAAGGAGCTGGCCGATGCGTCGATGGAACTGAAGCTGCTGATCGAGCAGATGCGCGAGCAGGTCCAGAACCTCGAGTAAAAGTAAAAGTAAAAGCGGAAAAACCCGGGACAGACCCCTGTTTCAAGGCAATCTTGCCTGAAAACCCGGGTCTGTCCCGGGTTTTTTCAATCCGTCGAACCAGGCCAGTGCCCCTTCCCACAGCGGCTGTGCGTGCGGCCGGAAATATCCCATGTGCCCAACCTTGCCGAGACCGGCGCTGCCTGCGTCGATGTCGATGCCGCGCCATGGCGCGTTGCGGTAGCCGGCCATGAAGGCGTCGCGCGAGGCCGGCGGCGCCCACAGGTCGTCGGTGGCGTTGACGGCGATGATCGGCGCGCGCACGGCGGCAAAGCCTTCGGCGACGGCGGCCATTTTCGGATCGTCGAAGAAGTAGCGCGGGAAGCGGCACCAGTAGCGCCACTGGCGGTAGACGCCCAGCGGGATATCCTCGCCCATGCCGAGCCGGCTCCAGGCCAGGTAGCCGTGTTTTTTCGTCAGCAGCGGGCCGGCGATGCGCCACATGAACAGTACCTTCAACCGTTCCAGCACCGGCATCCAGCCGTGCCAGCCGGCCCCTGTCCCGAACACGTACATGCCGTCGACTTTCGCATGATTGGGCAGCAGGCCGAACGCGTGGCCGCCGTACGAATGCCCGACCAGCAGCAACGGCACGCCCGGCTGGGCTGTCGCGTCGACAATGGCGGACAGGTCCAGCCGCGACCAGTCGAGAAAGTCGCCGTCGAAGCCGGCCAGTGTCGCCGGCTTCGACTGGCCGATGCCGCGGTAGTCGAACGTGGTGACGGTGTAGCCGCGCGCGGCCGCGAATTCGGCGAAGCGGCGGTAGAAGCCCTGCGGCACGCCGGTCGCGGCAGCCACGATCACGCGCGCCTTTTCCGCGCCGTGCGCCGGATAGCGGATGGCGCCGAGCGGATAGCCGTCGGCCGCCGGGATCGTCATTGGTTGGGGTGTGGGCGCGTTCATCCGTCTCTTCTGTGTGTGTTATCGACGCACCACTGTATCGGGGCGCGCCGCGTGCCATCAAGCGTTCGATTCGAAGGGTTGTTCGAAATCGGACCGCAAAATCGGTTGCTCTTGGTAAAATAGATCTTTGGGCGCGTCCCACCGATTCGAGATTGCAAATGAGCCAACACTTCTCCGGCAGCCTGTTCATGGTTGCGGCGCCGTCCGGCGCGGGCAAGTCCACCCTGGTCAATGCCCTGCTGGCGCAGGAACCCACCATCAAACTGTCGATTTCAACGACCACGCGGCCGCCCCGTCCGGGCGAGGAGCACGGTCGCGAGTACTTCTTCACGACGGCCGAGGATTTCGTCAAGCGCGCCGCCGCGGGCGAATTCCTGGAATGGGCGGAAGTGCACGGCAATTACTACGGTACGTCGCGCATTTTCGTCGAAGAGCAGATGCGTGCCGGCACCGATATCCTGCTGGAGATCGACTGGCAGGGTGCGCGCCAGGTCAAGAAGCAGTTCCCGCAGGCAGCCGGCATCTTCATCCTGCCGCCGTCGATCGCGGCGCTGGAGGAACGGCTGCACAAGCGCGGCCAGGACGAACCGCACGTGATCACGCGCCGCCTGCTGGCGGCCGGGGGCGAAATCGCGCACGCCCCGGAGTTCGAGTATGCTATTATCAATGAAGAGTTTGCGGTCGCCTTATCCGAACTGAGCGCGATCGTTCGGTCGGCCCGTTGCCGGTTTGCGCAACAGGCGGCCCGCAATGCATCGCTGTTTGCCCAGTTGGGTATCCATGCCGAACACGCCGAATAGGCCGTCCGCGCAGCAAAAATACACCCGTTCCATCTAAGACAAAGTTTAGGAGTTACACCATGGCCCGTATCACCATCGAAGATTGCCTGCAGAATGTGCCGAACCGCTTCCAGCTGACGCTGGCCGCAACGTATCGCGCCCGCCAGCTGCTGCAGGGTCATACGCCGAAGGTCGAAGCCAAGGACAAGCCGACCGTGCTGGCCCTGCGCGAAATCGCCGCGGGCAAGGTCGGCCTGGAAATGCTGAAAAAGGTCCCAATGTAATTCGGGATTCCATCCCTTTCGTTCCACCCAGGTTCTCCCAGAATTGACCTCACGTCGAACTCCCATGAACCTGACCTCCGCCGAGTCCGATATCGTATCCGGCAACAGCGCCGCTGAACGGCCCGCCACGCGGGCCCGGCGTCCGGCCCGCGCACGGCCGGACGGCGAAGGTCCTCCCGTCATCTCCACGTCTCCCCTTGCCGCGCCATTGACGCCGGCAGGTGTCGCCACGATCACGCACCTCACGGAAAAACTCGCCGAATACATGGCGGAAGCCGACCTGAAAAAGGTCAAGGAAGCGTACCGCTTCTCCGACGAGATGCATCTTGGCCAGGTGCGCAAATCCGGCGAGCCGTACATCTCGCATCCGATCGCCGTCGCCGAAATCTGCGCCGACTGGAAGCTCGATGCGCAGGCCATCATGGCCGCGCTGCTGCACGACGTGATGGAAGACCAGGACGTCAAGAAGGATGAACTGATCGAGCGCTTCGGCGCGCCGGTCGCGCACCTGGTGGACGGCCTGTCGAAGCTGGAGAAAATCGAGTTCCAGAGCCAGATCGAGGCGCAGGCGGAAAACTTCCGCAAGATGCTGCTGGCGATGGCGTCGGACGTGCGCGTCATCCTGATCAAGCTGGCCGACCGGCTGCACAATATGCGCACGCTGGACGTGATGGCGCCGGCCAAGAAGCAGCGCATTGCCGGCGAGACGATGGAGGTGTATGTCCCCATCGCCCACCGCCTTGGCCTGAACAACATCTATCGCGAGCTGCAGGACCTGGCGTTCTCGCACCTGTACCCGATGCGTTATACCGTGCTGGCGAAGGCCGTACGGGCGGCGCGCGGCAACCGGCGCGAAGTCGTCGGCAAGATCCTCGACTCCGTCAAGAACACGCTGTCGATGGCCGGCATCGAGGCGGAAGTGTACGGCCGCGAGAAGACGCTGTACGGCATTTACAAGAAAATGCGCTCGAAGCACCTGACGTTCTCGCAGGTGCTGGACGTGTACGGGTTCCGCGTCGTCGTCGACAGCTTCCCGAACTGCTACGTGGCGCTGGGCACCCTGCACTCGCTGTACAAGCCGATGCCGGGCAAGTTCAAGGACTACATCGCCATCCGCAAGCTGAATGGCTACCAGTCGCTGCACACGACCTTGATCGGCCCGTACGGCACGCCGGTGGAATTCCAGATCCGCACGCAGGAAATGCACCGCACAGCCGAATCGGGCGTGGCGGCGCACTGGCTGTACAAGAACAGCGACGCCAACATGACGGATATGCAGCAGCGCACCCACGCGTGGCTGCAGTCGCTGCTCGACATCCAGCAGCAGACGGGCGACTCGGCCGAGTTCCTGGAACACGTCAAGGTCGACCTGTTCCCTGACTCCGTCTACGTCTTCACGCCGAAGTCGAAGATCATCGCGATGCCGCGCGGCGCCACGCCGATCGATTTCGCGTATGCGATCCACACCGGCATTGGCGATCACACCGTCTCCGTCACGATCAACGGCGAACCGGCGCCACTGCGCACGGAACTGCGCAATGGCGACATCGTCGAGGTGGTAACCGATCCGGACTCGCGCCCGAGCCCTTCGTGGCTGAGCTTTGTCCGCACTGGCAAGGCCCGTTCGGCGATCCGCCATCACCTGCGCACGATTAACCTGCCGGAGTCGATCAACCTGGGCCGGCAACTGCTGCGCCAGGCGATGGCCGCGATCAGCCTGTCGCCGGACCTGCCGGAAACGCTGATCGAGCGGCTGCTGAACGAGTCGTCGGCCAAGTCGCTGGACGAGCTGTATGCCGACATCGGCATCGGCAAGCGCATGGCGGCACTGGTCGCGCGGCACATCTTCGGGCTGCTGGGTGGCGAGTCGGCCAGCGTGCCGGTGGATCACAACAGCGCGTCCGACCTGGACCCGGTGACGATCTACGGCAGCGAAGGCGTCTCGGTCCAGCTGGCCGCCTGCTGCCTGCCGATCCCGGGCGACCAGATCGTCGGCCAGCTGCGCCGCGACCAGGGTCTGCAAGTCCACACGCACGACTGCACGGTCGCCAAGCGCCAGCGCCAGAAGGAACCGGACCGCTGGATCGCCGTCAAGTGGGGCACCGAACTGAACCGCCGCTTCGACAGCCGCATCCGCCTGCTGATCAACAACGAAAAAGGCATCCTCGCCCGCGTCGCGGCCGAGATCGGCGAATCGGACGGCAACATCACGTTTGTCGGCATGGACGAGGACAAGGAACACGTCCTGCACCAGCTGCGCTTCACCATCCAGGTCAAGGACCGCGTCCACCTGGCCGGCCTGCTGCGCAATGTGCGCAAGGTCAGCGGCGTAAACCGCGTGGCCCGCGAGCGGGCGTAGCGTAACGATTCCTCGACAAAAATTTCCAAAAATCGGGGACTGTCCCCGTTTTTTGGAAACATTTCAATCTGCCAACCGCGGTCTATTACGCGTTGGCTGTTTCCCGATTTCATAGTTGCCGTTAGTTGCCAGTCTGATGTCGGCGATTTCCTTGTTGTCCAGCTCTATGTCGAACAAATGACGGTATGCGTCGCAGCGAGCTTGCTTATCCAGGCTGAGCGCCGCGTAGATCGAATGTGGTGTAAGCAACTTGTCATCACGAAAACCGACGTTTCCCATATGACTGGACCAGAAATATTGTTCCGGGGCAGCGACGATACCTGCCCTTACCGGATTCAACTCAATGTAACGCTGACACGCAAGCAAATATCTGTCTGTGGGAACCGGACAGGAGTAAAACCGTCCTCCCCACCAAGCGCCGCAACGATCGAAGCGCCGGTTCAGATATTGCGCATAGTTCTGGGCAATGGCCTTCATCATGTCCGACATCAGAGCGATATCGTCCATCGACAGCAATAAATGCACGTGATTAGTCATCAACACATAGGCGTGCACAGCAGCGCCATAGAAGTCAGCGTATTCCTCCACCCAGTCGAGGTACATCCGGAAGTCGGATTGATGAAAGAAGCAGCGTTGACGGTTGTGTCCACGCTGTACGATATGAACCGGTAAATCGGGATGTAGTATGCGAGCACGACGCGGCATGATGCTCTCCGCTGGGAAAGCGCTCACTGTGCCATGCGCGGCTAAGGCCTAAATGCGTTAGATCAAAGCTGAGCAGGGTAACCCCAGCGTCTGTTGGTGTAGTAGAAATATTACTAAAAATCGGGGACAGTCCCCGTTTTTTGGAAATTTTTAGTCCGACCTCGCAGGATAGGTTACCTCCAGAATCTCCAACTCCTCCGCCCCGGTCGGGGTATGCAAGGTGACGACATCCCCCTCGCGCGCCTTGGTGATGGTGCGGGCGATTGGGGAGATCCAGCTGACTTTGCCCTTCAGCGGATCGAATTCGTCGATGCCGACGATGGTGATCGTGTTTTCTTCGCCGTCCTGGTTGGCGTAGGTGACGGTGGCGCCGAAGAAGATCTGGTCGCTGCCGTGGTGGACGCTGGGGTCGACGACTTCCGCCAGGTCCAGGCGCTTCGTCAGGAAGCGGATGCGGCGGTCGATTTCGCGCAGGCGGCGCTTGCCGTAGATATAGTCGCCGTTTTCCGAGCGGTCGCCGTTCGACGCGGCCCAGTGCACCACTTTCACCACTTCCGGCCGCTCGACGTCGATCAGCTGCAGCAGCTCATCCTTGATGCGCTGGTAGCCGGCCGGCGTCATGTAGTTCTTCGACCCCGCCGGGATCGCCGGCGCCTGGACGACGTCGTCATCGTCGTCCTGGTCGGTTTCTTTCACAAATGCTTTGTTCATGAGAAGTGCGTTTCACGTATCATCCTGCTAATGCGGAACGATTGTACACATTTATGAGCACAGCCCCTTCCTGCCACGACGCGCTCTGGCACGTCTCCCGCTCCGAGCTGTATGTGATCGATCCCGCCACCCTGCGCATCCGCGCCGCCAACCCCGCCGCCTGCCGCAATACGCACTACCGCGCCGACCAGCTGACGACCTTGCGCCTGGTCGACCTTGCCCCGAATCTGGCACACGACGACCTCGACGGCGCCGGCGTAGATGGCAAGCCCGTCAGTACTCACTTCGCCCGCGCCGACGGCAGCCGCTACCCCGTCACCTTGCACCTGCTGCCCATCCGCCACGACGATGCCCCTGCCCTGCTCGCCTGTGTCGATGACGACAGCAGCGCCATCGCACTGCAGCGCGTGCAGTCGCGCTTCGACGCGATCGTCTCGCACACGCCAGGCCTGGTCTATCAGTTCCGGCTCGACGCCGATGGCAACCCCAGCTTTCCGTACGTCAGCGAGGGGTGCCAGGCGCTGCTGGGACTGCCGGCAGCCGAGCTGACCGCCCAGCCCGAGCGCTTCCTCGAGCTGGTGTTGGCGGAAGACCGTCAATCCTACATGGACGCCATGCTGTCCTCGGCCGGCACCTTGTGGGGCTGGAACTGGGAAGGCCGCATCTGGATCGATGCGTGGAAGGACGTCAAATGGATCAACCTGCGCGCCACCCCGCACAGCCTCCCGAACGGCGCCGTGCAGTGGGAAGGCATCATGACGAACATCACGGAGAGCAAGCTGGAGGGGCTGGAAGTCCGCGCCAGCCGCGCCCGCCTGGCCGAGCTGACGGCGCATATCGAAAAGGTCAAGGAACAGGAGCGCACCCGCATCGCCCGCGAAATCCACGACGACCTGGGCGGCAACCTGACGGCCATCAAGATGGCGCTGGCGATGCTGTCGGCGCGCCTGCCGGAGGGTGACCAGGTCCTGCACGACAAGGCCGCGTATGTCGACGAGCTGGCCGACCGCACCATCGACGCCGTCCACCGGATCACGCTCGACCTGCGCCCGTCCATCCTCGACTTCGGCCTTGTCGCCGCACTGGACTGGCAGATCAAGGAGTTCTCCGCCCAAGCCGGCATCGCCTGCGGTTTCCAGACGAATACAAGGGAGGTGGATCTCGATGCCGACCAGGCCACGGCCCTGTTCCGCATCGTCCAGGAAGCGCTGACGAATATCGCCAAGCACGCCGAAGCGACGCGCGTGACGGTGCGGCTGCAGTGTGGCCGCGAACACCTGGGTGTGAAAATATCGGACAACGGCCGCGGCATCGCCCCGGCGGACCGCAGCAAGCCGGCCTCGTTCGGCCTGCGCGGCATGGCGGAACGGGCGCGCGCCCTGGACGGTACGTTGCACGTGACGCCGGCGGAAGGCGGCGGCACCGTCGTTGCCATCAAAATCCGCCGCCACGGCTACAATAGCGCATGATGATGTTGCAATATCGAAACACGCAAAGGCCAGCATGAACCAGAAAGCCACCATCAAGGTCTTCATCGCCGACGACCACGCGATCGTGCGCGAAGGCCTGAAACAGATCCTGGCCGACACCCGGGACATCGTCGTCTCCGGCGAAGCCGAAAACGGCAGCGATGCGTTGCGCCTGTTCCGCAAGTCCGGCTGTCATGTCGTGCTGCTGGACATCTCGATGCCCGACCGCAGCGGCATCGAGGTACTCAAGCAGATCAAGAAGGAAAAACCCGAGCTGGCGATTCTGATGCTGTCCATGCACCGCGAGGATCAGTACGCCATCCGCTCGCTGAAAGCCGGCGCGGCCGGGTACCTGACGAAACAAAGTGCCCCAAAAGAGCTCGTGAATGCCATACGGCAAGTCGCAAGCGGGTTAAAATATATCAGCCCCGCATTGGCCCAGGAGCTGGCCAACCACGTGGGCGACGAGCACCAGGTTGCGCCGCATGAAACCTTGTCGGATCGCGAATACCAGACCCTGACGATGATCGCCTCCGGCAAGACGGTCGGCGCCATTGCCGAGGAGCTGTCGTTGTCCGTCAAGACCGTCAGCGAGTACCGCGCCCGCCTGCTCGTCAAGATGAAGCTGAAGAACAGCGCGGAACTGACGCATTACGCCATCAAGAACGGCTTGCTCGATTGATGAACACTGGGTAAGTTTCAATGCCCAGAAGTAAGCCGCCTTCCACCCCTTTCTCGGTGCTTCGGTGAGCTCAGCAGTAACCTATGATTCAGCTAACAAGTATGAATCAAGCAATCAGTTATCACATGTAAAGGCTGCAGGCCAAGATGTCGAGCAAACCCAACAACCCCGCCAGCGCCGAGCAGAATCCGGCAGAGATAGCACGCGAAGCGTTCCGCCGCCTGGCGATCCGCCGTATCGCGCCAACGCCGGAAGCCTACCGCGACATCTATAACGAGATCGCCGGCATCCCGACACCTCCGCCGGCGGGCCCGACCACCGCCCCCGCTCCCGATACTGGGCCGGAAAACGTGCTGACGCGCTTTGCCGCGCGCATGACGGAGCAGCCGGGCGAGCTGGCCGACTTCGGTCGCCGCTTCAACCGCGCCGTCAAGGCCCGCGACTGGGAAGCCTACGCAGCCACGTTGTCGCAACTGGCCGAGCGGCCGGTGCGCAAGGCCGGCGGCATCGAGCTGGCGCCGATGCCGGAAGGTGAACAGACACGGCTGCTGCGCGACCTGCTGAGCCGCACGTTGACCTTGGCCGTCGCGTCGCTGCTGACGGGCACGCCGCTCGCAGCCGAGGCCGAATCGCTGGGTGCGGCAACGAAGGAAGCGTACACGGAAGCGGACCTGTCGGAAATCGCCGTCCGCCTGAAGCAGCTGTGCTACCAGATCGAACTGAAGAGCGGCGACACGGCCGAGCAGCAGGAACTGCTGCTGCGCCTGTTCCGTCTGTTGCTGGAAAACGTCAGCGAGCTGCTGGACGACGACTCGTGGCTGCGCGGCCAGGTCGACTCCGTGCAGGCGCTGATCGAAGGTCCGCTGGACGCCCGCGCGCTGGAAGCCGCCACCCGCAGCCTTAAGGACGTGATCTACAAACAGAGCCAGCTCAAGCACAGCATGGCCGACGTGCGCGTCACCGTCAAAAACATGATGATGACGTTTATCGACCGCCTGGGCCAGGTGGCCGCCTCGACAGGCGACTTCCACGAAAAGATCGGCAATTACTCGGCCAAGATCAGCCAGGCGCAGGACATCAACGAACTCAACGCGATCCTCGGCGAGGTGCTGCAGGAAACCCGCATCGTCCAGGGCGAAGCGCTGAAGGCGCGCGACAATATGGTCAGCGCGCGCCAGGAAGTGCAGGACGCCGAAGCGCGCATCCACGCGCTGGAAACGCAGCTGCAGCATATGAGCGAGCTGGTGCGCGAAGACCAGCTGACGGGCAGCCTGAACCGCCGCGGCCTCGACGACGTGTTCGAACGCGAAACGGCCCGTGCCGACCGCCGCGGCACACCGCTGTGCATTGCCGTGCTGGATCTGGACGACTTCAAGAAGCTCAACGACACCTACGGCCACATCGCCGGCGACGGCGCGCTGAAGCACCTCGTCAAGATCGTCAAGGAAACGCTGCGCTCGATGGACGTCATCGCCCGCTTCGGCGGCGAAGAATTCCTCATCATGCTGCCGGAAACGACCGTCGACGCGGCAGTGGCAACGATGACGCGCCTGCAGCGCGAGCTGACGAAGCACTTCTTCTTGCACGATAACGAGAAAGTGCTGATTACCTTCTCGGCCGGTGTGGCGCTGCGCCGCCCGCACGAGGAACAGACGGAACTGGTGAAACGGGCCGACGAGGCAATGTATACGGCCAAGAAGACTGGCAAGAACCGGGTGGTGGTGGCGGAATAAGCTGTATCGATGGATGCGTGAGGAAAGCCCGGTTCGCCGGGCTTTTTCTTTTGTTGTGGTCCGTGACTTCCGGGAGGCAGCACGTCGGGGACAGGCACCTGGCGCAGGCGGCGCACGGCGTGACAGGTGCCTGTCCCCGGTATGCAAACGCCGCGCGATGCATCCGAGGCTGGCACGCAAACGTAGCGAGATGCATCCCAGACCGGCGCCAATCCACCCAGCGGCCTCGGATCAGCCGGGGACAGGCTCCGATCGCCCGGCGATCGGTGCCTGTCCCCGACGTGCTGGCCGAGGCAAAGCATAGCAAGCAATCAATAACATGCAACGCAGGCATGCCACCGCAGCCACAATCCTGCCAGTCGCAAAAATCTTTACGCAGAAAAATAATTTATTTCGCCCTAAAGTTCGCCAAAACCCGGTCGTCTAAGCGTGCCCCACCCATGCCAGAGTGTCCACAGCGCAAAAAATTCTCTCAAAAAACCCCTAAAGCTTCCCGTGGGGCAACCGTTACCAGTAACAACAGCGGCTTGAACGTCACGGAACAGCGAGACGGGCCAAAGTGAAAGAGCAAATCGCCACATACAGCAGTACAAGTTTTGGAGAAATACCATGGCATCCGTAATTAACACCAACGTCGCATCCCTGAACTCGCAGCGCAACCTGAGCTCGTCGTCTTCCGCACTGGCTACCTCCCTGCAGCGTCTGTCCTCCGGTCTGCGTATTAACAGCGCCAAGGACGACGCGGCTGGCCTGGCGATTTCCGATCGTATGAACTCGCAGATCCGCGGCATGACGCAAGCAACGCGTAACGCCAACGACGGCGTGTCGATGGCGCAAACGGCTGAAGGCGCACTGTCCTCGTCCGGCGACATCCTGCAACGTATTCGCGAACTGGCCGTCCAGTCGTCGAACTCGTCGAACTCGGCTTCCGACCGTCAAGCTCTGCAGACTGAAGTGACGCAGCTGGGCTCGGAACTGAACCGTATCGCACAAACCACCACGTTCAACGGCCAGGCTCTGCTGGATGGCTCGATGGGCACGGCGAACTTCCAGGTTGGCGCAGATGCCAACCAGCTGATCTCCGCCAACGGCGCGAACTTCCTGACGAGCACCTACGGTAACAACCGTGTGGAAAACGCCCAGTCGGCTGTTTCGACCAGCAACACGTCGGCGACTTCGAGCGTCGTCGTGTCCGGTGGCCGTGGCACGAAGACTGTCGCTACCACAGCTGGCGATTCGGCAAAAACTATTGCCGCCAACGTCAACAAGCAGACCGCCGATACCGGCGTGACCGCTACGGCCAAGACGCAAGTCAACATCAACACGGGCGGCGGCGCTGTCAGCTTCCAGCTCAAGGCCGACAACGCGTCGGCTGCGGTGGACATCAACTTCACCGTCGGCGGCTCCGGCACAACGTCGGCTGACTATGCATCGGGCATCAACGCCATCAATGCGCAATCGGCGAAGACGGGCGTTACCGCTGAGTACGACCAGAAGAACGGCGGCATCAAGCTGAGCCATGCTTCCGGCGAAACGATCACGGTCGACAACAAGAACACGGGTGCAGCCAAGTTCGACGTGGCCTCTTACACGGCCGCAGGCGGCACGGGTACGGCTGCCAACATCAAGGCAGGCGGACCTGCTATCGCCAACGGTTCGATCACGTTCGACTCGGAAAGCAGCTTCGCCGTGCAGGACGCCGGTACCGGCCTGGGTGTTGGTGCAGCGGCAAATGCAACGACGTCGCAAGCGTCGACGCTGAAAGCGGTTTCCGAACTGGACGTGACGAACTTCGACAATGCCCAGCTGGCAATCAAGATCGCCGATGCCGCTCTGGCAAGCGTGAACACCCAGCGCGCCGCTTACGGTGCTCTGCAGTCCCGCTTCTCGTCGGCCATCTCGAACCTGGCTTCGACGACGGAAAACCTGTCGGCATCGAAGAGCCGTATCGTCGACACCGACTTCGCCGCAGAAACCGCCAGCATGACCCGCGGTCAGATTCTGCAGCAGGCTGGTACCGCGATGCTGGCCCAGGCCAACTCGCTGCCTAACGGCGTGATGAGCCTGCTGCGCGGCTAATCCCCGACAGTCGTCTCAACATGGTTCCCCGCCTGGTTTTCCAGTCGGGGAACTTTTTCCGTTTATAGGAGCCCATCATGACGATCGATACGCTGGGTGGTCTACCGGGTGGCACGGGACGCGGACTGGTCGGCAACGACACGACCGCGAACGCGACGCAGCAAGCGGCCGGCATCCGTCCGCCCGTGGTGGCAACGCAGACGCCGGACGCCGTCAAGGCCAAGGATGCGCCCGTCCCCATGGACGAGCTGAAGGACGCCGTCGGCAAGCTCAACGCGTCCATGCAGGCTAATGCGCGCAGCCTGGAGTTTTCCATCGACGAGGACAGCAAACGCACTGTCGTCAAGCTGATCGATGTGAACACGAAGGAAGTCGTGCGGCAGTACCCCACCGAGGAGGCACTCCGCCTCTCGAAATCGCTGGACAGTTTCCTGGGCAGGCTGATTCACCAGGCTGTCTGAAGTACCGGGCCGCCGCCAGTCGTGGGCGGCCTTTCTCCCCTCTGCCGCCATGCCGGCAGGCATCGCCTGAACTGGCACCTTTTTTGCCCTCTCAAGTCTCGTTAGATTCTGCCGATAAGGACTTATATTATCGCTTTCTCAGGAGCAAGCCGTGGCAACTTCAGGAGTCTCAGCGTCTGGCGGCATGATCGACGTCGCCAGCATCGTTTCCCAGCTGATGCAGGTCGAATCGCAACCGCTGACCAAATACGACCAGAAGACCGCTTCGTATCAGTCGAAGCTCAGCGCCTATGGCTCGCTCAGCGGCGCCGTCGGCGTGTTCCAGTCCGCCCTGGGCGGCCTGACCAAGTCCACCGACTTCAAAGCCTTGTCCGCAACCCCCGGCGACCCCGACGTGCTGTCCGCTTCCGCGGGCGACAAGGCCGTGGCCGGTAACTACAAGATCAATGTCAGTCAGCTGGCCCAGAGCCAGACGTTGACGACGCCCGGCGTGCTCAGCAGTAAATCCTCGATCGGCACGGGCGCGAAGACCACCATTTCGTTCCAGTTCGGCAGCGTCAGCGGCGGCTTCGGCCAGGCCGGCACGACGTTGAACAGCACGGTGGCGCGCGACGGCATCAGCAACGGTTCGCTGACGATCAACGGCACGGCCATCGCCACCGACAGCACGACCACGAGCGCACGCGCGCTGGCCGAAGCGATCAACGCGAAAAGCACGACGACGGGCGTCACGGCGACGGCCACGCCCGCCGCTACGTCCGATACGCTGTTTGCCGGCTTCGGCAACGTGGCGACGGGCGCGGACGGTGGCTATTCGCTGTCGGTCGGCGGCGTCCAGCTGGCCGCGCAAGGCGCCAACACGGCAGCCGGCGCCGGCATCACGGCCGCGTCGCTGGACACGGCGTTGACGGACCCGAGCACCGTGCTGACGGCCCTGACCAACGCCGGCATCACCGTCAGCGGCAAGGCCGCCGACGGCACGCTGAAATTCACCCGCACCGACGGCAGCAACCTGACCGTGGAAGAAGCCGTCACCGGCAGCCCGGCGGCGGTCACCGGCGGCATCGGCAACGGTTCCGGCCAGGTCAACGGCGGCTCCAGCGCGACGGCCATCAGCGGCATCTCGCTCAGCTCCACGGAAGCGAGCCCGATCACGATCGCCGGCAGTAATCCGGCCGCGGCGGGCCTGACGGCCGGCACGGGCGGCAGCTACCTGGGCGGCGCGTTCACGCAGGATGCGAGCATCGCCTCGGGCGTCGTGACGATCGATGCGACGAACAACTCGATGGAAGGCATCCGCGACGCCGTCAACAAGGCCGGCCTGGGCGTGACCGCCACCATCGTCTCGGACGGCAGCGCCAATCCGTATCACCTCGTCTTCACGTCGAACGCGACGGGTGCGAATGCGTCGATGAAGATGACGCTGACGGGCGACGGCACCGACCCGCCGGACAGCGCGCTGGCGGACATGCTCAGCTACGACCCGGCCGGCTCGCAGAAAATGACGCAGACATCGGCCGCGCAGGATACGAAGCTGACCGTCAACGGCATTGCCGTACAGAGCCACTCGAACAATGTGGGCGAGGCGATCCAGGGCGTCACCCTGACCGTCAAGGAAACCGGCTCCAGCACCCTGAACATCAGCAAGAACACGGGCACCGTCAAGACCAACGTGGAATCGTTCGTCAAGGCGTATAACGACCTGAACGCCACGCTGAAAAAACTGACGGGCTACAACGCCGAGACGAAAACGGGCGGTGCGCTGCAGGGCGACTCGACGGCCCAGTCCGTGCAGTCGCAGGTGCGGCGCATGATGACGACCAGCATCACCGGCCTGACGGGCAGCCTGACGACCTTGGGCCAGGTGGGCATCAGCTTCGACAAGGACGGCACGCTGAACCTCGATTCGAGCAAGTTCTCGAAAGCGCTGGACACGTCGTTCGACGATATCGGCGCACTGTTCGGCGCCGTGGGCCGCTCGACCGATACGCTGGCGTCGTTCAAAAGCTCGACGTCCGCCACCAAGCCCGGCACCTATGCGCTGACGGTCACGCAGATGGCGTCGCAGGGTTCGCTGACGAGCAGCGCGGCCGTGCCGGCCAGCACAACGATCGCGTCGAATACGACCTGGGCCGTGACGTTGAACGATGGCGAGCCGACCAACGCGAAAAACACCACCAATGTGACGATCCCGGCCGGCACCTACACGGCGGCGGAACTGTCCAAGGTATTGCAATCGTCGATCAACGGCGCCTCCGCGTTTTCGACCGACGGCAAGTCGGTAACGGCATCCATCGGCAGCGACGGCAAGCTGCTGCTGTCGTCGGCGAAATACGGCTCGACGTCGAACATCGCGCTGGCCAGCGTCAGCGGCACCACGACCGACAGCCTGTTCGGCGGCGCCACGCCGGCGGCCGGCAAGGACGTGGCGGGCACGCTGGGCGGCCACGCCGTGACGGGCAGCGGCCAGACGCTGACCGGCCTGGCGGGCACCGACGTCGAAGGCCTGGTGGTCGAGATCACGGGCGGCGCCATTGGCGACCGCGGCAACATCAGCTTCTCGCAGGGCTACGCTTACCAGCTGAACAACCTGGCCACGACGATGCTGAGCAAGACGGGCCAGATTACCAGCCGCACGGACGGCATCAACAAATCGATCGCGGACGTCGCCAAGCAACGGGCGACCTTCGCCGACAAGCTGACCAGCATCGAAGCCCGTTATCGCGCGCAGTACAGCAGGCTGGACGTCATGCTGTCGACCATGCAAACGACGTCCAGCTACCTCACGCAGCAGCTGGCGGCCATTGCCGCCAACAGCTAAGACAGTAATAGGAGAAACACATGTTCGGAAGCCCACAGCGCGGTGTCAACGCGTATGCCAAAGTCGGTCTGGAGACCGGCATCGCGGCTGCTTCGCCGCACAAACTGATCGTGATGCTGTACGACGGCGCCATCGTCGCCATCCTGAACGGTATGACGCATATGAAGGCCGGCAATATCGAAGAGAAAGGCAAGGCCATCTCGAAAGCCATCCAGATCATCGACAACGGCCTGCGCGCCAGCCTCGACCGTGAAGTGGGCGGCGAGATCGCCCGCAACCTGGATTCGCTGTACGAATACATGAGCTCGCGCCTGCTGACGGCCAACCTGCAGAACAGCACCGACATCCTGGAAGAAGTGCGCGGCCTGCTGGCCGACCTGCGCGATACGTGGAAGCAGATCGGCGACGAGCCGACCGGCGCCGCGCCGCTGCGCACTCCTTCGATGGCCCACGGTTAAAGGAATACAGGAATGACGATGACGAATCAGGACGTGATGACCGTGTACGCGGCGATGGGTGAACTGACGAGCCAGATGGTGACGGCCGCCAACGAGTCGGACTGGGATCGCCTGGAAGCGCTGGAGCAGCGCGTGTCTGCCCATGTGGCCCTGCTGAAGACGAGCGAAAGCAGCGTCAAGCTGGAAGGCGAGCAGCGCCAGCGCAAGGTGTCGCTGATCAAGCAGATGCTGGCCGACGACCGCAAGGTGCGCGACATGATCGAGCCGTGGATGGCACAGCTGTCCAAGCTGATCAACAGCACCGGTACCGAGCGCCGCGTGCATAACGCCTACGGCGCCGTCTAGAAGACCACAACGCCGTGCAGCGGCTCGATACCCCCGGGCTGCGGCCCCTGGCACCGACCGGCGCGACGCCGATCGTTGCCGACCCGCGCCAGGCGGCGTTCCAGCGCGCACTGCAACCCCTCGTCGGCCAGACCGTGCAGGGCGCCGTGCTGGCGAAGATGTCGGACGGTTCGTTCCTCGTCCGCGTGGCCGACACCAATGCCCGGATGATGCTGCCTGTCGGCGCGGAGGTTGGTGGCGACGTGCCGATGACCGTCGTGGCCGCCCAGCCCCGCCCGCTGCTGCAGGTGGGCACGGAGCCGGCGCAGAGCCCGGTCGTGCACACGCAGACTGGCGCTGCGGCGCGGGGCGCCGCAGCGCTGCTCAGTCAAGCACCGCTGACACCGAGCGAACAACTCCCCCAGCTCGACCGCAACACGCCGCAAGCGACCTTGAGCCCGGCCGCGCGCGCCATCGCGACGGCGCTGACGCAGGCGTACACGGCGCCCGGCGCGCCGGTCGTCATTCTCGGCAAGACACCGCTGGTTGCCACCGGCACGCCCGTCCCCGAACAACTGGGCAAGCAGCTGCAGAATGCGCTGGGCGAGTCCGGCCTGTTCTATGAATCGCACGTGGCCGAGTGGGCCGAGGGCAAGCGGCCGCTGCAGGATCTGGCGCGCGAACCGCAGATGCAGCGTCACGTCGCGGCCCAGGCGCAGCAGTCGCCGGCCGAGAGCGCGGCGCGGGCGCTGGCGGGACCGGACCTGTCGGCGTCGCAGATGATCAACCAGCAACTGCATACGCAGGAACAGGGCAAGGTGCAATGGCATGGCGAGGCGTGGCCCGGCCAGCCGATGCAGTGGGAAGTGCGCCGCGACGAGAGCGATGGCCGTTCGAAGGGTCAGGGCCGCGACACCCAGGAAGACGCGCCGGTATGGCGCAGCGGCGTGAAATTCCGCTTTCCGCTGCTGGGCAAGGTGGCGGCCAACGTCACGATGGTGGGCGACAAGGTGCACGTGCAGGTGCAGTCCGGTGACGAAAGCACAACGGAAACGCTGCGGGCGTGGGCCGGCATACTGCAGGGGGCGCTGGACGCCGCCGGCGCGCCGCTGACGTCGCTCAGCATCGGCACCACGGAGGCGGAAGGCGACCATGCAGCGTGACGACAGCGCGCCGCGCCGGCCCATGCAAAGCGCCGTCGCGCTGGCTTACCGCGACGGCCAGGGCGCGCCGAAAGTCGTGGCGAAAGGCCGCGGCCTGGTTGCCGAACAGATCATTGCTGTCGCCGCCGAGGCCGGCGTCTACGTGCACGAATCGAAGGAACTGGTGTCGCTGCTGATGGACATCGACCTCGACCGGCAGATCCCGCCCACCCTCTATCGCGTCATTGCGGAACTGTTGGCGTGGCTTTATCATATTGAATCGGCGCAAAAGTCTGGCCTGCCACCGCCCCCGGCACCGGCCCTTTCCGCTCCCCCCACCACCTCAAGCACACTACCCTGATGTACCCTTTTCTTTCTGATGCGGACATGGACAACTGGCACGATTTCGAGGTGGGATCGCGTCGGGAAATCCTTGCTCTGCTGCGCGGCATTTCCGAAAAAAAGCAGATGATACGCATGCTGCCCCTGGGCGACAGCGACATGTGTGTCACCACCATCCTGCACGTGGACAGCGATACCGACTCGGTACTGCTGGACCGTCCCTCCGATCCGGAGGAAACGGCCCGGCTGATGTCGGGCCGGCCCGTGTCGTTTGAAACCACGCTGGACAATATCCGGATTATTTTTGGCACCGAAGTGATGCAGCTTGGCATGCTGGACGCCGTACCGGCGCTGAAGATACCGCTGCCAAGCAGCCTGATCCGCCTGCAGCGACGCGAGTTCTACCGCATGCCGACGCCAGTCGGCAATCCCGTGCGCGTGACGATTCCGATGTCGGAAGAGCAAGGCGGCGGCGAGGCGGCGTTTCCGCTGTCCGACATCAGCTGCGGCGGCATCGCCATCCTGGACAACCGGTTTGTATTGGGCGACTCGATCGGCCACGAGTACGGCAACTGCCGCATCGAGCTGCCGGAGATCGGCCCCATCGTCACCGGCCTGCAGATCCGCAATTCGCAGGAAATGACCCTGATGAACAACAAGGCCAACCGCCGCCTGGGCTGCCAGTTCATCGACATGAGCGCCGCCGCGATGAGCGCCGTGCAGCGCTACATCACCAAGCTGGAGCGCGAGCGCAACGCCCGCATGGCCGGGCTGAGCTGAAAGCGATAAACCGGTGTCAGACACCGGTTTTCTCCGCCCTTCCCTGCTGACCAAAGCAAAACCGGTGACAGACACCTATTTTTCTGCGAAAAATAGGTGTCTGTCACCGGTACTAACCAGGTTAGCGGTGCCTCGGCAAAATCCGGGACAGTCCCGGAATTTTCTTACACCTGCATATTCATGATGTCGTGATAAGCCGAGACGAGCTTGTTGCGCACCTGGATCGTGGCCTGCATATTGATGCTGGCCTTCTGCATCGAGATCATCACGTCCGACAGGTTGACGGAGTCGTCGCCCATCTGGAAGCGCTTGCTCAGGTTTTCGGCCTTGTTCTGGCTGACGGCGACCGTGTCCAGCGCGCCCTTCAGCGCGTCGGAGAAGTCGACCTTCGCGGCCGGGGCTTCCGTCTGGATGACGGGCGGCGTGGCCGCGGGCCGCGTTGCCGCCGCTTTCAGCTGCGCGATCATCGATTGGATCTGGCTGCTGTCGATACCGCCTGTCTTCATTATTAACTCTCCAAAAATGCTGTGGCTGCGCTGTTGCTCCACTACAACCGGCTGAGCAGCGTTCAATCGGACGCGGCGTTTTGCCTTGCTACAATAGATGCTTGCTTACGGGAACGATGTTCCCTCGCACTGTCAGGCTTCCAGAATAGCAGCACCAAGGCAAGCCACTGCCACGAGCAGGCCCGGAAACCAGCCTCTTTTCCCGGGTTTAGATTTCCGTGCAGCAGCAGATAATGTGCATCAGGCCCCGCTCCACAGCGTAGAGGCCCCGATCAACAGACGACCTTAACGCTCCTGGAACGCATACATGGCCGCAGCCGCCGAAGCACTCGATATCGACGCATCCGCCGACGCCGGAACCGAAGGCAAGGTGCCCTTCTATAAAACCGCGATGGGCAAGAACATCATCCGCGGTGGTGCCGTCGCAGCCATCCTGATCACGATCCTGATGATCTGGCTGTGGAACAAGGAACCGGAGTACAAGGTCCTGTTCAGCAACTTCTCCGATCGCGACGGCGGCGCCATCACGGCCGCCCTCGACCAGATGCAGATCAAGTACAAGTTCAGCGAAGGCGGCAACGCCATCCTGATCCCGGCCGAGCACGTGCACGACACGCGCCTGCGCCTGGCGTCGCAGGGTCTGCCGAAAGGCGGCAACGTCGGCTTCGAACTGATGGAAAACCAGAAGTTGGGCGTCTCCCAGTTCCTGGAACAGGTGAATTACCAGCGCGCGCTGGAAGGCGAAATGGCCAAGTCCATCGAATCGCTGGGCGCCGTGCAGGCGGCCCGCGTCCACCTGGCCATGCCGAAGCCATCCGTCTTCGTGCGCGAGCAGCAGAAGCCTACCGCGTCCGTCATCCTGACCCTGCACCCGAACCGTTCCATCGACCCGGGCCAGGTCAGTGCCGTCGTCCACCTGGTGGCTTCGTCCGTGCCGGAACTGCAACCTGCCAACGTGACGGTGGTCGACCAGCAGGGCAACCTGCTGTCGGACCAGAACAAGGACAGCAAGACCGCGCTCAAGGGTCTGGACGCCACGCAGCTGAAATACGTGCAGGAACTGCAGAACCAGGTCATCAAGCAGGTCGAGAACATCGTCAAGCCGATCGTCGGCGAAGGCAATGTCCGCGCCGAAGCCGTGGCTGACGTGGACTTCTCCGCCGTCGAGCAGGCGGCCGAATCGTACAAGCCGAACTCGTCGCCGGCACCGTCGGCCATCCGCAGCCAGCAGAGCAGCGAAACCAACGGCACCGCGAACGCGAATCCGAACGGCGTGCCGGGTGCCCTGTCGAACCAGCCGCCGGGCGTGGCAACCGCCCCGCTGACGACGACGCCGCCGGGCGAAGCCCCTGCCCCCGGCATCGTGCCAGGCGGCACGGCAACCGCCGGCGCCGGCCCGCAGCACAAGGAATCGACGACCAACTATGAAGTCGACAAGACCGTGCGCTACGAACAGAAGGCCATTGCCGGCCTGAAGCGGATGACGGTCGGTGTCGTGGTCAACTACCGCCGCGTCGTTGGCGCCGACGGCAAGGTGACGGTCCGTCCGCTGAACGCCGACGAGCTGGCCAAGATCAACAGCCTGGTACGTGAAGCGATGGGCTACAACCAGGACCGCGGCGACTCCGTCAGCGTGGCCAACGCCCCGTTCGACGGTGTCGACAAGGCGGCCGAGCCGGCGCTGGACTGGTGGCGCGATCCGGCCAACCTGCCGATGGCGAAAGAACTGGCGAAGTTCCTGATCACCGCGCTGATCCTGCTGTACATCCTGATGCGTGTGGTACGTCCGATGATGCGTCCCGTGTTCAAGAAGATCGACGAGATCAATGCGCCGGAGCCGGAACCGGAAGAGGAAATCATCGAGGAGCCGGCCGGCCCGACGGAAGAGGAAATCTTCGCGCAGCAAATGGCCGAAATGGAAGAAAACACGGCGCGGACCTACCGCGACAACCTGACTCTGGCGAAAAAGCTGGCGGCCGAAGACCCGCGTATCGTCGCAAACGTAATCAAAGCATGGATAGGCGCAAATGACTGATAGTACCGGACTGCAAAAGGCAGCAATTCTGATGCTGGCGATGGGTGAATCCGAAGCCGCGGAAGTGATGAAGTTCCTCGGCCCGCGCGAGGTGCTGAAGCTGGGCGCCGCCATGGCAACGATGAAGGGCGTGCCGCACGAACAGGTCGTCGACGTGCTGGACGACTTCCGCGACGAAGTGGCCGCCGCCTCGACCGTGGGCCTGGATTCGGACGAATACATCCGCCAGGTGCTGACGAAAGCGCTGGGCGACGACAAGGCCTCCGTGCTGCTGTCGCGCATCCTGGGCGGCAAGGACGCGTCCGGTATCGAAAGCCTGAAGTGGATGGATTCGCCGTCCGTCGCCGAGCTGATCAGGAACGAGCACCCGCAGATCATCGCGACCATCCTCGTCCACCTGGAGCGCGACCAGGCTTGCGAAATTCTGGGACACTTCACGGACCGCCTGCGCAACGACGTGGTGCTGCGTATCGCCACGCTGGACGGCGTGCAGCCGGCCGCGCTGCGCGAGCTGAACGACGTGTTGACGAAGCTGCTGTCGGGTAACGAGAACATCAAGAAGTCCACGCTGGGCGGCGTGCGCGCCGCGGCCGAGATCCTGAACTTCATGAGCGGCGAGCAGGAAAACTCGGTGATGGACAACATCAAGAACTACGACAACGACATGGCACAGCAGATCATGGACGAGATGTTCGTGTTCGACAACCTGATCGACATCGACGACCGCGGCATCCAGCTGCTGCTGCGCGAAGTCCAGTCGGAAATGCTGATCATCGCGCTGAAGGGCGCGTCGCAGGAACTGCGCGAGAAGATCTTCAAGAACATGTCGGCCCGCGCCAGCGAAATGATGCGGGAGGACCTGGAATCGAAAGGTCCCGTGCGTCTGTCGGAAGTGGAAACGCAGCAGAAGCAGATTCTGCAGATCGTGCGTCGCCTGTCCGACGAAGGCCAGATCGTGCTGGGCGGCAAGGGCGAGGATTCGTTCGTTTAACCCTTTCGTTTAAACTGCGGGCATCGTGTAAAAACAGAGGTAAAGCTTGGCCCATATTCCGAAAGAGCAGCAGACGGCATTCCAGCGCTGGGAACTGAAGTCGTTCGGCGACGAACGGCCCAGCACGCTGGCGGCGCGCGAGCGCGAGGAAGCGGAAGCCCGCGCCGCCGCCGAGGCGGCCGCGGCCGAGGAGGCGGCGCGCCAGGCGGAATACGCAGCGTTCCTGAACGCCCCTGCCCCGCCCGCCTACCCGACGGACGAGGAACTGGCCGCCATCCGCGAGGAAGCGCGGCTGCAGGGTTACCAGGACGGCTACGCGGAAGGCCACCGCGCCGGCGAGGACGAAGCCATCCGTGAGGGCGTGGAAGCCACCGCCGCCGCGCTGGCGCCGCTCGCCGGGCTGGCTGAGCAGTTTGCGGAAGCGCTGCGCAGCGCAGACCAGCTGATCGCCAACGACGTGCTGGACCTTGCCCTGCACCTGACGCGCACGATGCTGCGGCAGGCGCTGCCCGTCAAGCCCGAACTGATCGTGCCGATCGTGCGCGACGCCGTCGAAGTGCTGCCCAGCGTGCAGCAGCCTGCCGTGCTGATGCTCAATCCCGAGGATGCCGCCGTGGTGCGCGCCGCCATCGGCGAGGAACTGACCAAGGAAGGCTGGCGCATCGCGGAAGACGCGTCCATCGAACGGGGCGGCTGCAAGCTCGACACGGCCACCAACCAGGTCGACGCCGGCATCGAATCGCGCTGGGCACGCCTGACGGCGGCGCTCGGCAAGAACGTGGAGTGGCTGGAATAAGGAGCGTCGATGGACACGAAAGTGACTGAACAGGCCGGCCCGGAAATCCATGCGGGCCGTTGGCGTTCCTACCTGTCCGACTGCGCCGCCGTGGCCGACTTCGTCGACCCGATGCAGGTGGCGGGCCGCGTCACGCGCGTTGCCGGCCTTGTCATGGAAGCCGTCGGCCTTCGTTTGGCGGTCGGCGCCGCCTGCACCGTGCCGCTGCCCGCCGGGGGCCGCGTCGAGGCGGAAGTCGTCGGCTTCGAAGGGGGCCGGCTGTTCCTGATGCCGCAAAGCGACGTCGAAGGCATCGTGCCCGGCACCCGCGTGTTTCCCGCCGACCCCCTGATTCCCCGACCGGGCGCCGTCTCCGGTGCGACGCCGCGCCGCCGCACCAGCGACCGCGCCCGGCAGTTGCCCGTCGGGCCGGAACTGCTGGGTCGCGTCGTCGACGGCGCCGGCCGGCCCCTCGACGGGATGGGTCCCATCCACGCCTCCGACAGCGCGCCCATCAACGTGCGCCCCCTGAACCCGCTGGGCCGCGCGCCCATCGTCGACACGCTGGACGTGGGCGTGCGTTGCATCAACGCCATGCTGACGGTCGGCCGGGGCCAGCGGATGGGCCTGTTTGCAGGTTCCGGCGTCGGCAAGTCCGTGCTGCTGGGCATGATGGCGCGCTATACGGCGGCCGACATCATCGTTGTCGGCCTGATCGGCGAACGGGGCCGCGAGGTGAAGGAATTCATCGACCACATCCTGGGAGAGGAAGGCCGGGCCCGCTCGGTCGTCATCGCCGCGCCCGCCGATACCCCGCCGCTGATGCGGATGCAGGCCACCGCCTACTCCACCGCCATTGCCGAGCACTTCCGCGACAAGGGCCAGAACGTGCTGCTGATCGTCGATTCGCTGACCCGCTATGCGATGGCGCAGCGCGAGATCGCGCTGGCCATCGGCGAACCGCCCGCGACCAAGGGCTATCCGCCCTCCGTGTTCGCGAAACTGCCGGTGCTGGTGGAACGGGCCGGCAACGGCGAGGAAGGCGGCGGCTCGATCACCGCGTTCTATACCGTGCTGACGGAGGGCGACGACCAGCAGGACCCGATCGCCGACTCCGCTCGCGCCATTCTGGACGGCCACATCGTGCTGAACCGGCGGCTGGCCGAGGCGGGCCACTACCCCGCCATCGACATCGAACAGTCGATCAGCCGCGCCGCTCACTCGATCACGTCGCAGGAACACCAGACCCAGGCGCGGCGCCTGAAGCAGCTGTTTGCGCGCTACGAGCGCAGCCGCGACCTGATCGCCGTGGGTGCCTACACGCCCGGTACTGACCCCGTGCTGGACCAGGCCATCAAATTGCACGACCGCATCGAGCATTTCCTGCAGCAGCGGATCACGGAACGGGTCGATATGGCTGAGAGCTTGGGGCAATTGGCCACGCTGTTCGACTGATTGAACCCGTTGCCGGTTGCCTATAATCCGCAATATGGCCTCGACTTCCCAACTTGAAACACTGATCGACATGGCGCGTCGCGAAACCGACGACTGCGCCAAGCGGCTGGGTGCCGCCCTGAAAGCCGTCACGGACTCGGAAGAGAAACTGAAGATGCTGGTCGGCTACCGCGACGAATACGGCCGCCGGTTCGACGCCGCGCAGCAGGCCGGCATCACGCCCATGGAGTACCGCAACTTCCAGGCGTTCATGGAGAAGCTCGACACGGCCGTCAAGGGCCAGGAAGAGATGGTCCGGCACGCCCAGAAACGAGGCGAGATGGAAAAGACGAAGTGGCAGGAAGCCGAGCGCAAACGCATGTCCTATTCCACGCTGCGTGACCGTGAAGCGGCACGGCAGCAAAAGATCGAAGCCAAGCGCGACCAGAAGGCCATGGACGAGCACGCTGCACGGCAGGCCTTCTACAAGCGCTGAATCCAGCGTTTCCGAATCACTCAGCAGAAAGCAAGGCCGCGTCATATGCAGACCCAGTCCATCCAGAACACATTACTGAACAACAGCGTCCCCACCGGGCAGAAGCGTGCCGAGGGCGACCTCGACTTCAAGCAGGCGCTGGCGCGTCAGGTCGAGCGCCAGCCTCTCCCGCAGCCGATCAAGGTTCCGATGAAGTCGGCGCCGATGACGAAGCCGGCGCCGACCGCGCAGGCGCAACCGTCGAAACCGGCCACGCCGAATCCCGCCGCGAAGACCAACCAGGCCAACGCGGCGAACCAGTCCAAGCCGGCGCAGCAGGCCAAGGCGGCCGATGCGCCGGACCAGGCGCAGCAAGCTGACGCGGCCGACAGCACGAACCACACCGCGGCGGCGGACGCAACGGCCGCTGCCGCCACGGCGCAAGCCGCGGCCGAGACTGCGCCAGAGGAGACCGCCGCACAGCCGGCCGATGCAGCCGCGGCCGCGGCCGCCGTCGATCCGATGGCCAACATGCTGGCAATGATTGCCGCGTACAACCAGCAAACCCAGCCGGTGCAACCGGCTGACGGCACGGCCGAAGCGCCCGCCGGCGAAGGCGACAAGAGCGGCGATCCGCTGGCCGCGCTGCAGGACGAAACGTCCGGCAAGGGTGGCAAGCCGGACGCCGGACTGGGCGCGGATGCGGGCGGCAAGGGCAAGGCCGATGCGGCCGCCCTGCCCGGTGCCGACGCGAAGGTGCTGGACGCGGGCAAGCTGGAGCTGTCCGCCGGCGCCGTCAAGACGGAAATGAAGGCCGAAGCGTTTGCCGCCAAGCTGGCGGACGCGGCAGCGGCCACGCAACCCGTGCTGCCGCAGGCGACGCAGACGCTGGTCGCCACGGCCCAGGCGGCCGACGTGGCCGCGTCGAACCAATTGCAGGCCCGCGTCGGCAGCGATGCGTGGGAACAGCAGCTGGGCCAGAAAGTGGTGTGGATGGTGGCCGGCGGCGACCAGAGCGCGTCGCTGACGTTGAACCCGCCCGACCTGGGGCCGTTGCAGATCGTGCTGAACGTGTCGAACGACCAGGCCAGCGTGAGCTTCATGGCCGCCGAGCCGGAAACCCGCCAGGCACTGGAAGACGCGATGCCGAAGCTGCGTGAAACGATGGGCGAGGCCGGCATCCAGCTGGGCGATACCAGCGTCTCGACGGGTAGTCAGGACCAGCGCCAGGCGTTTGCCGAACAGGCCGAAGCGCGTGCCGCGGCAGGCAGCCGACGCCTCGGCAATGGCGGCGGCGAAGGTCCGGCGCAGACACAGCCGGAACCCGTCATCCGCCGCACCGTGCTGGGCGCGGTCGACACTTTCGCCTGACGGACACCTGAAACATCGGCATAATGCGCCGTGGAAACAAAAGAGTAGCGGCACTTCCGCCCTCTGCTCGCGCGATGTCGGCGCGGCGGTTGCGCCTAAAATGACATAATCGAGCCGAATTCAATGCGGCCGAGCTCGGGAACTGCGCGGACCTGCCCCGCCGCGCGTCTCCTTCAATCCGGGGCAGTGTGAAAGCGAGAAGATGAAGGCTGATGCGAAAGCCGAAGCGGCACCGGCCGGTGGCGGTTCCAAGAAAAAACTGATCATGATTATCGTCGCCGTGCTGATCCTCGCCATCGGCGGCGGCGGCGGTGCGTACTTCATGCTGAAGGGCCATGACGACAGTGCCGAGCACGACGACGAGCCCGTCAAGAAGAAGTCGAAGAAGAAGAAAAAGAGCGAAGCCGGCCCGCCCGTCTACGTGCCGGTGGAAGCGTTCACGGTCAACCTGCAGCCGGAAGAAGGCGAACAGTACCTGCAACTTGCATTCACACTGCAGGTGCCGGATGCGGAACAATCCGAGAGCATCAAGAACAATATGCCAAAGGTGCGCAGCCGGATACTGCTCCTGCTATCCTCGAAGAAGGCGTCGGAAATCAATACTCCCGAGGGCAAGCAGCAGCTCAGCAAGGAGATTCTGGAACAGATCAACCAGCCGTTCGAGGAGCATGGCGACGAGCAGGAAGTGTCTGAAGTATTGTTTAC
>Ga0265797_10001666_pt1 | contig 38913 bp, 44 predicted proteins | sample P2T30metagenome_FD_192433 | JGI IMG/M metagenome (GOLD analysis project Ga0265797, IMG submission 192433) | Plant litter microbial communities from East Loma Ridge, Irvine, California - P2 T30 | ecosystem: Environmental > Terrestrial > Plant litter > Unclassified | place: USA: California...
GGTATGGAAATAACTCATTCCTATATAGCAGTCAGTTCATGAAGCATGTATTTTACACTCACTTTGAAGGCATGGCTTTTGCATCCTGCGTGCTTTCCTCGCGCCACACCTCCCAAGATGACAGGATCGTGTAGGTGCGTCCAACGGGATACCGTTATGACTTCACTCTTGGCATCGAAGACTTTGAGAGTGTCCGCCATCGAACAACATGGCTGACAATCTCAAAGAGGCCGTCGTCGCCTGCTCAATGAGTAATGAATCGTCATGTGGGGCTCGACCAACTAGCGCCCTCACTGGAAGGGACACGTTGCAGGCAGATGACAGCAAAATGACTTACTTACAAGACATATCGAAGGCCATCGATGAAACCAATCTGGCAGAGCGCAGTTGGCAGCAACAAGACTCAAGCCTGACCCTTGCGACAGTCGTGTTGCTTGTGCCCGATCACGTGACACTCCTTGCATTTGCAGTATCCCTCGTTGTTCAACGCGGTCCTGACTGTGCCAGGGTGGCATTCCCATCCGCAGTCATACGCGAGCTGCTGCCAAGTAGATCGCCTGTTCTCGCACGATTTTGACAGGTGTCTGATGATCATGCGGACGTCTCTTTTACTGAGCTTGTGAGGTGCGCCAGCGCGATCTTTCCCGGGCCTTCTGTCAGGTCCTTTACAGATGGTTCGTTGAGAACGCTCTGGCACGCCTGTTTGCTTCTCAATGGCGTGGCGTGGCGCGTGAGTCCGGTCTTCGTCAGTACTTTGACACTAACACGCGTAGGCGTGTCCCATTCGTGTTGTTTGGTTGATTCGCGATTAGGGGTCGGCGTACGACTTGGGTGATTTTCAGGGATACACTTGAATATTCCGACGGGAGGTATTTTATGATTTGATTGAATCTTTAGTGGTAAAGTCCTTGATCATTGAAGACTGGTGAGCGTGTTGAGCACCTGAAGTTGGAGGCCAACCTGTGAACCATGTTGCCCTCGGCTAACCCTTCCTCTTACTATGTATTTCAAAAACAAGCTAGCTCGGTGGGGCTCGGATGAACGTACCATGTAAATAACGTATCTTTTACTACAAAAACCAGCCTAGGATTGTCAAGACATCTTTACGGAGATATGATCACTAGGCATCTCTTAAATATCTGCAAGTTAGTAAGGCAATGCCGCATTGGGTGTTGGTGGTCTTACTTTGGTATCATGAGCAATCAGCGTTGTTGATTGATATTTGACCTCAGACTTCGGCTTGAGCTGTTCTGGATTTCACAAAATTGATTTGGCCATCCCGGGCATGACTGGACTTCAGAGGAACACGGGAGAAACAATATAAATGTTACCAAATAAGACTTCATCCCCTACGAAGGCAAGAATAACACAACAGAACTCAGGTGATCCATCATTCGATCAGGATTGATTGCAAACTCTAACCCTACTAACCCCAAATCAGCAAGGGTATGGTCCACAAGTCTGTGTTCGGCCCTGTCGATTTAGATCGATATTGGTGTTTCAATCGAGTTTTGACCGCGATTTGAGTCTCGAGACAAGAAAAAAGTTCGTGAAAGACTACAAGGTTTATGCAAGCTGCATTGTTCACTCATGATAGTTCTGGTTCGGCACGCCATGCTCGACTATCGGTGGTTGAATGTAGGGTCATAAACAACAAAATTTGGCAAAACCTCATCAAACAGGTCTTGTGGTCTAGCGGTTACGATTCTCGCTTAGGGTACTCAGATATCGGTTGCGAGAGGTCCCCGGTTCGAGTCCGGGCAAGACCCTGTCTTTTTGGCCATCTCGGATATATGTATATCAGTTTTTTGGTGTTGTTGGTGTTGGCAGGAAGGCGCGTGAGATGTAAGTGAGAATTGCAGCTCGGAGTTGGTAGAAAGCGGGACTTAGAAAACGCGGAGCTGAAGTCTTGGCGCCGCACCCTTTGATGGTCTTCCGCCAGGAAGATTGCATGCGACTGAGACACTTTTTTTGACTACGTCGGAGTGTTCAGCGCACTACATCGTTTCATGCGACCTGGGAATGGCGCGATTCCGGGCAAGGTGACGGATTCAAGCCCGGGGCGGTTCTGCACTCCGGTTCGAGTCCGTGCAAGCAATGAGGACATGCTTTCCAGGTTCTACGAGCAGCGCAGTGGTGGATCAGCAGCTTCCAGTGTCGATTGCTGCGTCTGGCGAAGGCGTCTAGACCTGGCGCGCGGTACTTCTGGGTGTGGTCGACGAATCCTTTGTATGCATGAATGCCATCTCACGTGCATGGTGATGGAGGCTGACCGTGATTGGTGCGGTGCCGGAAGGGTGGCTGAGCTCAGCACCCGCGATTGATGTGTGGCATGTAGGTACCGTGATTGTGTTTCGAACGGTATATCTACATTGAAAGAGATGTCGAACATTCGCGCCTTCTGCTCTCTCTCATTTGCCGCTGATCTGCTCGTTGTCAAGGTCTAAAATCATCTCAATCTGTTCTGTCGCGATGTCGTTCCGTTGCACAGCGTGTTTCGATAAGTCATACGACAAAGCCTGAAAACTGCAAAGGCACATACGAGACTCGAGCAAGTGCTTCGAGCAGCTCAAGCCTGGCATATCAGCAATTCGGTTCCCGTGCGCAAGCTGCGATTACACTTCACCACGAGGAGAGGATCTCAAGAGGCACCGTCGTTTGATCCATCCCGAAATTGCAATCACGACTGCTACGAGCAAGGAAGAAGCGGGACAGCCCACACTAGGATGGACCGAAAGCTGCAATTTTGCTCTCTGTCTCCACCTGGCGATCCCGCGTGATACGAACGAACGCTCAGATGAGATCGAGCGATTTGATTTGCGTCCGACTCCAGAGTCACCTAGGGCAGTCACCAAAAGAAAAAGTTTGGTCCTTGATGATCTGTCTCCAGAACCCAAGCGTGTCTGCATCGAGCCTCTTCTGCCCGACCTCGACACACTTAGTTTGGTAGACGACAGTGGCGCAAGAAGGACCCTCACGCCAAAGACCACTGAGAACGAGGAGCAGGACTATCTCACATCTTGGCAACCGACAGCCGGCGGACTCACTGCACTTGTTGTCTCTACTAGCAGTGCAAGGCTCCAGCATGCCTCCTCGTCTAGCACAGGGTCCCCGAAGTCAATAAGCGTCTGCGGCTCGAGCATAGGATCGCTATTCGGCAGACCAACTACACACGCCTACGAGCCATGGAGGGTCTAGTCTCTTACCTCTCCACGTGGAAACAGTGTGAGATCACTGGGCTCGGTCGGCATGCCCACGCCAATGCTGGAAAAAGTTGATGAAGAGCTTTTGCTCTCTCGAGTCGGGAATGATCTGGACAAGCCTCGCTACTGGGACCGTCGGGTCACCTAGATCATTGTCGAGCAATGGTTGACACGCCCAGCGGCGAACTATCCGCACGTCTGCATACAGGGTCCTTCATTCGCCTCTTCAGGCTCTCCAGAGATTCGCTCCAAAATCCAGGATTGGAGCACAGATGAGAGCACCCCAGGACTCGGCTTTGTCGTACAGGCCTACTCATGCCCAGGAGATGTAGCTGCAATCTTAAGGCTGTTTCCTGCTGTATCGTCTGCGGTGACGCTCACCGTGGAAGGCTTGTCAGAGATCAACTCGAGCTTTGTAGGGCCGATGGCATCCCTGAGCACTGATCTTCTGTTGCAAAGCTCGGCTGCCAGCGACGCGATCCGTCAGGGTCCCATGTATGACGAATGGTACGACGTCGACAGTACAGAGAGTGGCGCCCAGTTCATCAACTGTGTCAATATACCTGACAAGCAATTGAACGGCGTCCGCTGTCTGTTTGACTTCCTGAATTGCGCTAAAAGGTCTATGAACGTCGAGGCGTGGAACAAGCACTGCAAAAGTCATCTCAAGGGGAATGCACCGCCTAAGCAGCTTCGGTGTCCATACTCGTCGTGCTTGTGGACCAATTCAGGACAAGACGGCGATGACGCATGGAATGAGCGAATGGAGCACTTGGACGAAGAGCATGATATCCTCTTACAAAGCGACAAGTTGTACAGGACACCCGATGTGCCGTTGCTGAAGCATCTTTGGAGCTTGCGTGTCATAAGCGACAAACAGCTACAAGAACTGAGGAAGTTCGGTCGACTTTCCCTAGGCTCGCCATACGTCGTCCTAAGAGGGCCAAACAGGAATCGACACAGGCGCAAGGTGCCACGCCCATGATCGATCCATGTCGAGCACGACCTGATCATGAGGTCGATCCGGCCAACTTGAATCAGACGAGGCAAGAGATGAACAAAAAAAACACCGAGGTGATGAAGTAGCTTGCGAGGATTTGGTCCGGTGCCGCCTAACGTACAAACCCTCGTTGAGGCGTCAACAGGGCGAAAAAGTGGCGAAGGACTTGCACGTACGTCTGCACACATGAACCAAGGCTGGAAAGGCACGAGATCTTTCATTGATGTCTACGAATGGTACGACCCAGTACAAATGACAACTCGCCATCACGCTTGGCACGCACTGCGCCCCGCTACGCTCCAGCTTGACTCGAGGACCTCCACCTGTCTTGACGTGTTCAAGCAGACCAACGCTGCCAGCCAGCGCCAGAGGGCGGGCCCCACTGGCCGTTGGAAGCGGCAGCTTGGGCATCTTCAGCGACGGGAGCAGAGTCGACCGGTGCAGAATCAACAGGCGCGGCGGGAGCGGCAGAAGAGCTGGAGTTGGAAGGCGCGGCGGCGGCCTGGCTTCCGAGCGATGTGAAAAACTCCCAGGTGGCCTCGGGCGCAGTAGGGGCAGCACCAGAGTGGGGACCGTCCCAGGCAATGAAAGACACGGGCTCGGAGCAGCCCTCGAAGTCGGTACGGACGACGCCACCACTGCCTGGGGCGGGCTGGCCGACCTCCTTGGGCTGGCAACCGTTGTTGCCGACGAAAGTGTTGGCGAGCTCAATGCCTCCGCTGATGGGAAGGACGTTGTCACTCACACCGTGGATCCCGAGGTATGCGATGGGGTCTTTCCCGCCGTCGCAGCCACTGATCAGACCGCCGGCGATGGGGGCAACAGCGCGGAACTCGCCAGCGCGAGCGCAAGCGACGGCGTAGGACATGCCGCCGCCGTAGGAGAAACCAGTGGCGAAGCGAGAGGTCTGGTCAACGCAGAGGTCGGCTTCGACCTGCTCGATGATGGAGTCGACGAACGCGATGTCTGCACCGCCTCCGTTGGCCCAGCCGTTGTCAATGCCATCTGGGGCAACGAAGATGGCGGAGCCCTCGGCGAGAGCCTCGAGGCCGTACCAGACGGGAACGCTGTTGCCGTTGACTACATCGCCCATGGACCCGCCAAGCCAGTGAAAGCCGAAGACGAGGCGGTACGGGTTGCTCGAGTCGTAGTTGTCAGGGATCTTGAGGGTGTACTGACGGCCGTTGATGGTCTGGATGCCAGAGGTGAGTGTGGGCTGACCGCTGCAACCGCCTGAGGATTGGGCTATCACAGCGGTAGCGATGGCCGCGATGGGAAGAAGAGTCTTGGGTGCCATAGCGATGAATCGACCAGCGAGTGAAGGTTGTTGACGGAAGAGTGGAAGTCGTTTGTTGGTGGCTTGAGGTGGTGGGTGAAAGTAGGGTTTAGGGCAATTCGCACTCTTCATCATGTCTTATACATGCCCCATCAACTGGTGGCATGGCCCGACCGAAGAGCATCCGTGTTGCTGAAGCACCGTCTCAGTTAGGCGAACGACTTGTGACAGGCCATGGGGTGCCAAGTCGCGAGGTTGCAGTCGACTAAGTATAAGCCCGCTTCAGGTCACAACCGGGCAATATATCAGATACTATAGCAAGGTATAGTTGCGGGGGTCATACGGTGTTGTTGTCGATCGTCACCCCGAGCACGGATGAGGTTGTGAATGCGGATGGCTCCGTGTTTCATCTTGATGAGCTTCTTCAAGGCGATCCTGGTGCCAAGTCTCGGCACTTCAGGCAAGCGTTTACTCAAAACATCCTCCGATTCCTTCTAAGTGTTCTTACTGTCAGCGTCTGCACGTAAGGCTGGGCACTGTTTCGCAATTGCTAAGTTGGGTAAGAAGCTGGTGTCGGAGGGTGTCGAGAACACGTTAGTGAAGATGTAAGGTGACGTCGGCTTCGGCCAAGTGTTCGGGGCGACAGAAGCCGTGTCTGGACCGGCAACATGACCGAAGTAGCCGAGATTGAGAAACCAAAGCAACAACCTCACTCCGCCATGCCGTTATGTTGAAGTGGTTTTGCACGTTAGAGGCCACTGTGAGTATTCCATGTTTCTTGCCATGTGACGGCTGCATGAGACATGTTGACTGCGGCTAAATACTCGGCCTCATGCAGAATTGGCTATTGCACAATCACGTCAAGCGGCGCATGCATGCTTGCATGTCTTTGAGGTGGATTTTGTGTCTTATTGGGAATCGCTTGCTATGGTGTTGTACCACGCCACTTCTCAAGCCCTCCCATCGCATCTCCACATGGCTGGGCGATGCTGCTTAGTTGCCTGCCGTGGAAAGAAGCGTATCAAAAAAAAGGAGAGGTACCGAGCAGCTCGGATTGCGTACGGCACAGAGGGGTGTCACTGAGCTTTCTGACGATTTATGCGATCAAAGTGCAACTTCGGCGGTTTGTGGGAGCTGCCATTTGCAATGGCGCAAGTCCAGGTGAATTCGCTTCGGGGTGAGCTGGTAAATCGGCGCCCGATATTGGGTGCTGCGGTTATGGAGATTAGTCGCTTAGGTTTCGGTGTCAGGAATGGAGTGGTTGGTTTCCGTCAGCAACAACTTCCTGTTTTGGGCCTGTTGATTCTGCGGAGAAAAGCCCGCCTGAAGGCTGCGCAGTAGGTATCGCTGATCCATAGATACTTCACGTGCTGTACTCCCAAACATATAGGTAGCGGCAGTAAGACTCTTCATCTCTCAGCGTCTCGGCAGCGTGCCTGGCCTCTGCTTGAGCTCCCTTGTTCAACGCATGGACGATCAGCCAGAACTTGACTTCCAGACCACGTGCTGAGCACTCCAACACCTCTTCTAGGAGAATCTCCCACAGGTCTTGGTTGGCGACCGTATCGCCCTCACGGCTGTCTCCAGTGTCTCTTGAAGTACGCCAGCCGTCTTCTTGCCAGATCTCGACCCAGTTGGTGATTCCTTCAACCAGGTACTCCGAGTCAGAGGCGATGACAACACTGCTCCACCCCTCCTCACGCCACTGGCGACACTGCAGTGCGACAATGGCTGCGCGTATGTGGGCACGGTTGCTCTCTTGAGGATGAATCTGGCCTGTCGGTCCTCTAAGCTCGAGGCGCAGAGCCGCGGACCGACTCTCGCTTGGCTCTAGGCCGGTGGGTTTGAAGACGCAAGAGCTCGCAGCTCGGCGGTCACCGTAGACGTCGTGCTGATCGAGGCAGGAAGCGGAGGTGTACAACAGAATCTCGTCGCTCGGAGCGTCGCACCGGATCATGCGTGCTGGGCGCCCCGGGCGTGAGGAGTAGTAAGGGTCCAGGTCGGAGGCGCTGTGAGCGAAGAGCTCTTGAGGCGTGGCGAGGAAGTCGCTGGGACAGAAGCGAAGGGCACGTGGGAGGTGGGCAGGAGTAACATGATCTCCGGTCGGATCGGAGTAGCGTTCTTGCTGTAAGGCATCGCACTCGCGCTTCACTTGTGGATCAGCTCGGTGACCTTTGTCTCGGAGACGCGTGATGGGCTGTTGGACTTACTTGCAGGCGGGCGATCTTGCCATACAGTTTGCTCTTGATCGCCTTGCGTGACTGCTTGAGTTCGAGGACCTGCTCTTCGGGAGTAAGGTGGTCGATGGAACTCAAAGGCTGCTGTCGAGGCCGTTTCTTTTGCTTCGATTTCTTCTTCTGCACACGAGTCGAAGTCGTGCCTGGGACGAATGTGGCATGATGTCCTAGAGAAGGCGGTTTCTGCCAACGAGGCGTGCAGCCTGGCTCGGTCTTCAGAAACATTCACTCCATGGCCCAATGATGTCTCGGCTGTTGATGTTGGTGGAGGAAGAAGGGTCCCTCGGTCCAGCCGGGCTCTGAACTTTTTAGGCAGCGGTCGGCGACTGGACGCGATCATGTACGCGACGCGTTGCCAACCAACCAAATGCCCATCATGCTAGACGGCTCTGTCTTCAACATTGACATTTCGCCCGATTTCATCGAGGCATGTTGTCAGCTACGACATGACACATTTGGAGGGGTGGTATCCCATAATGGTATCAATGTCAGTAGCTCTGCCTTTGGCGAACTCATCAGGTAGTCGGCCGGCATAAAAAGATGTCGCCTCGTTCAACCATGGGACAATGTCCTCTCCACGTAGACTGCTTCCGCTTTGCTTATCATACGCTTCGAGAGCAGGATACGGCGAGATGTCAAAACTTGTTCGCAACTCATGTCGATAGTCCTGCACGGCTGCAATCCTCGACGACGATGGTGAAGTCTCTCGGCAAGTATGCAGCTTCTGACAGCAGACGCCGCGACCACCCTTTGGCTTGGGTTGGGCTCATATGTACGTGGAGACGTCCAGATCCGACGAAATTCGGCCGTTTTGTCGAGATGTTGGCGTGCTTGAGGTGCTTGAAACACTCGTCATCAAGGACATTTGCTGGGGACCTGTGCAGCGTGGGAATGAATTTCCACTGCAGGGATATCTCGAAGAGCCAGCCCAAGCCCATCTCACGTTTAGCAATCAGCTGGGTTTCTTGTAAGCCAAGATTTGTTACCTGTTCGTGCGAAGACGATGCAACTGAAGACCTACCTACCTTACCAGTGCCGTCGCGGTTGAAAGTGATGTCGAATTGTGACTGCCCTGCATTGGGATGCTTCCAAGGTCCATGATCACACATCAGCTCGACGAGCGCGTGATGCATGACGGCGGCGAGGGCGGGTACCTTGGTTCATGTTGGGGAGGAGGAAGGAGGAAGATAGGAAGGGACCTCAGTCAGCTGCGACTGGGCTCGAAGATCTTAGTCAGCATCGGCGACTGGACGCATTCCGACCACGTGCCGACCATCTCGACTTCACTTCCATCCTTCGCTTCTTGCGTCCCATCGCCACTGTTCAGCTCGTATCGTTGCTGCCTTCATGCTTGCTGCGCTATCAACAACACCGGGCTGCTTGATTGAGGCGATGACCTGACCCGCCTTGCGTGTTCTTCACCTCTGCTGCCAAGTTTTCACTTTGTCTTCATGTTTCGTTCCTGACAACATTGTCGCAATTCCTCTACCAGCACGCCTGGCGTACAAGCGCTTGTCATCTCCGATTTGGATTGCTTGTACAGATGCTCGGTTTCGGACGTTCGATGCAGCAAGTGAGCCGACATATATGCCATGTTGCCTCTGAAATGCGAGATGTGTCTTACGCCGGATGCGACTTCGCTGACCCAGGTGTCTCCCAGGGATGGCTGCATGCACCTTGCAGCTGATCTTGTGAGCAAGCTCATCGTCAAATTGACGTACACTGGAGATCTCGCGCGCAGACCGCCGTTGCCTTTGTGCAGAAATGTCGCTGACCATTCATGTCTGTATTCTAGCAGCGAACGGTACAACCACTCCCTCATGTTGATTTTGGTTGTTTTGCGCGCACGGTGCCTCGCATTGCCACGACTTATAAGCTGCCGCCGCCGCACACTCTGTCACTCATATTGCTCCTCACGCACGAACATCCCAATCTCCAGAAACCAACCCGTCCATCAGCATGGCAATCGACTACGACGTCCAAAAAGCACGATTCTACACCGCCTACTGTCCCGAGAGCAGGCAGGAAAGCGGCGAAGAGGCCATCCGTCACTCGCCGCTTGTCTCGCTCGCCGTGAAATGTGCGATTGATGCGCCTCGCTCACCAGCGAACGACAACATCGGCGGTGCCTCCGCCGCTGACAGTCCTTGTGGAGTCGACGCACTATCATCTCCACCGACTGACGCTACTGCATCAGCATCCACACCTCCTGACAACCAAGCCAGCAGTCAGCCTCACGCTCCACGCAGTGCCGCGCTAGGTAGAGGCACAGTCGCTCTCCCATTTGAGCCACTACTAGAACACGATACCGAAACTTCTTCTCTCTCCGCTTTCCAACACATCTCGCTCCAGGCCACCTACCGCAACAAGAGTGCCGATGAGCTCAGGGTAGAAGACTACGCACACAACCTTCGCTTCCCACCCGTCCCTACCCTTCCGCAATATGGACTCTTGGGATTCGATCTGGGCAACAGAGACAGCTATGGCAACACAGAGCCCATTCTCATGAACACCAACGAACCCAGCTCCGTATTTCTCTGCGGCTCCCAAGGCAGTGGCAAAAGCTACACTCTCAGCTGTATGCTCGAGAACCACCTTCTGAAAGACTCCGCGGTAGGCGTTCAAAACGAGACGATACCAGGCTTCGTCTTTCATTATGATACAAACGGTGCCGCTTGTCTCGCCGAGGCGGCAAGCTTGTGCACCCGTGGCATCAAAGTCCGCGTTCTGGTATCGTGGAACAATTACACGTCGATGAAGAATCTCTACAATGGTCTTGGTGCTCGTCTTGGTCACAAGATTGAGGTTCGTCCGCTCTTGTTTCAAGACGATGACCTTACTGCTACTCACATCCAGCGTCTCATGCTGTTTGATGAAACGGCCAATAACCCCCCAGTATACCTCGGTGTGCTACTCAGCATTCTGTCAAAGATTACACGCACTACTGGAACATTCTCCGTGAAACAGTTCCTCCACGATCAGCAGGTCTTTGACTGGCAGCCGGGCCAGAAAGGTATGCTGGATCAGCGGGTGGAGTTACTCAAGGCTTTCACAGCGAGCGCGACACCTGCAATTGTTGAGGGTGAGAACACGAAAGAAACCCCAGCTGTTGTGAGGCGGAAGAAGATAGAGCAAGGTGTCGGGCTCCCAGGCGACTGCATCACGGTCGAGAAAGGCACGCTCACCATCGTCGATCTCTCGGGCGACTTTGTTGACCCAGCCACCGCGTGCACGCTATTCGACATCTGTCTCTCCGTGATACTGAAGCGGCACCAAGCGAAGAAGAACTCTACTGGTCTTATCATCGCGCTCGACGAAGCTCACAAGTACCTCGACAAAGCTATCCCCACGGCGCAGAGATTCACCGACTTACTTCTCACTACGATCCGCGAGCAGCGTCATAACGCGGCCCTTGTCATCATCGCCACCCAGGAACCGAGCATTTCCGGGAGGCTCCTTGATCTCTGCTCGGTGAGCATCGTGCATCGCTTCACGTCGCCGACCTGGTTCGCGGCGATTCGGGATCATCTGGGGGGAGCTTCTAAAATGGTCAAGCCTGGCGAGGATGAGGAGAAGGATGTGAGTCGGGCAGATCTTTTCCGGAACATTCTCGCGCTTGAAGTCGGCGAGTCTCTTGTCTTTTCACCAAACAGCTGGATTCATGGCGGCGAAGTGCCTGGTGGCGGACCACCCGTTGAGCCGAGGAGACTTGGAAGTGGAGTGTTGTGGATGAAGACCAGGAAGAGGGATGGCGAGGACTCGGGCAAGACTGTGAGTGTTGTTTAATGCAGAGCGCCTGCTGAATGAGCGGATCGTGTCCTTGTCGTAATGTGTGTGTGTGACCTTATCATGAGGAGTCTGCTGCGATTGCAACTTTTCCTTGCGGGAAGTGTCGGTCCATGTCGGCTTGCCTAGGTAGTCACAGCAATGACCAATCATCGTCTTCACGATTATTACATGCATTTTCTCATCACATCTTCATCATGCGATTGTACAGGAGACAGGGTCCATGGGTATGACAGGGTTACCTATTTATGTCTTTAAGTGGACCCGCCACTCCACACGCTAGAAAGGCTTGGGAGGTGGGTTCGCATCTGGACCGCGGCCGGCTGGCTTTGTTCATGCGGCGGAAGTGTCCTGCGATGCTTACACAAGTGCCAGCCCAGCTGAACATGTCCAACTCCTCTGACATGCTCGACCTCGACCTCACTTTTCTCCAACCTCACTTTCACTCCATCACGTGCTTCTCACCCAAGTCTCTCGTTATCTACCTAGGTACCTAACCACCAAGGAGGAAGCTTCGACCTGAGCAACGGCCGCAGAAAAGAAAGTGCGAGTACGAGGCGGCGGGAAATTGCGACCCTGCATTCCAAGTCCGTTGCGGACCGCATCGTCAATATTACATTCATATCTGCAGTATACTAGCTGTATACTCTGATCCTCTGATACATAGCGACTACATTCATCGCAACACGCCTACCCGCACGACATTCACCGCGCATGATCCAACCCTAGCCCGCCGCCATGTTGCCGACCATGCTCCTCACCACCATCTTCGCCCTCCTCTCGTCCTCCCTCGCATCCGCGCAACTCCTGGCCGCCCAAGGACTCCCCGCCTGCGCGCAAACATGTACTCTACTCAACAACGCGGCGCAAGCGTGCAGTGGCACCGCGAGCGCCAACCAGGCCACATGGTCTTGCTTCTGCCAGTCGGGATACCTTACCGGACTGTACTCGTCGCCCAGCGGCATTTGCGACGCCTTTTGCACAGACCCGGCGCAGAATCAGCAGGTGATGACATGGTACACCGGGAATTGCGGCACCGACAATGGCGCGAGTGAGCATGCGGACGACGGAAGTGGAGGACAAACCACGACGGCAGCGGCCGCGCCTACCACCACCTCGGCAGCGACTCCAGCGACGACCACGAGAGCTGCGACCTCGGCCTCGTCTTCTGCTGGCGCCCAAACTGCGAACAGGACGCAGGCGGAAGAGGGCAGCTGGTGGGACAATCATTGGGTAAGGAATAAGCGCACAGTCCTACCAAAATGCGCACGAAGCTAATCGTGTTCCTACAGAAATGGATTGTCATGGTCATCGTCCTTGCGATCGCCCTCTCCATCATCGCCATCCTCGCCACCTGGCTCAAGAAGCGACACGACCGCAAACGCGACCTCCCCAACACCTCCTTCAACGAAGGAATTACAACTCGCACCGCGCCCACAGATCCCGCCCTGACCGAAAAGACCGCGGCATCGAGCCGAAGTGTAGTTCCTGCCGCACCAGCGTTCAATTCTTCGCCCAGTGGTCGCAATAGTCCGGCACGAACGCGAGACGCTTTCATGCCGTACGGCTACAACTACACTCGGTCGGAATCGCGGCTAGCTTCGGGCTCGGAGGATGTGATCGAGACAGTCCCGCCACTTCCAGCGGGGGTGAGATCGCATGAAGATGACAGGGCGAGCCCAGTTGCAAGAGGTGGCACACCCGTAGGAGAGCTGGAAAAGGGTGGTATTGAGAGCACGCCCACGCCAACGGGCCAGATCAAGAGGAAGAAAGTGCTCGTGAGGGAGAGGAGTGCGGAGGACGATCTCGGGACTCCAGGGAAAGGGAAGCCGTGAGACGAGACAGGCTGCTCGCTTTTTTGGGTACGCTCAGGTGCATAAAAGGGCTACGATTGTACGTTTTGTATTCATGTTCCAGCCAATGAAGCTGCGTAACCACCATTGTATAGTGGAATCCAGCGTGGCGGTGTTGGGATGCTCCTCAATTGATCATACTTGTACGGCGCTGGCTAATTCTGTGCCGTTGCCCCATTTCATGTTGTTCACATGAAATTCAAGTTGGCGGCCGTATGGCTTTAGCCTCACGATTGGCGCAGAGCAAAGACGTTGTTGATACCAGCAGCATTCGTTTCTCTTCAGCCAACGGCACGCCTTTGTCAAACAATGGCGACATACACTGATATTGCATACTCCAGACATGCTGATCGCCGCCCAATGCCAGCCTGGCATTTTGCTAGGGGTAGGTCTCGGGTTGAGGTGGGATGCCTTGAGACTGAGCGTCTGATCAACTGAGTACTGCAACACTCCCTGGACACAGGGAACCTCCCAACTGTCCCTTAATACTTCAAAGACGCCTGTAGCTTGCCGACAGTGCCCGAGGAACCGAGGAAAAAAAGATCAGACAGCGATGCCAACACCGCGAGCTCCACTGCATACGACCACATGCACAGGGAGATCATGCGATTGCCTCAAGAACTTCGAGACGGGATCTACAAGGAGGCCTTCCGCTCAACTGTATTCCCTGATGGTGTAGAGTTCGCCGCATCCCCTCTACAGTTTCATAGTGCAGACACTACGACCAAATAGCAACTTTGCAAATCGTTGCAGGACAACAGATTTTCGAATGCTCCATCCCAGTGCTTACCATTACAATGAAACCGTAGCTCGATTGAAGTTGGTGCAATCAACATCGAAGTCGCAAGCGGTGCATTCATTCACGGCTCCCAACCGTCACACCCAGAGTCTGAGCTCAACTCTCACTTGCAACTTCAATAATGACCCCTTAATTCCTAAAGCCAAACAGCAGTGGCAGCCTGCACAACCTCTCCACCCTCCATCTTTCCCAGGCTCACTCTCGCCGCCTCTCTGACCACTTTTCCATCGAAGCTCAGGATGAACACCCATCCCTCATGGCTGTCAGTCATAGCCAGATATTCCTTGTCCCCATGATCCTCAGACCAAGGCGCAGGCTCGATAGCATTGGCAATCCCACCACTCGTCGGCGTCTCCCAAATGCAAATTGGCTCCTCCGATGCCACGCTACCGTCAGGGTGCAGCTCAAATACTGCCACGTACCCTTTGGTCTCGGCTTCTAGTCCGCGCGTGGAAGCGTACATGTAGCGTGGAGTGGTGGCGGACCGGGTGCTCAGGCGGACCTCATCGGCCCAGTAGTCTTTCGGGTCTCTGTCTGCCGGGATGATGCGGACACCTTGAGCGTGATTGAGGGTGACGCCGTCATCCGCGACAGTGAACAGGTCGACCATACTGGTGTGTTCCTGCAGACTGTAGAGGATCTTTCCGGATGGATGGGGCCAAGTGTGGCGTGGGCCATCGTTGGGTCGGGGAGAGATGTGCTTGGATCCGAGGGTGAGATGTTGTTTGCCAGAGTTGGCATGGTCGTTGTCGATTGAGTAGGTGAAGATGGCATTGCGGCCGATGTCTGCGATGTACAGACTGCGCATGTCCGGGCTCAAGTCCACGCTGTGCGAGCCGTGGCGAAGACCGCCAAAATCGCCGTGCAGAGCTCCTGAGGGCTTGTCGTCTGCGTGCTTGTCGACGAAGTCGAGTTCTTGGACCAGCTCGCCGACGCCGCCATCGGGGGCTATGGTGAAGGCCTCGCCGGTCGGGCCACCGCACGAGTACACGTGCGACTTTGAAGCGCAGACATAGCCGGATCGAGCGCGGACGGGCTTGGAGTTGATGGGTGTGATGGAGGCGCCACGCGACTTGACGCTGTAGGCTGCAATCGACGGGGGCTCGGTCCAGGCTGTCGCGTAGAGGAACCTTCCATCTGCGCCAGCTCCAGATTTTGGCGAGAGACATAGCCAAGAGTGGTTGCCTATGGCGGGGGATTTGTTCGTGATGATCAGAGGTGCCTGGCGAGTGCGAGTCGAAGGTGGATTGAAGGTGAAAGTAAAGAGGTCGGGAGTGTTGAAGGTTCCAACGATGAAATTCATGGTTGCCGTGTTTGTCGTGGCATAAGTCACTGTACTTCAACTGCTGCTTGCTCGGTAGATATAAGTAATTACAGTACCTTAGTAATGTACCGTACCCTACCCGATCCGATGTCGAATCGGCAAGCGAACCCTCCGAGACGGCCAAGTCTGTGAGTACATGTGTTTCTGGTGACTGTACACGAGGACGCGTCGACGTCGAGGGTTTATTCTGTTGCCTTGATCAAGCCTGATACATAAGTGGCGACGAACCTCTCGTATCGTATGTGGGAAACAGATAACACATTGTATTTTGTCACGCGTACATACTTCACTTACTTTCGAGAGTCCTTTTGCCGTGACGTACTCCCCCACGTCGCCGAGTCGAGTACGGAAGGTGGAAGCAGCTTCCCTTGTTCCATCCCGAACAACTCTGGTTGCTCTGTTAACTCAATACAGTATTTGCTAGCGAAAAGTCGTATTGTTATTCATACCTAGCAACACCGGCTTCAAAGATCCAAAGATGCAGTCAGGAATCTCCGGTACGCTTCCATTTCAATTACAATCTCTCAACCCCTCCTGACAAACCAACTCAGCCTCCCAGGAGCTCCTCTCCGCCTTCAACACCCTCGTCTCCTCGCCTGACCAGAGAGCTGTCCTTGCTGGCATCGAGAAAGAAGCCCTCGTGCCATTGAACACCATCCCTCTCCAATCCGACTTCTCATCCGACCTTTCGCAACTCGCTTCCCACCTCTCGCCCAACTCCGCACGCTATGTCCTCCTCAAACTCGCACCCGGCGAGCCAGACGGTTACGCCGCCGTGACCTACGTCCCCAATGCTGCGCCAGTGCGCGAGAAGATGCTGTTCGCTTCCACACGCCTGACCCTCGTCAGAGAACTCGGCATTGAAAGATTCAGGGAGACTCTGTTCGCGACCGAGGCCGCAGAACTCACCGCTGAGGGCTGGGCGAAGCACCAGAAGCATAGCACCCAGGCCGCTCCGCTTACACAGGAAGAGGAAGGACAGGCAGGTCTGAGAGAGGCGGAGGCACAAGAGAGCGGCGGCACTACGGCGAGGAAGGGCCATGTTGGCAGCAAGCTTGACGCCATTACCACCGAGGATGGGCTTGAGGAAAAGCTTGGAGAGCTGATGAAGGAGGGCAACGGAGGATTGCTGGTACAACTGGTGAGTTCGCATTGGAGAACTGTGCTTATGCGTCGGCATCACGCGAACCAGACTAATGCTACCCGACAGTACTTCAACCTTCCCGACGAGACGCTCCGCGTGGCTTCCTCGACACCTTCAGTCTCCCCCGCCCAACTGGCCAGCACATTGTCGCAAACCGACCCGCGTTTCAGCTTCTACTCTTACCCCGGCAGCACAACACAGATCGTGTACATGTACACCTGCCCTACCGCATCGAAGGTGAAGCAGCGCATGATGTACAGCACGAGCAAGAGGTTCGTGCAGATGATCGCGGAGCAAAAGGCCGGTGTGGTCGTTGCAAAGAGCCTCGAGGCAACGGAGTTCGAAGACCTCAGCGAGCAGGCACTCGCGCAAGAGTTTGGCGCGGATGACAAGGCGGAAAAGAAGACCTTTTCCAGACCTAAGAGGCCTGGTAGGCGTTGAGCTGTCATCAAGTCACGGTTGGTGGGCAAAAATCATGCTGCGTTGGAGGGATAACGATAAACACGTAAATCAGGCATGCAACAGCATGTACGGAAGCTAGATATGCCGCACTGGCACATGCCAATGTGCATGTCGTGGTGTCAGCCGTGTCTCGCGTGTCTCACGTGTTCCCTCGCATACCCGGTGGATTGACGCAAAGACTAAACAGCTCTCAGCTCTTCCCCGCACATGCCCAATCGACCTCACACATTAAATCGAATGCTTCCACGCCGCGACATCCAATGGGACGCCTGCCTCGTCAGCCATTGTCGTCGATCGTCTGTCTTGATTGCTGTGTCCGGCCATGATGGACGGGAAGGAGCTTGCCCCCCTCTCCCATTCGATTCATCCTTGTGAAAGGACAGGCAGGTACCAAGTATAGTATTGGAAGACCGCTGATACATAGCTGTAAGGTGTGAACCTCCTCTTTCGTTTCCTCTCTTCCCTCCCCATTCACTGCCCTCTCGGCTTGTTGCTGCCTCTCTTAACAACAACGATCCCAACAGATATCGATCCAATCCATTCCGCGCTCCAATAAGGGCAAGAGCAACACCCGACAATGCCCACCCCAACAGAGACCTGGCAAGATCGCCGTGGCATGTTCCAGAGGGGCAAGGACGTTCACCAGCCCGGCCGCAAGCTTTCCAACCAGTTTGGTGACCCGCTGGCAGGTCGTAGGACTTCCATCGGGAGTACGGGTAGTGTTGGCCTGGAGAAGACGGACAGTATCGAAGAGCCCGGCGCTCAGAGGAGAAGGGTGAGTTCTGCATGTTGTCGGTGTTGCCGCGTATCATACGACTCGATGAGAGAGGGAGACTGCGTCTGCAGTCGTCGTTGTCGTCGTTGTCGTCTTTCCTTGTCAATGTCTGAAGCTCATCGTATCGCCACCACATGCCACAACAATCCGCGCATCGAAATTACACCCACTGACGCTCACTCTTCACAATCACACAGTCTTCCGCCGCCAACCGTGGCCTCTTCGAAAACCTCAACACCCACAAGCGTGGCAGCCAAGACTACACCGAGCGCCGCGCCAGCTACACTGAGATGGCCGGCAATTCGCCTGGTCTCGTGAGCGGCTGGTTCAACAAGACGTTCAAGGGGATGGAGAAGCCCGTGACCAACACCGCCACCATGGGCAATGATGGCAAGATGATGAGTGCGGAGCAGAAAAGGGTGGAGGAGAGAAGGGGGGTTATGGAGTAGTGTTGGTTCTGGAGATGGCTGCGTTCAGTTGTGGCTAACGCCTATTTTTGCAAATTCTCTTCTTTTTCTTTGACTTGTTGTTCAAACGATGGCTGCTGAACTGTCACATTGTATTTCTCCTCGCCGTCCGGATCCATTGCAGCGTGTGTTCAATGGACTCGTTGTCTGGGCAGTGACGCTACTGCTCCCTAAGTTGCACAACGGGAAAAGTATATTTTGATCTTTACGCGGCGGTAAAGGGTCGTACCAGTTTCTTGGAACTGTAAAGCTATGATCGTTTTCTTTCCCAACCAAAGTCTCGTCGAGTCGTCCAGCCCGAAGGCCTACACATCCTATCGCAACTTGAGCTGGTGTTGGCTACCACTCCATGTTGCTGATGCAATGAAATAGGCGTGGAGCCTATCGGTCTTTCTCCAGCAAATGCGCATACTCCCTGTTGATTGCACATGATTGTGCTCGATGAGTGTGTACTCCTTCCCCCCCAAACCCTAAAGCCGAGTAGTATGTCGTCTGCAACGTGCAACGATGTCTGTCTTGCAGCGTGATTGTGCAACGAGTGCTACACACCGGTTCACCACACTAAGATCTCGACTGCACTCATTCCAGATGGCAGCGAAGTACCAGCGAATGAAAGAAAGACTTACACGGCTCAAGGGTAATCCGGACTCGCCTGATATATCTTCGGACCAAAAGACCAAGACCGGTCAGACCGCGACAGTGTCAGGTCGCCCCTAAAATCATCTCCAACCTGTTCTTCCCAGGAGTTTCGTCTCGCACCAGAAGGCCGACAACCCTGGCCACATACTTCCAGGAATCCGACACGACATGCCCCAACTCCTCTCCTTCTTCCCATTCGTATTGTTTCCATTCTCACCAGGGTTTATCGATCCCATGCTTGTCGCGTTCCCGCCTGTCGCCGGCATCACCGCAACGCAGAAACGTGCAGAACATGTCCAGCCGGCCCACATCCTCCTTGGAATAGGCGCGGAGGGTCGCGCAGAGTGCTCTCTGGAGGCGGGCTTCTGGGTGCAGATACGAAAGCGCGATTGTGCGCATGAGGTAGTAGATGGTGTGGAGCGAGGTGTGGTTTGGTGAGCAGATTTTCAGGATGTCTGGTACGTTCCCACCGCCCGCCAGCAGACGAACCGTCCGCGCATTCGTCGCGCTTGTGGCGAGCTTTGCATTGTGTAGGAGCTGTGTGGTGACTTTGCTGAATGGTGGAGCGGCGAGCTGGGTGTTTCTGGTGATCCAAACCTGTTCGAGGATGGCAAGGTCCACGGCGTTTTCGTACTCGGGAATCTGACGTTGAAGCACGGTTCTAGTAATCTTTCCGTTGTATTTGAGCCAGATGGAGTGCAATGTTTTGTCTACCCTGGATAGAGACATGGCCGATTCAATCGTGGTACACGAGGTGAAGACTTGTATGAGTAGCTCATTGGAGAGCGAGAGCAATCCGACCATTTTGCTTGTGCTTGCAGATGGCTTCGACTGATAGAATGGGAAATCGCATTTTTTGTTTTTTGGTCAGTGATGTGTTGCGAAATAGATGGGAGATCAAAGGTGAGAGTGACAAGAAGGTACATGATGGTAACCCTAACCCTGCACTGGTCGAGTAAAGGAACTCCACATCCAAGGATCGGCATTTGTCTGGCTGGCTTGCTGACTCGGACGCAGCACTTCCTATCAACGAAACGTAACAACACTGACCGAGTACCTCGGAATTGTTATCTACTTCAGTCGAGTACATATATCAACCGACGACCGGTCCTAAACTTGATCACAGTCTGCCGCTGCCAAGAAAGTACAGGCCAACCGCTCATACAAGAGGATCTTCGAACAACACAAACCGATACATCGCGCGAGGTCACTCACCAGTGAGAACAAGAAGTGCAAACAGGAAAAGCCAGCGAAAGATCCGCAATGACCACCACAAACCCCTCATCAGTGGACTCCTACCCACTCGACCTGACAAACATTCCATACGCCACCACCACACCCCTCAACAACCTCTCCCTCCACCTGCCCCGACCCCCAGTCCCCAACGACCCCAACCGCCTCTTCCTGATCTACATCCACGGTGGAGCCTGGCGCGACCCAGCCATCCTCGCTCCCTCTTTTGCAGCAACCCAAACCCACCTCCTAGCGATTGCCAAAAGCAACCCCTCAACCCTCAACGCAATATCTGGAATCGCCACCCTCAACTACCGCCTCTCCCCCTACCCAGCCCATCCGACCTCACCCAGCAACCCGCACGACCCTTCCCGCAACGCCCGCCACCCAGACCACATCAACGATGTCCTCTCCGCGATCCTCTATCTGCAAGAAACCTACGCCTTCGGACACCGGTACGTGTTGATCGGGCACTCGTGCGGCGCGACGCTGGCGCTGCAAGTCACCATGAAGCGCTACTGGGGAGCTCAATACGATCCCACTTCTGCGCTGGAGCTGAACGTTGAGCCTCCGGTTGCGATTGTCGGCGTTTCTGGGATTTACGATGTGCCCAGGTTGGTGGACGACAATGCTGCCATTCCTGCGTACAGGGACTTGGTGGTGAATGCGATGGGGGGTGAGAGGGCGGTTTGGGAGGGTGTTAGTCCTTCGAGAGGGGATTTTAGAGAGGGGTGGGCCGAGGGGAATTTGGTGGTTCTGGTGCATTCGGAGGCGGATGAACTGGTCGGTATGGAGCAGTCGGAGATTATGTGGGACGCGTTCGGGGAGCAGGGGTTTGAGGAGGAGGTAGGAAGTCAGAGAAGGAGGAAGTTTGTCAGGCTGACGGACTTGAAACATGATGAAGTTTGGGAGGATGGAAGAGAGTTTGCGGGGATTATCAAACAGACTGTTGATGAGGTTGTCGCAGGGGAGAAGAACACTTAGTGATGCTGGTTTGGATTCGTTCCGTCGCTTCCAGATGTATCAATACATGAGCAGTATACTCTGGTAATGTGTAGCCATGCTGAGGTGATGTACAACGGGACGGACAGCGGCGGTGACGAAGACGCCTCCACTGGGTAACTCTCTGCCAAATCAGTCATCAATAACAATGCACTCAACGTGTCCAGGTTTGGGAGAGCAGCATGCCCGCGCCGCTCTCCACAAGCTGTCTTGGAAGCAAGCATGTAGCACTTCCGCTTTGGACAAGTTCCCGAACTTGCCCTGAGCGTCCGCCCATACCTCGGTGAACCCATTAGCCCAGTGGCAAGTCAAGTGTGAGACGATATACTCAGCCTGGCCGAGTGTCATCTTGTCCGAGTCGTCCACATCGCTTCTATAGACGGCGACCAATGGACGCCCGCTGCGAATCGTGATATTGCTCGGGTGTATGCAAGGTCTGTGGGCAACGCAGCCTGGATGCGTGAACTCGCGTTTCCCTTCTTCCTCCTTCACTCGAACGGGGTGGCGACTAGGATGAAGCTGCTGCTTGGGAACATTGCGTTCCGCCACAGCCGGCGTCAGACTGTACATGCTGTCGAACGAACTGATTGAGCTAGTGATAGATCGACGGGACGGGCGCTCGTGCATGGGTGGCTGAGAAGAGGCGCGCTTCTTACTGACGGTGTTGACGGAACTGCGTGAGCTGTCGGCGCATAGACTGTTGTTGGCTTGTGCCAGTGTAGAGCGTCGGTCGCCAGTTTCAATACTCTGCAATACCGACTGGAATGTGGTAGTCGATCCTCCGGATGCTGGGGAGAGGTTGGACTTGGCAGTGACGCATCCCCTCTTTGATACGTCGGCCTTTGGTGACTGGACATCCCTTGCAGGATCGAAACTGTCAGCCATCAGACCCATATCATCGCAGAAATCATTGCCACCTCCAAAGTCCTGGCTCTCGTCGCTGCCAGCAGGGAGATGGTCTTCCTCAGTTCGAGGCGTTGATACGGTGCTGCTGCGATCGTAGTGAACAAAAGGGCCTCGACCGTTGGTGGAGCTCTGCCTCACGCTCGGAGGGGTTTCGTTGCGTGCGGCCGCTCCAGCGTTCGGCGGCGTTGCAGGCATTGACAAGCTAGTCGCAGCCTCGAGCCGAGAGCTTTGCCGGCCCTTGGCTATTCGAAGTAATGCGCCCGGACGTTTGGAGCGTACTGAAAATGAGTAACTTCCTGCGACGGGTTGAGGATCGGTGGATGCCGACGAGCCTTGAGCTTTATGTGCAGACCCCGTAAACAAATTGATCGGTCGGGGGGATGGCGTGCAGAAGAGGGCTTCACTCTCATCGGGGGCTTCAATGTCGGACGCAGTGTCGGCGCTTTCGTCCGACGAATTGTAGCTGTCTGCGGAGTAAGTCTCCGAGTCGGTGCCGTTGTCGTAGTCGAGATATTTCAGCCGTAACAGCGATTCGCGAAGCCCGAGATTGCTTCGATTGAGCGCGGCACGAGATTCGCGCGACGACCCTTTGGGGATACCAGTAGTGATCCCTAGGCGATAGATTAGCAGAAATTTGTCAAAGCCGACGCACCGGACTCACTTACTGCGGCCTTCCTCATCTTCTCTTCCCACGTTATGGTGAAGACAGGTGGTGTTGGCTTCGAAGGCACCACAGTTCGCACATCCGCCGTTGAACCACGGATCGTTGTCGGAAGTGTCCACTACGCATTCAGAGAAAGGAGACGTGGGGCTCATGCATCTCTCGCAGCAAATGTATCTGCCTTCGGTTTCGCCAACAACTTGAAGAAGTATTGCGTTGCGTCTGGGTAATGTACAGTCATAGAGTCTGCCCGACAAGATATACGCCTCATTCCAGCGAAGAGTCCGCACTTGACGTTGGTCGAGAAGCGTGAAGTGAGTCTTCCGGTGTCTCAGTTTGTCGTTTCTTGGATGTTCTGGATCTTCCAAGATGATCTGCTTGAGCGCTGGCAGCAGATCAATGTCGTTGCGGGGCTCAATGATTGGCCAGTTCTTAGCCAGATGTATCTGAGCTTCGCGGAAATCATCTTCGCTCTGGGGTAGAATCGTGCGTTGGTCCAGAAGTGACTCAGCAAAGGTGACAATACGCCGCTTAAGTTTCGGCGTCTTTTCAAACGCTTCGACAGCTTCCAAAGCTTTGCCCAAATGTAAGAGAGGTTCTTGAGTGTCGTCTGCCCAGCGGACCAGCTGCTTGGGGATGCCCTTTTTGATTTTCGATTTGACGATCTCCTTGATGTACCAGTCCCGTCCATCAATCTTGATGAAGTCGCGGCCGGTCTCGCTTCGGACTATCAGATGACTAGGCACCCAGCTTCGCTTCCAGCGGACATTGTACCATGCATCATTGTCGATGACCTGTCTCCCGACAATTTTCTTGATCCGAAAATGCTTTCTCGTACATCTGTGACGATCCGTGGACCGAAAGTGTAAGGTAGACGCCGCGCTGGAGCCAGGCGCTTGGTCGGACTCGAAAGGGTCGTGGTTCAGCCCAGTATCGGTATGACCGGAGGAGACCAGGCTCGGGTCCTGAATTGCCGAGGCTTCGTCGTCGAATGTCTCCTCATCTTCAGAGTCTGGTATCAAACGGCAAGCTCTTGCTGTGTCTCGGAGATTGGCGTGACGTCTAGTTTTAATCGGTGAGCTTTCCGCTACACTGTCAGCCTCTAGCGCATCGAAACGGCCATCGTCCTGCGCACCACACTGCTGTTCAGCTGAGGACTCCGTAGACGAGCTCTGAGAGGCTGTGAATTTCGCCCGCGCGAACGCAGCAGTGACCCGGGTCTGCTTTTTTCTTGTCCGGTCAACAAGCTTTGAGTTGTCGCCGGTCCCGGGCGCGGCGGAGCTCCTTGGTGTTTGCCGAACAACCGGGATCTTCGGAGGTAACCGAGTGAAAGATGGTGCGGTGGTAAATACTAAGCATTGCTATCAGCTCTGATAGAGGTCAAGGGAAAAAGTCGACAGCTTACCGTGTGCTCCGTGTGAGGCGACCTGTGGTGCAGAGGTCTTCGAGAACTCTTTGGAGCCGGGCAGAATTTGGCCTTCATCAAGAAATTAGCTTTGCGATCATGACTTCATGAATAAACTTGCCTGATGTGGGTTGTTGGAGGGTTCGGGTTGGCGGGTTGACTATTCATCTTGTCAGTGAGTACTAACTGGTCACGCCTTGATTTTTGCGTCCCGCATCGTACATTGGTCTGCAGCGAGTCGTCGGGCGACCCCACTGATTTTTCCTTGCGCAGCTTGCGATGGTGGCCGTGTCCTGATGTCTGCTGTACAAATGAGTATCAGTGGGCTCACACTATGGCAACAGCACTTACCCGCGACACTATCCAACTTCAAGCGAAGTGCGTCGTCCTTCCGCTTGTCTGCCGCAACTCGTTCGGCCACTTTCCGACGTTGGTAGTTGTCAAGATCTTGCCGGTTCTTCTTGAAGCTAGCAGAGCGACGGGCAAGGTTCGCCGGTTGGCCAGGCTCTGGATCTTCGGTGACTTGCCGAAGGCTGACGTGGAGGAGATCTTCTCGGATACGTTCGCAATGAGTGGGTGAAAGGCTGGACATCGTTGCTTGTCCCGGTATCAGTGCACAATGCTTTTGTGGATGCTGCTCGATGGACAAATGACAATAGTGGCTCACCGTCAAATACACGGACGGTATTGGGATTGTCAAGTGGCATGGTCATACATCGGAACAAACGAGAAGACGTGGAGGAATAGGTTGTGGCCTTGCATAGAAAGATTGAGAGATATTACCGACATGCCACGCTCCGCCACGAAAGCTCCGCCACGAAAACTCCGCGACAGTCTGTCACAGGAACATGCAGCCCTATGCTCTTGTTGTGCAGGCTTCCAACTTGACCAGTGCCCAGGGGAGATGTGACGCGGTGTTGAATTAAGCCTAGGTAGTTGTTCGCGCTCTATGTCAATCAATGCGTATGTGCGTTGGGTCCGATGGCTTTTCTTTGACAGGGCTCGCTACCTCTATTGTGAGATCAACTTACGATAGGGTGCGCTCAGGAGTGCAAAGCCAGCAAACCCGTGCTGAGGCGCTACAATCGGCGCAGACAGCGCTTGTGTAACATGTCTGCGTTACCGGGCGGCCAGCACCATCTCAGCGAGTAGCGAGTAAGACCCCAATCTGTTGGCCGGAAAGATGCCTGCCCGCGCACTTGGGGCTGCAAGACTTTCCCCTTCAAACCGAGTACATTGGCGAGGCTGGGAATATAGTGCGCAGATGTGTGTACCCGGTGTGGTGACTCGGCTAGACGGTTGCGATGCGTGGTGTGGTAGGCCCCGGTCGATGCCCACTGACTCGCGCCTTGTCTTTTACTGCAGGCTCACAGTCGGTAACTAATGGGATCGCTGCCATCGACATGACCAAGCCGGGCGCTTCGACACGGGTGTCTTGCTGCGAGAAGGGACATGGGTTGTACGAACGGGCGGCTGGCAACAGATTGTCGCGTCACACAAGCCGGCACTGTCAGAAGACGGCCGAGAACTATCACGCCGTACGTACGTGAGGGGACTAGTCCACAATCATGTTTGTTGTTTCGATGAATAGTCACGTGCCGAGATGGCATCTGATGGAAGTAAGTGAAGTAGTCTTTGTGTTGGTGTTCATGTCTTCCCACAGAAAGGAGACCAAGGGACAGGTGCCGCTAGTCCAAATCCGAATCCGAATCCGACGACATGGTGAATCCTCAGGCATCCACGAGGGAGAGGAGAGTGACGAGCAAATACTGGGCAGACGAGTGTCAACCAAAGACATGCCGAGGCAAAAGTGTGCCTGCTTTCGGCAGCAAAAGAGCTGTCCCGGAATGCGATGGCTCGAGTCACTCGACGGGCGTGGAGGCCGAGCGACTGAGGCGAAAACACGCGAAGACATTCGACTTCAAGCCTGCTCACCATGATGAAGTGGAAGTCAAGGACGAGCCTACATCAACGCAGCCCTCCTCGGACTCTCCAGACCCGACTTTACCACAGACGAATGTACCAGTCGAGCCTCTCCCGCCATCAGAACCCTTCAGATTGAGTCCGTCAACATTTCCAGCCAAGTCTTGTTCGTCAATGCCCGCGGTCAAGCCGGCTTGTAAATCGAATGGCTCTTCCGAAATACCCATCCGGTGTCAAGAGCCGCCCACAAGGCCTCGAGATCCCCGCGAGGAGGAGGCCATAATCGCGACACTCGCACACATATGCGATGAGTCGGTCACTGAAGCCACGATAAACCTGGTCCTTCGGTGGGGAAGGGAGGCACCAAACCCTCCAGGCGAAAGCGACGATCTTGGGATTGCCTATCTCAAAGGCATAGTCGCCCGTATCGACAAACATGGCATTGCACCCGACCGGCGATTGGTCGTTGTCGACTTGCTGTGCAGTAGGTACACGCGACATCTTGAAGACTTGAAGTCGCGCATCGAAACCTTGAGTGCACCACAACTGCCTTTGTCGCCTCCCTCAAGCATCGATCGACCGGTCCAGCTCGGTGAGAACGCCACAGAGAATGACCGTTGAAGCAACATCCTGTCATCCCGCCATTGACATTTCAAGGTAACCATGGTCACATCGTAGCTGTTGTCCCTCAAGGAGTCGCGCAGGCCTCTTTGATCTCAGGGTGGACTTTTCTGCATCACCATCTTTGCATGCAAACTTGAGGACTTCTCACGGCCGATGCGGTGGGGTCGTCTGTCGGCATCGAGCAATCCGAGGGCATCCAAGGTAGCGGGCGACCGCGCTCCGGTCACACTTACTATTAGTCTGTTCGGACAGAAAGTCAAGCACCGCAACTTACGCTCATCCGAGACGGGTCTTGGTCCCTCGTGCAACGAACTTCGTTCCTTTTCCTTCACTTTCCTTTGCCATAGACGAGCCCTGCAGTCCCAAATTCAACATCGTCATATACTCTGCCGTTGCGTCAAAGTCAAGATATCAGCACGGGATTTGTCACCGCCAGTCACAAGTCATACACTCAATTTCTCGTGACACGTTGGACGATCTGTATGGGTCGGACAAGCGAAAGTCTGCCCCTAATGGTACAAAGGCGAAGTAACGGCGTCGCATCAGAGCGGAGTGGAGTGCAGTACTCACGTGAACAGGCGAATTCAGGTAAAAGCACAAATAAGTCCGTATTACGGGCTACATGAATGAGGGAGGAAGAAATGTGTGATCAGCGGCAATCTTGAGGTGTTGCTTGTCGCAGACTCGGCTTTAGACGTAGAGATTCGTAATACCAGCTACCTGAAAGAAATGTAGATATTCGATAAGACCTAAGAATGGACCTTGGCTCTATCCCTTACCATTGATGAAAACCGGCTGGACACAGACGACCTTGCTACCGCTGACGAGCGGGTAAAACTTGGCGCCCTTCTTCAGCTGGTTCTTCACGCACTGGCCGCCATGGTCGCCATTCCAGTAGCAGACTTCATGCTTCTTCAACCAGTACCCGTCGTCGTTGTACTTGACGCACTTGTAGATTATGGTACCAACCTCGCCGAAGTTGCCGCACCCATAGCCGCCTTCCGGAATATCGCCACCATTACAGCGACCCATCCACTTTGTTGAGCTACAAGGCGTCTTGGGCCCAGAGGCTGTAATGTCGCCGAGGGTGTAGACCTGGAGCGCCGGGTCCCAGTTGTAGAATGCTGCAACCATGGGGACGGCAGCGGCAAGCGCGATGGCTTGTGTGATAACGTTGGCAAATAGCATTGCTGTGGTGTCGTGGTGTTCTGGTGTTGTAGTAGGTGGGGTTTTGTTACTTTCGAGGTGGTTGTTGTTAGCGGGATTTAGACGGGGAATCAGAAGGAATTGAGGAAGAGTTTATACAGCTTGGAAGCCTTGGGGGTTTACGGACAACGGGATAAAGGATGATACAAGGCGACAAAGCATGAGACAAGAATAGAGGGAGGGTCAACAATGAATTCCCGACGAAAGGCGTCAAAGAGACAAAGACTGATTGATGTGTAGGCCGCAAGTCGCCTTGGCTGATTTGCCACGAGGTGATACGTGAAAGACATAGCGGACCCAAGACTTGAGAACTACCGGACGGGCGTCCTTGTACAGGACATATGACGACGACTGCGTCCAGTTCGAGGTATACTTGGTCGTCGCCGAAGATCAATCTTCAATGCACAATAACCTTGGATGCAACCCGGTTACGCTTCATCTCTTGTACAAAAACGCCATGCTCGACTGGCTGTCATACTCCGCAGAGCTGTCAACCTCATGTAGCCGCCTAATATCTCTGCATGGTGCAAGATCGGCGAACATGGGGACACACACTGTCACACAATTCATTTCGTAACTTTATTGCTCATCAGCGTCGTATTTCTGTAAGGCTCCAGACCACTCCGGATGTCAGCGGGAGTGACATTCCGAAATATCATCACCCAGTTCGTTTGCATGCCAGCACTGTGAATCCGCTCGCTGCGAGTAAACGTAAGCGAAGGGGGCGACAGGATAAGCGATCTCGAATAAAGCAGCAAGGCACTAGTCCACCCCCTATGCGTTGTTGTACACTCGTGTGTCGTCGTTTACAATTCGGGCTCACGACGTCAAAACTGGAGCTGTGTCACCGAGTGTGATCAATGTGCATACGCGCCGTCGGCAATTCACATATATGAAGTTGCACTGCATGCAGGGATCTTTAACCAAAGACTCGGCATCTGCATGCAGGGCTTGCACGGTCTATCTGCACGACTCCGAGCCGACGTTTCACATTTCTTGACTTCACTTTAAGAAAGTGAGCTGTCACTTCTTCTTGACTTTGTGACAGATTCTCGACTTTCTCGATCGCAGGCTTGAGGGGCTGGAAACCGTTCGAGCTGCATTCTCCCCAACCGGCCCCTTTGTTTCTGTTGAGACGATCGTACGATTCCATCGGATCGGGTTATATCCACCCGCAAGCGAGCCTCGTTCGATGTGTTGGTCGGGTAAAGGCAGATTCCGCCCGCACTGCTGCCTGCTGGAGGTCTCGCAACGATCGGCGATGTGGACACTGGCACAGCTGCTTGTGAAAACGCTGAGAAGGCGTCGAGGGCTGGGAGTGAGCTTGAGGGACTTTTTTCGCGTGCTCGGGCAAGCTGGCAATGCCATCGATCCCGCGATTGTGGTGGCGGTGGCGCAGAGTTATCGGTCGTGAGAGTCGCCTTGGGGTTTTCCTGGGGCAACAAGTCCATAGTCATGCAGATTAGATCTGAGCAGAGAGTTTGATGCTGCCTAGAAACTCTCCGCATTCGGTCGTCGCAGCAGCAAGTAGGCCAAAAGTATCGAAATGGAAGTCTTGTCAAAGCGCGAAGGCCCAAAAGCGAGTGTTGCAAAGCCTGCTCTTCTACCTCATAAAGATCTATGTCTGAAAGTCGTAATGCATAGCACCCAGGGGCCCGTTCGTGAAGCCATAAACGTTCCCCGTCGTAATCAGTCATCCCCAGCATCGTCCATCTTCCATGCGCCACCGAAGAAGACCAGCGAACGAACAGACTCAGTCAATGTCGATCACCAAACGTTGCCCCGGAGGACAACAGTCCCAAGCCGCAGCTTTGAGCTTGTCAGAGCAATCCAACAACAACTCCACTTGCGAATACACTTGATTGTCGATACCACCTTCCTCGTCACACCAAAGTTTCCAAATCCAGGTAAATGTCCACGCCCAGTAGCAGTTGCTTCGGGAAAGTATATATTCCGCTTGTTCAACAGTAATACGTGATTTGCTGTCAAGGGTGTTGTGATACACCTTCACGAGCGGGTCGCGGGGTGTGGGACGACGCCCGCCGTCGTGATCCTTGCAGGGCTGACCGGCAACGCAACCTCGATGGATCGAATTCGGCTCCATCTTGTCGAGCGAGCGAATGCTCATGAATGTCCTTGACGGAAGTCGATTGGACGAAGCTTTTTCGCGGCGGGTGGATGGTCCGGGGCAAGGATCGCTTGCGGGATCATTGGAACGCTGTCCGCGCAAGCCAAAGGACGGCCGTTTGGAGCGTGACTCGAACGATTCTGCTCGTCGTTTGGGCCTGGCCGTAGTTGATGGCTGTCTCTCACCACGAGCAGTAATTGATAGCGAGTCGATGAGCATGGAGTGTTCGTTTCGACGTCGGCCTTCTTCCAGGCTATGGGCAACAAAAGCCGTCGTGGACAATTGAGGCTCGGCGGTCGGAATTCTATTGTTGCGCTCAAGTGGCTCTCCAGTGTTGGCTTCGTAGTCTTCATCGGGCCGGGCAGGAGTCTCATGCTTCCACCAAAGTTCCATGAAGTCTTGTTCCAAGGGGTGTGGCGAGAAGTCTTCAACCACAGGAGTGTTTTCTTCTTGTATCTCGGCAAAAGATTTGACTCGAGGCAAGTGGTCACTATCGGTGTTCTGAGCGTGACCCGAAGCCGTGGCTCTTGTCAAGACGTCCAACTGGAATTGCGATTGGTTTGACCCGGTCGAACCCTGCGAATTCTGAGTGGTGGGTGGCATTTGAGACGGCGAAGCCGATGCGGCCACTCTTGGTGCACTGTAAGCCTTTGGAATCCTTCGGAGTTTGCCTCGACACGTATCTACGGCTGGCAGATCCGTCGCGCTCAAGGGTGACGGATAAGCTTCGGCCGGGATCAAGGATACCGTAGTTTCTGGGCCCCTGCAGCCCGTTCCATGTCGAGTTTCGGGTGCAGCATAGGCGGCAGGATGGTCGGGAGGTTCGGCGTCTCTGTCAGGTTCGACTTCCGAGTTGGAGTCGGTGTCGGAGTCGGTGTCGGTGTCGTCATCATTTTCATTGGACTCGTCGTCGCCGGCATCAGTGTCGAAGGTGACGTGCATCCCAGAAGCATCAGCGAACTCCTGGCGGTGTTTGTCACGAGCTCTTGTTGAGGTTCGGGTGTAGCTGGCTGCGCGTGTGATCAGTACATAAATCGAAACGTCTCAGTCGTGATCAAAAGATCGACTTACCTCTACCCAACATGCCTTTCCTGTGATGGGGACATGTGCTGCTATCTTGCGTGCCACAATTGGTACATGCATCACCAAGCCAGGACTCTTGGCCGGCAAGAGTGCGAACGCACCCAACAAACGGAGCAAGCTTCTCGCCCAAGCACCTCTCGCAAGGGCTGTTCGTGTCTAGATCACCGGTGACTTGAAGAAATAAAGCCGCTCGCGTCCTTCTGTTGAAATGGAAAGACTTGCCGGACTCAATGTAAGCCCTGCTCCACAGAAGTTGGCGAACCTGCGGGCGTCGCATGAGGCTGCGATATGATTTGCCGCCGTGGATATTCCTGCGCCTCAAGACAGAAAGCTCCATTTGAATCCGATAGATTGCTGGGTACAGATCCAGAGTGCAGTTCGGGCGGATCATCGGCCACGTGCAAGCCACCCATCTTTGCGACGCGGCATAGTCGTGTTCGCTCTGGGACCGGACGATGCCGCGAGGGAAGTTTGACTCAGCAATGGTAAGAACAGTCCTCTGTTGGACTCTTCGCTCGTCATCAAGACCCTGCTGCCTTGTCACCTCAAAGGTGGAGATGGCTTCCTGTGCGTTCGCCATATTCTCCAGGGGCTCCCATGTACTGGCCCATTGGACCTTGCGTTCCTGAACACCGTCGTTGACACGGATTTCGAGTTCCTTTCGGATGTACCATTTGGTACCGTCCGCTTCCACGTAGGAACACTCGTGCTCACTGCCATGGATGATGGCCTCCAGAGGTACCCATGTAGACTTCCAGCGCACGGAAAAAAGTATCACACCGTTGACGGGCTTCCTGTCACGTATTCGCTTCACCTCGAAGTCCCTCCGATGTAGTGGATCAGGAGCTAGTCTCGCCTCCGAGACACGATGATGTTGCTTTGTCTTGTGGCTGATTGCGCTGTCTGACGATGTGGATGCATCGAGCGGTGGTACGACTGCTGGCTTGAGCGAACACGAAGCATCTCTCGCTCCAGTGCGCACAGTGGCGGTCTTCCCGTTTCTGAGAGACTCGTGGGCGGTCTCGTTTGATGGGCGCTGAGAAATGTTGGCTTCCTGGTGTGCAGATATGCGTGACTGCCGGGCACCCATGTCAGGCATTGACTTATCGTTCAAAGGAATGTTGCGTCCAGAGCTCGGTGCAGTTCTCGTGCGAGACCCAAAGACTTGTGGACCTGCCACTGCGTGACCCTGCAACGCCATTGTAGAAGTCCTTGCCGAGGTGTGATCGCTCATCTTGGGGTCAACAAGACGGTCAGCAGCCGGCTTCACCGAGATATGGCTTGAAGCCTGCGCAGTAGAGGCGGTTGGGTTTTCGGAGGGAAGATCTTTCCAACGCCGTCAGCTTTGCCATGGAATCTAGACTGTCAAATCCACTGACTTTGACCGGCGATGGGTGCAGGCCTCCGTGTGTGTGCCACGCCGTTGGCTATCTCTCGAGAAGTTGCTGGACCAGAAGATTTGGCTGTGTGAGTTGACCTGGGTGCAGTCTGTGATATCGACTGCCCGAGACGATCTGAGGGTCGATGCGATGGGACGGCAACTCCCTCGCCTGTGGCTGTCAGTAATGATAAAGCTTCCGAAGGGCTTCGACGCACCGGCAAGCCTTGCTCGCAGTTCGGCGTCCTCCCTTCTTTCAGCTTGGGAGCGCGCTTCCATCAAGTAATTGCCCATCTGCTTAAGGCCTCTGATACGCGCCTCACGTCTGGCGCGGTCGTGTTGCTCTGGGTCAGCGGTGATTTCTCGAGTGAACAGTGGAAGAAGACTGCCTACGAGCGACAAGTCGCGAGATGAAGGGCGGAACATTGGAAGGAGTAAAGAGCAATATCGAAAGCCGAAGCCGCCAGGGAACGAGTGTGAAAACTCGGACTCAGTCGATCGTGTCAAAAAAGATTGTGTGCGTGTAGTGAGACGCGTGCCGCGTGACGCGTGAGGCGAGCACCGCTTCCGGGACGCGACTGAGCAGAACAGCGATGGCAAGTTTCTCTGACTAGAGGCAGACCACGCCTCCACGTGATACAATCGGGAAGCATGGCGTCTTCACAGTCCTGCTCGGGCCTTGTCAAAGTCACACTGTGTTACGGTTCACCAGCACCCAGGCGCGCCAGGTAGGAGGCTACCGGCTAAGTGCATACATGCGATCCGCGAGGACTCGAGCAGATGTAGAGAGACCTCCCGTCGTGTCTCGTCGTACTCCCCGGCCAGATCGTCGATCCGACTTGCGAGGACAGTGGATGATCAAGAACTGAAGCTGACAATCGCTGTCTGCTCGTTGCCGCCTTTGGAATGGGATCCGGTAGCTGGGAGGTCGAATCGGTACAAACAGGCGTAATGTCTCGATAGACGCTGGGCTGTGGAGCATCTACTCTAGTCCGAGGCAAGTTGCTGTGTAACACTCGTAAATGAGGTGGCCGGGCTCCACAGAGAGTCTGAGCTAGCGGCAACATGCCTGCAGTCGCCGCACCAACATGATTGGTAGGATAGTGGATTTCGCGTTTACAGGAGAAGAAGCAGTCAACAAGGCAAGTATGCAATGGCTCGAATTCGACATTCTGGAGTCTTGGCGCAGATGATGGCTCTTGTGCACTGTTCTGGCCAGTAGGAGCGACGCCGGCCACATGGATGTCAGCCGGCACGCAATCAACATGAAGGTGGCCCATCTTCAGGTCGGTTCCGGGCTTCTAGGGAGAAGTGGCGGCTGCCTTGGGGCATGTACGTGGAGTGTGAGTGTGCGTGGCGGCAATGATGATACTGTTCAAGAATCGGGCATCTGACAGGTCTTTTGGTGCAACCATGTTGCCGTGCCGGCAGTGTTGGCAGTGGATGTCTGTCGAGTGAGAAAGATGGCCTTTACTCTGTTCCCGTCATAGGTAGGTAGCCTCGAAGTCATGGTCGTTGTTGTCGTTCTTCTCTTGTCATTACTGTATTCTCAATCCTCTTCAAGTCCCCTTGGTCCCTCGGTCCCTTTCATTCAACTCCGCTTCTCCCCGCTCCCGCCCGTCCCTTGGTCGCCGACGCCATGGCCAAGTCGAAGTCAACGACAACGACAACGACATCCCCGACCAGAGCCTCTTCATCCAGGACAAAAGACAGAGATGTGATTGATCGCCGTCGCTCCACCAGGAGCAATACAGGCACCAGATCCAGCCCAGTGCAGTCCTCTCCTTCGAAGCGAAGGGCCGATGATGTTGCTGATGGTAGCTGCTCCAGCAAGAGGAGAGCGGTAACAGACACTGCCGCTCCCTCGAGCGCTTCGCAAAAGGCCTGTCCGATCAGGCCTGCTTCGTCGAAAGGCAAGGGCAAGGAAGTTGCGCTGTCCGAACTTGAGCTTTTCAAGCAGAGGCACTCATCCTTGTTCCCCGCAGTAGTGGTAAAAGTCGAAGAACCAGAGTCAGATGCAGACAACATCTGTGTACGTGCACCCCCGGCCATTGACTCGGATGACAGGCAGAAGCTCCTCGACTTCGTCCTCATCGAAGACTTTGGCTCCAAGGCGAGGCGCCGTGCTGTCGACCAGCTCTTCCGGGCCGCTCGCCAATCTGCAGCGTCAGAGACAGACTTCTGTCTTACGTATGTCGAAGCAACGGTGAGCAGACTAAGGCGGAAAGGCATCAAGGAGAAGCGTCTGATCGAGGTTGTTCCCATGTTGCGAGAAGGCATCATGGAACAATGCCGCGCTCGACTTGACTCTCTAGGTGGACCACTTTCGCCGTCCATATCTGTGCCGCCGCCACCAGGAATCCGACAAGTGACCGCGTTCACGACAGCTGACGTAGGGCCGAACGGTGCGAATAACATCCTCGAGTCTCGTGCGTCTCAGGAGGTCCCTGCCGTTGTCTCATGCAAAGGCAAGCAGAGATGCGCCAGATCAGAATCTGTTCACGCTCCTTCAGAAAGTTCCGACTCGAGCAGCGATGACGAAGCGACCGTCGTTCCGGGTAGTCTGAAGAACAGCAAATACCGAGACGACGATGATGAAGGTTATGTTGAAAGTCGCAGTCGCGCTGCTCGACGATGTGCGAATGTGGAGTATAATGACTGTACGACCCCCGTTCGATCGAGCGTCCAGCCAGCAACATGCTAACAAGATCATCTTCCAGTTCCCACCTCCGGCTCAGCAAACAACTTCATACTCTACGGAACACGCAGAAGCAACGGGAAGATGTGCGACACGTACGTCCGCTCTGTCATCACTGCATGTGTGCCTAAACTCAATGACGACCGCATCGGTATGGCAATTCGAGACCAGGCGCTTCTTGTATGGCGCATTGTCTCAGGAGACGACAAGAAGCATTGGAAAGCTTTGCATGAAACGCGCCACTCAGATCCACATATATACAAAAATGGTCGCAGACTGCTCGAAACGCAGGGCTACCTCGACATACTAAAACCCAAATGCCGGCGATTGATCCGCAACGTATCTGCCGGCCAGTCTCGACCGGCACCTGCTCTACCTGGGCCAACAAAAACAGCCACTGTGTCTTCCGGAGACAACACCAACACTCAAAGCACTTCAGACCTGTCTGACTCGTCCCCCAAGCCCGTCTCTTCCGAGAACACGACAGCAGCGCGTCCGGAGATCAGATATGCTGACGACGCCCAAAGCATTTCGGATCGGTCTTGTTCTTCTCCCGAGCCAACCCTAACCAAGCACACCCTGTCTGAGCGTACACCAGTAGCGCAGCCGAGATGTAAAGTCAGTGCCGTCGCCCCTCCCGACCCGCCAGAGTCTCGTCAAGATTTCGAGCTCCCCAAGCACAAAACAGTCCCATCTCCGAGTTTGAAGGACTCTACTAGTAGTACCCACAATGCTCCGGACCAGTCCCCCTCCTCCTCCTTCCCTTCTTCATCAGAGCCCACTCTGCCCGTATCCTCATCAGTTGTGCATTCGAGATCAAAAGACGAGACGAATGATCAGGGGCAGTCCTCTTCTCCTCTGGCGCCCGCCATCTTTGAGCATGTACCAATAGCACAGCCGGTTCCCAAGAACATTTTCAAGAGCAAGAGTAATGTTGCCCTCATTGTTCACCTCCATTTCCGCGCTGACCTCTCAGAAATCATCAGGATCAGGGCGCTCTTCCCATGCCTCTCCCGTGCAACATCAACCACGCCTACCAGAAAAGCATGTTACGTGCCTTTTTTTCCTCGCCCTGAAAAGGTCCCCGGTTGCTTGTTCATCGTCAACACGCCCGATGTGCGTACCAAGAGGCACCTTACCAAACACGATCTGCAGCTTGCTTGCAGCGCTTCCGGTCTCCCTCAATTACAGCGTGCCAACAAGAACTTGCTTACCGTGTCCTTCCCGAACCATTCAGCGGCGGCAAGCGCTCTCCGCGCACTGAGCATTCCCTTGCCTTCGATTACGGGAGGACCTTTGAACGTGAAAGCAACATACCATGGACCTTTCCCTTTGAGAACGTTCTCTTGCGACGCTAAAGACCTCCCCAACATCGACCACGGGACTGTAGGCGACCGTGTCCTAGAGGCTCTCCGTGAATCAGGGACAGAAGTTCGCGCGCCTTTCGAGGTGCTTCGACAGCAGTCGCCTGGCCCGCAAAGCTACGGAAGACGCTATTTGATCAAATTCGACTGGGGAAATCGCCCACCCTGTACTCCATGGGTACAATGCCTCTACATTCCGTTGGACCACTTGAGTCGCAATGTTGACTTGACAGTCTGCGCCGTGTTCAAGCCAGAGGACGTTCTGAAGCCGTGTTCTTATTGTGGCCAACAGTGTCAGCGCAGCCGGGCCAATCGTTGTCCCTTTACGGAGGTTATTGGTAAACGATAGTGGTTCAGTGTGGCTTTTTGGGTATCCCTCGGAATGCCGAACAGTGCGGCATGTATGCTAGTAGATTTATCCTTAACAAAATTGCGAACCAGCCGCTTTCCGTCCTAAAATCTCGAGGCTTGCTCTTTGTTTCAAATATTTTCACCATCACGTGCCTTGGTTACGTTAGAAACTTGTCTGGTCACCAGGTATGCGAAAAGCTTCAGCTCTTTTTGCCCAAAAGGAGCTGATGGTCAAGATATCGACGAGTATGGACATCGAACGATGTACATAGTATGTCCAGCGTGTGTCCAATGCCAAGATGAAAGTTGCCCCTTGGGTGCAATGCTTCTACATATCAATGGATAATACTCGTGGCAATGGTGTGAAGACGTGGGCGGTGTTCACGCCGGAGAACGTGCCGATGAGTGTGAGCTCTTTGGCGAACAGTGTCGGCGCCGGAAAGCACAGTTCTTGTCCTTTCACGAGGGTCATTTGCAGTCAACGACGGACCTGAGCATGGCTTTACAGACGTTGATAGATCCACACACGGTGTGCGGGTGGCATTATGATTGCATTGTATTTAGCAGCTATGTTACCACACGCCTCGTAGTGCGATTGCATTGTATACTTTGGCGTGCTGCTTGATATGGTGTCAGAGGGCTCGTCTTGTCACCCAGTTCGGAGTCGTGCCGTACCCCCATAACTGATGGACTTCTCCAGGCATCCTTCGCTCTTCAAACCTCCCCCTCTCCGGTCCCAGTCCGTTTCCGTGTGTCGCAAGGCGAAGCCGCCCGAGAGCTGCCCACCGAAACAGTCTCGGCCAGCGAAGAGACATCTTCAACATGCTGGAAGCGAGCCAAGTTATAATCGGCCATGTTGCTGATTCGACTGGCCTTGCGCTTCGAAGAATCATCCTGGCTCAATGAACCGGAAGGATGCGTGTGGTTGGTGCTTGCCCTGTTGAGGTTCACAAAATCGGAAATGTCGATGTCGTTGATTTGATCAGATCCTCCCCTGCCACCAATCTTCCTCTTCTCCCCAGGTTCACCTACAAAGCCAATCGAAGTGGCGCGTCCGTCGGCGGTTCCAGGTCTTTGGCCGATGGCGAAGCCGACGAGTTTTCCGAGGATCGCGAATTCGAGTTTGAGTTTGATTGAGTAGATGACGCCTTTGACAGTGGTTTCCAAAATGTACAAGGAGGCGCATTCGATGCCGAGCAGACCGAGGTCCATGATGATGATGACGACGTTGATGATTATGAGTTGGTTCATGGTGCGCTTCGCGCTGGGCTGCAGGGAAGTCTTGGTAATTTTGATCGTTTCCGCGATGTAGATGGAAGACAGGATGATTTCCTGGCAGAAGAAGCCGACCATCTGGATCTTTTCCATTACGTTGTAGCCGGTGACGAAGGTGTCGGTGTTTCCGTAACCGTTGGATCCAAAGGTTAGGACGGTGGTGGGGATGTGCAGTGCGATGGCGTTGAAGATGATCATGTATTTGGTCCATCTGAGGATGCGCTCGCCTCGTTCGCCACTGACGAGCAGGTGTAGGCGCGACCACAGCACCAAACTCTGGCCCGTGATCATGGGATACCAGCCAACCGTGAGCATAACGACCGGAAGCCAACGCAGTTCCCCGGGCGCCTGGTTGTCGAATTTCAGGAAGAAGCCGAGCGAGTAGGGTATGATGCCGATGCTCGATATTAGCAGTGACCAGTAGTATAGGCCACGGTGACGCGTGAAAGTCAGGCTGATCATGGCAATGAGTTCGACAGCATTGTACATGGCCAGTCCGCTCAAGAAGATTATGACGATGCGTAGGGAGTCCGATTGGCCATTGTAGCCAGCCGTGATACCGGCTCCTGGCGACAGCCAACTGCTAGATGAAGCCACATCTTGTGCCGTACTAGTTGATGTCGAAGTAGTACTTGTCATGCTGCGGTCGAGACCCGTGTATACGAGGAAGGTCGTTGTGTCTTAAGGGTAGATGGGAAGTCGATGTCGCGT
>Ga0265797_10001668_pt1 | contig 38886 bp, 26 predicted proteins | sample P2T30metagenome_FD_192433 | JGI IMG/M metagenome (GOLD analysis project Ga0265797, IMG submission 192433) | Plant litter microbial communities from East Loma Ridge, Irvine, California - P2 T30 | ecosystem: Environmental > Terrestrial > Plant litter > Unclassified | place: USA: California...
TGCATTTCTGCGTCAGGAAGGCGGCGCCGATTGTGGGTTCTTTGTTGGGCTCGAAGGCATCGTTGACGAAGCGGAGGACGAGGGAGGACTGTGGGTTGGTGTTAGTACGAGAGTTTCGGGCGAGGTAAGTATTGCACGATGGCGTACCTTGCCGACGGCGGCCTCTCCGAGCAGTACCAGCTTGACGCTGCTGCTTGGTTTGGGTGCGCTGGGTGCTGGCGAGTCTGACATTGTTGGATAAGGGTGTAGAGGTCGGTAGAGGCGGGTTGGCCCTAAGGCTGGTCAAATGAGCGCTGCGCTGTGTACGGCAGGGATTCGCAATATGGACTGATGTGGCGTGGTGTCGCAGTGAGCAGGTTGCGGGCCAAGGTTCGTTGCGCAGTTTAATAAAGTGATGTAGTGTTTATGTGGTTGTAGTGTTGCCTGCGGATGTTAGACTAGTGACGATGTTGGTCCCCTGCTTGCGCTTGCTTGCCGGTTGAACCTTCTTCACAGACGCTCCACACTCCACCTTGCCCACTTCACATACAAGACATCCATCTATCCTTTCCAACCTGGCGCATATCACGTATGCAGAAGGCAGCTATCCTCTGGTTGACTACTAATAACACTGTAAAGACTGACGTATCGCAGTCATCACCGTCCAACTCGTCAAATGCGACATGCGCGGACTACTGCCAGCATCGCCCATCGCTCTCGCTACCTCTAGCTCTACCTCAACATATGCTGATGATCAGCAAGATGTCAGCTACATCGCCACCTCGTGCGAATTCATAACTTAATACAGACATTAATCAGAATGACAATGATAGGGCGGACACCGAGCCTTACACAATAAAGATTCACTTTCAGCGACCGCAACACTGATTCTTCATTGATCGTCATGTTCTGTGTTTGCTGTCAATCTCCAAAGATCTCCAAAATGGCTGGACGAACATCTCCACTTCTTGAAGGTCGCAGACGCCTACCTCCTACGAACTGGACGGCCTGACAATTGAAAACTCCTACGAATGGGTGGTCGATGAACCGCATGGAACACGAGCCGTATAGCATATCTTTGCAAAAGTATACGTCGCGGAATCTTAACTCCTCTAAGCCCGACGCCCTCATGTCATAAGTGTCTTGTATCTCGTGTCATCGAAAGGAAACAAACCGTTTATCAATTCTTACAATCAATCAACATCTCGGTGATATCGGCCTTGCGTCACTCCGAGCATCATACAACAGCCTTTGGCGGGGTTTACCACCACTCTTCTCCCGTCTACAGTGTCTCCCATCCCACGTGGCAATCGGCCACTTTACCGAGCTCTCGCCATCCGTACATGCATGCATGCATTGCAGTATTCTTGGTTGGCGACGAGCAGCCTCTGCAGCTACGCTTGCAGTCTATCTTCAAAGTCCGTGCTGCTGGCATCATCGCTGAGGGATCAGTACGAACTTTGAACCTAGACTGTCAGCCACGCCAAGATCTTTGGCTGACTCAAAGTTGAGTAAGCTGGGGTCGGCTCCGCAAGAAATGAAGTATACGGAGAATTGCCCCACCTGCAATGCGATGACAACGCTTTTGGTTTGATGTAGCGCGGAGCCGTCGTCGGGCATATGAAGCTGTGTACTAGGGCTAATCTCTGTCTTTCTGCTGGAGCTATTCGATGGTATGAATGATACGGGTTCACACATTGGTGCAATGGTAGTTGAGGATAGCGGTATGTATATGAGGATATATGTCTAATATCGTTGACGGTGGTGTCTACCAATGTCGTTCTGCAGACCGCATCAAAGAACGATTTTGTGCAGCGTATGCGGTTCGGATGGTAACAACTCCGAAGGTCGTACAAGCTGCAAGGATATCCAATGGCAGACACAGCACCCATGCAAGCACATGCGATACAAAACCTAAGACTGCTCAGACCTCCCGTAACCCTCACACGAACGTACTATACAGTAGGTGCGTGCTGCCGACGCAGCGGTTGATGACAAGATGCACTGTCAGCAGACGGGCAGACTCTCGCAGCTATAAAGATGAGAACTGCAGCGCCTCGAAGGAATTATTCTTTGTACAACCAGAGCCTCACAATCGCCAGCAACTTGCCACCCTGAGCTTTCGATTAACTCCCCTCACCACCAGATCCAACGAACATGAAGTTCTTCGTTTCTTGCCTCGCGTTGGCGAGCATCGTGGGCAGCTGTCTTGCAGACTGTAAGTACAACTGCTAAAGTCTTCAATTCTGCTCTTGCTAAAACATCAGCAGCTGTCCCGTTCGAGCGTCTGGACAAGAACAACTCCATGCTCCTCGTGCTCGATCTGCAGGACGGTCTCTACAGCCTGTAAGTTCGACTCGCAAACCCACATACCGCACCTGCAAGACATTGGCTAACAATTCGACTCTCCACAAACAGTGCTCGCGACTTCGACCCTACGCTGTACTACAACGCCATGATCGCGCACGCTAGCATCGGCAAGCTCTTCGATCTCCCAGTGGTGCTCTCGACATCGGCCGAGAACGGACCCAACGGCCCTCTGCCCAAGGCGATTCTTGATATGTACCCCGATGCGCCTCTCGTCAAGCGCCAGGGCGAGGTCGACGCTTGGGATAACCCTGAGTTCCGCAAGGCGATTGAGGATACTGGTAAGAAGCAGATCATCATGGCTGGCATTACCACGGACGTCTGTAAGTTATCTCTTGCTCGACCTACATTGCATGAGGCGACCCTCTAACAACGTTCCCAGGCACAACCTTCTGCGCCCTATCCCTCCGCGAAAACGGCTACAGCGTCTGGGCCAACGTCGAAGCCTCCGGCACCACCACCGAATTCATCCGCGACGTGTCCAACGACCGCATGGCGAACGCAGGCGTCCAGCTTGTCAGTTTGTTCAGCATCGTGTGCGACCTCATGAGAGATTGGCGTCACACTCCGGGTATTGTGGAAGTCCTGCCGTTCCTGGCTCAGTACTATCCGGTCTATGGCAGGCTTGCTGCTGCGCATGGTGCGGCGGTGTTGAATGGGACTATTCAGCCTGGACAGGAGGCCTTGCTTGCGCCGGGACTTTAGGAAATGGTGAATGTTGAGTGATTTGCGGTGAACGGTCGAAGGTTTGGTTTTCGGCCGGACACATGAGGGCCAAATTGGAAGTCAAGCGACGGCCGTACTGTATACGGTCAGGGGCTGAAGATTGCTGGTGATGCGGTGGCGTGAAAAGAGAATCGGAGCTTTGGGTGGCGATAACAGGCTGGTCTATACAGGTCTCTCTCGAAAGAAAGTACATGTATGACAAACTTTACCAGTCAGGGTAGCCTCCCAGTCGCTGCTTCACATATCTCGCTCCAACGCGAGATGGATTGCGAGGTTCAAATTAGGTTGGCCTTCTGGCTTCCTTCAACAATTCGCAACAGCCTCGCATTCAGTCCGAGGTTTCGGGCCGCTACTAGCGTGTAAACAATCAGGAAGATTAACCCTGGCCTCCGCCTCGCACGAACTCCCCTCCGCCACACACCACCTGGGCAGCGTCAGAGGCTTGGGCAATACCACGCGGCAGCGTTGATTGGCAGCGTCTGGCCATGTCTTGGTTTGAGGTAGACGTACGCACACGGCACGCAGCTCTTGCCAAGTATGCGCCCGTGTCGTCGCAGGCCGTGGCTGCTGAGACTTGCGTGTGTAAGGCGTATTAAACACGAAGGAATAGCTGGCCGCCCGGCCTTGGTGCTGCGGCGGGCTTGCTGCAGAGAGGCGTAATGCGGCACTGAACATCTGGGCGCGTGTTGTTGTACATGTAGGTACTATTCGAGGTACCTGGCCGGCAAATTGGCTATTTGTTTCTTTCTCTCTTACTTACTGCGGTATCGCGGTATCTAACATCGCAGTCAATTGAGGATCTTTGAAGTGGCATTGATAGCCAGTACTGGCTGATTGCGACCCATACTTATACACCGGCGCTGCTGCGCTCGACTATAACCATAACAGCCATCATGTCTTCCTCCGACGACCGTCCGGCGCCTTCGCCACTCGTCACTCAGGCTGCTCAGCGCTCAAGCACTTTCAATTCAACAAACAGTGTGGCAGGCAGTTTCGTGGGCAGTGTCAAGCAAACAGCCAAAGGTGCCATGGACGCAGATGTCCCCCTCGGCGCATGGGCCGCTGCTGCGCAGTCCACAGCCAAAGCACCAACGATCGGAGATATTAGGAACGGTTCTTTCGCAGACAACGGCTGGACAGAAGGCCAGAAAGACGTAAACGTGGAGGGCCGAATGCGTCGGGCAAGCAGCGGGAGCAGTGGAAAGATACCCGGACTGCGAAGTGCTGCGGGCGCTGGCGTCCCACAAGTCGATTCCGTTCGAGAACACCATGAGGTCGGCACCAAGCACGATGGTGCTGAGCCGTTTCCCCCGTTGATGGACGGCCAAGCGCACACTACCTGGACACCCGACAATAAGGACAATGTATTGCCCGAAGAAGAAGAGATGCTGGAGACCAAGGATCAATTATCACGAACCGATAGTAGCGTGAAGGTAGAGCATGCACCACTCACAACCACTCGAGATCAACGAGTCTACAGTTCAGGCTGGCGACCGCCACCAAAACTCCCCTGGACCAAATCATGGGCAATTGGTCTGAAAGCTTTTGGCAAATGGGCCACCACATGGTTCGGCTTCGCAATCACCATCTACTGTCTCAACGTTGTGGCTTGGGGAGGAATGCTCTTCCTACTTCTCTGCGGCGCAGCGCCAGAAATGTGCTGGGCACCAGTCGGCAACGGCGAATACGTTCGCAACTGCAACCACATCGACAGCCCAAGGCGCATATGGATCGAATGGGACTCCCAAATCCTCAACGGCCTGTTCTGCGTCACCGGCTTCGGCTTGCTCCCCTGGCGAGCTCGCGACATGTACTTCCTCCTCCGCTGGCGCTTCTGCAATGAGAAGACCCAAGGCCGCCAGAAGAAACTCTATGGTCTCAGAAAGCTCGCCGGCTTCTACAAAGGCTGGGTCCGCCTCCCAGGTTCAGACACCCTCGACACTCTCAGCCTAGCAGAATACAATGCCCAAACTGCCCGAGAGGCAGAATTTGCCACCATCGACGACACTCTGACCTCCATTGAAGCAGGCGAAGCCGACGCCGCCGACCCACGGCTCCCTCTACCCCTCAAGAAAACTCCCTCCCCACCGCTAACCGGTATCCGCGCCCCGCCCACCAAACTCTGGAAGCTCGACTTCTACATCTGGTGCAACATGTGGAACACTTTCTTCCAAGCCTGCCTGTGCGGTTTCATGTGGGGTATGAATCGCTACGACCGTCCTTCCTGGTCGACTGGATTCTTTATTGCCTGCGCTTGCGTTATTTCCGCTGCGGGCGGGATTGTGTCGTTCAAAGAGGGCAAGAAGATCAAGCTGCTTGAGGGTGTTAATCCTAGTCCTGCGGTTACGGAAGCGCTGGAGGAAATGCAGCGGCAGAAGCAGCAGCAGGAGGGTGGGCTTGAACTGGCTAATACTAATAGTACGGTGGAACATGTTGTGAAAGCGGATGACAAGGGGAGGGGTGAAGTTTGAGGTATTCCCCTCTTTCGTGGACTTGGTCATTGGTTCTTTTTTGATCACTTGGGATATTGGTGTTTGGGACAGCATCGTAGCGTTGGACTTTTTCTTTCTTTTTCTTACGTTTCATATGCCACAAGGGACAAACGAAGGGAGGAGTTAGGGAATGCATCGACTGCAGATCAAATCAGAGAGTGCCTTCTCCACAAGAAAAGAAAAGGCACAATACAGCTACAATCTTTTGAGTATCAATCTGCCAATAGCTGTTCAGCCATTGGCTGCGATGGTATCGACGTACACAGCTTAGACGTCAGCTAGAGCTAGCTACTACTATCGAAGGTTCCTTCGAAGCTTCATAGACTATGTTTACTTGTTCTAAGCGCTATACTGTAATACCTAGCACAGGCACTGGAAACTCGTGACTTCTCATGCCCTTCATTCAAACCAGACTATCAAACCCTCCCTCGTCAAACCCAACATCGCCAGAAAATCTGCTGCTGTTCAGCGTCTCAGCGCTTCTCCGAGGAGTATTGCACCCGCTAGTCTGGAACTCGCTCGACTCGCTCGACTCTCGCGAGGCCAGCTCATCAGCTTGGTAGTGGGTCAGGGAAGGGTTGTAAAGCTCTTGATCGAGCAACACATCATGGTTCCGATAGAATCCCCAGCGCGGACCATCGTCTGGTGTTGGCGGCATTGCGTACTTGCAGTTAGGGCAAGATCGGGGTTGGTGCCAGTGGGAGTGAGCTGGGACTACGACGCTGGGAAGCGTGCGGACGAAGAGGTAGGAGTGTATGCAACTGGGAGGTTTCGTGGAAGATCAGCCCGGGGTGCTCAAAAGCCAATCGCAGTATGTGTGTGCAACATGCTCTGAGTCTCACCAACCAAATTGGGAGAGAGGGAGAGAGAGGAAGAGCGGCCTTAGAGGCAGAAACAGCTGAAACGTACAAGTCCACGATCAACGGCATCGTGCTATAAGCACATACCAAAACTTGAGATATACTCCATAACTTCCTCCGTGCTGCCAGGATAAACCATCTGAAGTTGATGGCAAAAAAAAGATCGTCAGTTCGAGTCGAAATGTGAAATGTTCGTGAGCGTATCGCCAGACCAAGGGAGAGCGTGACATACAACGGGATCAAAATCGACACGAAGAACATGGCTATGAACAAATCTGCGCATGTTGTCCATGGTATGGGCGGCCTGTCTTTTCTGCCAGTGGCGCCTTTCAGACCGAGCAGTGCGGACAAGGTCAAGGGCAAAACGGCAACGAAAGAGACCGAGCCTACTGGGGTGACGAGGCCGGATGCGAGGAGGAGGATGATTCCGGGAATGAAGGCCAGGATGTTGATGGCGCGGAGCGAACGGGTTGAGCCTGTGGACGAAACTTTCGCCAGTCTGTCCATGATTTGCTGGTTTTGGACAGTGTTGGTATTGATGCAGGTCATGGTGATGTGCAGCTCATCGGTTAACGTCTAACAACATCAGGACGCTATAACAGTGGACCCAGGGTCGGTCCGAAGAATTGCGTCTGTGCAAACATTCGCGAAGATAAACAGTGTCAACCAGCATCATCGTAAGACTTATGTGAAGGCCCCCAGCGAAGTGCCGACGATCAACAAGTAGAGATCCAATTCGCGCATAATACGCAAGGTGTTGTCAATCCAAAGGTCGTGAGATCTAAATTCTGTCTATGTGTCGAATCTGTATCTGGTATTTACAATGCCTTCGCTAATGGGCAAGGAAAAAGAAACATTTAATCATAAATTCCACTCAAGCCCCTCAGTTCTTCTTAGCCTGCTGCTTGTTGAACTCCTCGGAGAAGGCGTAGTCAGTGTAGCCCTTGGCCTCCTTGGCATTGTAGAACAAATCGCGGTTGTAAGGAGTGAGCTCAATGTCGTTCGCGATCCTGTACACAAGGTCGGGAGTAGAAATCCAGTAACGGCCGAAGACGACGGCGACGTCCTTGTCCTTGTACTGCTTGTCGACAACAGCCTTCGCGCTATCAGGAGTGAAACCACCAGCCAGGAAGACGGGAGAAGTGTTGCCCCACAGCTCGATGAAGTCGTCGTTCTTCTCGGTGGCCTCGATATCGGCGTTGCCGGCGATGCGGGACTCGACAAGGTGCAGGTAAGCGATGTTGAGCTCCTTGAGGCCCTTGATGAGGTGAGTGAATTGAGGAATGGGGTCGGCCATCTTCATGCCCTGGAAAGAGCTCCAGGGAGACAAGCGGATGCCGGTGCGTTCAGCGCCGACGGCGTCGACGACGGCTTTGGTGACTTCGAGGCCGAAGCGCGAGCGGTTCTCGATGCTGCCGCCCCAGGAGTCGGTGCGGGTGTTTGCGGTATCCTGGGTGAATTGGTCGATGAGGTAGCCATTGGCACCATGGATCTCTACGCCGTCGAGGCCGGCCTTCTTCACGGCGTTGGCGGCGGCGGAGGCGTAGGCCTGGATGTACTCCTGGATCTCATCCTCGGTCAGAGGACGAGGAGCGGGAGTGCCTTCGGCAGCAGGGACGTCAGACGAAGAGACAAGATCTCCAGAACCGGTAGAGCGCTTGTACTCCTGGTCCGCGACACGACCAAGAGCCCACAGCTGCAGCCAGAGGTAGCTGCCCTTCTCGTGGACAGCGTCTGCGATCTCCTTCCAGGCGGCAATCTGCTCGTCGGAGAAGATCTGAGGGACGTTGGGGTAGCCGCCGGCGGGCTCGTTGATGATGGTGGCCTCAGTGATGAGGAGAGTGCCGGGGACACAGGCACGCTGGGCGTAGTATTCCTTGACCATGGGGAGGGGGACGTGGTTGTCGTCGGCGCGGAAGCGAGTCAGAGGGGCCATGACCAGACGGTTGGAGAGCTGATTAGGTCCAACCTGGAGGGGCTCGAAGAGCTTGGATTGAGGTACGCTGCCCATGTTTGCGGTATGTGTGTGTGATGTGATGTGTTGTGAGTTTGAGGGTATCTAGAGCGTAAGATTGTAGATTGGTAGAGCAATTGTTGAGAGAGTATGAATAAAAAAGTTAACAAGAATGAGAAAGTCGACCGTCTTGCCTATCTTATATATCTCCAAACCACTTTCCTGGTATTCTAAGCATCAATGCTTCGAGAGCCCCGGAGTGATTTATCAGCCGATCAGAGCGAGGCGTGTTGCTAGTCCAGAATGACGACTACGGCACGCCTGTTTGGCATTCGCCATGCTTCCACGGCCCACTCAGACTCCTTCTAGCCTTTTAGGAGACCACCCCCACTGCCGCCCAAACAAGTGGTGAAGTAGTGGCGAGCACGTTCCTATCTTTGAACTTTTTTTCCTCGGCATTTTCTCGAAACAGCGAGCGAGCTGATGTCGTAATCAGCCGACGTGGGATGAAGATCACGTGATTCGGGGATAGCTCGCTTGAAGTATACTAGATGCAGTAATCGACCTGCCCGATCAGGGCAGACGACAACACATCGCTGGAAGGTCCAAGTACACAGTCTCGCAGTGATCGGGATGTTGTTGCATGTCTATGTCTGATGACCATCTATCATTGTTGACGTTTCAATGTCAGCATAGTCGTTCTTGCTATCGCCTTGAACCATATACAGCAAGCGAACAGCGACATGCGCGAGGCTGTATGCACACAACAGCATGTGAGCATGCATCGACCAGATATCAATCCTTGCAGTATTACACAACCGGCGAACGCAAGAACTGCAACAGCAAGCGACAGCGACATACGCAAGGCTGTATGGTCACAAGTCACGAGAGCATGTGAGAATGACGTGACCAAATGCCAATTCATACAGTACTGCATGAAAGGCGACAGCGACATCCGTAAGGTGTGTATGCACGTAAGAGCATGCGAGCATGCATCGACCAGATATCATCCGCAAAGTATTGCACGACCGGTGAAGCAAGGATTGCAAAAGCAAGTAACAGCGACGTGCGCAAGGTCATATGCACACAAGAGCATGCGATGAGAATGACATCGACCAGATGTCATTTCATCCAGTATCGCACGACCGATGAAGCAACAACTACAATCACATGGGAATGTACACATAATAACTTTAATCAATCATTCCAATACGGCCTTTCTAAAAGGCATCATTAATCTCATGCATGCATGTCTGTCGTATAACCTTGCAGTAACAAGCCAAGCCAACTCTGGACCAAAACGCCCAGCCTCATAACAAACTTCATTTTAATCCGTCACCAATCATCGACATCCTCAAGCCTCAGTCTCAACGCCCGGCTGTCTGCCCTCAAGCCCTCCAGTAATCTTGTTCTTCACCTTCCTGAGACCAATAATACCCTCGTTCTTGGCAAACTTCAAGTTACGCGCAGGCTTCCACTGCATCAGACCTCTCTGCTTGCGTTCCTCAGTCTTCTTGTTCTGCTTGTTGACATCCTTGGCCGACATGCCCGTGTTAGAGGTGTTGGAAGTGTCGTTCGTGCCGGCAGTCCAGCCAGACTCCATCGATTGTCTAGACTGCATCGACTTCCTGGTATCCGCATCTTGGACACCGAGGTCAGAGCTGCTGTCGCTGTCGTTGCCGTCGGCTGTGCCGTCAGTGCCTTCGCCATCGGTCAAAGGTGATTCGGCGCCAGGTTCGCGACGCTTCTTGCCGTTCTTGTCCATGTAGTTTGCTGGGTCGTCGCCGAAAGCGCCGGACCAGTCGGTGCCGGTCTTGGAGAGCCACTTTTGCTTCTCGTCCGGCTCGGTCTCTTTGAGGATGTCGCGGCCTTGGGTGAGTGACTCTTCGTGGAGTGTCTGTACGCGATCGGGCAGTTCCTTCTCGACCTTGGTGGATCTTACGCCCTCGGCGCGGCAGCACTCCCATGTCTCGTACGTCTCACGCGAGGAGTTGTCCATGACGAATTGCTCGTGACTGTCGTCCATACCAGCGTTGAATACACCAGAGAAGTGGAGTCGTCCGACTTCTTCAAGGTCTTCCAAGCCCGGTAGTTGCTCTTGCTGAAGCAGCTCTGGGGTGACGTAGTTCTGGGTAAGACGAGCTGACGCCTTCGTCCTGTAGATTGGAACATCCAGCGTGGTGTTTTCGTTGTCAATCAGAGTGTGAAGCCAGAACACGGCGTACGCATCTGGCTTCCGGTGGTTCGCAATGTGGAACTCGAACACCACAGGGCTACGGTAGCGGTACTTCACAGGAAGGCGAAGAGCCTTGCCATCTGCCTTGTTCTCGATCTTGTTCAAATCCCAGTAGTAGCCTTCTTGGCCGTCGCCGAGCTTGTGACACGCTTGACGGCCAATCTTGCCGATAGAGCCACCAGTCCTGAGCTTGATTCGTGCATGGTGATTGTAGCCTGTAGCAGTGACGCGATCGCCGGTGAACATGAACGTTCCTACGGAGAAACCAAGCTGTTGAGGAGGAAGACGGGTCTCGACCGAACGGAAGAGCAGACTGATGCGAATACGTCCAAAGCCGATGCCGCCATCCAAGGGGTACCAACGAGTGACTTGTGAGGAGTTATCGAGAACGTCGCTGAGCTTGAGCGGGACCACGCCGAGGATGGGGTCGTGCTCCCTGTGCCTGGAGTCACGGACGGTGACAGTGACAATCGCACTGCGCCAGTCACGGATGAAGCGTTCAGTACCAGCGTTGAAGATGGGCTTGCTGCTCACAGCCTTGGCGCGGGTGCGGTACACAAGCTCATCGTTGAACAAGATCGTGCAGTAGCTAGTGGGCAAGTCACTGCCTTCCTCGTCTGTGCCTTCGCCATAGCCTCTGGCCGGCTCGTACTCGCGACCCTTACGGCTGCCAGTAGTACCGGTGATGTTCTCGAGTTCCAAGTTGACGATCTGGTGAACGACGATAGAACAGATGCCGCTTGGCCAAAGAGGATCCGGAGGGGTGTGCTGCACAGCGTCGTCTTGCTCGTTGTTCACCGCGCCTTTCTCGTCTTGCAGCTCCGGGACGTCTTTGAGCGTGTTAGGTAGAGCCTTATTCTTACCATCAGTGCGCAAAGCAGGTCTGAAAGAGGGCTTGCCAAAGAAGCCGACTTCCCAGCGAAGCTCACCGGGCATCTCAGAACCTTCGTCCATGCCAGCGAGTTTGGATACCTGCGGGTACATCTTGCCGGGGTGCTGGATCATCTTTTGCATGCTCAGCTCGACCTTGCCAACGATGTCGTCGGCGGAGTGGCGGTCTGAGTCCCAGAGCTCGACACTCAAGTTCTCGTCGGCCTTGATCAATTCCGGAGTGACCAATACGGCGGCAGTCTCTTCCCAGATGGGGTTTAAGTCGTCGGTGATGACACGGGTGCAGTACATTGGCTTTCCATATTTGCTGAAAGAGAGGGTGATGTAAGGGTCAGATCCGCCCCACTTCGAGCCTCTCTTGTCCTGTTTGCTCAGACCAACGGCACGGTGGATGCGAATCCACAACACACCGAGCGCCTGGGTGTCCTTTGTGATATCGTCGCCCTGCAGCATTGCGCGCATGTCGAGACTCATGCTCTTTGGTGCGACGTACATGCTCGCAGCAGCACCAATGGCGTAGTTGACAAAGTTTGAGATCAGAGGAAGGTTCAGGAGGTTGGGAGCCTTTTCCATCATAGGAATGCAACCAGCTTGAACATGAGGTACTCCCATGAGTGTGAAGGAAAGTGTCTTCAAGAAAGGAGGCTCGGGCGTCATGGCGAGGCGCAGTCGTACGGTACCAACAAGTTCCTGGAGCTCGACAAAGATGGGTAGAGGTACGCCGAAAAGACCTTTGATACCAAGGTAGAAGACAAGCTGCATGTGCATGTTCCTCGCCTTGTCGGAAGCGCGCTTGCCGCTGGGTGCAGCGTGGTAGGCGAAACTGATCTCGAGGTTGTAGTAGTCGCCGCCCTCCTCATCCGCCGCAGCTTCTTGAGGATCCTTGGTCTTCTTGTTCTCTTCGTGGATAGACTTCTTCAGTTCTTTCACGTTGGTGTCCGGCAAAGCGCGCAGGCTGAGAATGCGGATTGGGTTCGAGCCTTGGTCGATCTCCGCCACGCGAACATTCTCAATCACACCTGGTACCGAGGCTTGCATGACATCCTCGAGAGTGTCACCGACAGCGGCAAACATGTCCGGGTTGACCAATCCCCAGACGATACCAATCAGGGTGTTCATCCATTCCACACTTTCCGGCAGAAGGTTTGTGGTTGCAGTCTTGCCGCGCTCTGCCTCGCTTTCCCATTCCATCTCACGACCACTTCTGACAAGCTCTTTAATCCAGAGCCAAACACCGCTCGACACGCAGCCACCGAGCGGGATCAGTCCGAGGTAGCTACCGCCGAAGGTTTTGCCGACAATGACAATCGCGAAGAAAATGCCAATGATCAGGATCAGACCGCGCTCTTCTACACGCTTGAACATTGGCTCGTAGCTGATGGAGGGTGTCGGGTGGAAAAGGATGTTCGTCTTCTCGCCATGAATGGGGACATCGGATGTGCTGCCCTCGGCAATTGGATCTGGCGGGGCGGTGATATCCTGCTTCTCTTTGTATTCGGGATTGGATTGATGCGGATCCGTCTGCACCGTGGTGTCTCTTCCGAGGTTTGCATTGGGGACTGACAGAGTAGGGTTCTTGGCCCTCTCTATCATCTCCTTGTTGACATCCTCGATGACGATCTGATTTCCGGTGGTGGGATCTGTGACGGTCTTCTGGTTCTCAGACTGCGTTTTGACCTCATTTTGGTGAGGCTTAATCTCTGAGTTGGCTCCATTCTGGACGTTCTTCCTTGCGTCAATCTGTGCGTCACGTTCGGCCTTGTCCTTATCCAGGCGCTTGACAAATTCGTTGACGGTGGGAATCTTGTTCTTGCCTGAGTAGTGGCCACCAGGAGCGTGCTGGGCCTCGGGAACTTGCGACATGATGACAGGACGGTCTCTGTAATGACCGGGTTGTTGAAGCTGGGTATGTGTTCGCTATCCCAGAAGCCTGAGGAGGCAATATGGCTGCCACAGACTTGCCACTCTACCAGGCACGGAGTGCACGTGAGGGATGGGATTGTTGGAGAATTGGAGTAGAGAGGTCAAGCAGATGGCAGAAATATAGTGTGGCTGATGAGAGGCACATGCAACAATGGCAAGGCGCGCAAGGCTGGTGAAATCAAGGAAAGAGTTCCAATAATGCGCCAGGCACGATCCCGTCGCAGGTGTGGAACGAAATGACGTAAACGGGCTGACGCGAGGCGTAACGGATCGGCGTTCTCCTGAAATGTGATTGTGCATGTATTTACACCTATAACAAATGTGGTGGAAGCAGAAATAGCTGATGTGATCGGATGATCCCATTGCTCATATGAAATGCTATGTATACCTCGTCTTATCGTGAAGGATTCAATTCACTTCATTCCATGCTCACCTCATTCAAACAAACGCGATGACGACGTCGGCTCTTGGCGGATCTGCCTCTTTGCCCCGCGATCAGCAAATCGCTTCGTCTCGACGAGACCGGGGTCGTGCCATCTGGCCATTTAAGCCGTGACAAGACGGCAATGGAGAGATAGCAATCAGCCTTATGATCGCAAGCGCCACTTGTTATCGTTGGCAGTGGTTGCACGGCATATAGCACGATGCCGAAGACCAGTCCCGACTTCCTCAACGTTTTTCTCTTGCCGTCCGATCATGGCCACTACTGTGTTTACAAATTGCCGTGTGTGCGAAGGTGGTAGGTTGGTGGACAGAAACGTCGTGGTGTCGAATGAGACTGGTAAGATCGTCGATGGCACGACCTCTGGCAGCGACGATATTACGGTAGACCTTGGGGGCGCAATTGTAGGCCCAGGTCTCATCGAGCTGCAGACCAATGGCATGAAAGGCTTCCACTTCACTCATTTCGAAGACGAGCAGTCGTACGCGCAAAAAGTAGAAGAAGTCGCCAGGTATCTGCCTAGCACTGGCTGCACAAGCTTCTACGCGACCATTCCAACAGTGTCGAGCGATGATTTCAAGAAGGTCGTTATAATCGTCTGCTTTTGCTGTATTGACAATTCGCTGAAACGAGCATTGTAGATCCTACCCTCTCTTCGACCTCGTGATATTGCCGGTGCGGCAACCCTGCTAGGAGCTCATGCTGAAGGCCCGTATATTCATCCATCGAAGAAGGGCGCCCACAACGAATCGCTATTCCACCAAGCCTCTTCTTCCCCAAGAGAAGTGTACGGAGATGCAGCCACTTCCTCCGACACCCTCAAACTCGTCACTCTCGCACCAGAACTCGAAAACTCAGACTCTCTCATCCAGTCCCTCGTCCAAAATGGCACGCGCGTATCTCTGGGCCACTCTGCCGCCAGCTACGCCCAAGGCCTAACCGCCCTCCAAGCCGGCGCATCATGTCTAACTCACACCCTAAACGCCATGGCCCCTCTCCACCACCGCGACCCAGGCCTCGCAGGTCTCGTCACAGCAGCAGCAGACCCAAGCACAAACACGCAAAGCCCGTACTTCAGCATCATCACCGACGGCAACCACCTCCACCCTTCAGTCGCAACGATGCTATTCCGTGCCAACCCGAGCAAATGCATCGTCATCACGGACAGCATAGAGCTCGCCGGCCTTCCAGACGGCACTTACCCAGGCCACGCGCAGATCCCTTTCAACCAGACGAAGAAAGGCTCACGGGTGGTGATCGAGGGTACGGAGACGTTGATCGGGGGTTGTGCTGGCCTGGGCGAGTGCGTGCAGAACTTGGTTGCTTGGAGTGGGTGTGAAGTTGCGGAGGCTGTGAGGTGTGCTACGGAGAACGTGGCGGATTTCATGGGAGATACTGAGAGGGGTAAGCTGGAAGTTGGGAGAAGGGCAGACCTTGTCATCTTGAATGATGATGGAGAGGTGTTGCAGACTTTTGCTGCTGGTAAGAAGGTTTGGGAGAAGGAGTAGGATGTTTTGGAGGAGCAGAGGTTAGTTAGAACTCTCGCTGGCTGTCAGTATTGTCATGGTAGTTACATGCGCGCCGACGAGAGCCTGAGGGCTAGAGGAAGAACAGAGAGGAGCTCTATAGATCCTTTCGAGGCTGCTGGTGATGGCGTTCCCAGTCCCGAGGGCTCTCGCTGGATGCTATGAAAGTATCCAGGACAGTGTCATCGATACGGACACGGACCTCCATGTCTGCCGATGAGGGTACTTCACTTCATGATCAAGATTCAAGCTATCTCTCATTCACATCTAACCAGGTTTGGAACACAATCCCCTGATTGTTGTACAGACTGTTTTAAGATCATTGGGAAAACGCAACAACTGTCATTCATGTTGGTCATTTGACCGGTGTTTGCACATCAAATACGCTCGAGTTCATGCTCGCTTTCTGGAAAATTGAAATTTGGTTGCTTTTGGACAGTTTCACACGAGCAAGTGCATCCCACCAACCATATCTCGTATTTTACCAATTGCATCATCATTTTGGACCATCTTCACAACATGAAGACACTGGAAACACATCGTACATCTTGGCTAACTAGAAGACATCGACTTTGAGCCTACCCTATGCACTAACCCTAAGCACAGCCTGCCAAGCACAAGTTTGTGTACGAGCCCTACATCCGTGGCATGTTGCTACATCGGTTACATGGAATGCATATAATATATTGAGCGTACCAGGGATTGAAACACTGGCTATACATGTCGCTAAGGATGCGCCGAGAGTCATCCCAAGAGTGGGTATACTGGTATAATCTAACACACATATCGCAATGCCCTCACTCACCACGGAGACGTCGTATACGAACTTCCGCGTAGCTGCCCTGCATCTCGACTCTCGACCAATGGCAATGTGTATCAACGAACTAGGGTGACCACTGCTCTCCATGCGCCAGTTAACCGCTGATATAACCCCCATCGAATCTCCGAAGCGTCTCATCGCTTCAACACCATTGTTCGCGAACTGCAGCCATGTGTGTGATCCTGGGTGCAATTCGCTCGCTTTGCCGCAGATACGTACCATCGCAAGTTTTACAGCAAGACATCGGAGGACGTCCAGATGCATAGATTGCGACACTCCCCTCGTTTTTACAGGCCAGTTCAAGGGTATGCCCATGTCTATTGGAGCGCGACCTCAACTCCAATCTCGCTGAAACAGAGTTCAGGCCATTCCTTGGCAGCCGCGTGGGACTGCCGGACCTCGACTCCTCGAGCATCGCGACTCCATACAAGTCCCGACAGCAGCTGTCGGGCATTTGATACGCGCGTGATACTTTTGACCACAGTCCAGGGCTTGAGCGAGAAACATCATGGCGACAATGAAACATATCGCGTCTGGAGGTATGGTCGGAGAAACCTCCCAACAGTGGCGTCAAGGCGAGTACTTAAGCCCAAGTAGATTCACCAGTAAGTCGAGTCTTTTCTTCACCATCCTCACAAGCGCTCTGGTAGCCTTGCATTCTCTTTGAATCTCCCTAAGCGCTCTGTGAGCTGCCATTCGTTTATACTATCCTCTTCGTTCACTCGCTTTGACTTTTCGTGAGCCGGTCTCATTCATTTTTCAACGACCTTCACCTTCACGTTCATTCACGAATTCATACTGGGCGGGACCCATCGAAACCAAAGCATCAACTACAATGAAGATCACCGGTACCACAGCCGCCTTCCTGGCATCCTCGTTGGCACTCGTCGACGCTCGCTGGACACCTCTTGTCAAGCGTGAAGCCCTGCCTCAGGAAGACCTTTGTCCTTGCTCGGATGTCGGTGGTGCTGGATATTCGGGCTCTGCCTCGACTGTCACAGTCACTGTGACTGATGGAGGAAGCGGAGGCGGCCAGACTCGCACCGAAACGATTACCGTGACCGAAAGTGGCGCTGCTGCCAGCACTTTGACTTTGACCGAAACTGCAAGTGCTGGAGCTGATCGAACTCTGACGATTACGTCAATTCATACAGCCACTGTCACTCAGGCTGCTGAGTCAGGCCAAGGTCAATACATCACCGTTACCGAAACGAAGGCCGCGGAAAGCGGAAACGGAGGCGTTGTGACCGTGACCGAGCAAGGAAGTGGCAACGGCGGCTCTGGCAGTGTTGTGACAGTCACAGAAGGTAGCAACGGAGGCAATGGCGGTTCAGCCACATCCTCAAGCAGCCCAGCCTCTGCCACTGAGGTCTCTCCTCAAGGCAGCTCTTCTCCCGACGGATCCGGTGCACCTTACCCAGTTCCAGGTGGCAACGGAACAGCAATTGCACCCTCAGGATCTGGAACTGCAGCCTCCGGATATGGACCTGGTGCGAGCGTGGCCTCTACTTCAATGAGCACCCTGACCTCAACACAGCCAGGTGGAGCTACGATCACGATCACAGTCCCAGCCTCTGACACGGCTTCATCTTCCACAGAGGTCTCGCCCGAGGAAAGCAGTGCACCAGCTCCTCCTCCCTACGATGTCCCCGGCGGCAACGTCACAAGCATCTCGCCTTCTGGAACCGGTGTTACCAACAGCGACGTGAGATCAACCCAAGTCCCAATCTCCGAAGCATCAGCCAGTACTAGCACGAGTGTGTACACTACGACTGACGCTGGTGGAGCTTTGACTACATGCACCGCGAGCATCTACGCCACTACCGACGAGAACGGAGCCACCACAACCACCACGATGACCGCCGGCCCCAGCGACGTGAGCTCAGCTCCAGTCCCGATTTCCGAAGCGAACACCGACGTTAGCTTGACACCAGGCACTACTAGCACAAGCCTGTACACCACGACCGATGAGGGAGGAGCTTTGACTACTTGCACTGCGAGTATCTACGCCACGACTGATCAGAGCGGATCCACCTCGACTATCACGATAACCGCCACCGCCAGCGCCAGCACCGGCGAGAGCAGCAGCGCGCCGTTCCCCGTGCCTGGAGGCAACAACGGCACTGCCATCGCATCCAGTGGAACTGTCAGTGCAGTCACAGCTGCGAGCACATCCGCAGCTTCGGGTGAGACTGGCGCTTCTACGGCAACGGATGTGGCAGCTAGCAGCACGGGAGTCTCTCCTGAGACTGCCACGTCTTCTTCGACCGGTGAGAGCAGCGCACCACCTTACCCTGCCCCCGGCGGTAACAGCACTGTAGTCGCTGCCTCGGGTACTGGCACTGGATACAGCGCAAGCGTGTACACCACCACCGGTTCCAACGGCGCCCTATCGACCGGAGTAAGCACGTCCGCAAGTGGCACCGAGGTCTCCCCCGAGACTGCTGAGAGCACATCTGCTGCCGCGACAACCTCTGCCCCTGACGTCCAAGTCTCTCAGGTCTCTAGCAGCGTTGTAGCTAGCACCACCACGCAATACTCGACCTCTGTGAACGGCGATCAGACCTCTATCTTCCCTGTTGCGACTTCGGTGCAATACTCGACTATGATTATTTCGGGAGCAGCTTACACCAGCTTGGTGCCCTACACTGATGTCCGCTACTCCACTATTATTGGTCAAGGCGATGCTCAGTCTTCCGTTGTGCCTGTCCAGACCATGACAGCCTACACAACAGTTATCAACGGTGCTACCGTCATAGCTAACAGCTCGATTGTTGCTCCTACCGGAGGTGTAAGCCCAAGCACTGCTATCTCGGATGCTGTGTCCAGCGCCGTCCCAACCGACACAACCGCCGCAAGCTCGCTTGTACCCTCTTCGACTACGCCATCCGAGTCTCCCGCTGAAGAGACCAGCACACCTAGTGGATCGGAGGGCGAACTTGAGACTTCGACAGGCGAGTCAGACAACAGCAGCTCAGAGGACGAGGGCAACTCCCCTCCGCCATACGAGCAGCCGACAGCCACAGGAGTTGCCACCGCTGAAGAAACCTCAGCCAACCAGTCCAACAATGGTAACCCAGAAGCCGAGGGCACTGCGCCTCCACCTTACGAGCAGTCCACAGGTTCCAGCAGCCAGGAGAGCCCCAGCGCAACTGATGTCTCCCCCGAAAGCGCAGCCGCAACTTCAACGTCCGGCACAGCTGAAAGCACCAACGCCTCTCCTCCGGGCTATGACACCTCTACGAACAACCCAGACGCCGAAACGGACACCGCAGAAACTCCCAGCGACGAAGGCGCCAGTTCGCCACCGCCCTATTCCAGCCCGCCGACTGCTTACAAGCAGCGAAGACACGCTAGAGCTTTCAGCTGGTTCTGAGATCGCCCTGAATGGGTGAAGCCTATGAAGCGCGGGCGCTGATGAGGCTTTGATGAGAGAAGAGGAAGCCGATCGCCCCATTTGATTATTTCCCTTACGTTTGAACTCACCGACCGACGCTCCTTTACATGATTCTGTATGCAAATAGACACGAATAAACGCGATTACTGTTCCACAACGATTGCGAAGACGACTGCCAAGTTCTAGTTTTGTTCGCGGCGTAAGGCCGAGTGTGGTGATAGCACTTCTTCGCAATATCGGATCTAAGACATCGAATTCCGAATGCCGTCGCTCAGGACACATCGCCACTCATGATATCTGCTCTCGACCCCAGATGGAACACGGGAATGTGCTCCAACGGCGCAGGCACAGTCACATTGTTTCCACCCGCGTAAGTCTCGTTTGTCCACCAGTATGTCCATGGCTTGGAGACGTTAGAAGCGGTGAGTGGCAAGTACACAGTCCATTGAGAAACGTTCGCCTCTGTTACTGGTGCAACGAGTAGGCGAGGCCCGAACATGTATCTAGATGAGTCAGCATGATATGTTCCATGCGATTGTGAATCTGGTGGACTTACTGCTGCGTCGTAACATTGTCATTGACCTGCGTCATCTGATTGATCCTCGGATCCGTCGTGCCGAAATCCATGTATAATGGTCGCATGATCATCCTGCCGGTTTTACTGAACTGTTGGAAGACCGCTTTAAGGTAGGGAGCAAGCTGGTAACGAAGCTTGATGTATGAGACGATCGTAGGCGTGTGTTCATCGCCGTAAGACCACGGCTCGTTATCACATGTGAATGCTGATTGTGTGTTGCAAGCGCGAGTCCCATGATTACGGAAGAAAGGCAAGAAAACCGCCCACTGCTGCCAGCGAACGTACAATTCTTGATAGGGCTTTTCGTCGATGTTGCCGGACCACCATACGGTTGGATCGGCTTGGAAACCACCGATGTCGAGAGTCCACCATCCCCAGCCTGTGGCCGCGGCGGAGAGCCCGGTGGCGATTTGCGAGGATAGTGTGGCCCATGTTGAGGTGATGTCACCGGACCAGATCATGGAACAGAAGCGCTGGGATCCGATGTAGCCTGAGCGGCTGAGGGAGAGGTAGTCGCAGGGTGTTCCTTGCTCGGTGTTGGTGACGTTGCGGAGGCCCTCTTCGATTGCTTGCTGGTGTGCCCAGGGGTAGAGTTTGCCGGCGCTTGTTTGGGTTCCAGCGTGGTAGAGGACGTCGGCGAAAGGGTAAGGGACGCTTTGGATGAATGTGCTTTGGCCGTTGTTTTGGTAGGCTTCGCCCAGGTTTCCGCCGTCGGCTTGGTCGATCCAAAAATTGCGAATACCGTGATCCCAGTAATTTCGTTTCAAGGTATCCCACAAGAACTCTCGCGCTCGCGGGTTCGTGCTGTCAATATTGCGGATATAAGTGCCATTCCACGAGTCGGTGACGCCTGGGCCGCTTCGAGTCGCAGCCAGGAGACCTTCGGTCTGCATCGTCGCATAGTTCTCGGACAGGTCTTCCACGCTAGGCCACAGCGATGCCATTATCTCTGCGCCAGTGAGATCTTTGACACGTTCGGCCATGTATGAGACATTAGGCCACAGCGCTGGATCAAGACCCCAGTCGCCCTGGTATGCCCAGCTTTGGTAGTCGATGACTAACATCGAGACAGGAATTTCGAGATCATGGAACTTCTGCGCTAGCTGGATGAACTCTGTCTGGTTTTCATACCGCAATTTGGAGTGGAGATAGCCTAGAGACCATGACGGCGGCTCAGGCGCTCGGCCAGTAGCTGCAGTGAGTTTGCGCTGCAGACCATCGTAGTCGCCTTCTGGTGCTCCGACCAGGACGTAGTCGACGACCGTTGTAGATTCTGCGGTGTACCGATTGCGAAGCTGTGAGAACTCGATACGACCTTGTGAAGCGCTGTTGAAGACGAAACCATAACCCTTGCTGCTCATGAACACGGGCGTTGGAATGTGGGTGTTGAAGTTGATGAGGTCGATGACCTGGCCTTTCTTGTTTACCAGGTGATCATCGCCCTGTGTTCCGGTCCCGTATATTTGTTCGTCCGGAGTGGTACTGAAGGAGAAGGATGCAGAGAACTCATAGCCGAGGTTCGTTGCGTATGAGTAGTAGCGTGGGTTGAGAGCCTTCAGCGGAGCGTACTCGTTTGTGAGGAGTGTCTCGGTACCGTCATTCTCGATCCGGTAGAATGCAAGGCGGACATTGGTAGTATTGTCTGCAGTAGAGCTGTAGGTCTTCACAATAGTATTGCCATTGCGTACCACCACGGGTTCGCTGCCATTGGCAGTGATGTCGTACTTCATCCCACGAGAGACACCATTCTCCGGACCTTCGAGTGGCGGATCGTAGAGGAAGCTGACCTCATTTCCATTTGGGGGTCTGAAAGGCCATGCTCTTACTCTGAAACCATCGTAGCCGTACGGCTGCACGAGGACTGTTTCGAATCCATGCTGAATGCGGAAGCCGGTAGAGTTCGATTGTGTTTGCGACTGGGGAGTTGCCGTTCCATTGGTGAGTCCCAAGGAACTTCTTGTGATCGCTAGTAATACTGTGGTGACCAGTGCCTTGCAATGCATTATGGACAATCAGACAAGTGTGTCGATTACCATCCGTCAATTTGTGGTGATTCATCCATTTTGTACTTCGTTGATCATTGTTATTGAACTCGGCATTCAGGCTGAAACCGAAATGTAAGGTTACACTGATGGTGGATCATGGCGGAGAAGCTGAGCTTCGATGCGCTTAGCAAAGCTTCCGTATCAGCGTAAAGAGATAGCGTACGCTCTTTGGCGGAATAGTTTCACCGTGATCGACTTTACGTCCCAAAGTTCCTGTGGAGGTGGAGTTGCAGCGATGATCATGACGTTCGATGTCACCTTAAATCCTGCCGGAAGCGTCCCCGCAACAGAAATGGTTTGAACCTTATATGCTTGTCTACGTGGATCCTTGGATGCGGTGGATGGTCGATTCGACGATGCAGAAGGTCGGAGGGAACCTTCAAGTCTGGCAGAATCAGTTCCCCATCCCGGCAATCGTAGGATGCGTGGCTAGATTCTCCCAGAAATCAGTCTCGAAGTCCCAGGGCTCGAAGGTGATGTCTGGATTCCAATTGTTTCCAATATCGAAAGATGTGCTACCCTGCATATTGGCCATGTGCGCTTTCGGTGGAGATGCCAGCGTGAGCGAGGAATCGAGTATTGATGAGATCGTGGACGTCGCTTGAGTGAAAGATTCGAAGCAAGGGTCTCCGGGCGAGATGATGGCACCCGATCGCAGTTCAGCGACAAGGACGCACAGATCCTGGATCATTTTGGACTTGATTCTGGTGGGTGTGCTCGTTCCGCTGCGTCGGAGTAGTGCCAGAGAGATCACGCCTGCTGCTGGGAGTCCAAAGTGGGCAACCTGAACATAATCAGTCATCAGTCCATACAATTTAATATGTTGACAGCACTCAATCGTACCTTCCACAGCCAACCAGTTCCCGAGTTTACCAACTTGCTCCTGAGCAAGATGATTTCGACAATCAGACTGAGCATCTCACCGGCAACGCCCAGAAGTATCTCGTTGGGCTCGGGATGCTTCTGCAGATACGTCAAACCAAGAAGGAAGTGCGTGTGCAAATATTCGAGTCGCTGATTAGCCAGGAAGTCTCGCACAAATGGACTTCCTTTGGACGCCGCAAGAGTTGTAGTCAAACGGAAATGCGCCGGTAGTTCAAGCCACAGCTGCTCAAGATCATAGCGTATCATGTCGGCTCTCTCCATTTGGTCGCTCGGGTTTCGCATCCGGAAGACCTCAAGACTCTGCTCCTTTAGTACTGCGAACTTGGCGCTGCACCGCGTATCTGCAACAAAGTCGATGAGCTCTGCATAGGGTGCCTGACTCTCCAGTCGGAAGTTCGGCACTTGGAAGTTGCAGAACGCCAAAAGAATGCGTGGAGGGCGCCCCATGAACACAGACAGTGCCTTGTCGGCCCAGTACATGCGCGCAAAGATCGCTTTCCTCAGCTCGATGACAAACTGGGGAGTGGTCGAAAGTTGTTGGTCAATCTTCTCGTGGTATCCAAGGGCTACGAGCGATGTTGCCAGGTCTCCCATGATTCGCCAGGCGCGGAATGAGGTCTCACCGTATATGCCGCTGTGAGTGTGGAATTGTTCGTACTGCAGGATTAATTGCAAATCGTTGAGGCAATCGAAACCCAAGCAAAGTTCGAGGCAGCAGTCGATCAAGTATGTCATGCTCTTTGCAAGCTTTTTTCCATCATCGTTGTTCGCATAGAGTGCAGGGAACATCTCGACCTCCGAGGCAGCCTTGGCACTAGCTACGAAGAACAAACCCAAGGTCTCCCATCGTCTGTTAGGGCCTGTCATCTGGCCGAGGTATGCGTCAAATGTAGAATTGCCCGTGAGAACGATTGGTCTACAGGTGTTTCGGGACAAGAGCCTAGCTTGCTGTGCGTCGGCTCTCGTCTGCGCCAGTGATCCCGACTCGAAGCCTGCTGTCCTCCGTAGCCGTGAAAATTCGAGCATGTCGTGAACGCACCCTAGAACAAACGATTCAGCCAAAGCAAGGCTGGCTCCAGTATCCACCCAGACGAGAATGAGGGCCGCGAGCTGTTCAATATCAATATGATACAATCTGTCCAGAACGTGAGTTGCTCGCGGGAGAATACTCTGGTCCTCGAGCGTGTCCACGGGCATCTCGGCCGGAGGATCAAAAGGAGAATGCACATTCTCGTCGACAGGCGTCTCACTCATGGACTGGACTTCGTTGAATATGGCAAAGCCACTTGATGAGCCGATATAACCTGGGTTTGGATATCGGTGATGCGGCGTCGTAGCAGCGTCCTCATGGTTGCTTATTGCCGGACTTGATACGCCGGATGATCTATGGCCTCTGTCAGAGCAGTCATAAATGTATTGATTGCAATCCCATCGCTTACACTGGACGATGGATACGGTGTCCATCTTCGCCTTGCGAGATGTCATGAATCTTCCTCTTCTTGAACGGCGCGTCTCTGTACACGCACGCGGCGCCCTGCCCGCGTTGGAGACAACGATGGCAAACTGGCTTCTCGTGCCCACAGGCAACTTTGGACGAGCGACATGGATTGCATGCTGCTTTCTTCTGCTGTAGGCCAGAAGCACTGGCACCAGCTGCGTCCATGCCTTATCGGTATCGTTGCAACAAGAGATTGTCACACAAAGGTTCAGCCCGAAGTTGCCCGGCGCGACGGAGTGAGCGGAGTTCTCGGCGTGAACAAACGCAGAATCGGAGCGAAATTTGACGACGCCGGCCGGATGTGGGTCTTTGGGCTGCTGAGATCGGAAAGTCCGCACGACATCAACATGACAAGTCAAACAGATCTGAGTGGCGAATATGCATCGTATGCGTCGTGCGATCGCATGGTATACCATCATTGTATCGAGAGAGAACGACATTTTTACCTTACGGACCGCTTTTGACGATATAAAAATGGCTCGAGTAGTTGAGGAAAGGACCATCGAAACGCTCAGCTCCACTGAATCATGGGCAATCCGATAGAGTCCTTCCGGAAAGCTTGGACAAAGCACCACGTGGTGGCGGTCGACAACACCTCTCTGGACTTGTCAACCATGATCAAGACATGTATAGACATCGCATACCGACATTTCAAGATGACGCAGCAATTGTATCACACTGTCGTAACAGCAATAACTAGCTATCGCCACTCCGAGCAGGATTAATTCAGGACTCAAAACTTGTCATCCACGCCTTTCATCTCGACCCGGCACGCGGAGTGTTCGGCGTGGGTCATTCTAGCAGCATCCGGATGTTTTCGTCTGCCACCAAACATAGTCCTCTTTGCTGTTTCAACGCATTTCTCAACTCGCCAGGGAGACATGTAGTGGAGACTCGGCGTTTGGCATCGGCGTGAAGCAGAACGACTTTTGCTCGTGAAAATGATTCAAAGCCATCCATGCGTTTCACTATATATGTCTGGCCTCGCCGTCGTCCAGTGTCAGTATGCAGTACCTAATCATAATTCACAATCGAGAGGCCCAATTGGCTACCCGGTTCACACAATATGGCCGCCACAGTACCTCCCAGTGCCTACCTCAAGCCGGTCCACCATTCTGATGAGCTCTCTACTTCACATCTGCACGACATCCCCGTGCTGGAAAAAGCCTACAGCGATTTACCACCACGGGGCGACGACCTTTCGATTCCAGACGGTGGCCATGGCTGGGTTGTGCTGACTGGTTGCACTATCGTGTCATGGTGGTCAGTCGGCACGGCACAATCTTGGGGTATCTTCCAAGCCGCTCTGCTCGAGGAAGAGGTTTCCACTTCGGTCAACCTTATGTTTGTCGGATGTCTGTCCGTTGGCATTATTTGTGCGCTCGCTATTGTTTTTGGCAAGATCATGAGGACTCTGGGCACTCGCCGAACAGCCATGCTCGGCGTATTGCTTATGAGCATCAGCGGGGCAGTCAGCAGTGTTGTGTACAAGAACGTCGGAGCACTATTCGCAGCTTACGGTGTTCTGATGGGACTTGGAATGGGTTTAACCTTCACGGTATGTCGCAAGTTTTGACTATCAAGTATGCCTACGATACTAATGAACTTTTCAGACTGTCGCTGTAGCTCCCACGCAATACTTCCTCCGCAGACGTGGCCTGGCCAACGGCATCGTCCTTGCTGGTGGTGGTGCAGGTGGCGCAATCATAAGTGTTGCACTCAACGCTATCATCCACCGCTTGGGTCTCGCTTGGGCATTCCGTATCCACTGCCTCGTCGTTGCCGGCACTGGACTACCCGCTGCTTTCTTGATCCGGGAAAGAGTGCCATACAAGCCTTGCGGTCTTGTTGACTGGTATGTGAGCCTAAAATCAACAATCGGTGCGCAATTACTAATTACACATGCACAGGTCTCTGTTCCGCCGCAGCACGTTCGTCCTACTGTTCCTGGGAGGCATGATCGGCATCTTCTCCATCTACGTGCCACCCTACTGCATGCCAACCTTCGCCGAATCAATCGGTCTCTCCAGCAGCACTGGCGCCGGATTAGTCGCAGGATTCAACGCATCTTCAGCTCTCGGCCGCATCACTTCTGGCTTCATCAGCGACAAGGTCGGATCCCTCAACGTCCTCGTTACTTCTCTGGCTCTGCTCGGCACAAGCATGTTTGTGATCTGGCCTTTTGCAAGCACCCTGGGCGTCACGATTCTCTTCGTCCTGATCTCAGGATTCACCGTCGGAGGTATTGTGTCCATGTTCCCAACCGTCGTTGGACATCTCTTCGGCTCGGCGAATATGAGCGTGACGATGGGCATGATTTTGACTAGCTGGAGCTTCGGTTACACTTTTGTAAGTTCTACTACTATCACAAACTACATGAACTCAACACTAACACTCTTTACCAGGGATCACCTGTCGCAAGCTACATCCTGAAGGCAAGCGGAGGCGCCGACAACGGCATCGGCCCCTACAGACCCGCCATGTACTTCGCCGGAGCTCTGGCTCTGATCTCAACGACACTGGTTGCGTTTGTGCGCCTGCTCAGACAGAGAGAGCTTTTGGCCAAGACGTGAAAGGAAGCACGTCGCGCATCGCTCAAAATCAAGATTGCAGGCTCGAAACACCACATCACAACTGGGGTCGCTATAGCGACAGCCCTTCGCTGCGACCAGGCCCGGAACCAAGTGGAGAACACCTGATACTCGGAAGGTGAAGGACTATCGAGGGATGTTCCATCTTTACGACTGCAGCATTTGCCGCCGTTTCAGCGTCGCGCAGAGACGCACTGAGGGTCTAGCTGAGGAGACCGAATGTGCTGGTATAGGAGGATCACGATTGGAAGAACAGCTTCAGAAAGCCAATCGCTACCGTGATATGGTCGAAGTTCGAAGCGCTGTCAACAGCGCTGGCCGAAGGGAAAGCAGTTGGAATACGAATTCATGGGATAATGATACAATACACAAAATGGTCACGGAGTTAAATTTATAGAGAGTTAGCAAAGTCAAAGAACTCGAATCAATAAGGTGAAAAATATCGAACGAGCACAATTGATTCGGGTATCAATAAAAATCTTTTTTTCTTCTTCATCCTTTCCAGGTCTACTTTGCATTGCCAATAATGTTACACAACCTTTTTTTCCCGCTTCTAGAAAATAATAAAAGAGGTTCACATGCAAATTCTTTCAATCTTGGAGAAGCTTCTTCAGAGACCCAATCGTGTCCCGGTCCACTCCACTGATCAACCCAACCAACCAAGAACATTAAAACGCCCCACGCTCCATGCACTCACAACACACACCCATCCCACTCTAGCGAATCGTAACACCACTCCTGTCCGTGAACATCCTAGTCGCAACGTTCATAGCCGCCAATTCCTGGAAGAGCAGTTTAGCAGCGTAAGGAATGACAATCTGCGCGATCTTGGTCTTGTTCTTGCAAGGTCTGCACTCGAACTGGCCCTTGCTCAAACTGGCGATCGGCGTCATGAGACCGCAGATCTCGCAAATGTGCACGCGGAAAGCGTCCGAAACGTCGAGGAGACGCTCCTTGAGGAAAGCGGAAGCACCGTGGGAAATCATGCAATCGCGCTCCATCTCTCCGAAACGGAGACCACCGTCGCGGGCACGACCTTCGACGGGTTGACGGGTGAGGATTTGCAGAGGGCCACGTGCACGGGCGTGGATCTTGTCGTCGACCATGTGGCGGAGACGCTGGTAGTAGGTTGGGCCGAGGAAGACTTGGGCGGCGAGCTTCTTGCCGGTGTGGCCGTTGTACATGACTTCGAAGCCACGCTGCTGGAAGCCGTAGTCCTTGAGGATGTTGGAAATGGTGGTGAGGGTGACGTCGGTGAAAGGTGTGGCGTCACCTTCCTGGCCACGGAGGGCGCCGACCTTGGAGAGAAGACACTCGATCAAGTGAGCAATTGTCATACGAGAAGGAATGGCGTGAGGGTTGATGATGATGTCGGGGACGATACCATCGGAGGTGAAGGGCATGTCTTCTTGGCGGTAGGTGATACCGATGGTACCCTTCTGACCGTGACGGGAGGCGAACTTATCACCGATCTGAGGGACCTTGGTGGTACGCGTACGGACCTTGACGAATTTCAAACCATCGTTGTTGGTGGTCAGAAGCACCTGGTCGATGATACCGTTTTCGGTACTCCTCAAAGGCGTGGAAACATCACGCTTGACGTGAAGCTTCGTCCTCTGGCCAAGCTCCTCAGCATCTGGCGCGATGGGTGCAACTTTGCCAATGATGATATCGTCACCAGAAACACGAGAGCCTGGAGTGATAATGCCATCGCTGTCAAGCTTGTCGTATGTGCCCTGCTTCATCCTGAGAGTGTCCCTGCGGTCAGGCTTCTCGAAAGACTCCATCACTGACATGCCAACCTTCTTCTCTTGGTCGAGGTAGGCGCGGTAGAAGAGAGACCGGAAGAGACCACGATCGATAGAAGACTGGTTCATGATGACGGAATCTTCTTGGTTGTATCCAGAGTAACACGCAATGGCGACAATGGCGTTTTGACCAGCAGGGAGTTCTCTGAACTTCAAGAACTCCATAGATCTGGTGGTCGCCAAAGGCTTCTGAGGATAGTACAGCACGTTGGCCATAGTGTCCATACGGACGTTGTAGTTGGTGAGTGTGATGCCCATAGCTTGCTTACCCATAGCAGACTGGTAAGTGTTACGAGGCGACTGGTTGTGATCGGGGAAGGGAATGATGGATGCGCAGATACCCAGGATCATGGAGGGATGGATCTCGCAATGTGTCCATTTGTGAATGGCAGGGTTGGGCTTGGGCTTGATGCGTCTGTGGGGGTCCAGAACGGGCTCCTCGTACTCCTCGCCAAGCTTAAGCATACGGTGCTCTTCGAGGTCATCCGGCGACATGATGATCATGGCAGTCTCTTCTTCCTCAGCATCGAGGTATTCGACAACACCGTTTCTGATGAGTCCCTTCCAGCCAAAAATCGTGTTGTCGCGCTCCTCTTCGCTTGCACTGTTCAGGTCGCCAGTGCCAAGCGTGACTAGGTCATCTCTCAATGACTGTACGTGCTGTTGCTTGAGCATGAGGGTGCCGCGAGACTCGCTACGAGGATCGTTATCGACAACGAACAATGGCCTCATGACACGTCCTGCATCTGTGAAGATCTTGATCTCGCGATCACGCACATCTCTTATGATGGTGCATTCGAAGCTGATCAGACCCTTGCGACGGATGTCCAGCAGAACGTCCATGAGCTGTGATGCGTTCTTGTGCACACCAACCCATGTACCGTTGACGAAGACCTTTGTGGCGTTGGGGCTCATTACCGGGTCGTACTCTTCCAAGAGTTCCATATCTCTTTGGCGCATGAAGTCGGTCAAAGGACCTCCAGGTGTGCCGACGGACACGAAACACATAAGACTCAGGTTCTTGACGAGACCACAAGCTTGACCTTCGGGAGTTTCGGCTGGGCAGACCAGGCCCCAGTGAGTGTTGTGCAGTTGACGTGGTTTTGCGATCTTGCCGTCTCGACCAATGGGCGTGTTTGTACGACGCAAATGGGATAGCGTTGAGGCGTATGTGTATCTGTTGAGCACCTGACTGACACCAGCCTTCGCTGACGCAGCCTTCTTCTGATCGCCCCAATTACCAGTAGCGAGACAGTATCGCAAGCCCTGGGTGATGATGGCGGGTTTGATTGCAGAGACCATGCTGAACTCCCTGTTAGATTTCTCCTTGTTGGGATTCTCGATCATCTTGTGCATGTATGTTCGCAGCTCACGGACAACCTGCGTCCACTTCATGCGGAAGACCTGCGCCATCAACGGACCGGCCAGATCGAGACGCTTCTTACCGAAGTGATCACGGTCATCCTCTTCAACACGGCCAAGAGCGCACTGCAACAGTCTGTTGATCATGTAACCCAAGTAGAAAGCTTTGCGGGTTTCCGAACCTTCGGCCTGGGAGATGTGTGGCAAGAACTCCTTCTGCATAATGTCACGAGCGTATCTTATACGATGTGCCTTGTTACCAGTTTGGTTACCACGTCTGCCGATGAAATCCAGCGCAACCTCGCGGTCCTGGATGACGAATGCCTCTTCCAAACAGGGCTTCAACATCTCCAACATCTGTGTGTCGCTCTTCCTGCAGATGTGGTTGAGAATGTCCTCGTCAGAGACAACACCCAAAGCACGGAAAACGATAGCGATGGGGATGTCCTGCTTGATGTAAGGCAAGCTGGCCTTGATCGTGCTGCCGAAAGCTCCGTTCTTGCTGGATTCGCTGCCAGTGACCAATTTGACCTGCATAGAGGAGATCAATCGTGAGCCCTTCTCAACAGCACTCCTGATTTCAGCCACCACAGGTGTGTTACCCGTCTTCTTCTTGAAAACCTGCACAATGTTGGCTGCACTGCGCTCCTGTGCGATCAAGACCTTTTCACTGCCGTTGATGATGAAGTATCCACCCTGGTCGAAAGGACATTCCTGGAATGCGTAAAGCTCTGCCTCTGATCGGTTGCGCAGTGTGCAAATCTTACTCTTCAACATGACGGGCAGCTTTCCGATGAAGACTCGTGCGGTATCCTCGCTGGTGTCGTTGGGATCTGGGAACCACTCAAGCTCTGTCTCTCCACCTTCTTGCCAGTCGCCAGGCGGGATAAACTGCCTCTCTTCTTCACTCCACCACGCGCCCAAAGGCTTCTCTCTTGCGATCTGGACCTTCTTGGTGATCTCCACGAACATTGGCGAGGAGTATGTCAAGTTTCGTAGTCTTGCTTCGTGTGGGTAGATAGGACGTGTGCTGCCATCGGCTTCCGTGACACTTCCTTGGGAGATGGTGACGCTGCCAAACTCGATCTGGAATCGTCTCTTGACAATCGGCGCGCCAATACCGTCGTCCTCATCTTCTGGGACCTGCTGGTCTATCATGATGGCGCCGGTCTCGCCGATGATCTCCTGAAGGGTGGTACTCGCGAACTCGTCAAAGGAGTCGAGTTGCTGCGAGACCAGACCCTTGTCACGGAAGAAAGCCTCAATGACCTGCCAGCAGTCCTCGGAAGTGATGCCGTTCTCATCATACTCCTCCTCGTACTCCGCATTGTCCTGGTAGATGTCGCCGTTGGCGTATGTAGCCATGCTGGGTGAAAGTGTCGCACTCGGTGCGCGCGTTTCCAGATGCGTTTGTTACTGCCTGCGCGCCACGCGCTCTTGCTACGAGATCTCACGTAGGATCCGAGCGGCCGGCGAGTGGTTTTGCGATGGTCGGACGCGTGTGGTGGTGGCGCGAGTGAGCGCAGACCGCGCAAGGACCAAGGAGCCGCCGTGAAAGAGGTGGCGCAAGTGGGCGGCGGAGGGCGGTCTGTCTCAATAGGAGAGAAAATCACTCGGCGGACGTGATAGCGAATGGCGGAGGCGAGTGATATGGCGATGTCTTGCGACAGGGTGGTGGTGCTGCAGGATTGTGTATTGGTGATCACTTAAACGTGCTGCTTCGAGATGTTGCTTCGCTCGTTCTCCGCGAGGCAAATCTTCCGAAGTTCTGCCGCGCATTCCACTTGCATCTCTCACATCACTTTGGGAATGCTTCCTAAGGCGACATCACTGCACTCATGGACATCTCAAGTAAAGAAGTGAAAAAGAGTGCCTAAACACATTTGATGCTCTGCGCAATTCAACGTGAGCACAAGAGTCACGTGATTCCACTGACGCACAGTGGAGCTCCCGGGCTGGCATGCAGGCCATCAGGCTGAAAGACGCCACAGCTTCGCAGACTCCTGTCGTCCGCATGCTGTATGCTCCCCGAGTGTCTCTTCTCCATGGCTCTGGAAGATTCCCCGTTACTTTGAAGATCACTGCAGTGATTCTCACCATATGACGTCCTCCCCATGGGCTCCGCCGTCAGCTCCACAACCCGCGCGGACCTAGATACAGAAGGCAGACGTGGTCACAGCTACTCTGAGATCACAATTACCGGCAATGCTCGTGCTCATAATGGCGATGTCTACAATATCCGCAACTTCTACGGTGCATGGCCAGATGCAATTTCACCTCAAAGCCAGCGAGGAGCAGCCTGGAATCCTGTCAGAACACTTGAGAAACGCAAACGGACCACGAGCGACACGGAAGACAGCCCGTGTCGAGGGGACAATCCATTTTTGATGCTGGCTATCAGCCAGCTTGGCGAGTTCTCGACGAGCCTGCGACACCAGAAGCAGGATGAGGCTGCACAGAGAGTTGCATCGTGGATACGAGTGATAGTGGATGCCATCGAGGCCGGTGGCACGGCGTCTCGGAGCGCGCACACGCAAGAAGAGCTAGCGAAGCTGCAGATTGGTTTGCTCCTCACCAACCGTGTGGGAATTAACTCAGTAGACCAGCGCAAGATTCCGGAACAAGTTACCAAAGTGACACGAAAGTCCAGTCTCATCATCTTTGAGAAATGGAAGATTGTTCTGGATACCACGAGCTGGAAAGCCTTGGATGAGCATGCTCGAGAAGCGGCGGGGTCTTTTTCAGCATTGCGATTGGAACCACTGAATTTATCATCTGCCTCGCCTGTGACAGCATTCTTTGGTGAGCGAACGGATTACTTCCACCACAGCGTGATTCATCCTACCATTCTTGCTTTCAGAAGCGTCAGCAGCGAGTCGGAAGTTTTTGAGATTGTAATAAATGACGATATCCCTGGCCTTATGAAACTACTTGCAGAACAGAAGGCGACGACAAGAGATCTCGACGAAGATAGCCGCTCCTTGCTCCACGTTAGTATGGTTCTTAACCCCACAACGACTTCGTCAGCGCTAATTCCTCTAGTATGCATGCTCTTACGACAGTCCACGCTGCTGTACGTTTCTAATCGAAAGCGGTGCCGACATCGATGGAATTGCAACTACATTCAGTGACAGGTAAGTATGAAGTACTTAAAGCAATGTGAGATAACGGACATCTGATTTGTTCCGATGTGTCAGTGGATTGGCTGGTACACCCCTCTCCTGCATTTTGCAGGAAACTCAGGAGCTCCCGCAATGTACAGCAATCCTGCTCGATGCGGGAGCAGACCCAACCATTCCGTTGAGAAGCCCAGGAGACAAATACACTACCTTTGCAGGCTTTCACACACCACTATCTACTGCGCTTGCCAACACTATTAAGAACCTGTGGCTTTTCGACCATTGCGCACATGGTTCAAGGCCCTTCAGAACCATTCTCAAGCGGATGATATATTGGAGCCTCACAGACCTGACTGAGGCAGCATGTGGAACACAACACCACTCGAGTACATGGCTGTCTGCCTTTCTGGTAGGGCGTTCAGTACCTCCCACAGTCGCAGAATGCTTGCTGGACGCCGGCTGTGACATCAACGAAAAAGCATTGAATCTACCGAACGTCCCCGACGGCTGGAACTGCCTTTTTGTGCAGGTCCTAAGAGCGCGAAATCCCGAATACTCGCACGAGTTCGAAACGCTGCGTTTTCTCCTCAGGCAACGTGCCGATGTCTTCACCAAGGATGCCACTGGTTTGACCATATTCGACTATGTCAGCTTACCGCAAAACGCGGGTTATAAGCGAGATCTCTGGTACTGTGCTTTGCGGCGCGAAGGCATCGAGACCGGTTCAAACATCGAGGTGCACTTTTGTTCTGCTAAACACAGTACATCATACACTCTAGAACATTACTACGCGATGTGTCATCTTGATACTTGGACTAATGTTGATCTATCTCGGCAGGTCCAAGAATCGCTTAGAGCGTATCCTGAGACAAAGGAAGTCACTGCAGAACTTTGTCGCATTCGCGTCAAGAAGGAAAGAATGACGCGCGATTTTGACGGGAAATGGCAGAGGCAGAGGACAAGACGACGAGGAGGTGGCCTTTTGCTGATAAGGTCAAACCGCAGAGCATAAGACTTCTTCGTTGTTAAGTAGTGCCGCACCTTAGATCTATGACCTAGTGTCTACTTTATATGGGCTGGAATCTCTGTTTGTTATGCAAATGCTCCTTCTATCGTGTACACACGCGGCGAAAACCCCAAACGATCAAGCGAATAGTCTGCGATGTCACCTCAGCATGGCAGGATCACGCGGTACTACCAAGACACTCTCAATTGCGTCGAACCTTTCCCGTCCGGCCGCAACTGGGAACCCAAGAACTCTAACGCCGATCTACACATAAACGTACTCGACCTGGCACTCAGCCTCCTCACTAGCAGAAGGGACAGCGGGCGCCGCCGATGTAGCAGCAGGTTGCGTATCGTTGCCAAAGGTTGTTGCGACCGCAGACTCGGTGGCGCCAGTTGACGACTGCTGCGGCTGCTGAGAAGACTCGGCGCCGCCTGAACCAGACTCGGAGCTGCCGCTTGAGGGTGTAGCAGGCTGCTGGGAAGAAGAGCCAGCACCACATGTGAAGAGTTCGGGACCTTTGAGAGCGAAGTTAGTATTGATGAGGTATGCCATCTGCAAAACTGGGGGTGTTTGTGACTAACCTGGGATGATGTAGTCGGTCTTGGGGTACGGTTGACCGTTGTCGTTGTAAACGTTGAACGAGATGCCGGGGTCGGACGCCTGTTTTGAGTGTCAGCACTGAGATCAATGAGGAGAGAAAAAGTTGACTTACAGAGTAGGCTCCTGGGATCGAAACAGTCGCCGGTGTGCTTCCACCGGTGCCTCCAGAGACCGAGATCTGGGCGCACTCCATCTGTAGAACCGTGTGTTAGCATTGGACGACAATTGATTAACACCGGCGTATCACATACGTAGAACTGAGCACCATTGGGCTTGGTGCCATCGTGCAGAGCAATGAGCTCAAAACGCAGAAGATAATCGCCATCCTCGATACAAGACGGGATAGTGACGGTCTGGACACCACCGGCTTCAATCAGAGCATCAACCGCCCACTGGCTCGAAGAAATAAGGCCAGCCTCAGCAATCTTAAACCACCCATCACCAGGACCAGCCGAAGGGTTCTGCGTCGCATCGCTGACTTTCTTCATGTAAGCCATGACAGGTCCCTTGTGGGACGAGTCGATGACTTTGTTGTCGGCGCTGCCGTCGGGGCCGGTGGAGGTCAGGGTGTGAAGCCAGTTGCCGGTGACGGTGTCGCCGGCTTTGACGGGGATGACTTCTGTTGACGACTGGAAACCTGAGACTGGGGAACCGTTGCAGGCCAGAGAGTCGGAGGTGACGTCCGAGATGAAGCTGTTGTCGGAAGGCATGTAGATGCCGTAACCTTGCTCGTAGTCCTTTCCGTTGACGCCTACTGCTTGCATGATGATGTGGCCGGAGGCCATGCCCAGCATGGCCATTGAGAGGGCGACGGATTTGACGGCCATTTTTGCAGATTGGGAAAATGTCGTAGGGAGGAGAGGGATCAAAGCAAACAACAAGACTGGCACGACTGGATCGATTTAGACCTCGACGATGGAGGATCTCGTTTATATACACAGTAGACTGACAAGATTACACAGACCCTATACCGTATAGTCTACGCTTGGCATAGTTTCAGATGTAGTGAGCCCTCCAAGCGAAGTCTAATTTTGAGACGCATCGCCTTCCATAATCACTCCAGCCGCCGGTCTTGGACTCTTGGTAAAGTATCAGAGTCGAATTGGATAGATGGAAGTCGGAGATGTCCAATCGGTGTTACCTATGGAACGTATTACTCTTCCATTGTCGTTGGCATCCTTCGTAGCGCCCTGTGATAGGGGCCTCTTGGCAGCCTTATGTGTTACGCGACCTCATCAGACCTGCAAGCGACTCAGAGATAGGGCAAGTCTGGGCATTCGTTCAAGAAAAATGGCTTTGAGGCATACTGAGGCATTGCTTGCTCGCACGCACTGACAGTGCAAGAGTCACGTCGCCATCGTTTACGAAGCGATAAATTTGAGTAGGCCGTCTCAGACCAGCCTACCAGATACTCTGGCCATTCTCCCAGATCAACTCCACCATCGAATCCGTATATAATGATGGGAGCCCGGGCTCAAGATATATCGCCCAACCAAATCCCAAAATCAAAGCAAAGACAGACAAGGGCACAACCAATTCGGATTGATTGATAGAACCAAGTCTCGAAGTGTAGCGGTATTTGATAGAATCTTGGCGAACGCGGGAAGAGGAATAAAGAAGCTTAGCGTCCCTTGGTATTTTATATAATGGCGCGTCGGTGCGGTGAATCTGATAAGATCTTTGCTAGGGTTTGCGGTTCTAGTGTTAGGATTACATAAAGTAGTTCCAGACCATTGTTAGTGTGTCGATAGGGCTGTCAATCCGTTCTTGAAGATTTGTACAATTTGATCGATTCACAAGTCAACCAATACTGTAATTTGATTGGAAAAACGTATTGGTTGTGTGTCTCATGCTGAATGCAGCCTACAAAAGTTCTGTGATGCCTATAGTCGTACAGTAGAACGAGTAGAGCAAAGTAAAGCAAAACTTATCCGTTGCTTCTCCATCCTTCAAAGCAAAAGAAATGCCATCCACCAGTAAACCTCATGTACGCCAAAGCTTGCGCTTCAAAACCTCTCACACAGGAACCATCCCTTTTACGCCGGTCAATGCAGTGCGCACCTGAGAAACAAGAAACACGTCGAGTCAACAGGAGCGAGTCCTGGCAGTCCTAGGAAATTTCCATCCCCTCTTCATCCCCCTCTCCGTCTTCTCCATCAGCAGTCCCAGCCAAGCTATTCAGACGGCCTCTCTTCCGCCCAGAACCCCACATCCCACCGCCCATCCCACTACCCAGCCTCGCACCACCAAGCCCACCAACAGCCTCGAGCTCATCGCCACCAACAACCCGTCCCTCAGCATCGATACCCTCGCAGAGCTCAAGCATAGTCGAGCGCTTCAGGCGACGGAAGCTATCCGTCCTGACCACACGGCCCCAATGCGTCATACAGAAACTCGCAGCGCGACGCTTGAGCCAATCTTCCTGCGCCGTGCTCGCGCGGTCGAAGATGAGCGCTGCGTGCAAGACGTCAAGGTCGCGGACAAGTCTGTTGACGCAGAGGTGGCGCAGGCGGGGCATGTCGTAGATATTGCTCATGACGAGCATGTCAGCGACGTCTTCGAGCGTTGGGCCCGCTGCGAGGGAGCCGTTTTCGCCACTAGCGGAGGGAGGGGAGGAGATGGAGTCGGTGTAGAGGTAGTATAGGAAGGCTTTTACAGCTGGGTAAGGTTCTGGGATGTGCATGCGGCGGGTGTGGAATTCGGACATTTGGGCGTTGTAGAGACGGGAGAAGTGTGGCCAGCGGGCGGAGAGGATGAAGCGGTGGACGTGGATGGGTGAGCTTTGGTTTGCTGATGTGGAGTTCTCGACCAGAGAACCAGATGGTGAATTTGTTTGGAAGCCTGCGCCATCTTCTGAGCAATTGTCGCCGTCATACTCGTTGTCTGCGAGGGCAGTGATTGTGAAATCCGTCCCTGATCCAGACTCCGGAAGCTGATTGAATGTGCGAGCCAAGTCCGCGCCAATCGCAGAGAGATGCGAAGACGCGTATGTGTCTGACGTCGGCATTCTTTGCTCAAAGCGAGCTTCGTGGCTCATCTTGTTACCCAGTAGTCCGAATTTGCGCAGATCGATAGGTAGCACATCACTGAGATAATCCTCAGCCTCTCCGTTGCCACCTCCACGAAGCTCTCGAGGACAACCGAGCAGCCAGGCATGCGTACCATCTGCGTTGAGGCAACAATAATGCCACCTGTAAGATGGCGCAAAGAGGTCTTTGCCATCTGCGAGTCGCTGCCACCTGAGTGAATCCAGATCCAGAGCTGATAGTGAGGTTTCGAGTGGCATGTTGGTCGCGGGAGTCACAAAGTCCAGCATACAACCCGAGCTGAACACATGGAAGTGTGTGCCCACACTCTGTATTGGTAGGTTTGGTGATGAGATGAATTTCACCGAGCTAATAGCTCCAGGCGCAATAGGCGGGTTGCGTTGAATCTGAGTCGCCGAGTTCGACTGAACAGAGCTGCTGTTTGCAGCATAAGCGCTCGAGTTGTAGTTCTGTCCGCTGTATCCTGGGCTGAGTGCCCTACCCTCGTCAGAGCCAGCAGCACCATACGAAGGACCTCCCTCGAACGCAGGTGATCCCCTGAAGTCCAGCCACCAGATCTCGCTTGTCCGCTCCATCTCTTCGCTCATACCACCGCTGACCCAAATCTTGCCTCCCCAGACCCATGTCGCATGGTCGTATCGCGGGACGAACTTCCAGGTCCGACTCCAGGTCCAGGTCTTGAGGTCGAGGAAGCACAAATCGTCCAGTACGCCGTTCTCGTTGCCGCTCATG
>Ga0265797_10001669_pt1 | contig 38872 bp, 29 predicted proteins | sample P2T30metagenome_FD_192433 | JGI IMG/M metagenome (GOLD analysis project Ga0265797, IMG submission 192433) | Plant litter microbial communities from East Loma Ridge, Irvine, California - P2 T30 | ecosystem: Environmental > Terrestrial > Plant litter > Unclassified | place: USA: California...
CCATAGGTCAGTGAAAACTGGGCATCCCGTCCGCTCTGCCATACATAAGCACTGAACCGGGCGACTAGTACTAGAGTGGGTGACCATCTGGGAATCCCGCCTGTTGTATGTTTTTTGCCGATCTTTTTGCTATAGCTAGATAGCAAGGTTTCCTTCTTTTTCGCTAGTTGCAGCCTCCGAGCGAGAAAAATTGATCTGCAGCAAGCAAGTGTGGCCAACCAGAAGAAGCTACAGTATGATCGCAAGTCTCGTGGCCAGTGTGGCTGACTGTGCGACACAACACGAGCATGCAGGCTTAGACTTCTCCATGCTTCGCGCACAACACCTGATCAACGATACATTTTAAAAAAGTATACAAAAGCAGGGAGAGTTATCCCATTGGCCGGCCAGATGTAATACTGACAATGGGCCGCGGCTACAGTCTGCAGGTCTTCGCCTAGCGTGCCGTTCTCCACCAGAGATCCCGTGGGCAGAGTCGGCAGCACAGTACCCGAAGGGCGTACTGTACTCCGATCTCGCCACACACTTCTCTTGCGGCGACTATTATGCTACCGTCTTCTTACACTCAGGTCTAATTTTGCCGTTTGTTATAATACCGCTCAGTCAAGGTTCCAGGCTCCGGCGCCGAGTACCTCTGCATATTTGAATCTTATTTAACCACCGACTTCCTTTGCCAGGACTTGGATGACGTCGCGTGTGCCTAGTCATTTTCATCCACTCGTAGATCTTCCATAAGCCTCCAGATAGCATGGGTGTGCCACCGCAGAGCCCCAGACTTGCTACAGACAAGCCGGCACCACGCAGTGAGTCGTGGGACCAAACGTCTCCAACGGATCGCCAGGATAGTTTCGGTTCAAGAGGACGATCTCGCCACACGAAAGAAGATGTTGCGAGCAGCTCGAATAGATACCTAAGTGCGCCAGTATCCCAGCATTCAAGGCCTTTATCTCCAGATGCACTCTCGAACCTCTCAGCGGAAGAGTTTGAACAGCTCCGACCATTACGTTCGGTGACCTGGCCTTCATACAGCGATGATCCTGCTGGAAAGCCCCCACCACCTTTGACTGGGTGGCGGAACAAAGTGGCGGCTTACTGGACCCGTAACAAGGGATTAGCATACATGCTGCTGGCTCAAGTCTTTGGAGTCCTGATGAATGTGACGACGCGACTGCTCGAAGTAGAAGGCAACAAAGGAGAAGGTCTACATCCATTCCAGATCTTGTTCGCTCGCATGTTCATCACTGTTGTTCTGGCGTCAGCATGGATGTGGTACAAGAAGACACCAGACTTTCCCCTTGGAAAGCCAGAGGTTCGCGGTCTACTTGCAGCCAGAGGTTTTGGAGGGTAAGAGACACTCCTTTCCGTTTGATGTTAAAAGAAAGCTAAATGATTTGTTGGTAGATTCTTCGGTGTTTTCGGAATGTATTATTCATTGCAATATCTTCCGCTGGCAGACTGTACGGTCCTCACATTCTTAGCTCCAGGCTTAGTTTGTTGGGTGTGCTCGATACTGATCAAAGAGCCCTTTACTCGCATTGAGAAAATTGCTACAGTCATATCCTTCACTGGCGTGATTCTTATTGCTCGCCCAACTTCGTTCTTCTCATCTCCGGGAGACGTGCCAGCCTCTGGCGATGGCGATGTGATACCAGGCACGAACGCTACTACACCTATCAAGGCTCCATCGGATGCCTCGGACTACGACAATGTCACTGCAGAACAGCGCCTTCAAGCTGTTGCGATAGCTATGCTGGGCGTATGCGGCACAGTTGTCGCATTTACAACCATACGTTGGATTGGAAAGCGCGCTCATCCATTAATCTCAGTCAACTACTTCGCTGCTTGGTGCACCGTTGTCAGCTTTGTCATGCAGTTCATACTGCCCGGAGTAGGATTCCTTCTTCCAGCTGATGCTAAAGAATGGGCCTACTTGATCTTCCTGGGAATCTGTGGATTTGTTATGGTACGATCGATCTCAGCTACCGCTACGAATTGCAAAAGTCCTTCACTAACAAGTTTTCTAGCAATTTTTGCTTGCCGCCGGCCTCTCCTATGAGAAGTCTTCCCGCGCTACGAACATGACCTACACGCAGATGCTCTTCGCCCTTACGTTCGACAAGTTCTTCTTTGGACATTCACCGGGTTGGATGTCGATCTTCGGATCCACGCTTATCCTAGGGCCAGCAATCTTTGTGGCCATGCAGAAGAATGAAGGAGAGGCCAAGGAAGGCAACGAAGGCAGTGCGGCTGCCCGTGATGAGGAAGCCCAGCGAGGCCTCCTGGATGGAGATGAAGAAGAAGAAGATGTGCTTGACGTTGATGGAGATCGAATTCCGGTACATGACAGGTGATGACTTGGTGACGAAATCGTTTTACTGCATGGGTTTCATTGGCTTTCGCATTATACACTAATAGAGACAACGGCTACTTACTATTATGATACACATGCTTTTGATTATCTACTTTCTGCGTCTCCCATAGCCATGGACATGGGTCATGCTTGGCAACGGCCCGCTTTGTCACAAGTTCGCAACTGATGCGACTTCACTTCATGAACAACATAAATATCGCTACAAGTCTTTGATATCAGAGAGTCTCGGTGTGTTATGATGTGAGCTTGTGTTGGAGTTGTCGGCGTCCAAGTCGGCGGCTTGCTCGTTGAAGGCTACCTGGGCCTGAATTTCTGCACGCTGAACGGCATGAGAGGTTTGTGCCATTAATCCAAGTCCCGGGCTAATATCTGTCTGCAGGATACTACTGGATATGTTGTATCTGGAATGTCAATATGTGTACGCATCTACCACGTGGAGCTGCGCCGTCGACCGCCGCAGGAGTGTCTTCCACTCGCGCGCGAACCGCGACGAATGGATTAGATCATGCGCATACCGTCTTGTGTCACTGTAACATCTCTCCGAGGTGGCTGTGCATCTGTTATGGCTATTGTGGATGGACATGGTCGTTGTCCTCGACTTGCTGCTGCAATATACTTTCGCGCGCAATGGCCCTTCCGCTGAACGTGTGCAACTGCCATTATCGCTGCGCTCAAGATTGCTCATCTCGCCATTGAGAAGCTATATTGTGTCGTCGCATCGGTCAATACAATACTATACTCCATCGCACCTTCTCAGAGGTGCTATATTCGCATATTCGCGTTCGCCTGGGTGCCCCATCCCTGAAACAGCTTTAGAGTGCGCTGGCTGTCCTCGCACCGCACCACCTGGGCTACTGTCAGCACCTACGGTGCAATCACACGCATACTGATTACTGGAGATGGTCCGTTCGCTTCTATGTCCTCAATACCACTGTTCGGATGTGTTCGATATGACCACCAGCCCAATGCTGGTTGAAGGGAGAGCCGGCTGTCCTCTCGTCCTCACGTCCTCATGTCCTCGTCGTAGAACCTTGATGCCACAACAGTAGGTATATCTTCTCGCCGCTTCCTGCACATTTCACTCTTGTCTCATCTCACACACTTGGATATCTTTCTCACAAGCATTGCATCGAAACATCACTCCCTGCACGCAGATACCACCTCATATCCACCATAACAACACCACGAGAACCACCTACCCATCCCGCATCCCGCAGTTATGTCTCACATGCAGCGCCAGGATAGATCTTGGGGACGTAAGCCCTACGAGAGTGGCGACAGGCCCTACGAGAGGAGCAATAATTGGCGTGCATCTGCCAGTCGCTCTGGAAGCAGCGGTGCCAGATCTGGAGAGGAGAGACGTCAAGGGCGTGTCCCTGTCTCTGGCGGCTACAAGAAGAACAATGATTGGCGTCCACCTGCCAGCCGCTCTGGAAGCAACAATACCAGCTCTGGCGAGGAGAGACGTCGAGGGCGTTCCCCAGTCTCTCACGGCAACAAGAGGTCGCTGTCGCCTTCGCCTCCCGTTTCACCTAGTCGTGCCAGGAAGTCTGAGAGCCGCAGATACTCTCGTCTCGATTCCCCGCCGCTCAGCAGGAGTGTGCCGGCAACACCGCAACATAGCGAGGTTGTGGCGGGCATCATTATGAACTTTCCAGCACATTTCAGGATTGGAGAACGTTCTCGGTCGGCGAAACTCCGTGACCAGCCATGGGTGAACGACCATGCTACCGGCCACCCTGTCATGGTTTGGGACACCTACTATACCAAGGATGGCGTGGAATGCGCTCGCTGCCTCCCCATGACTTCTTTCAATAAGGAGACGGTCGAGGAAAAGTACCCGGACGCTTGGCGGCACCACGTGCGTTACGTGCCGATCTCACAGGGCGGAGAGATCACCAACTCACGCACCAAAATGCCCACATTGGCTCTGGCAGAGAACGGGGCGATGGAGCAGCAGACATACGTCCACCTCGACCACTTCTTCGATATCGAGGTGGAGTACCTTCAACCCCGCGGTCGTGAAGCCGGCTCTACGGTGCCGTTGCAGCTTAACGATGATTCTCTCAACGTCTTGGTGTTCAAGTTGGGGCAATTCATCCGCGGAAAGATCTGGCGCCCGGCACAAAAAGGGAAGATCACGTCGCCTCTTGACTGGCATCGGACGAAGGGGCCACTGCAGGACCCTGAGCTCGGAACGCCCAGTTTTGACCACAAGTTGCAGAGGCGAGAGCTCGATGGGGCCAAGCTGGAAGCTGCCCGGCACAAGAAGGCTGGCACGTATGAGTGGAACGGCCGCGAGCCTCGTGGGCAGTCCCCTCACAGGGGAGCATGGGAGCCTGTCGAAGCTCCTGTCACCCCCTCCAGCAACTGGAATGGCCCTTCAACGTGGGGACATGTCCAGTCTTCTTACTCTCGCTCTGGCTAGTAAAGTTGCCACCATCGCCGGCCCCTTAAGCCAGTACCCACTCGACCAGAGAGATGCAACCACCTTACGAGCAAGCATCTCCTGGCACCGCACCCTCCCACTCGCGCCGCTGTCACTCTCTCCCGCCACAGCGATCAATGGCACCACCCACGAGATCACAACCCATGCATCCTCATCTGCATTATTCTTCCAGCGCTGCTTTCTATTGCGTTGTTGCTTTCGCTGCATTGCATCTCCGGAAACACAGAACGCGACGACACCCTTTTGCATTTGCTCATCCAGCGCTGCTTTCGACCGCATTGTTTTCATCGCATAGCATTGCATTTTCGGAGACACAGCACGTCACGATACCCTTTTGCTTCTCTGCTTTTTTCTCGCGCTGCTTTCGACCGCATTGTTCTTTCACCGCATTTCATTTCTCGGAGACACAGAACGCTCATATACCCGCTCTGCTTTTTTTTTTTTCGCGCTCCTTCCTGCTGCATTGTTTTCACATCGCTTTTTGGCTGTACCCTTGAGAAGGAATGGCCTGCTCATACATACATTCAGATCGATAGCATCGAATGAATATACGTATTCACATACATTTGTTGTTCATTCCATTTTTGTAGCTGTGTTGGTGCCATCATGCATGGACAAATTTGATTACCTCGTACCAGTGAGATGTTTCAAGCATTGATCTCACTGATCTCCTGATTATATTGGCTGCTGCCCGCAAGCACGGCGACTCGAGTCCGCACATTTCCAGCGAGATACCACAATTGTTTTAACTCTCACTTTACACATCAAAGACTTATCTTACTCGAACCATGAAGTCACAAACAACTGAAAACATGAAGTGTATCAAAACAGTATTGAACAGTCTATACAAAACTAATAGCAAAAAACAAAGCGTGTTCCATGCCCATCCATGAGCCTTTACCCAAGGATATCATGATATGCCAGTACAAAAAAGCAACCCCCGTATGAGAACGCCAGCATCAATGCTTACTGCAATCCGATCCATCGATCCATCAGTCCATTACTTCATCAACAACACCACCTCGCGTCTAACCAGAGCACATGAGGCACGACTCGGGGTTCTCGATGCTGCAAGCAAGAGCTGCCTCAGCGTAGATGTCGCCAACTTGCTCCTCCTCCTTCTTGGCGCCATCCTGGACCGCTGGCGCAGGCAGCTCCTCGCCCTTAGGGATGGAGTTGATGCCGTCAGTCGGGGGCATGGGAGGGCTCTCAGCCTCCTCCTGGTCAGCAGGGAAGGTCGGTTGGTGCACAGCAGAGGAAGTGCGAGCGCCCCATTTGCGCTCTCTCTTCTGGGGGCCAGTGGGTGGGGGAGTCTGGGCCGGGGTGATGGCACCGTTGGGGGCACCGTTCTGACCGTTCGGCGCGGCAGAGTCGTACATTGGACGAGGTGCAGCATCAGGCTGAGGAGAAGCAGCGGCGGCAGGAGTAGTCGCAGTGTAGCCACTGCGGATCTTCTTGCCGCTACGCTCCTTGCTGACATTGGTGTCAACAACCTTGAGGGCCTCCTGATCGACAGTGAACTGGATAGGAGCAGACGCGGCCTGTGTGCGAAGGTAGTACATGCCGGTCTTGAGACCGAGCTTCCATCCAGCAAAGTGCATGGAGGTGATCTTGCCCATGGTAGGCTCTTGCATGTGGATGTTGAGAGACTGCGACTGATCGATGAAGGCACCACGGTCGGCGGCCATCTGAACGATTTGACGCTGGCTGATTTCCCAGACAGTCTTGTAAAGAATCTTGATGTCGTCGGGGATATTGGGAATGCGCTGGATAGAACCACCATCGGCAATGATGCGATTCTTCATGTTGTCGCTCCACAGGCCGCGGTCGACAAGGTCCTTGAGCAACCAGGGGTTAACAACCTGGAACTCGCCAGCAAGGACACGGCGGGAGTAGATGTTACTGGTGTAAGGCTCGAAGCACTCGTTGAAGCCCATGATCTGAGAAGTACTGGCAGTAGGCATGGGAGCAACGAGAAGGGAGTTGCGAAGACCGTGCTCAGCAATCCTGGCCTTGAGTGACTCCCAGTCCCAAAGGTCGGACGGGGTCACACCCCACATGTCGTACTGGAGCTCACCCTTGGAAGCGGGAGAGCCGGCGTAGGTCTCGTACGTTCCAAGCTTCTCAGCAAGATCGCAAGAAGCAGTGAGAGCAGCGTGGTAGATGGTCTCGAAGATCTGGATGTTGAGCTGACGGGCCTCGGGCGACTCGAAAGGCATGCGCAGAGCAAGGAAGGCATCGGCGAGACCGCTCACACCAAGACCGATAGGACGGTGACGCATGTTGCTGTTGCGTGCCTCGATGACGGGGTAGTGGTTGACCTCGATACACTTGTTCAAGTTCTTGGTGACGACCTGGACAACCTGGTGGAGCTTCTTGAAGTCGAAGCGCTCGTTGGGAATGTCAACGTAGGTGGGAAGAGCGAGAGAAGCAAGGTTGCACACGGCGACCTCATCAGGAGCGGTGTACTCAATGATCTCTGTGCACAAGTTGGAGCTGCGAATGGTGCCCAAGTTCTTCTGGTTGCTCTTGCGGTTGGCGGCATCCTTGTAAAGCATGAAAGGGTTGCCGGTCTCGACCTGAGCCTCGAGGATGGCGTACCAGATCTTCTGTGCGCGAACAGTCTCGCGACCACGGCCCTCGCGCTCGTACTTCTCGTACAGCTCCTCGAATTCCTCGCCGTAAACGTCGGCAAGACCAGGGCACTCGTGAGGGCACATCAAAGTCCAGTTGCCGTTCTGTTCCACACGCTTCATGAACAAATCGGGGATCCACAGAGCGTAGAACAAGTCACGGGCGCGGACTTCCTCCTTACCGTGGTTCTTGCGGAGGTCCAGGAAGGGAATGATATCGGCGTGCCATGGCTCAAGGTAGATAGCGAAGGCACCAGGACGCTTGTTGCCACCCTGGTCGACGTAACGAGCGGTGTTGTTGTAGACACGAAGCATGGGAACGAGACCGTTGGAGGTACCGTTGGTGCCGCCAATGTAAGCGCCAGTGGCACGAATGCGGTGAGTGTTGAGACCAATACCACCAGCGTTCTTGGAGATCATGGCGCAGATCTTGAGGGTGTCGTAGATGCCCTCAATGCTGTCATCCTTCATGTCGATAAGGAAGCAAGACGCCAGCTGTGCCTGCGGGGTACCTGCGCTGAACAGCGTAGGGGAGGCATGTGTGAAGTACTTGTTGGACATGTAGTTGTAGGTCTCGATTGCGGCCTCGATGTCGTCGCCGTGAATGCCGACCGCGACACGCATGATCATGTGCTGTGGTCTCTCGGCAACTTTGCCGTCAATGCGGAGAAGATATGAGCGCTCGAGCGTCTTGAAGCCAAAGTATTGGTAGTTGAAGTCGCGGTCGTAGACAATGGCCGAGTTCAGCTCATCGGCGTTCTTCATGATGGTCTGGTAGGTGTTCTCTGCGATCATGGACGCACGCTTCTTGGTCTTGGGGTTGACATAGTCGTAAAGGTCTTGAATGACAGCAGAGAATTGCTTCTTAGTCTGCTTGTGGAGGTTGGAAACTGCAATACGTGCAGCGAGGATGGCGTAGTCAGGGTGGGTGACGGTCATGTATGCGGCAGTCTCGGCGGCCTGAATGTACAGGTTAGCTGCATGCCACTTGTCGTGCAGACATCTTGAGATTTCTCCTTACCAAGTCGTCGAGCTGGATGGTGGTAACACCCTGGTAGACACCGGAGATGACCTTCATGGTGATAGCGGCGGCGTCGACATGGTCAGGGTCAAGGCCGTAACACAGCCTCGAGACACGGGCAGTGATCTTGTCGAATGCAACACGCTCCTTGCGCCCATCTGGTACGCGTTAGCACACGCGTGTCGAGACGTGTCCCGCATTCATTTCTTCTGTTGTCTGGGTGGCAAGCTTGTGTGCAATGCTCCCAATGGCTTCCAGGCTCTTGAAGAAGGTGCTCACACGTATAGAAGAGACATACCGCGCTTGTAGACGAACATCTTCGCCTTGTGCTGGCGAGGTTTCGCCTGGTAGTGAGAGAGTTCTTGTTTGGAGGGCTGGGCTCGTAAGAGATGGCGGGGTTGTTCGTGTAATGAAGTAAAAGCCTGCTCGCTGTGACGAGGGGTATATAGTATAAACAGCGATGCTAAAGGGTGCGTTGGTATGGAGATGATGTGTAGACACACCGCCGGAGGGATTGATTTAAAGAGAAGCGGGCAATTGCTCGCACGGTTGTTGTTCGACGCGTCTGGCAGGCACGACCGCGTTTAGTGCAGGCCCGTGCTTGTGCTGATGAAGCAATTTGCTTGGCGAAGATTTCTCATCGTCTGATCTCAAGACTTCACTTCTCGTCCCGTCTTCTTCTCTAGCATACACTGTATGTCATCCAACACGACAAAAGCATATACGATGCCGCTGTCTTGTTGGAATTTCTCTTATGGGATCACATGCTGTGCCCCTGCAGTTATCACGACGATATAAATTATTCACTTGTATCCACGAATACAACAACAACACCAACCAACATGGCTCTTTCGAAGACTCGGAGACTTCGATTTACAAACAGTCACGAGTTCAAAATTGTAGCCTAAATCAAACCCCGCCGGTCGTCCTTATAGGAGACCGGTTCTCCCTTCCAGCATCACTGCAGCATCCGAGCCCGGCAACGGTGAGCCATGAAGATGCTGCAGGCTTAAAAAGCTAGATGAGAGACATTACTATACAAATCATGTGACATTTGATTGTGATGTGAATTCAGCGGGCTGTATGCTTATACGTCGCGGATATGACGAGTGTTTGTACGTCGTTCATGTACGGACTCATGTCTGTCGTTCTTGTATTTGCGTGATCATAATTGCAAATACTCAATCCCAAAGATGTAGAGGAACAATTCATGAAGCGCATGCTTTGCGTTCAGCTCTGTTCACACAGAGCGGGTGTCCTGGCTCTTAGTCGGGTTGAAAGCACATGCAATTATGAAACCATTTTTTCACATTTTCAGCCATACCCATTCTACTTCAAACCTCCTCAATGAAGGTAGAAAATAAAGATGCCCCGAAAGAATGATTGCAAAACACCTGGGTATAATAAAACCTTTCCAGAGAACAAGACCAAACACACATCTCACTCAAAAGAACCTCACATGCCAAACTGCCTCTCCACCTCGCTGTGCCTCCTCTGCAACTCCTTCCTCGCTTCCTCGCGCTGCTTCTTCAGAGCATCGGCAGCTTCCTTCTCCATCTGCTCGCGCTTCTTGGTAGCCTCCTCGCCTACACCCTTCACGCCCTTCTTGCGCTGGCGCTCTTCGTACTGCTCGCGGTTGTCCAGGATGCGCTTGACGATGTGCGCGGCGTTCACGTCTTGGAAGCTGTGTGCAGGCGTCTCGGTGAAGATGCAGAGCGACTTCGCGTCTGCGTACTCGTCGAAGGGCGAGGGCATGAAAGATGTTGGGCCGTGGTATACGACATCAGGATTAGGCTTGCCAGCGGCAGACACGGCGGGCAGGCCTGTCAAGAAGGTCTTGGTGGGTGCAAAGGGAGCGCCGAAGACGACGCTGTGCACGTACTTGCACTGAACTACACACAGGCCGCGCTCGAAGATGTTCATGATTGGGAAGTTGATGCCCTTGTAGTGGTTGATGACTTCGTCGTCGTGGATGCCTGCGATGATGTATGCAGGGCCGTAGTCAGAGCCAGTCTCTTCGATGCGCTTGCTAGTCACAGCGGGCGAGAACCAGTCGCGCTCATGGCCGAGCTTAGTTTCCAGTTCGGCGACGGTCTCGAGGAAGGCGATGTGGCCAGAGGAGAAGAGGTCGAAGCCGCCGTCGACGTAGACGATGCGCTGACCAGCACGAGGTCCAAGGCCGTCGACCATGGATGAGAATGTGCCCTTGCCGCCATCGTGGTTGTGGTTGCTGCTACTACTGCTGGCCTCGGCCAGGTTGCCTCGCACACTGCTCCGGCGTCTCTCGATTGAACGGTGCTTTGGGTGGAAATTCCAGACCTGGACAAACGGCTCACGGCCATTCGGTGCTGCGGCATACTCCTTTATCCGTGTGTGTACTGCCTGACCATGCGCTTTCCGCTCATCCTCGCTGCCTCTTCCTTCCTTGCCAGCGATCACATCAGACAAGCTCTTAATAAAGTGGCTTTTGGTGCAAAGCAACATGCGGCCAACCAGATCTGTCGTGCTGATGCCTGGTGTTCTCTTCACAATCTTCATACGCCCAGCCCTCTTGACGAAGCGATAGCAGTCTTTACCGTCCGCATCGCTGGTGATATCGTCGCCGTGCACAACATACTTACATCCATAGTGGCTGATCCAAGGCAAGCTGGTCACGTAGGGCGCATGTGGGACACATAGAGAGCTGAATCTGCAGGCGTTGACGGCAGCAGTGCGTTCGGCTAGGTTCATGACAGTGGGACCTTTGTTCTCTGCGATCTCCTCGTCCGAGTGAAGTCCCACGAGCAGCGCTGAGCCCAGACGGCGGGCTTGCAGCATGACACCAGCGTGGCCATGGTGGAAGAAGTCGAAGCAGCCGTCGATCCACAGGCGGTCTTCCTCGACTGCTACATCGGTCTGTGGGTCGATGGGCCAGTTCCCAGGCTCGGGGATGATGCAGCCCACCTCTGGGTCACGTCTGGGAGACATCTGAAGTAATCGAAGTTGTGGGCGTCGTGAGGGGTTGGGTTTGAGCTTCTGGAGTGGTTGGTGGGTATGATTGGCTATCGACGTATAGCTGCTTAGACTTCACGAGGCTCAAAGCATGTGAACGGATGTGTATAAAGGAGAAGAAGAAGTGCTCAAGTAGGATCGAGGGTAACAACTAAAGACGACTCGTGTTTAATCGCGCAGCACCAATATCCCGCACCAACAGCAAGCAAACAAGCCTCCAAGCACAGCAGCAGGCGCGGGGCAGGGGTCATCAGCAAAGCAAAGCAGATCAATCTGGAAGCGACGTCACATTGCCGACCATCGAATTTCAGTACAGGCCAGTCAACAGTCAACCTGAGATAGTTGTGCCTCACGACAACACCAACACCAGCAGTCACCAATACTGCGGTATTTGAACACCTGTCATGCCTTCCCTCATCCTGGTGGTCTTCGTGATCCAACTTGCGCTCCACTTGATCAGCACTTTCGGTGGACAAGCAATCAACGACTTGGTACCACTCACCACATCCCACATATAATGCGACAGAGTCTAACCTTTCCTTTAGCTATGGCTTCTCTACACGAAACTTCCTACGCCACAGTCCAAGCAAGCTGCTGCCGGTGTGACTTTGCGCAAGGAAGTCGTCAAGCTCCATCGTGAGATGACCAACACCTCGGCGCAAGACGACTTTGCGAAATGGGCCAAGCTGCGTCGCCAGCACGACAAGAAGAAGGCTGAGTACGAGCAGAATGGTATGATCATAATTTTGTCCTTCCCAAATATGGACTTCCCAACTGACCAGAACTCACAGCGCAATCCCTCAAGTCCTTCCGCACCAACTTCGATCGCGTTGCCTCTGCCCTCCGATGGCTCGGCACTTCTGGCGCGCGCTTCGTCATCCAGTTCTGGTTCTCTAAGCAAGCGCTCTTCTGGATTCCGCAAGGCTGGGCACCTTACTACGTCGAGTGGCTGCTTAGCTTCCCACGCGCGCCGCTGGGCAGTGTGAGCGTCAACATGTGGTGGATCGCTTGCGCGAGCGTGATCAAGATGGCTAGCGAGGGTCTGGTCGCACTGTGGACACTGAACACCGGCGAGGTGAAGGTCGGCGAAAAGAAGGGCGAGAAGGTCAAGATGGACTTCAGCATGGGTGGCATGCAAGTTGGCGGAAGGAAAGAGCTATGATTTATTGGCCTGAGGGATATCTGTACAAGCATTGCACATGTATCGTACAAACAATCACATTTTGGAGCTCGAGGTCCGGCGTCTATGGAGGACTGCTGCATCTGCCTCTAAAGATAAGGATTATCTTGCGTGCCGTGTCCACGACTTTGCATACGGATTGAAGCAGCAGCTATGATGCACAAGTCTGGATATTATTACCAGCAATATTGGTAACAGCTTACACAGCATCTCACCTCCACGATGTCCGAGCGTGCATGACCACAACTCAACAGAAATGCAAACCCGAGGACCGGATTTTTCATATCATGGACACAATCTCCTTCACTCGGAGCAGCAATGTCCAACTCTTCAGACCACGATATGAGACGTCCACGCCGAAATACAGTCTCGGAAATACCATTTGCAGGTCGAATAGGCGGCTTCCAACAAGACATCGCGGACGACGAGAAGAACCGGGAGATACTGAAGAATCAGCCCGATGCTGTATGTCCTTCTTTCCATCATGCCCCGTAGTTGCGAGAATGGACAGGCAGCACACTAACAAAATAAGACTCCCCTCTACTCAATCCGCGACGCACTCCATCCCTCAGGTTTCCTCGTCCTCGACAACTGGAAGATGGCCGTGATAGAAGGATTAGGCACTTGCCTGCTAGTGTTTGCACTCGGCGCTGGAGCCTCGGGTCTCACAACCTTGCAAGTCTCTCCAATGGCGATCAGTCTGTACGCCTCTCTGCTGAATTTCGTGGGCCTGTCGTTGTTCATTATGGCTGCAGCGCCGGCTTCGGGGGGTCATTTGAATCCTAGCATCACCATGGCTACGTTCTTTGCCGGGTTGAGTACGCTGCCGCGTAGCGTCTTGTACATCGTCGCGCAGACTCTGGGTGCGATTGTTGCTGGGTATTGGCTAAAACTTGGGCTTGGCGAACAGTACTTTCCGGTAGTAAGTCTGCTGAAGTCCGCTACTCCATCGTATCCTGCTCAACATTTACTTTGCAGGGCACCATCCCAGGCTGTACGGTCGACCCGGCCCAAGTGTCTGCTGGTCAACTATTCGCATTGGAATACATGTTTGCTCTAGGCTTGATGTTCCTCGCTTTTGGCGTTGGTCTTGATCCACGTCAAGGCAAGACTCTTGGTCCGGCATTGGGCCCGATACTTGTCGGTGTGACTCTCGGCTTCGCAACGCTCGCGTCCTCAGCGGCGAAGCCTGGGTATACTGGTGTTTGTGAGTAGCCAAGTCTCCCAGCGTCCTTAAGGGACTACAATTGACAGCGTTGTGTTAGCTTTCAATCCAGCACGGTGCATGGGACTGATGGTCGCCAAGAAGGAGTTGCAGTACCACTACGTCCATTGGCTAGGACCGTTCGCTGCTTCGATCATGCACGGGATATTCTATCATTTCGTCCCGCCATACGTGAGAGACAAGTCGATGAGAGAGGTCGCAGTAGCACTGAGACGTGGGGACACGCATTCAGCATGAGTTATGTTACATATACGCGAGTATGAAGCTCGCTTTTCTCCACCCAGCCACCAGGCTCACAGAATTTGCTGTTTCTCCAAGCCAGCGGCGTCATATGCACCCATCTAGAGCGACGACACTGTCGACCCGGCGTCGCTCCTTGACTTCCTTCACCATACGAGATCTAGCAAACTGCTCGAGAGCTTGAACAAAGCTAGCGCCCCATTGCGAACTACAGAAATCGTTAGTCTCTTCACAGCACAAGATATCCAGAAGTCTTCAGAATCTCACCTCGTCTGCTGCTCAACCGTACTAGCCAACGCACTCATCCTCGCCGCCGCATCCGCAGGATTCATGCTCAACGCGTGCGCCAGCGCATTCGCGCAACTCTCCTTATTCCACGGATTCACAATCAGAGCGCCATCGAGGAGCGTCGCTGCTCCTGTGAACTTCGACAATACTAGGCTTCCGGGAGGCATTGCTTGGCGCGAGGAGGTGATCGCTTTGTTGCTATGGCAGGCCACGAACTCGTAGCACACCAGGTTCATGCCGTCGCGCGTGCTGGAGACGAAGCAGACGTCGGCGGCGGCGTAGAGCGCTGTGAGCTCGTCGGGGTTGATGGTGGTGTAGAGGAATTGGACGGGGACGTAGTTTACTTTGCCTGTGGGGGAGTTAGATTTTGTCGCATGTGGGCGGTTGGAGGAAGCAGGAAGAGGGGGAAACGTATCCGGGAAGCATAGCAGGAAGGGACAACACGTACCGTATTTGCCGTTAATCTCGCCAACCAAGTGCTGGATCTCCTCCTTCAGATCCTGGTGCGACTTGAGATCGTCTCGGCTCGGGATCGCCACTTGCAGAAGCACCGCCTCGCCAATCAGGTTTGGGTATCGCTCGAGGAGCCTGTCGAAGGCGTGCAATTTCTGCGGTATTCCTTTGATGCAATCCAAGCGATCGACGCCTAGGATCACTTTTGTGCCGGATAGGTCGGCTCTCATCTTGCGGAGAGTGTCTTGGACACTGGACTTCTCGAGGCGGTAGTGGAATTCCGAGGGCTCGATGCCGATGGGGAAGGTCTGGACGGACACTTCTCGGTCGCCGCAGAGGATGCCGTCGTCGGTTGACCACCATTTCCTAAAGATTGTTAATATCTTTTCTCACTTGCACATTACGGCTGGCGGAGTTGCACTTACAGTGCTTGCGAGCAAGCGGTGAGGAAGTTGTGGCGAGCCTGATCAGTCTGAAAGCCGACCAGATCAGCTCCAAGAATGCCATCTAGAATGTCACACCTGGACGGAAGGACGTCCAGGAAGTCGTACGAAGGGAACGGGGTGTGCAAGAACCAGCCGATGGTGACGTTGATGTGCATCTGCTCAGCTCGCTGTCTCAACATGAGCGGGAGGAGCATGAGGTGATAGTCGTGTACCCAGATGTGATCACCGTCTTCGAGGTGCGGCATTATCGTGTCTGCGAAGATCTTGTTCGCTTTGCGGTATGCCAGCATGGTCCTGTCGTCGAAGGAGACCTTGTCGAGTTGGTAGTGAAACAGCGGCCAGATGGTGGAGTCTACGGTTGATCAGTCAGTACACAGTCGGGTCGAAGAGCTGGTGTCTTGCTTACTCGAGAATCCACTATAGTACAAGTCGGATGTCTGTTGATCAAGCATGACTGGAATGGCGTTGTGTTCTTCCAAGAGTTTTGTCCTCAAGAACGAAGCGTTCTTCTTCGCTATCTCGAGTCCAGGCCAGCCGAACCAAAGAAAGTCGACGCCGCTGTTTGAAAGTCCTCTTAGGCCGGTGACCAGACCTCCGGACGATGCTTTCAGCTCGAAACGATCATGACTGAGATCATTGATCGATACTGGCAGTCTGTTCGAGACGATGATCAATCGTCCTTTGCGAGCGGTGGAAGGAGACATTGTAGGAGAACTTCTGTCAATGGGTAACGAAGTGACAGGACTGTTCGATCGTGTTTGCTATGGGTTGCAAAGGCGATTTGGATTTGATTTGCAGAGGATGGAGCTGTCTACCTGTACATCCTTAAGTACAGAATCTCACCTCATCGTTGCAGCATCGCAGTCACGCTATCCCAATATCTTCTTCTCAGCGCCCCAGGATCCGTTGCCACGAGCCGGTCTTACTGGATCTGACGAAAGAAGACGCATTCAGCAATCCGATCAATTCCGTAGGAGTGATCGAATTTTTGCGTCAACGGATAACCTTGGATGGACATCTGCTTCTTCGAGAAGTCAAAGTCGATGATAAGCGATGCTGGAGACCGCCGAACATACGGAGACTCCGACGGGGCAAACGACTCTCCCCCGTGCCGCTCGAGCACCAATCCTTCACGAAAATGTAACATGGCATTGCGCCATCTGGACCAGGCCGCCAACAGGGAGGTGGAGGTGGAGGGAGAATCGTTGAACTTGACCGGATGTCACACGGCAGTTTGGAGCAGCATGGCATATCCCCGTGTGTCGGCGGCCTAGACACGGAAGAGAACAGAACGCCTCGTCGAGCTGTTCAAGAAAGCGGAGTATGGATCGGCTCCATGCACAGGGTTAGCTGAGCACGTTCCAGCTTGATCTACGCATTGTGCCCTACTTTGTGTACGTGAGGCTCCATAGGGCAATGAAATGAACCAGGGTGCAGGCCGCCGTTTGGGGGGGTAGTTCCCCAAGGTTCCTTGGTTTCTTTAGGCCAGCCGCTAAATCGGACAGCCAATAGGATGCTTACCCTTGCGACTCCAGCTCGAGTGGGACTTACAGCTACGCTCTTGGAACTGTTACCTTCCCGTTAATGCTGTATGATGCCAACGAGAATCCAGAAGTAAACAGACACGGAGTGCATACGGAAGCAATAGCGACGATTGGTCCGAAGAAGCAACTTATGCGTCGCCGTGAAGATGTTCATGTTCCGCTGAAATACTTTTGCTACAAATCGCCACTTCTTCACATTAAGTTTCCATCTTGAGTTCCCATCAATACAACACACCTTTGCTTCATTATGTCTACAACTCGACGTGCATCCCCTAACGGCTTCTGCCCGCCAAACGAGGAGCTGACATCTTTCGACCTTGGCGGTATCGTCGACTATCTCAAGCAAGGCCCGCCTTCATTCAATCTTCACCAGAACAACGACATCTTCTGCGATCCGATAAATGGTAAATAATCACCAGTAGAGCTTGCTCTGCGCTGTTTGTTTGACGATAGAACTGACATCATCCAGTATCTAAAGATGGTCACCAAACCGCTTTGCCACCGGTTACTGGTAGCTTTGATTCAGCAACGCATACAAACAACGCCACACAACGAGTAGAAGCCATCGACCCAACGAACATTAGCAAAGACTGGTCCCCAGAGTCAGAGACTTTCTTCTCTACTGGAGGATCCGATCTTTCGCCACAAAACTTGTCGCAGGACTCCGATATCAGCAGGAGAAGCTCTGGGTTCGGTCCAAACATGCACTGGGCTTCGCCAATGGACGGTCTCACGATGGATGATCTCGACTTCCTATGTCCAGTCGACAGCGCATCCCCCTTGTCAGGCCAAGGGATCTCAGCGCCAAAATCTGACAGAAAAGGCGCCAACCCTGAGAATCGTGAACGTGGACCCGAGCCGGTTGAAACGTCGAGATTGGCATGGCGTCGCGCGAAGAACAGGACCGCTGCCAGCAAGTGTCGGGCGAAGCAGAAGGACCGCGCCGAAGCTCTGCAGCAGAAGTATGAGGAGAGCTCCGCCCAGAATGCATATCTAAAGCGTCAAGAACGGGTCTTGAAGGGATTAGTCATATCGCTAAGGGACTGTGCTCTGCAACATGACTCGACACGCTGTCGTTGCAAGGTCCTGCACGCGTTCAATATCAGGCGAGCGGAGCAAATCTCTCGGAGCATGAATTGCTAAGATAGCTTCTCGTTCAACGAATTGACGATCTTAATTGACAGTCCTCCTGTTTCAACCCTGTTACGTATGTCGGTTAACCGTTAAGGGCACTTGTCTCCTGAGCATCCAGTTGCAGTCAGAGGCTGAGCGATCATCGACAACAAGCTTCGCCTACACGGGTATTGTGATGGCTGATGTCAGCCCCCGGGCAGCTACTGTGCCTCACTCATGCCGAACCAGCATATAAGGTCGCCGATGGCTACGTTGGTGTTGACAGAACCCTATAAATCACGTGACCTGGTAAGAACGCGGACGGTGCGGGGGGCGCTCCGGCACACGCTCCGACACCTCGGGATTTTCTCCGCCGCCTCCAGCTCCGCTCGTCATTTTCAACCTCCTGGGAGGTGACTTGCTGAGAGCTGTCTGACTACCAAGCCGCGTGAGTCAGGCGGGATCCTTCCTACATACAACGGTTCGTGAAGGTTTGGCATGGATGATGCCGTGAACAAGGAACCCATAACTTGTGCGACAAACATACCCTCAAGGTCGACGCCACAGAGTCAGGGCAAGATTCGTCAAACGAGCTCGACAAGAGGGCATATCATTCTGTCTCACGGATCCTCATCGATAGTGTACCAGGTCGGTGGCAAGACTGCTGGTGGCATCACACGAGCCCATGGGTCCTCCATATCACGTTTTGGATGTCGTGACTGAGCAAGAGAAGTTTGAGGCGTAATGCAATCACCCTCGGTTCATGCAGGAACATCTTCAACTTGGGCGCCTCTGCTGCATATGCTCAATCGTGATCAGCTTTCAGGCGTACGGCTCGTTTGGCGGAAACGCGCGTGAAGTTTCTACCGCTCTTGGCTACTGAACCGTGGATGGCCGCTTCCCCATTGTCGGACTGTTGCCACTCCTCCTCCGGTCACCACGCCACCTCCCCGATCTGGCTGGTCACAATTCACCCACGCAGTTGACCCCGAACTTTATTATGTATACAAGGTACCCCAGCGTATAAACTTTCATTGTCTACCGTTTAGACGTCCAAGCGCTGAGCAACGTTCTATGATTGTATCGTATAGGCGACCTCGTGCTGTGGCCCAACCATGAGCTAATTGTCTCCACAGCCTCTCATATCACACTCCATCACTGGATCAAACAACTCCGCTTAGAAATGAGGACCAGTTCTTTGCTGATCGATTAAGCCGGACTGTGAGACCGCGACCCACCTTGATTCGCTACCTATCCCTTCTGCGGTTCCTACGGAGTCTGCTTTGCTACGCTTGCCAGCTCTAGACGGGGCTTGTTTATGGAAATTGGGCCCATAAAGCCAGGGCCAGGGTCGTCAGCGAAGACGAGAGCGAATCATCGCCTTCCAGTGCCGGTGAGCTTGCTTCTGCAGAACGAATGCTCTCATGGCCACCTCATTGGTGGAGAAGTACTGTAACTACCAATCAACTTAGGACGAGTGTGGCGCTTACATCCGAGACCAAGTTGAGCGGATCGTATGCTTATAAAGAGTTCAGAGAAGCTCACGCTCTAAACTAGTGGCCGATTGACCAGATCGTGTCACCCGCTCCCTCTTATTGATTGATGGTTGAATTCTGATATTGTAACACTATGAGTGTCATCACCTCCTCCCAGCCGCGTAAAAGAGTCGAACAAGCGGTAAAACAACCCTTTCCTAGATACAAGAACTCGCTGACATGCCAGACAGTGCGATCAATGCCGCAGACGAAAGACCAAGTGCGATGGCGGTTTCGAATGCCTGAAATGTTCCAGCGTCGGGTGAGTCACCTTTCTTCGGGAAGATGCTATGGATCACAGCTGAAACGCTAAAGGCTGCGATGTTCTTACGGACAACGCACAAAACAATTATCTGGACAACGATGTGGGTTTACACGAAGTTCTCATGATACCAATTGATACTTATCGTCACACACAGATGTGGCGCACCTTGAACACAAACTGGAAAGCTTGGAAACCCGGATCCGAAGGTTGTCTTCGAGTGTCGACGCAACAGATCTCGATGACTTACAAAAATCGCCTGATAAAGCGAGGTCTGAGCTTTCTGTATCGTCTGCGGGCGTTGGCGTGGATCCGATCCTCGCGATATCCCGTGATGAATCCCATTCTTCAAACCTTTTTCAAAGCTCTTCCGGACACACTGGAACTGGCGTCGAGACACTGAACTATGACCTTCATAGAAAGACCGCCAACGTCGGCGGCGAAGCGCCAGTCTATCGTGGACAAACGACTGGACTCGAAGTTCTGCGAGGTCTCAGATGCCTTTGCGACTTTCTCGTGGATCCTGCCTTAGATCCTGATCGTACCGCCACACAGATGGTGGACTCCCTGAACTCAACACCTCCAAATCAACAGCTCTCGATGTCTTCATCGCCAAACTTGCACTTCCTTTCAGAGGCTTCGGTACACAAGTGGGTTCATCTGGCCTTCGATGAAGCTTTTGTCTTGTGGCCAATCATCGATCGTCACGCGTTCGAAGCTTACGCACAGCACATAATTGATCGTGGAAACTTCAGTGACGAGGACAACAATTCAGATCACCTTGGGCTGTTTCACGCAGTCATAGCTCTTGGACAACGACATGACCCAGATCTAATCGGCCACAGAGACTCCGTTTCCAAGCATCCAGAGACACGCGGGTAAGCTCGACTACAGCAACTTTTGCGACAAAATATAATACTGATCGCGACTTTTTACAATAGCTTCCAAAGTTTTGCAGCTGCTCGAAACTTGGTCCCGTTGACGGATTGCAGCCGTAACATGACTGCCGTACAGACAGTGTTGTGTATGGCGCTATACTTGATGTCTGTCTCCGCTAAGAGCAAAGCGCACACTTACATCGGCATAGCAGGCAATGCAGCGTAAGTTCTCTCACGAAATTGCTGCTTGACTCGATCTAGTCCCGGCCATGCCTTATGAGCTGTCCCGAAAAAGCGTCAAGCGCGAACCAAATTTCTGCGATGCTGTTCTTCAGACGTACGTCCGGCTGACAGAACACTCTCATAGCCATCAGCTAGGATCCCACCAAGCTTCAAAGACTCTTTACCTCTCAGAGAAAGAGAAGGTGCTGAGCCAGCGCCTCTACGCCACCACAAGAATGCTCGATGCATATATCACAAGCTCCCTAGGATTGCCCCGGAATTTTCGCGCGGTCGAAGCATCTGCCGAAATCATAACGGCTCCTTATGTCCACGACAACGCAATGCTTGCGGTTGCCAGCGCGAACACAGAACTGTTGGAGATCATGAGTAACGCACGCGAGAAGATGTACTTCGCCGGTACACTGTCACGAGTGGAGGGCCGGAGCGTCATTGCTCTGGACCAGCTAGATGAGCTCAGCAAAACGCTCGACCAGTGGGCTTCCAGATACAACGTCTCCGGACCGACATCTGACAACGGGTTTTCGGGTTGCACCAAGTCAGTCCCGTCCCAGCAAGGCACGAAAAGTCATGTTCAAATTTGCTTACATCACCAAGCAGGGCATCCATATTTTTGAAGTACTCACAGTGCTTCGTCCTGCTGACACTATACGGCCCTATCTTGCATCACGTCGTAAAGCCACACACAGGCCGGGAGTCACATGCATACGCTCAAGGGTGGAAGTGTGTGGATGCTGCCATACAGGCTATTTGCATCGCGGAGACAATGGCGGAGCGAGACATGCTCAACGAAGCCTACGCTCTCACCGTCGACATCTTGGTAATGGCAGCGACAAGTCTCCTGGTTGTCGAACTCGGAGCTCACGACGACGGTGTGATAGATCGTGTTGGGAAGAGCAGTCGGAAAGCAAGACAGCTTCTGGAAATTCTCAGTCAGAAAAGCTGTTCTGCAGCAGGGTGTCTAGAGTCACTCAAAGTAAGTCCGCTGTGTCGTCCAGTCTCAAAATGAGATGCACGAACGTTTAGCGAAGAAGATGAGCTGACAAACTGCACAGCCTCTCTATGAAAGTGCTGCTCGCGCCAGCGGATCCTCAAATGGGTCAGCAGAGATTCTTCCACAAGACCATGGCTCCTCCCCCAAGGCTGTCAGCGACATAATGGTCTGGGAGCCTCCATTCGATGCAGACAGCGTGGACACCGAAATCGATCCGGCCAGCTTTGACATGATGGTCACAAATCTGCTAGATGATTCATTCGAGCCGTTACTCCCCCCTGTGGAATGGGCGTCAGATTGGGCGCACGGCGGCTGGAGAGACCCTGCTTTTACGCCATTGACGGTAGACCACGGTAACACCATATAATACGATCCTCGACTGGAGATAACCGAATGGCCAGAATTGCGCTGGCACCGTCCCTGTTTAGCGAGCATACTAGATGTACTGCTAGATATACCACGAAGTCCATACGATATAATAATGGGTACTATCATGTCATTAGCCATACATTGCGCGAAACATTATGCGCCTTCCCAATCTCGCAATACTACCTTACAGATATCCGCGCTCTTACCTACCGATTGACTGGGCACTCGCTGACAGCCACTCATGCAGCAGGCATCTACTTGAATTGAGTCCTTAGGTCATAGTCTCAATCCGTCACGATTGGATGTCCCAATTCATAATGAGATGCATTGTGACTTGCGAATCGTTCATGTTTGCTTGTTATAAGTTGTCGTCAGCGAGCAGGCTAGTACCTGCCTCTTGTGAAACGTCCAAGCGTCCTCGCCTTGGCCGGCCAGTTCGGGTCTTTTGCCGTGACGACTGCGAATCTAGTCAGTGCCGATCGTGGGGATCCCCGTCACAGTCCAAGTCTCACGGGTTGTTGAGAAAAGCAAAGCTGTCAGGAGAAGATGAAGCCTACGGCTCTCTCCAGAAATACGCCACCCCTGATTGTCATGGCTCACGTCAAGTCTCGGTTCTCAAAGAACGAAGGAATGCTCGAATTGCAGTTGTCAACGTATAGTGCGAGGGCGATCTTCGGTAGGGTCTGGAAAACAAGGAAGGTTGCGGCGCGCGCGGCGGCGATCTGCACAGATGATTGCCGCACATCCCCCGTGCATCTCGCCAATGGATGATCTTGGACGATCCTCCACAATTACTCTCTCACCAAGTGCACCGTTGTCAATCTAACAAAGCTTTCCAGCCACCAACTGACTGCTTGAAGACTACGTCGTATCACAAGAGCCATTGCGGTTCACCTGTGCACCAGGATTGCGGGAATGGCGACACCAAGCGCAAGGAGAAGCAGGACGCTGGCATTTTCACAAGCAAAGACTGACTCGTAATTGACTGGGAACTCGTCCTCGGATGTCGAGCACCGGCATCAGGGCTGGAGAACCTGGACCTGCTTGTACTTTCAAAACATCGTTTTGACTCGCCATCTGTCTCCGCGGTGAAAGACCCTAGTGAGATCCTCTGGAACCTTGCTGTGAAGCTCCTGAGTTTGCGTGCCCTGAAGAGACTACTCAAGGTTTGTATAGATACCTGCAACACAGGCTCGTGTCGCTTTCTTGCCAACCTTGTGCGCATTGTTGTTTAGACTTTCTCTTTGATTTATCTTCCGATCATCATGTCTGGACCGGAGGGACGCGGCTATGAGGTGATGGCGGTTTTCTTGCTTTTCCTTGCTCTGACCACAATATCATGTGCTCTCCGGGTGTATTGTCGAGTGTACATCCAGAAGGCGTTCGGCTGGGATGATAGGTTTGCCGTTTTTGCATGGGTCAGCAAGCTCTTCCTTATCTTTAGCAAGATATATTGAGACTGACATTTTGCGCAGGCATGTGTAACGGTCTTCACAGCACTGTGTCTCAACGGCATATGGCATGGCACAGGACAGCACCATGTTAATATCACACCCCAAAGCGATCTTCCAATCGCATTGAAGGTATTTGATATTCTGAAGTACAAGAATGGAAAGACCGAACTAACATGACCAGTATTGGTGGTTATGCGAACCGCTCTTCATCATCTCCAACATGGCCATCAAAGCTAGCATCGGCATCATGCTCATGCGTCTTACTGTCATGAGGACTCAGCGCTACATCCTCTACGCCAACATCGCTCTCACACAGATTTACAGCTTCTTCTTTTTCTTTATCTTCCTTTTCCAATGCTACCCGTCATCGTATTTCTGGGAACGGGTCGGCAACCCAAACGCTAAAGGCTCTTGCATGGATCCTCAAGTCGTCGTTGCAACTTTCTACGGCTATTCTGCAATCGCGTGTATTACGGACTGGACTTTCTCGATTCTTCCGGTCTTCCTCGTGTGGAATTTGCAGATGGGCCGTAGGGAGAAGGCTTCGGTGGTACTCATTCTTGCTACAGGCGCGTTGTAAGTTTCCTGCAGATCACCGTTCTCCTGCGTTCTACAATTTCCGGTTGCTAACACAACTCGACAGAGCATCCACTGCAACCATCGCCAGAATTCCATACGTCAAAGGTCTCAACGACACAGGTGACTTCCTCTACTCGACCATCGAAGTCGCCATCTGGTCATCAACTGAGCTCGGTCTCGGTATGACGGCAGCGAACTGCGCTGTACTGCGTCCCTTGTTCCGCAAGATTCTCCCCTCCATGGGCTTCATGTCCTCTGGGGGCCGCTCGACCGGCGCCTCAAACCTCAAGGGCGTCTCCGTCGGAGGAACAAAGCCTGAGACAGCATACAAGAGAGGAGACAAGCGCAGCTCAAGTCGGAATGACGAACTTGAGCTGGGAGACGTGCAGCACGGAAAGGGCTTTGGCACAATGACTTCTGCTTGGCATCCGGAAGATCACCCCGATTCAGAGCGGGATGAGGATGCTAGCAGTAATCATTCGCAGACGATGATTATCAATACCAAGACGTCGGTATATCGCTCTGAGGAGAGCGTCAAGTCAGATATGGATTGGAACAAAGGACATTAAGTCATGAAGAGACGACAACTGGGATACACACAGATTGTGCAAATACTAATAGAAAGGATGGCCCCGTCGCCTTACAAATATACACCTTGGGATCTTTCTTCAAACTGCTTATTCCAACTGCCATGATAATTGAGATACCTATAAAATCCGATATAGATCCTGTAACGACTTTAGATAGCAGCACCAACTTTCAAGCTCTAGGAGGTGTCATGTTGAACATGTTGTAAGCATTTGCAGAAACGTCAATATGGTTCTTCTTAGCACCACGATTAATTCGCTCATTAAAAAAGAAGTCCAGTGGTATATGGCTTAACATGATTGCACACTATCCTTTCGATAATGTGCTTTTCAAAGCAACACAGCAAATACAGTAACGCATAGAAGGCCGCTCATCGCCCAAGACACTCCGCTACACATGCTACCAGCCGACCCGATGGAAGCTTCTGTCGACGGCTGAGGTGGAGCTGCGACTGTCACATTAGTGCCGTTCCCAGAGCTATTGCTCCCGAGCACCGGTACACTGATGTTGAACTTCTGGCAGACTTCCCCAAAAAGAGTCGTGAAAGCTATGACAAGCATCAGTGACGACCCTGACATGACAACAGCAACACAATGTGGTAACAAACCATAGATGTCCTGACTGGGAGTCTCGCACTCAGCGTTCGCGCAGGCTGAGATATTGCTCAAGATCCCGTCCTGGCGGACGCAGTGGCAGTATTGATCTTCGTTCGTGCAATTAACAGAAGCAATTGCCGCAGGGTCACAGCTTTTCTGCTCGTGGTCAGCGGCCGTTCGGATGACTTGTCACACTCTGGGCCGCCTCAAACTTACAACACATGCTGGTATCAAAGCCGCTTGGGGCCCTGTCTGTGCCAGAGAAAGCACTGCGATCGACAGAAATACGGAAGACAAAAGGCCAATTCTAGAGTTTGTCATTTTAGCTGATCGTCAATATCGTCTGATGTGCCAGAAATTGTCGTATAGTAGAGCGAACAAGATGTATTGGAGACTGTTCGTGTTTGATGCCAACGCCAAGGATACCGTTGAGGGCGGCTCCCCATCCTGCCCCACGCGGGCATGCACCCGGAACCTTGGAAAGCTAACTTTAACCATCAGATGATCGACAAGCATATGCCGATCGGGTTACAGGCCGCCTGAGTCAGTGCTGTATCATGCTTGGAATAGAAGAAGAAATCAGTCCATAAACAGGGTCATTTCAATCAATGCAAAAAGTGTATTTGTACTTATTATACAATATTCATGTCTAATGTAACCCGTCTATGTCGGCCGTTATGCATATGCAGAAAAAGAAAGAAAACAGGAGTTTATAGGAGGACCTACTCCGCCTTCTTCGATGCCTTTGTCCGCACCTTCATCAGGGCATAGACGAGCGCATAACTCGAAAGAGCAAAGAGTACGCAAATGGCCGCATCTCTCCAACCGTAGTAGTAGTCGAGAATGTTGAGAGTGAAGAGGTAGTCGCTACCGCGACTGTACTGGCACACGCGGCACTCATCAAAGGCATCCGGGTTGATGAGGTTGTTCCTCGAACCGGGACCTGCGAGGTACGGTGCCAAGTACTCACCGCAAGACTGTCCTTGGGGAGGGTTGAAGATAGCGAATTCGGACTCCTTGCACTTGATCTCGCGATCGAAGTCGACAAAGGTCAATAGAGCACCCATGAGATAATTGAAGGGGTTGAGCCAGTAGAGCCAGTATCGCCAGAACTCCTGGATCTGAGCGTAAGGAACCAGAACACCACAGAAGGAAACCAAAGTTCCGATAAGAAGAGGGTTGATGAGGGCAGCGAAGACCGCGTTAGGCGCCGGCGCAGCAACGAACTGGCCAATACCGGTGTAGATGAACTCGTACACCAGCATGACGAAGAACACGGCTCCGGCCTTGTCAGAAGCGCTGGGGAAGCCGACAGTATAATAGAATGGCAAGAAGTAGAAGACGGCGCAGACGATCAGGTAAGGGACCTCGGAGACGATGAGACCAGTGGTGAACGGGAACCAGTGGTACATCTTGCTCTTCTTTTCGCGTGTCTCGTAGATGTCACGACGCTCGAGGAAGAGAGGCTGCAGTTGCGCGATGACACCGGGTGCGACGAAGATGAAGTTGAAGACGGCGAAGAGGACTTCTTGCTGCTTGGAGACACTGTTTCCGATCATCCAGAAAGTGAAACCGTTGAAGAGAGCGGAGCCGATGTGGAGAGCGACCTTGTTGTTGACGTAGTCGACGTTGCGGTACAAAGCCACGTTCATGCGGCGAGTGACAAGGCGAACTTGTTCCATCATGGGGGTGGCGAACTCATGTCCATCGTCGACAGTACCAGGAGGCTTGGAAGCGGCATCGGCGATGAGGTTGTCGAGTACCTGCTGCTGGTGGCTGGATTCGGGGGAATCAAGCCAAACCTGGTGCCAGTCCTTGCCCTTAGACAGACTGCCGTTGACGACATCAATCATGTGTTCCGCAGGGTTTGCCTCTTCAGGGCAGGGGCAACCGTATCTTCCAAAGTAGTCCTTGACAGCCTGGGCATCGTCACCGATGTCACCGAAGTAAACTGTGCGTCCACCCTTGGCCAGAAGCAGGAGAGTGTCGAATTGGGCGAACAACTGAGCAGAGGGCTGGTGGATAGTGACGAGAACAGCTTGTCCAACGTCAGCCAATTTGCGAAGGAATTGCACAGTGCTGAATGCAGCTTGGCCGTCGAGACCAGAGGTAGGTTCGTCAAGGAAGATAAGAATGGAAGGCTTAGAGACGAGTTCGACACCAATAGTGACACGCTTGCGCTGCTCAACACTGAGACCAGCGCCGACACGGCCAATGAGAGTGTGCTCCAGGTCGCGAAGTTCCAAGAGATCGATGATGGTGTCAACATAAGCGAGCTTCTCCTCACGAGGAGTCTCACGGCTTTGTCGGAGAAGTGCAGAGAATTCCAGGGCTTCGCGAACAGTAGCGTACGGCTCGTGGACGTCGAGCTGCTCGCAGTAGCCAGCAGATCTCTGGAAGGAGACAGGGAGTGGGCGACCATCGACCATGATCTCGCCATGAATAGTACCATCGGTCTTGCGTTGGGCCAGAACATCGAGCAGAGTAGTCTTGCCAGCACCAGAGGAGCCCATCAATGCACCCAGCATACCGGGCTTGACGTAACCATGGATGTTGTCAAGCAACACACGGTCTCCATCAGGGGTCTTGACCGTGTAGGTGAGGTTCCTCCAAGTGAAAACAGAGGTGTTCCTGACCAATTCTGCACCAGTAGATTTTTGACCGGTCTTTCCATTCGCATCGCCGTTCATGCTTGGAGTCCTGGTACCCACGGCGCTGTTGGTAGGAGTAGTCTCAGAGGAGCTGTCGTTCTGACGAGGCGCCTTCTCAGCTTGAGACTCTTCGTCGGGAAGCACAGCAGCGACCTGCTTTTGGCACTCGCGCGGGACAACCATGTTCGCACCAGCTGAAGCGGCATTGTCCCAGCGAAGTGTGAAGTAGATAGTGACAGCGACGTAGAGCGCCCACCATGCGAAGAGGATACCGACGTTGCGCCAGACGTGAGAGTTCGAGTACGAAAGACTTGACAGGTAGTCGTCACCATTAACAAAAGTCGCGCCAGGAGCTGCGCCACGCACACCAGAGCAAGCCTGCGAGTCCGTGTTTTCGTATTGCGGCAAGAAATTGGGAATCAAGTTGTTGTTCACACATGGGATGACAGTGTTATGGAACTCATTACCCATGAGAGATTCGAAGCCATAAGACAAGGGGTTGATCCAGTAAATCCACACAAACCAAGGGTGCATATCAGGCTTAGGCTGCTGATAACCGATGAAAGTGATCAAGGCGTTGATAGCAAATCCAGAAACCTTCGAAGCAGCATCAAAGTTCGGGAAAGCGGCGCCGCACATGCGGAAGAAAGCAGTCATTGCGAAAGTCACCACGTAAGTGACAAACCAGAATGTGAAGAAAGCTGCTGCTGTAGGGCGAAGACCAGTCATCCAGTAGATGATCAGATCGAAGACGGTGACCTGGACGAACAAAATCGGGACATCAGCCGCGATCTGAGCGATACAGAATGCGGCGGGGTTGTAGAATGCGAAAGCCTTGTGCTTGGCGAGGATAGGGCGGCCGGCGAAGGAGTCGGTGACCTCTGACATGGCCAGGAGAGCGTGGTAGAGAAGTGACAGGAAGAGAGCGCCACCCTTGATGAACAGACCGTTAGAGTTGTTAGGAGCTGCGTAGAAAAGAGATCCGCCAATGAGTGCCTGAATGATAGTCGCAACCTGCTTGATGATGAAAGTGGACTTGTCGCCCCAGAGAATCTGGTACTGGCGAGTCACACAAGTCTTTACTTGATCAACGAAAGAGACAGTCAAAGGGGACTTCTTTCCGAGTTTGGATGACTTCTCCATTTGCACCGACTCAGCGAAGGCCTTAGTGAGAGCTTCAGCTTCACCAGAAGCAGGGAAAGTGAGCTCCTTGTCCATACGTGATCGGATCTCCGAAGCCTCGTAAGCCTTTCTAAGCTCGGACGCGTTGCGAGGGAAGCGAGATTCGTATCCAGAGATAATCTTCCTCTCGTTGGGAACAGTGACACCAGTCAAGAAATCGCCGATGTTGGCACCAGCGCCACAAAGGAAACCTTGAGACTCCATGAACGGACGGGCCTCAGCGCGAGTGCCGTAGAAAACCTGCTCGCCTTCGTCCAAGACCAGAACCTTGTCGAAGAGATCGAAAATACCATTACCAGCTTGGTAGAGGGTGACAATAGTGGTCAACTTCCACTCGTCGGTCATAGCTCGGAGAGCGCGTGTGTACTCAAGAGCTGTCGAGGCGTCCAGTCCACGGGTAGAGTTATCCCAGCAAGCAACACTGCTTCTGGTAGCAAGAGTCTCAATGATGGAAACACGCTTGCGTTCACCTCCAGACACACCGCGGATGAATTCGTTGCCAACCTTAGTTCCCTCGGTGTGAGAGATGCCCATCGAATCCATGAGAAACTGCTTGTAGTTCTTGCGGTATTCCTCGGGGTCCTGAGCATCGCTAGGAAGCGTCTCGGGGACCTTCATGCGAGTAGCGAAGTCCATAGTACGCCCCACTGTGAGTGAAGGGTAGAATACCTCTTCTTCGTTGTTGATTACGATCTGGCCACGGTACTGCTCGGCCTGCTTGTGGTCCATAGAACCGTATCTGATATCTCCAGTGATCTCCTCGTAGCCCTTCCTTTGGTTGGCCAGCATCTTCAGGAGAGTGGTGCATCCAGAGCCAGGTCTGCCCAAGACGAGAAGCATCTCGCCGGGCTTCACGCATCCAGAGCTTTTGTTGATAATCGTCTTTAGTTTCTTCGGTCCGCGAGATTCTTTCGATTGCTGAACGACGTTGAACTGACTGAAGACGTTCTCCTGCATCACAGCACCAGCGGCCCTGCCAGTAACTGTGAGGTCGTTCCAGGTCACACCGAGTGCTTTGCCGGGAGTTGTGTCGTTTGCTGCCATCCTTTGCACATCGGGGAGTAAACTCCAGCCAGCCGCCTCTCCATTAGAGTTATCGCCATCCTTCTCAGCCTTTGCCACCTCCTCTGCTCCTCGGTTGTTTGAAAGAGTGTGTTCGAGTTTCTGTCCAACATTCTCTCCGCCATCGGCACCAACGGCCGGAGCGAAGCTATCAGGCCCAGTCGAAGCCATCATGCGCGAGTTGAAAGTTCCACAAAGAAGTAACAGCCCATGCAAACTTCGAGGCGAGTCAAAGACAATTAGTACTTCCAAAACCAAATATAAAGAAAGAAGAATGAGAAGAAGAAACGTCAGTGGCACGCTCGGGCCGGAAGGAAGCGCAAGTACCGAAACACGAAATGTCGATGATTGGAAAACCACCACGCCCTAAGCAAATGCGAAAAAGCGAGGCACCTACCGTTTCCCACGTGAAAAGGGAAGAAAGCCTCCGCAGCAGTAGTCGACTAGTCATCTTCTAACCGGAACCATCTGTCTTCCAAGCACCGAAGACGCCGCCTTCACCCTGGGACACCCTGGTCTAGCACGAGCGGGAGGCACCCGTCGAGGATGCGAGATGAGGTCGATGGGGCATAATGGGATCTGTCCAGCGAGGCTAGCCAGGCTACGGGCTCTGAACGTACCCGAATTACCACTCGACCCAATAGCCATGCCTTCTAGCGAGCGAAAATGGGCAAGCGTCCTCGGCGTCGTAATGATATTAGCCCTGCATCGCAGAAACCTGCCAGATCTAGAGGCGCCAGATCGAGGCAGATTTGGCAGGGCAGAATTGTGGAATCGGGATTTCGGAGGCGTGCCCTAAGCCCGAGAGGTGACAGTCGGGCGTTTAAACGGATAAGCGTTTTGTCAGAGATGGGGCGAGCTCGTGTGAAGTGGATCTTTACGCTTACTCAAGGGGTAGGTCCAGGCTGTCTAGCCCTCGAGTATTCGGTGTGATTAGAAGAGCGATGCGTGCTTAAAAGACAACAGAGTTTCACTTTGAATGTCAGAAGCGAATGCGATAGCGACACGTCAAAACTGTCAATTTCATGTTTCGATGGTGGTACGAACTGCATACGTCAGAAGAAACTTGCAGTGACGAACTCTAAATTTGGCGTTTTAGGGATCTACAGACAGCCAGACACGTGAAAATAACCTCAGCCTTCTCGGCCGTTGAATCACGTGATAGGGCCAATCTGCTACCGGAGCAAATATCTAGCCGACCGAGAGCTCTCGGGCCTGGGAATTCAAGGGATCCGGGTAAGGGCTGTTGCGATTGACAGTGCCCTAGATATCTCCCTTTGATCGGGTCCAGCGACACGTAACATAAATGTCCAATCGCACGCTTCAATTTCCCACCGCACCTGGAAGGCTTGGTAATCATCTCGTGTACAGGCAAGCTATACCTAAGCCATTGGCGTGATCTCCAAGTCTAGGATATACATTAAGGTTTGTTTCTTCGCATCGTCGCATTCTTCATTTTCACGTGACAATTGGCAATGGCTACCTAGGTACTAGAATTCACCGTCAAGGGAGGACGTTCGATATACGTCACTACAACGGTTCGAACAAGTGAGTCTTACTGTCCCAACTCCGGTTCAACAATGTGATAGCAATGGCAAATCCAACCAACTTCACGCTCATACGGGGTATAGAATAATAGAAGAACAAGAAAAAGAACAAAACAACCCCTCTCGCCACCCATCCAATCTCTCTCCCTCAACCTCAAAACGTATCATTACCAGGACTAGCGAATGGCATCCAAGTCGTTCCCATCCCGAGTCATGTCGTAACCAACTTCCCCCGCTCAAATGGAGTACAGCAAAGGCAAGTCTCTTCATCGGACCCTGTACGCTTGATCATGACGACTAATCATGCTCTGCACCGTCTCCGTATGCTCGAGCGGAAGATGAACCGTATCCTTGGTATCGAGTCGCTCTAACTTATCCTGCAGCACTTGTTCATCCAGATTGCTCACCGCAGGCGCCGTAGAAGATGGCGCGGCAGCAGACGAAGAATTAAACGCCGGCGCAGCGCCCGCATCGAGACTCCGGCTGCGCACACGCTCAAGACCCTCAGTTGGAGGCGCCAGACCAGTCTGTGGGCCTGCGTCCGACAAACTGCGGTCTGGATCTGCCGTTGGCTCAATGGTGGCGGGTGGACTGGGCTCTTGCTGTTGGTGCGCTTTCTGCTGATGCGCTTTCGACTTGGGCACTTCTTCTTTGGATTTGTTGCGGAAGGACAAGAATCTGCTGAACATGCCTGGACGCTTCGCAGGCTTCGTGTTACTCTGGCCATTGCTCGCGCCGTTGGCACTGGCAGCACCGTTGCCGTTGGACGCAGTGCGCTTGGGCTCTGGTCGCGGTGTGGTTGTTGGTGCAGCGTACGGGTTGTAGCTGAAAGAACCACCCAGGCCACTATTCTCGCGGCTCTAGCGCGAAATGTTGTCGAGAGCTTGTGTGACAGCAATTATATACTGTGGGTAGTCGTCCTTGCAAGCGTCATTGATGAGCTTGAGTTTACTGACATCCTGGGCAATACGAGCACGATCGGCAGTGATGTGCCATCCGAAGTTACGAATATCCATGCGCATGGCACGATCAACTCGTTCACCGACGCCCATAGAATTGACGAGAAAATCGATCTTCTCCTGGGTCAGAAGAATGAAAGAGGCGAATTTGTTGCGGTCGGAGATGGTCCAGCTTTGCATCACAATACTGTTCGTGCGGCGGGAATTGATGTGTGCATAGGTCTCGGCCACTTCCTTGAGCAGTTCGTACTTCTCTCTGAAAGCTTCAAGGCGCGTGGTATCGAGCGCTGGCTGGTAGTCTGGCGTGAAGCGCTTGGGAGGCTTGAGGCCAAACTTCTCCATCATTTCGTCGCGAGTGGTGTGCGCGGAGCGGTCGACAATCGAGCTCAGCGCATCTTCGATCTGCTGGCGAGTGTCCGTTTCGTCGAGGCGCGCATCGCGAGGAGCAAAGAATGTCGGCTCCTTAAGATCCGGGTAGGCAGCGCTGGGGTGTTTCGGCACAGCTTGGTTGGTGACAGAGGATGGCGGCGACGAGATTCCAAGGATGTCTCCCCAGATAAGCAGGCGAGCTTGCTGGATTCCCAGTCGCGAGAGCAGCAGCTGTTCCTCTCTCTCCCACCTCTGCGAGGCGCGAATCAATCCAAAGGCTTCCACAGTGTTACTGAACAGATTCGCGAGGGCCATGACGCCTGGGAGCAAGGCTTCATGCTCGGGCTTGAGCTCGGGCTCGGGAAGGCCTTCATTGTGTTCTGCTGAGGCCTTGGAAGTCATGGTAACGCTTCCATTCAATGGAATGCTGGCAATTGGAGTGGCAGCGCGAAGAAATACTGCAGCAGCTGCAGTGCGCACAATCTCAGTCGGTCCGGTATAGGTATAGCTCTGCCTGCCAGGCGGCGCGTCAGATGTATGGCTCACTACGTCACGAAGCCACGGTGGAGACCAGAGAGCAGCAAGCCCAACAAATGAGCAAACGTAGGAGGCTGTAGGAGTCTTGATGTATGTATCTGTAGGCGTAGCGCAAGTGAGGTGAGTAGTGATACAGGAATAAACTAGATGGTGGTGTGAGAAGTTCGTTTTCGTAGCTGTAGTGGCAAGAACATGAAGCTCCCGCCGATGCTTTCTGCTTTCTGATGAACGATGAGGGGAAGTTTGCAAGCCACCAGGCCTTCAACGGAGGAACCTCCTCGGTCTATTGCTCGGCGTGTCACGCGACTCTGTACGCTGCAGTGCAGAGAGAGGCCTCGTTAATACGCCAAGGGCTGGGCTATAGTATTTGCCAATACATAATAACATCATGCACGCCTTTCGTTATCTCGCGAAGATCGCGTTGAGAGCTTTGCAAGCAATTTGTTCAGACGAAAAGAAACCAGACCAAGGGACCGCTCGGACTGGCTGGGCCTTACAGGCCATGATTTTAGCCTTTGCGCCATGGATGTTGATATGCCTTAGTCTCCCTGCCACGCGAGATTTTGGGAACTCTCGATTACGTTGATGACTCAGTGGCGATGGTCATACCGTACAACTTATCGACAGTGGCTAGACATACCGACTCTCGAAAACGAATGTTTCATGCGTCAACAAGATGTTACCGGCCAATGACATCAAAGGCATCGGCTTCTAGGAACAAAGCTACTCCATCGCAAGTCGCACGAACCACAAAACGCCATTAGACATGAGAAGACAATATACGCTCAATCCCTCAGGGAAATAGAATTCATTACAGAACAAGCAAGCCCTTCCGCTTCCTCTCAACACAAATCGAGAGAAGCAGATCACAAAAACTCCCAATGCCATTCAAAGTCCCCAACAACAAATATTCCCAATACACAGTGTTGACGCCTTGCCAATTGAGAATCGCCCTTCTCATGCCACGCCATGCCATGCCATGTCGTCCCTATGTTACAGAAAGTCCTAGAAACTCGTCGCAAAGCAATTGATCGTCCCAGCACCTAGTCAATCATGCCGGAGGCGCAGACTCTCCATCCGGCGAGTTACTCGCCTCCTCTTTCGCATCGACGGAGCTGGGCTCGTTACTACCCGCGCCCTCGGCTTCAGCTGCTTCGCCCGGGACGTCAGGCGCAGCGCTCGTCTCGCCCTCAGCAGTAGCATCAGCTTCAGGAGCAGCGCCATCCGCCTCACCATCAACCTGCGCCTCGGCCGCTTCAGCCTCAGCGGCAGCGGCAGCAGCAGCGGCAGCCGCTCTCTCCGCGCGCTCCCTCTCCCTCTGTTGAAGCAGTTCGTAGTTCTCCTTCCTCGCGCGCTCTTCTTTGACCAGGCGCATGCGCTCGACTTCTTCGACGCCGCCGCTCTTCTTCAGCTTGCCTTCTTCGACGAAGCTGCCGAGCTCCTTCTGGAATTCGCCGCCGCGTCTGCTTTCGAGTTCGCGCTGGCGGGCGCGTTCTGCGCGTTCGATGGCTTCGAGTCTGGATTCGTGGTTGGGCTGGAGGGCGCGGACTTCGCCCAGGACGCCGTCTTTGGCTTTCTGCGGGTCCGTGTCTTGGTTCTCAGCGTAGGGTCGCAGGGTGCGAGAGGTTGAGCGGACGGTCTTTGGCTGGCCATTGCCGTCGTCAGAGCGAGGGTTCTGCAGGTTCTGTTGCTTCGTTGCTTCTTCAACAAGCGCGAACGTGGCAGCGGCCTTCTCGAGATCGTCTTCCAAATCGGCAGCGAGATCTTCTTGCATGGTGAGCAAGTCGCGGTCGTCGCAGACAACTTGCAACTCATTCTCCCAGATCTTGGTCCACACTGGCTTCTCGCGCTTGAGGAATTCCTTGAGCTTCTTGAGGTCCGCGGTCGCTGTGCTGATATCTTTACTGACGGTTTCGAGCTGGCGCGGGATGGGACGCACGCCGCGGGTAACGACGTCTTTGCGCAAATCTTCAACAATGTCCTGTAGGTCATCAACGCGGTTGACAATCTTCTCGCTGTCGTCTGACAATGTTTTCTTGCCACCATTGACGTATGCCCGGCCGGAACCCGGGTCCACGTCTGGCATCGCCTGTTTTGTTGCAGCAGGGCCGATCGCGGCGGCCTTGGTGCGAATTGTTGCCATGTTGGCTTTCATGTCTTCCACGAACGAAGTATAAGTCTGGCGTACAACAGCAAGGTCACGGCGCAGTGATCGCACCTCGTCGAGCTGACCAGACTTGTCCTTGATCGACACCGCACGAGATGGCGCAGACGAAGGTGCGCTTGATGGCGCGCTGGTAACTCTTGGAGCAGCTGGTGGAGCGGCAGCAAGGCTAGCAATCTCCTTGGCAGACTCCTGCTGACGGTCCGAGACTCTCTGGATGGCAGCCTGCTGGCCTTCCACGCTAGTCTTCACATCCTCGATAATGCGGCGAAGTCCTCCAATTCCATCGTCGATGTGTCGCTTGACTTCGTCGAGCTGTTCGACGTTAAGCACAAGAACACTACGTTCCTTGATGTCAGACAGGTCTTCAACTTCGTGCCTCACGCCCGAAACTGGATCTTGAATGTAGATGTCTGGCAGATCGACGCCATTGTTGTGAGTGTTCCAGGCGAACTTCTCGATGAAAGCCAGTTGTAGCCGGGGAATCGTGAGATCGCCGCCATCCGGGAGAACGAATTTCTTGATCTTACTCTTGTATTGCAAGAACAATGTCAGCTCCTTTCCGGGTTGAGGTGAACCCTCAGCGATGAATTGTGATTGTGGTGGAGTACGATGAGGCGCCTGACTCAGTCGAGAAGATGTACGTCTGGATGGTAGTGCTGACTTGCGGTCTGCTATGGGTGTAGCAGGGGCTGCAGATAAATCTTGGGGTGTCATTTCTCCAGGAGGAGCAAAGTGGTCGTCCACGGGTCCATTGACAGTCGCACCCAGACCTTCACGCTGCTCCTGGGATATATCTGGGAAAGGATAGGCAGGCCCGAGTTTGTCTTCCGGTGTCTTGACTATTGGGCTTCCAATGTCCGTTCTCTCAGCTTGTGATGGTGGCGGAGGCAGCTCGTTCTCAGGCGCCTCCGAAATGCGCCTGACCTCATGCTGCAGCCTGGAAGGTGATGGCTCGTAGCCGTCACGCTCGGTCTTTGATTTAGTGCGATTGTGCTGCAAGACGCTCCGTCTTGATCGGACTGCATTCATAGACTCTCTCGCGTCGCGTCCGCGATTAGGAATTGGTGAATGTTGGGCAGGAGGTATGGTTCCAATACCGTTGACTGACGTTCCCAGATGCTTTTGAATTTGATATGCTGAGAAACGTCGAGAAGCTCTACGTTCCAGTTCGCCGCCTCTTTGCAGTGCCTGTAGCGCGTCGTTCTGTTTGGGTGGTGGTGGCGGTGGCTCCGGGGAGGACTGCTCGCGCTGTTCGCGCTGTTCATAGCCTTGGTTTGTTGGCATCGTATCATTTTCTGGGTAAGGCGCAATCACGGGTATGTTTTGCAAAGTGTTGCTAGATAGCGTTGAGTCGGAGCTGTCCCTGGTTAGTGGCTGCTGGCTGAGGCTGATGCTGTTTTGCGGACTGAGAGCCTGTCGTCGCGGAGATGTTCGTCCCGGAACACTTGTAGTCCTCGGCGGCAGATCAGGTCCTCCAAGCTCGCCGCTCCCTTGTCTTTGGGCGAACGATCGGTGGCTCGAAGCCCTCGAAGGCACATCCTCCAGTTGTTGGGTCAGGTTGGTCTCTATGCTTGCATTGCTTGCGGTCGACGATTGCCTGGGTGGCCGCGCCTCTGCTCCCTCTTTGCCGTTACGTTGTCTCAAACGCTGCTGTTTCTTCTTAAGTCCATGCAGCAAATTGATGATGATGTCCCGAATGCGCGGAAGGTATTTGTCCAAGCTCGCCTGATTCGCCTCTTGACTCAAAGTATCCTCCAGTATCGCTCGCAGCAGGTCCGGAACAGGGCCGAGGTCTGAAGTGTCCACTCCGATGGCGTTGAAAGCCCTACATGCTATGTTGAATTCATAACCCAGTCGCACGTAGACATCCGATACCTCGCTCTCGGCGGCGCTTCCTCTCGACCACATGGTCAGGGTCTCCAATAACTGCTTCGTCGCAACGAGGAGGTGCGTGACGGACTTTTCGATCGTCGAGAGCTGTTGTTGTGGCTGCGGCGCATTAGCTAGAGTATCTTTCAAATGTCTGAGCACCATGTCGGCGAGCTCGTGTATGCTCACGTTCTGCCTCCGGCTGCTGCTCCCTGAGGAGCGACCGGCGGAGCTCCCGCTCGCCCTCTGTGATTCCTCGGCCGAAGCCATCTTGTGCGGTAGTCTCGAGGCGTTTCCTCAATACTGGTAGATGGTGCTTCACGACGGACAAGCAGATGTGGAAGCAGGCCGCGCGACGGTCGGAGTGCGTGCGCGTGATGTGGTTCGTCGAGGGCGGTAGCGGTGGAAAGGTGGTAGCGCGAGGCGAGGCGAACAGAGTGAGGTGAGTGAAGTGCAGCGAGTATAATGGTACTGGGTACAGTACTGGATAGGGCAGCGGTGGGCGCGTGAGCTAAGCAGGCCCGTTATGGTGGCCGGGCACTCGTGCTGATGCGCTGGGGCTTGGGGCTCTTCACACGCGAGACGAGCTGGAGGCCGAGCGATGCAGCAGGGAAGGGAAGGCGGTGAGGTGATGTGAGATTCACAGCCCGAAAGATTATCTGTGTGCAAGATGCGGTGACTGGTATTGCGATCTGACTCCGATTATCTGGTTCGCGAGTTCCAAGATGTTGAGCGCTGGCTCGGTACCAAGTTGTTGCTGTGATTGTTGTGCTGCCGGTCACGTTTATCTTGGCCCGTTTGAGATCAAGGTTGGACCCGAGTCAACGTGGAGAGCGCCGCCACATGCGTACTATTGAGCATTTCATGGGTTATTTCCATCACGATATCGAGAGGCCGCCTTTCAAGGTTCGTGCTAGGTTTCAGACCCAGTGCTGCCAGCCGTGTGTGCTGCGAACGGGCTTGGAACGCCTATAGTCATCATTCTATGCATCTATATCTGTTCTGATCCGGCCACGCCTCGCATGAACAACTGCGAGCGTCCGCTCTCGGCGATCATGCTATTTAATCTTAGATTCTAGT
>Ga0265797_10001670_pt1 | contig 38844 bp, 38 predicted proteins | sample P2T30metagenome_FD_192433 | JGI IMG/M metagenome (GOLD analysis project Ga0265797, IMG submission 192433) | Plant litter microbial communities from East Loma Ridge, Irvine, California - P2 T30 | ecosystem: Environmental > Terrestrial > Plant litter > Unclassified | place: USA: California...
AGGCCATTGAGCTGATGGCTTGAAGCTTCACCTCTTTGAAGTCGTTCCCGACTGGAATGCAAAGGGTATCGATCCAAAGCCAGTCAGATGAGCCTCGCCAGTTAGACTTTATCATACGATGCAGTCGCTGGAGTTGACAGCGAGGAAGGCTATTATCGAATGGATTCCCCAAACCGTCCAGCCACACGTGGGATAGCGCAACGTATGCTGACCCAGGGGACACTCCCTTGACAGACAATTCGATGTCATCTTCGCCACTGGGTGTGAGTCGCACAACGGGGACAATGCCCTTTGTGATAATATTGCTGATGTGATTAACGTCGACTTCTTTGTGCGAGCAATTGCACTCACTGTCGACATGTTTAGTCTGATAAGTATCCGGATTGATCGTGAACGCTTGACAGATCGAAGTCGAACACTCCAAGTGATCGAATTCTGGGCGGTGGGGCAGATGCATAAGATAATATGCCACCAAGTAGTTGTGAGATGTACAGATTCGATATGCAGTCTGAGGGCACATCTTCCTTGCATCTTGCATGTAGTTCAGCAATGCTGCCGCTGCGGAAGACCGGCCTCCGGAAGATGGTATGGGAAACAGCCGTGCGTCTCTGTATGAGAAAGGCTGCTCTGGAGCCAGTCCGTTGTACACATGCATGATTGTAACCAGTAGTATTTTCACAGAGAGCATGATCCACCCATACTCATCGAAGTCACAGGGGACGAAGAGATCGCACGCGACGCTCGCGTCGATCGCATGTTCTATAGTCGTTCTCAATCTCGACAGTGTCTCGTCGCAGTCGGTTGGGCCTTGAGAGCGCAGTGCCCGCAACCGGGTGTCCAAAAGTTCCGGTAGAAGGAATGAATACAGCTTGTGCTCATCTGTGTGCACCCCGTGAGCTGGTGTAAGGTCGCCCGGACTGATGCGCGACTCCAGCACCTTGGACAAGAAACCGAAGTAAAGCCACGACTGTACTATGCGAGCCAGCTCCAAGGACGATTTCCGGTCGTCGAGCTTACCGTTCCTCCAGTAGCCCTTTCGTTCGGCAAAGTATTCGAAGCCGGCGTCATCGTGAGGTTCGCATTCGTACGGCACCAGGGGCAAGAGCAGTGGTATGGAGAGACCAGAACCAGAGAAATTTTCGGGCAGCTGAACATGATCCATAAGATGTGTAAGAAGTACCTGCTGAGAGGTGAGCTCTATCAAAGGGTGTGGCTCGAAGGACCTTCGTGCTAACGTTCACCTTGTGAGGCAGTGCACGGGTGTGTATCCCTGTACGCTCGCTTAGCAGCCGAATCGCAGTCACAGGATACTCACGCAAATGGTGGAGTGTGGTCACATGACCAGGTAGACTAGACTAGGCTACTCGGGTATTGAGGAAATACACTTAGATCCTCCTAGTTATGCGTTCTCAGGCTTTGATCTCATTTAGTAAGGACAGATTTTGGCCAATGTATCCAGTCGATGGCCGTACATGATATGTTGCTCAGATTTCGCTGGGGTACAGAATCAGCACGTTCGGCAGAAAGCACATAGACGCTCAATCCCCAAGATCGTACACATATCGTTCCACAATAATCCTCCCTGACGCCCAGAACCAGCTGGACGCATGCCCAACATGATCGATCATAAAGGCCTCGTCTTTTCTCCCCTCCATGCGCCCAAAAGCTCTCCCGTATCCCCAATCCATTCCCTAACTCCATTAACCGCCGCCTTGGCCATACCCGCATTCTGAGTCCCAGCCCTCTTCCTACCCGTCCTGGTCTCACCGCTACTACCAGCAGGCAAGCTCCCCGGGCTTGTGAAACTGCTCCCGGCTCCAGTCGCGTACTCCGATCCCATGCTAGGCAGCACGTTTTCGCCCGCGCTCAAACTGACAAACAGCGCGAACGGTACCAGCCAGACTTGGAGTCCGAAGAAAGACGCGATTTCCGTAAACGAAGGCACATTGGGAGTGTCGTAGAAATTGAAGCGCGCGGGCGGCGGAGGCGGGGTCGAGAAGTGGCGGTACCAGGCGTAATGGTTTAAGAGGACCAGCACGCAGGAGGTGAGGAAGATCGGATCGCTGAGTTTGACCCACGGGAAGCGTCGGAGGTTCTGGAGGTAGAGGATGTGGCTGCCTATGCTGAGGGCTGAGAGCGTGATGGGGAGGCGGTCGATGATGGTGAGCAGGATCTGGACTGCGATCACGGCGTAGATCATACGGCTGAGGGTTTTTCGGGCTAACACGGAATGCTCTTCGACTAGTTCTGAGAGGTAGTAGAGCCCGGAGGCTATGGCGAGAGTGAGGAAGAGGAAGCCGAGGAGTAGGCCGGCGTAGCCCTGGGTGAGATTGGTTCAGTTCGAGTCATTCAATCGCTGGTCTGGGAGGTTCGTGGCTTACGAGTAGTGGTAGCACCCACATTTTGTGATTATAACGATCGTCGTGGCATCGATAAAGAGCTGTTGGCTTGATGCTGCTCAAACGATCAATACAGCTGTTTACCCCGGGTTTATCGACTGACGTTGCCCTTTGCCCTTGCGCGTTTTGAAGACGGATGCTCCCGTGTTATCTAATCAGCAGCCAAAAGTTTGGATGGAGATCGATTTTAATCCATGCGCTTGCCGTTGTATACCTTGGACATATAGACAACTAGGAATACCAGGACTAAACACCCACCATGTCTCGCCCCGAAGATATCCTCCCGCCCGACCTCTTCTACAACGATGTCGAGTCCCGCAAATACACCACCTCTTCCCGTGTGAAGAACATCCAGGCCTCCATGACCAACCGAGCCCTTGAGCTTCTCGACCTGGACACACCCTCGCTTATCCTAGACATCGGCTGCGGCTCAGGCTTGAGCGGCGAGATCCTGTCAGATGTCAGCGAAGAAGAAGGCGGCCCTCACGCTTGGTTCGGAATGGACATCTCCAGCTCTATGCTGGCAGAAGCGCTGGACAGAGACGTGGAAGGTGACATGCTGCTGGCAGACATGGGACAGGGCATTCCTTTCCGCGCGGGAACTTTCGACGCGGCTATCTCCATCAGTGCGATCCAGTGGCTCTGCAACGCCGAAACGAGTGATGTCTCACCCGAAGGCAGACTCAAAAGATTCTTCGACGGCCTGTACATGAGTCTGCGACGAGGAGGAAAAGCCGTCTGCCAATTCTACCCCAAGAACGTGCAGCAAAGGAGCATGATCTCCAACGCGGCGATCAAGGCCGGTTTCGGCGCGGGTATCCTGGAAGACGACCCAGACACAAAGAGCTTGAAGGTCTACCTCGTGCTCACGGTTGGTGGAGGAGATGTTTCGGGCACGGTCAGCAGGATGGAGGATGTAAACATCATGGAGACGAAGAAGAAAGACCGCAAGCGCGGCAAGGAATTTGAGAAGAAGGGTAGCAAGGCTTGGATCACACGGAAGAAGGCCCAGTCGGAAGCCAAGGGCAAGATCGTGAAGCCGAACTCCAAGTTCACTGGTCGCAGGAGAAAGACTGCGTGGTAAATCACGGTCGTACTCGCGCTCTGGAATGAGCGTGGACTCGAAATATTGAATCGACATGGTATCGCTTGGGCACGTCTCCGGAGAAGCAGTACCATGACGCACCTATTCGCGCAACCAGATGGAAGGTTCTCGAAAAGCACGCCGCGAGAAAAGGAGATAGCTACTTGGAGGTACCATCTCAAGACTCGGCGGTTAGACCAGTGAGCGACATGTACGCCGGCGCTTGCTGCAACGATTGCACGCCACGACATGCCACGCCGCTTCTCCTCGCCACGCCACACATGCACACATTCATGAGCTCATGAGAGCCGTGCCATATATTTTTCTGAAGATACCCACGAATGCACAAACGCAGAAAGGAAACCATCAATCAAACTCAACCCGAGTGGACAGACTTCTCGTACTCCAAACATCACTCGAGGGAAGGTATTTACTCGTCATTTCGTTCATTTCGTCCCTACGGAGCTAACTCTTTTGTTTCGTACCGATCATGCAAACCTGAGTAAGCCTATCCCTGATGTCTAATAGCCGCCGCCCTGGAAAGAATCTTTTCCCCTTTCCTGACGAATGTCCGCTATCTCTACTAATTATGCAGTGTAAAAACGTCGCTCTGCAGCATCCGAAAGGATGTAAGAGAGAGGGTGTGGGTGGGTATCCATCATAGCTCCGGTCCAATAACCGCTTGTCTTGTCTGATCATCGCGCGACAAACGAAACCGCTGAAAACGCCGATCATTCGGGAAAAAAGAGTCGTGATTTGGAAAGGGAAAAGAAACAAAGGAAGATTGGATCGATTGGCCAGGGACGACTGGGCTCTCAGATCCGCTCGCCATCGCCGTAGACCTCGACTTCGTAGCCCTGGCCCTTTTGCTGCAGGGCCTTGGCAAGCATCAGCTCGCGCATCCAATCGATACGCTCGTCCTTCTGCCTGACGGCGAAGTGGTGCGTCTTTCCATTGCTGCTGCTGCTGTTCCTGCCAACCGCGGAGGACGAGGCGCCAGCGCCGAAAGTCTCGCGGTTAGGCACAAGCTGGAAAGCGAACGGCGCCGGATCGGCGCCCGCAGCACCACTGCCCTTGCTGCTGTCGCTGCGCAGATGCAGAGTCTTGAAAGCGGCGCCTAGCTTGCTGCTCGAGGGCGCCGTCGAGCAGGCGACGGCGTAGTTGTCGACGTCGATGGTGTCGAGGGCCGTCGCGTTGGGCCGCGCGCTCGAGTGCATGGCCAACTGCGTGCCGTTGAGGCGGAAGTGGGCGTCTTGCCACTCATGGCGCAGCAGCTTGGTCTTGCGCTTGCGCATCCAGCCCGCGTGCGAGCAGTCTTCGCCGTAGCCGAAGTGTTGCGTTTGTGGGCTGTGGTGGGCCGGGTCCTTGGCTTTGTTGGAGGGGGTGGAAGAGGAGGTCGAGTCTGTGCTTGTCTTGCGGGTGCTGATGCTAGGGGCGCTCTCGGTTCGCGAGGAGTGGCTTGGGCGGCGGTTGGAGTCGTCGGAGACCGGGGAGAAGACTTCGTTCTCTTTGACCGCTGGGAGCGCGAAGGAGGGGCGGTGCCATGGCTGGGCGCGGGAGAGCGAGCGTGTGAGCTGTTGCGGCTCTCTGAATTGCATGCCTGGTGGGACGGATTGTGATGAGTCGCGCTCGATTGGTCCTGCGTTGTCAAAGGCGATCGGGACGTCCATCTCTGATGCTGGGGTTCCCAGACGATAGATTGCGCCTGGCGATGCTGTGGTGCTTCGGCAGATCACGTTTGATGTTTCTGGCGGCACGAAATGATTCGCCTGCGGTGCGGCACTCGCAGAGCGTGGGATCGCAAGTCTGGGGAGGGCCTTCAGGTTTTGGTGTGGTCCCGGAGTTTGTTGTGGTGGCTGGAGCACAGGCTGTTGTACGTGGAAAGGCATGATGTGCTCAGCAGGAAATAGTGGCAGCGGCTCGTAAGCTTGCCTTTGAGGAGGCGAGGTCGCGGGCCTTTCAATGGGAGTCAGGGTACCGTCGAGGTGAAGGTCTCGCATGGGCGACGTGGGCGATTGCATGTGCTGGAAGTTGAGGAAGTGCTTGACGTTCTCCTGCGGATCGCGTTTGTCGACTTGTTGCAGCATTGCTTCGTGCAGTGCAAAGGCTGGGAGCTGGTTGGGGTTGAAGATGTCCGAAGATGCCAACATGGAGGGAATGACTTCGGATTGCGGCTCGTAGAAGTCTTCGGCTTGCCGTTCGACCTCTCTCGGCACAATGTTCATCGCCGTGGAGGCGTTGCCGGGATCGCCGTGGACGAAGATGCGGCCGCCTTTGGTCGGGCTGATCGGGAAGCGACCGATGCCGTTCTCGGCATGCAGAAGCTTGAGCTCTCTCTGTTGCTTCCGCCATTTGGCGCAGTCCTCTCCTTTGTTGCACGTGTGAGGCTTGGGGAGCAGCTGTTCGATCGCAACGATTGAGACTGATTCCATAGGCGTGGTGAGCTCTTGTGCCTTGGGCGCTTTGCGTCCGCGTCGCTTCTTCGTCCTGCCGGGCCCGATGGGGGTCATTTCACAGTCGATCGGGGTTTCGCAAAATTCGGGCGATCGTCTTGTGTTGGTGGTACAGGGCCGACTGGTATCTTGGAACGGAGTTGGTTCTGGCGCAATCCCTTCTTTGCCTTGAACAGCAGAGATGGCGTTCCAAAGCTGGTGGCGTTTGCCAAACGACTGAATGCCGATCTCTTTCAGGTCTTCGAACTGCAAGTCCATCAATACGGCACCGCTGATGTCGTTGATCTCAAAGCATTCGATGACTGTCTCGTCGATACCAGTGTCGACCATCCAGTCGATCACCTGGGTTGGATTCCATTTTCGGATTTCGACTTCGGCGTCACTCAGGTCTATAGGCGATCTGCTCATGATTGCGTCGATCGAGAAGCTGAGTTCAGGCTGCCGAGTGATTGGCGTGATGGTGCTCTGCGAGAAAGCCGTCTCTGCGCGTGGGGGCGGGTGCTTCGGCAACAAAGGTGACATTTGCAAGGCATAGTCGAACGATGAGTCTGTCGAAATCTGTGAGGATCTGAACAGATGCGGTCCCTTTGGCCCTTCCACAGGCCTGAGATCTAACGGAAACGGTATTCTCCGACTTCGACCGGAACTGGAGTCGGGTGTTGGAGCCTCCTCGTACGAAGATACTGTCGTCTGGCTTCTTCGTCGACTGTCATCCTGCTTGGTAGTTAGAGGTCTGGTGCACAAAAACAATCGATGTCGACTTACCGAGTTGACACTGTCTCTCGGAGACGACGGCTGGAAGGTCATCGTCGGCGCCTCCTCGAACTCGCTGTCTTCCTCGCCATCAGTGTCGAAGATCTCCGTTGCTTCGGACAGCGGGCGAGGTATTGATGTCCGGGGCGAGGACATGGGATATGTGTTTGCCCGTAAGAACGCCTTGCCGTTCAGGTCTCTTGGGGATAGGGGAGTGGTTGCCTGCATGGCGGCGATAGCTGTTGGCGTGGACCCAACTCAGTTCACGATGAGGTGTTGATCTTTGTCGCAGGATGCCAATGTTCTACGTCGTCGTGCGTCTCGTCTCGTGGTCTGCACAGCGGACGCGAGTGTGCGGCGTAGTCTATGATGGAGGGCGGTTCGTTCGAGAGGCGGTCTCCGGGCGCGAGGGCACGCTTCGCTCCCTCTATACCCTCCGTCGACGACTATCATGATGGCGCGCGCATAAGCTCCGACGCAGCGTTGTGCCTCTGCAGAAGCGCATGCACGACAGCACTGCTACCGGCGCCAACTGCGACCCTGTCGCTGCCCACCCGACGCCATCGCGTGGGCCGTCACCGTCCAGACCGCGGCCAATGTCTGGTCCACGGCCCTGCGGTGTCCCTGGATTCGCACGCTGTTGATCAACCTACACGGAAAGACCCTGGTCGCGCATCTCGCGGTGATTGACAACCTGCCACACCTGACCAGACTGACCTCCAATCCTGGTGGAGCCGCTCCCACTTGACGACGGGACCTGCGACCTGTCACAACGGCTACAGCTCGGCGGCTACAGACGATTGGCCACTGGCCCTTGCGAGCTAGAGTGGTCGCAGGGCAGCTACCTGCCATTTTCGGACTGCTGGTTGCACGGCGTGCAGTCTTTTTCCGGGCACATATTTCGAGTCAATTAGTTGCTATTATTTGCCCTGTGCCATCATTTCCACAACCTAACCTATGGCAGGTCAGATCTCTTGGGTCTCGTGAGACGTGAAGTCCCTCTCGACCAGTCTCGAGTCATTCTAAGGTTCGGCCCTCGGGTCGATACACGGCAGAGAGACGTGCACCGTTGTTCGGCCTACCGTTCCGATGTGGTCCGGCCATATTGAGTCTCGATTGATGAGCCCTAGAGGGAGACGGAGGCTGTATGGTCTATTGCCGGTCCATCACACCGAACAACTGCACTCTCAATTCATGCTTCACGGTCTGCAGCTCGGATCGATTGAAGCGAGGTGCATGCGGTCGGAGAGTGCATACATCATACAGGAAGAGATGCCGCAATACGTGCGACCAAGTTCTGGAAACTGTCGCGTCGAGCGGTAGTGCGTACAGTGCTTGCATGCAGGCACGATGCAAGGGCGCCCGTCGCACACGAGGTGACCGACCACGCAGTGCGTGGCACATACAGTGATAATAGCATGCAGCAATAATGGTAGTGTCGTCGAGTCACACCTCCATGCTTGCAATATCCATACCGGCCACTGACTGCAGACCGCTCGCATACGAAAGGTCGACTGGCCTGCAAGTACATGTCACTACGTGTTCCGAAAAACTAGCCCAGCCTGTTAACGACAGGACCTTGGACGGCCGTTTCTGTTGTTCCACGCCACCACGCCTCAACGGCTTCACGGGCGGAGATTCCTGGCAAGGCTTGATCAGAAGTGGGGCTAGAGATTTGCCCGCTTGTTGGCTTAACCAACTTAATATCACTCATTAATCTTTACCACTATCGACGCCATGATATTAACGTCCAGGACCAGCTCTGCCTATCGTGCCCGCTGCCCGGTCCTGTGTCCAATGATGCCCTTCATCGCCGGGGTGAAGGCGTCGACTGGCCGCACGAGAAAGGCACATGACTTTCCCTCCATCCGCTCTCCCCTCACCGACTCGTATCAGTATCACAACGACAATCACATACGTCGCTGACATGCAGCCAGGACAACATCTGCGGACGGCCGCATAATCAACGACGAAGAGTCGACAGTTCAAGTCGACTCACATCCGCCCAACAGAGTGTTTCGGTGCATGTCACTGCATTAATGTCGAAGCGTGGTGTATGCTTGTACCTGTGTTCTTGCGTGATGTGAAAGACTCCGGCTCACACTCACCTCGAGCTCTCGAGCAATGATGCCAGCTACACTAAACCAGGATCTTTTAGCGTTGCGTAGGTTGCAGCCGTTGATGCCGTCCCCAGGTCGGTTGCGCGTGTCGATTGGCTCGTGCCCCGAAAGCCCATCACACTCTTGTTACGCTAACTTCACCTCAATCCCTGTCCAACTCCAACCCCAGATTCCTCACTGGGGGATGAATCTGCACGCATCTGCGACCTCATGGTCGATATCACGCCCACGGCGCTTGCGGCCCCTCTTCTGCAAGCGAGCACGTTGTTCCCGCATCGCATCGCCTCCACTTGCCAGCCATTCGTTCTGCGGATCCGCGCCATCACCATTGTTCTCCGCCGCATGTGCAGAGCACGAGTCTATACTCCCTTGCCTGGGCACGTTGCCCTCTCGTAGACTTTTTGGTCAAGAAGATCTAGCGGCATGATCCAACGGCATCGGAAGGATTGGCTGCAGCTCATCGCTCCATCCACTATGGGCCCCGTGAGGACCCGTCTGTGACCGGGAGGATCAGAAGATAGCTCGCCCATCAATTTTCGCAACTACGGTCACGGTCGGAATCCTTCGTTGCAGTTCTCAGGGACCATGGTACACTGGAACTGCTAGCTTCAATCCAAGAGTCTGAAGAAAACCGCAACAACACATCATTTCTTCAATAACCTGGACGCAGCATCATCGATAGCTGATCAGATTCTCCGCTGTCCAATGGCTCGCTACCGCTCGTCTATGAGAGTCGTGGACCGAAAGCTAGAGTGGAGTTGCAAGATTCATCTGCATGACTCTTCACATATACTTTAACCGGTGCGACGTTGTCATGCAAGCTTGCGATCGCTCGTCCGAGTGAAGAAAGGGTCGCGCATCTTGGCTGCACTCTATCAAAGAGCTCTGCCAGTAGGACCGTCGCACAGCATCGGTTCGCAATAATAGACCCAAGGCGAGCCCAAAGTTGATTGGGTGATCTGCAGCTACTTTGGCGCCCACCAAGGAACTGTGCATACTCCATATCACTCACATGATTTAGCTTCAATTAACCTGCCCGGCCACCGTCATGCTCCGCGTGCACATGCGGCCCGGTATGCCTCCTGTCGGCAAACCAAGAATAGAATCCAGGCCAATTTGGTCGCTATCGTCCAAAGACGGGCATATAAGGTACTTGTCCTCGACCTCTTTCATGGCCAGCTCAGCATCAACCGCCTAATTAACTCCCATTCACTTCGTGCGCTTTCGACACTCGAGCCCGCTGGCCAGGCCGAGTACGCTATTGTTTAATCTTTCTGCCCTGCCTATACCGTCCTTCCCGCACCCTGTCCGTCCGACCCCAGCCATTGATTGGCAGGTTGACTACCCATTTGGAGCTATCCACACCACTCTGTACATATACTAGAAGATGTCTTCGTCCGCGTCGCACGCAGGATCGTCGACCTCCAACACGACGAAGATGGCTGTCTCAGCTGCCAAACCAACTACACCTTCGGCAGAGGGCAAGTCTGCCACTGCTGCAAAGATGCACCGGAGATCTCGTTCCGGTACGTTTCTGATTCCATGAAACTGTGGCATGTCGCCGGAATTTGTTGATTGACGAACTTTCAGGTTGCTTCACTTGCAGGCTTCGTAGGAAGAAGTGTGAGGAAGGCAGACCTTCTTGCAAGGCATGCCATCACTTGGGACTTCGATGTGACTACAAGCGACCCATGTGGTGGTCGAACGGCGAACAACGCCGCCTGCAAAAGGAACGTATCAAGGACATCATCAAGCAGACGCAGGTGTCGAAGAAAGGAACGCAAGCTCCTCAACTTCAAAGCGTAACGACGCCACCTCCGCTCTGCCATTCGATCTCCTCTGTTCCAACATCGGCCGAAGTATACACCGACTCAAAGCATGATACTCGCGCATCTTCGGTGGATACACCATTCTCCGGGCCATGCGACTTCCCTCACATGTCACCGGACAGCTATTTCCAGGTTCCTTCACATCCTCAATACGTGTCACAGCACGCACAATACCCAATGTTCTCGCCCTACGACATTGACATCAAGACTGAGCGTTCGATCTATGTCAACGACATCCAAACTCGCAAGGACTCGACAATCTCAACTTTCAGCACCTTCCAACCGCCTCCTATGTCTGATGGTTTGCCAGGCTACCCAACCGACAGCTGGGTCCAGGAAGAATACCACGAAAACCTCCATGAGACATTCCCCGAGGAGCACGTCGATTTCAACTTTTTCGAGTTCCCCCATGGCCAACTGACACCCACACATGAAACGGTCATCACCGTTGAAGAGGACGACAAGTATCTTCTGACCCATTTCCTGGACAAAGTCATCAAATTGGTCTTTCCGATCTTGGACACCAACCAACATGGTTCAGCCCGCTCCGACGTTGTCCTGCCTGCGCTCGAATCAAACAAAGCGTACCTGCACTGTTGCCTTAGCATTGCGGCGACGCACATGAAGGCAACGGAAGGAAGGACTGGAGAGCAGATTGACAACGATATTGTGCGACACCGTTACTCCGCAGTCTCCGAGCTCTGCGAGGCACTGGGTCAAGACACCAACCACGACCGCATCTTGGAGGCTACCCTGGGTATGATCTTCTTCCAATGCTCCGTTGGCCGTCCAGATGATGCACTCCCGGACATTCCATGGCATCACCATTTCCAGGCAGCAGCCAGCCTCGTCAACAAGCTAGAGTACCCTTCCAGCATGGTCGAGCTCTCCATGACAGGTGCTGCGCACCCGCCATTCAACATGACCTTGACTGCTTGGATCGATATCCTGGGCGCCACAATGGCCGGCCGCATGCCAGTGTTCGCGGACACATACCGCGAACTGAATCTCAACCACGGCAGTGCTGGTCTCGCTGAACTCATGGGCTGCGACGACAAGATCATGTTCCTCATCTCGGAAATCGCATGCCTTGACCTCCAACGCTCGGAAGGTCTCGATGACATGCTTCTGTGCAAGTACGTCGAGATTCTGGCAACAGAGATCGGATCCTCCGAGCCTGCCGTCGGCTCAGCGGTAGACACCTGTTTCTCCCCAACAGGTGCAATCAGACCCAAACAACTCCGCATCAACCTGACCGCTGTCTTCCGCCTCGCCGCGCGCATCTATCTATGCACACTCGTGCCCGGATACGAGCCCCGCTCGCCTAGCGTCTGCCACCTCCTCGCACAATTCGCCGACCTCATGAACTTCATTCCAGAAGGCCCCGACGGTTTCGACCGCAGTCTCGCATGGCCGCTTCTCATCGCTGGCTCATGTGCGACCGCCAACACTCCTTTCCGCTTCATGTTCGCCGACCGCAGCGCAAAGCTCGGCGAGGCCGCTGCATTCGGCTCATTTGGCCGCATCCGCGAGATCCTTGGAACCGTCTGGGAGATCAACGACGCGGCTGCTGAGCGAGGCGACTTCCACGGCGTGCAATGGCGCGAAGTGATGCACGAGAACAAGTGGGACTTCCTTCTGATCTGATCCCGCTTTACCCCTACGACCACATCCGATACCCCTCTTAACCTCACGACTATACCCTTCTTTTCTTTTCCTTGCTTCTCTGCATAGCGACTGGCGTTCGACTTGCATTTTTCATTCCACAGTCTCGGACTTCTACAACGAGCTGTTCATTTCCTTTGGCTTTTCTCGGCCGCGCTCTCGAGCATTATACCCGTCCGACATGCTCTCTTTTATTTCCTTTTTACATTTGACCAACGACTCTGGCTGGGCTGGATGATTGACGCTACGGGATGAGAATTGATGGATGGCCATGATCTAGTGCAGCTCTCGGGCCAGCGACATGGGGCGACGATTTGGGGACGTTTTTTTTTATCTCGGTTGGATTCCCGAAGAAAGAATTATATACTATACACACGAAGCCTAAAAAAATCTGAAAAATTTACAACCAAATGCTTCTGTTCGATTACTTTCGTGGTCGTGAATGATCCTTTCCAAAGCCGGACCCTACGTAACATGACCAGGACTCCCAATCCTCCTAGAAGCCCTCCGGATAACTATACACAAAACCACATCCATCACCTTCTATCACTCCTCCCCAAATCCCTTCAGCCCCTTCGGCTCAACTCCATGGTCGCAGAACATGATAGGAGCAGGCTCAAGCCCGGCCCTCTTCCACGCATTAGCCTCGCCGCCCTCGTCATTCGTCGTCCCGACAACCTCATCGAACCCACAAGCCCGATAGAAGCCCTCCTGCCCGGGCACGCTGATCACAGAGCAAGCGACGGCTTCCCGCTGCGAGCGCTCGAAGCCCCAGCGCACCAGGGCGCGCCCGTGGCCTTGCTTGCCATGCTTGGGGTCGACGCCGAGGAGGGATAGGTGCCAGCTGTCGGCTCGCGAGCCGCTCCAGTGGTGGGCGAAGAACGGGTTGCCGAGGGGGAGGACGGCGTCGTTGGGTTTGGAGAGGGCGCGGTTGGGGCGGTAGAGGTCTTCGAGTTTGTTGTAGGATTCGGTCGCTTTGAGGGCTAGGTGGGAGAGCCAGGGCGTTGGGGGTGGGGTGCTGTGGTTGCGGATCCAGTGGGCGATGCCTGTGATTTTTTGGTTTTGGTTTTGGTTTTGTTGTTGTTGGTTCTCGAGTTCGGGGTTGTCGTTGTTGTTATAGTTATTATCATTGGCTTTGTAGCTGACTACAAGGTACTCGCCGGGCTCGGTGTAATAGACCTCGCGAAGGAATCGTAGCCAGTAGAGATACACGTCGTTTGGAAATTTGTCGCGGTATGGGTGGACGAAGTCGCCGAAAAGGTAGTCGTTGTGGAACGCTTCTGCGAGGATCTTGGATGCTGGTAGCAGGTCTGACCAGGTTGCTAGACGGGTGTGCATCTTGAGTTGACCTTGGGTGGTCCTGGTTTTCTGCGTATCACTGACGGACATTTGTATGGTTCTTATTACCATCCTGATCGATTCAAACATTGTTCAAGGTGGCATCTTGGAAATCAATTCGATTCGAAGATGCCGGGTTCCGAGCAGACCGTCGGACTAATCAAAAGTGGGCCTGTAGGATCGCGCTTTGACAGAGCTTTTGACATGATCGTTTCGTTCCGATCAGATGTGTTGTTCGCGTTGTTTTGAACGTGGTACTGTGGTGGCAGAATGCCGAAACGATCTCGTGGTGTTGATGGTTCAGTCAAATGGTACGATCAAAGGCCCCTTGGGCCAGCTTGAGGGAAGCACCGGCGCTTGATCTCGTCCATGTCACACCACGGCGTCTATCTACCTCCCTGACGATAGGCCAATAAAGTCATTATAGCAAGGTTCTCGGTCGAGTCAATGTAGCGTGTCCTACATGCTGACTTGAATACTAGGAGGGTCGTTTTTACATGCCGAAGCAAATATTGAAGGGTTAGGGTTGGGGTAGATGTTGAGAACAAGTAGCGATACTGAATCAAGAGATCGAGTCGCATCGATCGAATGTATCAATCGAAGCGTTGCCCTTCGTAGCCTTACCAAGCGTGTTCTCGATTTGTAACCTAGCTGCTGTCAGCTTACTTCGAACAGTACACCTGATGTCCAGCTGAGAACCTTCAAAAACGATTGGAGCTGAACCTCGGCCTTCCTTCACAACCAAATGAATCACTGTGATCATCGTCGCTCCCATTCCTTTTCAAAAATCAAACATTAACTACCTCAAAGTCTACACTCTCAAGCACGAAACATCACAAGCCAACAACAATGCCGAACAAACTATCAGTCCGCCTCCCATGGACGAAAACGCCACTAATCGTCAACGCTCCTGTCAGTACCTCGAGTGCCTACCCACACCAACTCCCACCACGACGCATACATAGATACACACTAACACCAAACCCAGATGGCCGGCTCCGCCACAGCGCCTCTAGCAGTAGCAGTGACCAAAGCCGGCGGCCTCGGGCAAATCGGCTCGGCCAACGACCTCCAAGCCCTCGACGGCCACCTCACCTCCGCCGCCAAAGACCTGCAGCGCACCTCCGAAGACCTCCTCCCCATCGGGGTGGGATTCTTACTCTTCTTGGCTGATGTTGAGGAGGCGATGGGGGTCATCGGCAGACATCGCCCCGCGGTGATCTGGCTGTTTGCCGCGAAGGAGGTTGGTGATTACGCCACTTGGGCGGCGCGGGTGAGACGGGTGTCGCCTGGGAGTATGGTCTGGGTGCAAGTTGGGTCGGTGAAGGATGCTTTGCGGGTGGGGAAGGAGGCGGAGCCCGATGTGCTGGTTGTGCAGGGGGCGGATGCGGGTGGGCATGGGTTGGCGAGGAGTGCGGGCTTGGTTACGGTCTTGCCTGAAGTGCGGGATGCGCTTGTTGAAGCCGGGCTAGGGGGTGTGATGGTTGTTGGATCTGGTGGTGTCACTGATGGAAGGGGCGTGGCGGCGGCGTTGTCTTTGGGAGCGGATGGGGTGGTCATGGGGACGAGGTTTTTGGCTGCGAGTGAGACGAATCTGCATCCTAATTGGAAGGCAGAAGTGGTGAGTACGAGCGATGGTGGGCAGAAGACTGTCAAGAGTATGCTGTTCGATGAGTTGAAAGGGCCGAGCATTTGGCCTGAGGGATATGATGGACGGGGACTGGCTAATGCGAGCTCTGGGGACTTTGATAGGGGCATCGGGATTGATGAAGTGCGTAAGTTGTTCGCAGAGGCGAGCCAGGAGAAAGATGGAGGATTTGGGCAGGACGGTAAGGGTAGAGCGGCGATGTGGGCGGGAACTGGAGTGGGACTCGTCAAGAAAGAGCAGACTGCTGCTGAGATCGTCGAAGAGGTTCGCGCTGGGGCTCAGAAAGCATTGGAGGATGCTAGAGCGAGGCTGTGATTGCAGAAAACGGTACCAGTACGGTGCTATGTCTGGACAACATAACTCCAGCGCAAGAGCGAGTTAGCTGCTTGGAAGAATTGTTCTTCTTGATAGATGGCATGGTTGGCCATATGGATAGGTATAGAAGTCCTAACCGACCGCACTTATCAGGACCAAACCAATTCTAGCTTTTCCTTGACGAGTGCGCTGCTAAACCATTCGAATATCTCGATCTCACCACCGAGAGCCGTGGCGCCTTCAAGTATGCCTTCTCTTACCACTGCCTGGACAGCAAGCAATAATTCGGTCTGCGCCAGGTTTCTTGCCAGACAACCTCTGGCGCCCAGAGAGAATGCAAACCAATCGCGATGCATCTCCGGCGATGGGCTTTCGAGCCATCTCTCTGGCTGGAAAGCATGAGGGTCCTTGAATACATCAGGATTGAAGTGCAATGTGTAGGACTGGCAGCCGACTTGAGTGCCCTCGGGGAGGTGGTAACCGTTGAAAGACCAGCCTTGGGCGGGTACTACACGTGGAAGACGAGTCGGTGTTGACATGCCCATCCTCAGACCCTCACGAACGACTGCGTCCAGGTATTTGAGGCTCTGTGGGTTGTAGGAAAGCGTGGGATCTTCGAGATCTGCTCCTAGGATTTCCTCTTGGAGGCGCTTGTATCTGGTAGCAACATGTCAGTTCGACCTCACTAACGCATCTGGTCGCGTAGACTTACACTTCGGGCGACTTTGCCAGTCTCCAGATCAGCTTACTGAGGATGGTCCCGGTAGAATCGGTACCTGCAAACATCAAGTCCATGATCTGGACCGCATTCTCATCATCGCCTACACCAGCGTTCTTCAGACGTCCCTGATACGTTTCCTCGCCGGGAGGAGTATCTCTAACCAACTCCCTCACAAAGCCATCAAAATACGCACCACCAGCTTCCGCAGAAGCGTCCAAACTCGGCGCAACCTTCGCCCTAACAGCCTCAACCACACCAAAAAGCCAATGCGGCAAGTAAAAAAACCTCCCCGAAGCGACAACCGTATCCACAAACACACTAGCACTCAGCCTCCCGCTCCTCTCCTCAAACCCCCCATAATGCCTCCCGAACAAAAACGAGCTCACAGCATCCAGCGCCAAACTCCTACAGAGATTCAGAACATCCACCGCCTCCTTCGTCCCAGCCTCCTCCCTCAACCTCTCCACAAACCTCCGCACAGACTCCTCTATCTTCCCCTGCCTAGCCCTTATATTGCTCGTACTGAACATCGACACTACAGCTTTACTCCTCGCAGCCCTGTAGTCGGCATCACGAGCGCTGAAGATCGTCGCGTGCCCCTCGAAGTCGAAGTTCGCGTAGCAAGGCGCTTTGGGGAAGCCGCCGCGCTCGGCGTAGATTGCGTGCAGAGCGGCGCCGTCGGATATTGTGCATTCGCGGGGTCCGATGCGCACGATCGGGCCGTAGTTTGCGTGCAGGGAGGTTATGAGGCGCGCTTCGTGGCCGGCGTAGGAGTGGTACCAGATCCAGAGGGGGGTGAAGCGGCAGATGAGAGGGCCGGGGATTTTGGCTAGAGGGGAGAGGAAGGCTTGGTGGAAGAGGGCGGAGAGGAGGAGGATGGTTGTGATTGAGAGTAGGAGGACGGTGGGTGAGAGAGAGGAGGTGTACGGCTCGGGAATGTAGGGGATTGCCATACTTGCGGTGTTTTCTTATCACTTCTAGGACGTCGTAGAAGTCGCCGTAGGTGTTGTGTTGTCAGTTAGATACTCACTACTTTTTGTTGTCCCGTCTTCCTTGGCTGGAGACGCCGTTGCCGCGTCTAGCCCTAAGTCGACAGCAAGCTGTTGACGACGACTTCATGTATTGGTTGTCAGGATGTTGAGTGTGAGCTCTCTGCTCATGGTGTCTCTTTCATCAATGAAGTCTTGTGATGTTCACGACTTGAGGGAGGGACTTAGTAGTAGGCGTGTCTCAGGACTGCGGTATCTCGCCCAGACAGCAAGTCCGACACCGGTCCCTGTGCCGAACGTCCGCCAAGTTTGACTTCGATAGAATCTACCAATACCCTTGTACCGCGTCCATCACTCTGTTGCCCAACTACCTCATTGGCAGAAGATTGCTTTGCTACGATAGCTGCGCAGCAACATGCCATGCCTTTCCGGTGTAGAAGCCAAGATGTGCTGGTGACTTTACGGAAAAATACAATACCTTCAGGTGAGGAAAACGACATGGCTCTATTGACCTAGTCAATCCAAATGGCCACCTCTGATACTACGGCTTGACAGTGGATCAAGTATGGGATCCACTGCCGCGTATTCGTCGTCGTCGATATGATAGTCTGCACCCGAGAGCCGCGGGTACTAAAAAGGTATAGCTGAAGCAATGAACTCTTCAAGGTTTGAACACGAACCTGCAACCAGCTGTCTCCGACAACTTTCCACGCAGCAGCAATGGCTCCTAGAACCCTCCCTGCGGACCTCCTGCTCCTCGCTGGCAGTACCGCCGGAACCGCCAGCCTTGCTTCAACCGCTACCTCACCTAGAGCTCTGGTGCCTCGCCAAAGCAACTCGAGCTCACCTTACCTCGACACCGTATCCGATTACATCGACTCCATATACGATCAAGTGTTGGCAGGATTCTGGCACTTTGGACCACACAAAGAGCGAACAAATAGTCGAGCGTCCCGTGGAAAGTCTGATTCAGTCAAATGCCCTCGCAAGAAGCAATTCGCACACCTCAAACCATCACCTCCCTCTCACAGCCATGCCAACAGCCCCAGTATCAAACAACTCCACCAAGCCAGCACCCACACACTCCGCCAGCACACAATCAAACCGCATCCCATAAAACTCCCTCCACCTCTTCGTCTTGCCCGGCAGAACGCCAGCCCACTCCCCGCGCTCCCTCTTCAACCGATTGACAGGGTCGTTAGGCGTGTTCCCATCCCACTTCTCCTTCAGAATCTCCATCGTAGCCTCCCGGTGCCGCGGCGAGATCGACTTGAGGATTTGTAAGAAATGTTGCCGCGCGGCGACGAGCAGTTTGAGGTAGATCCCCGTCCCTGGCAGGGCGAAAGTCATCTCTCGCTCTTTGCCTGTTGTTGCTGCGAGCCCCAAGGGCCGTACGCCTCGTGTGCCGCCGAGCGCGCTACTACCGCCGCCTCCAGAATCGTGCACGGCGCCTGCGCCGCCTACCGCCGCCAGAGTCCCTGTCGCGGCTCGCGAGCCGGCCGAGGAGACTGAGGCGAGGGAGTTGGAAGAGCCGGGGGGCATGAAGAGGTCTCCCAGCATGGAAGAGAGGGCGTTGGGAGACGTGAGGTAGCCTGCACTAACCAGGTCGCGCTCCTCGGAGTCAGACAGCGAGGCGGTGGGGGTGGTAGGTGAGGTGCGATGGGTCGATAGCAGCGAGATGTACTTGTCCTTCACTTGGGCGTCTAGAGACTCGTCGTCTCTCACCCGCCGCTCCCAGTCTTCGACCAGCACGATCCCGTCGCCCACCGCTGCGCCGCCTCTGCCTCGTCCGGGCACTGTGATTATCTGTTGAGTAGGAAGTCTCTCACACCTCACTTACATGCGTCACTGACCTGTGATTTTCCGCACTTTGCCCTCGGCGACCAGCCGCGCTAGCTCCCTCTCGGTCTCTGTGCTGCTCCTGCTGACGGCGTGCAAGTGCGCCAGCGTCACGATGGGCGGTATGGCTTTTCTGAACCGCAGGACTTCCGACGTCCGCTCGCTCCCCATCCCGGCTCCGCGGTCGGGCACGTCGTCGAAGGCGCGGGACTGGATGTATCGCGCGAGGCTGAGGACATCTTGGCGCACGGTTTTGACTGCCAGAGTTGCTACTAGGCCTGAGTCTTCGAGTCTTTGTTCTTTGTCTGCGGCGCTGGTTTTGCGGGCGTTGGTTGGTTTGCTGCGCTGGAGGTTTGCGAATGGAGAGGAGGATTTGCGGCGGAGGAGGGGGTTTGTTGATGCTTTGGGCATTTTTAACTCTATCAAGGTGACTCTGAGGTGGTGGTGTTCCTGTTGGCGCTTTGTGACGGGAAAAAAGTACTCATTCTTGGGAGGATGAGGTAATATGCATGTCAGCAGAAGGGACCTTTTCTGTCGGGATGCCTTTGCATGTTAGCACGCCTCTCTATGTTTTACAGGAGTGGATGTGGGACTGTGTCTTCCATGAGTACACTGTTGTTTGAATGATGTCCACGGCGACTTCTTCCATCCCTTGTCAAACCCGGCATGTCGGAACAAGCCAGAGCTCAATCCCAGTCCCAACCGTCTGGGCCCAGCCCAACCCCCAGCCCGCAAGTTTTCGGCATGTGAAACCGACTGGAGTTCGAAAGTCGAGTTTCTGGCTACGTCATTGGTGTGAGGCAAGTTGAAAGGCAGCCGTTGGAAACGCGCAAGCAACCCAATTCCAAGTCCCCGAGCTCTCCTCTCACCCAGCACAGAGAGAGCTCAAGTAGCTCCCGCCGTGCATATGCTGAGGCCAGACACGGCTGAGACATTAATCCTACCCACCTACAGCTCGAGAAGAGAGTAGTAGTAATCTGCCACCAGGTATGTCCAGTCCAGATACCCTCTATCCTACAGTACCCTACCATCCCCGCTCGTCAGTACTGTAGTCAGTCAATGACCGCGACCATCATCACTACTACGAAGCGTGCCTGGACAATGCAATGACCGCCTGGCTGACTCCTCCCAGTCCGCCCACCACTCCTCCTTACCAATCTTTCCCTACCACTCCGCGTCGAAAGGTCATATCCATCATCCCGTCGGGATACATGACTTCAGCAATGGCCCTCAACAGTGAACCCGCCGACCCGGCAGTCCGCGAGAGCCATCATCTTGCGCCAAAGAGCTACGCAGACGCCGCCGAAGAAGCGCTGCAAGCCGACGACAGTAACGATTATTTCGACGAGGCTGCTATCAAGGAAACACCACCACCCAGTGCCCTTCAGCGAAATCACAGCGAGGTCAGGCCGCTCGGTGAGATGATTGACGAAGACGAGAGATCTTTGCCGCCCAACAGCCCGACTCTTCGTCACGTCAGTGGCAGATTGGAGAAGACTAGGACTAGGAGCAGCGGCCATGACTATGATAACGCATCGAACGAGAAGAAGTTGGCAGCGCCAAACTTTGGCAAACAGAACGGACACACCAATGGCGACACGAAGAACGCGACCGAGTCAACCGCCAACGGCAATGGACCAAGCTATGCCGAAGCCGTCAAAGAGGCCGAACCAACATCACCTCATGTCGACGAACAGAATGGACCCAGACCAGATGAGACGACAAAGGACATGGATGCGACTGCTGCGCCTGATGCAGCTTCGCAGAACGGTCACAGCTATGCTGAAGCCGTGAAAGAAGTTGAGCCCACTGCGCCTCACGCCGATGAGCAGAACGGTCCCAGACCTGAGGATGCAGATGAGCCCATCACTTCTTCCGATGCAGCCTCTCACAATCACACACAGAACGGCCTTGGCAATGCTGGTGCGACGAAAGAAACGCAATCAACCGCCTCGGATGCACAAAACGGCCACAGCTATGCGGATGCGGTCAAGGATGCAGAGCCCACTTCGCCTCATGTCGACGAACAAAACTGGCCACTCCGTGATGGAGTCGTTGAAGACACACCTACTAGTTACAGTGGCGTTGGAAGCGACGACGCGCCACGTTCGCCCACGCCCAAGAGAGCACACAAGCGCGTGTCTTCGAGATCACTCCAGAACTCCGCCAAAAAGCAGGCCCAGCAAGCCCTGCAAAATCACAGCGAAGAAGTGACGGACTATCAAAAGCAATGGCAGCACGGTGAACAGTCAGATCCCATTACCACCAACGCCGGCATTGGCATCGTGTTTGAAGAAAGATACAGGAGCAAATCGGGACTAAACTTGACAACGGTCGAGTCCGACTCCACCCTGAACGATATCAGTCTGACGTCCCGCGCCGACAAGGAGATCACCACCGAACCGGACGCGGTTCCACGGCATCAGAGGAAAAGTAGCGAGCTGGTCTCTGGCCGTCGTGCAGGCGCAGGCTGGGCCAATTCCGCCATCCGATGGGCACCAGCAAACATTCCTCTCCAACGCCGGCTTCAAACACTTATGGTCCTCGTCCACACTCTCTCCATTGCTGGTGGTCTCGCCATGTTCTTCCTCTTATGCACCATCCCACTCCTCTGGCCAATCCTCCTCCCCTACCTGATCTACGTCCTGCTCTCCAACGCGCCCACCTCCGGTGAGCTCAGCCACCGCTCAGAGCTCGCACGCAACAGTCGCATCTGGTCCCTCTTCGCCTCATACTACCCAGCCCGCCTCCACCGCACCGTCCCCCTCGAGCCAACCCGCAAGTACATCTTCGGCTACCACCCTCACGGCATCATCTCGCACGGCGCCTTCGCCGCCTTCGCCACCGAAGCCCTCGGCTTCAAGCAACTTTTCCCCGGCATCACAAACACCCTCCTCACCCTCGACGCCAACTTCCGCGTGCCCCTCTACCGCGACTACGCCCTGCGCATGGGCCTCGCCTCGGTATCCCGCGAGAGCTGCGAAAACATCCTCTCAAAGGGCGGCCGCAATGGCGAGGGCATGGGCCGCGCCATCACCATCGTCATCGGCGGCGCGCGCGAATCCCTCGACGCCAAGCCGGGCTCGCTGAAACTGGTCCTCAAGAAGCGCAAGGGCTTCGTCAAGCTCGCCATCCGCCAGGGCGCCGACCTGGTCCCCGTGCTGGCTTTTGGCGAAAACGACCTCTACGAGCAGTTCGACTCGACAAAGCACCCGTACGTGCACCGCGCGCAGCTGATGGTGAAGAAGATGCTCGGCTTTACGGTGCCGTTGTTCCACGCGAGGGGTAAGTTTTTTGGAAATGAAATAAAAAGAAGCATTCTCGCTCCGCTGTTTGTTATAACATTTGATCTAACTTCTTTCATGAACAGGCGTCTTCAACTACGACGTAGGCCTCATGCCCTACCGCCGGCCCATCAACGTCGTCGTCGGCCGGCCCATCCCGATCCTGCAGAACAAGAACCCGGACGCCGCGTACGTCGATCGCATCCACGCCCTGTACACGGACGAGCTGCTGCGGATCTGGGAGGAGTGGAAGGATACTTTTGCGCGGACTAGGTTGGCGGAGTTGGAGATTGTTGAGTAGGAATGAATTAGGAAAAGTCTTTTTTTTTTGTGAAGATGATGTGTTTGCTTGGTGTGTGTGTGTGTTGGAAGAATCCTTTGATTTCCTATATTTTTTTTCCCCCTTGGTTTGTGTTATGTCAGGTTGGATATATCTCTTTCTTCTTCTTCTTCTTCTTCTTCTTCTTCTTCTCCTTCGTTTCTCTATGTTCTATGCTAGGGATTTTGGAAAGTTCGAGGGATAGGAATTCGAGGAATTAGGGAAGAATGGGATTGAAAGGAGTAAGGTAGGTAGGTAATCTTTCGTGGGTTCTGTGGGAGTTTAGGAGTGAAGAGTTGGTTGGTTGGTTGGTTGAAACTCTAATGTCTTTCTTTTCTCTCTTTCATTCCTTCCTTTCCCTGTTTAGGATCGGGAGACTGCAAGAAATTACTAATTGTAAGGTCAAGACAAGATAACTTCGTGGAGATAGTGAAGGAGAAAGCAGCAAAAGGGGGACAATTTTTTTTGATCTTTTTGAGATGACGAACAGTACTCCAGATAGTCAGATAGTCAGATAATATGTTTTTACGGCCGTTCATTAGATGGGAAAGTCGTTTCCTTGAGAGATCGTTAACTACCTACTCTTCTAGTTTTCTTGCCTAAGCGACAGCAAGTGTTGAAAAGGGGGGAATCGATTGGATGTTTCTCAAATAGGTAGGTAATATTGTATGTGATTCGTGGTTTGATACTCGTTTTTTTTTGTCTTCTTATGGTTCGTCTATAGGGAGTCTTAGTTAGATCTTTTGGGGCGGTTCGTTGGAGGAGATTGGGATCTCGTTTGATGGTTTGGTGATTTGTTTTCGTTGGAGTGACTACTGAGGGCGGCCTTTTCGCCTTCGACGGATGATTACACTGGACGGGTGCTCGCTAGGAAGGCGGCATGGTGGTGACTACATATCTGTCCCAGTGAACTACGGCGGAGTTGGGGGATCAAGGATTTCCCTGACATTTCTAGGCCGTGGGACTGGATTCTTGGTCTCTTGTAGATGTGTGTCGAGCTGAGCTTGCACTTGTCCCTCTCTTTCTCTCATCCAATCCGTCTCCTTCCTCTTCGCATTTTGAGACCCAACCTCACACGAGCTATCGCGCATCTTAACACATAAACATCTTCGTCGTGCTGACGTTCAACCTGCTCCACTTCTTCCCCTGCAGAATTGCCAGCACGAACTGCACAGGCCAGTAGACGTGATACAACCAGAAAGCGGGCCAAGGGTCCCAGACTTCGAAGGTGCCGTCTTTCCAGAAGAAGAAGTGATCGATGAAAGTGGAAATGCTAGCCGAGAGTTGCGGGACATCCATGCCGGAGCCGGGGGTGAACAAAGCGAGGAGGGGCAGCAGGACGAGCTCCGCCAGATCGTGCCCGACCCAGTAGTACTTTTTCGTCGGCGTGTTGGGGAAGACGGGCTGCGAAGCGTTGCCGTTGGTGAGGCCGTGCTTGCGGCGCTGCTCGTTGCGGTCGGCGGGGGATTCGCGGAGCAGGGTGATGTACGCGTTTGCCATCTCGGGGGTCTCGTTGAAGAGGGCGACGGCGGTGTGGGCGCGCGGGTTGCACTCGATGGGGTACAGCTGGACGTTGTGCGTGGGGTCCTTGAGGCCTGCCTCCGCCTCGCCCATCTCGACCAGGAAGTCGAAGCTCAGGTGGCCGGTGAAGGAGTCGCCGCCGGCCGCCGCGTATTCTTGCGTGAAGCGCAGCATGCTCTGCGAGAGGCCCGAGGTGGCTGGCAGGGCTTCGTAGTGCATGAGGAGCTCGGCAGAGGGGCAGGCGACGAAGACTTTGACTTCGCCGCGGATGACGAGCGCGTGGGTGCAGTACTCCGGGCCGGAGATATATTGCTGCAGGATCCAGGGGCGGTCTTCTGAGATGGGCAGGCGGGAGATGTGGGCTTTGGTCGCGGCGGGGGTGTCGAAGGGGAGGAGGGTCATGTCGGCGCGGACAGAGTCGTCAGTCCCGATGTACTTCATGATGTACTTCATTCCCGCGCGCTTGCCCTTGCGTGCGGCTGCCTCGTCGAGCATCTTGAGTGCCGCCGCCTTGGAAGTGATGGTGTGGGTGTCGGGAGTCGGCAGGCCAATGCTCTTGGTGTATTCGATGAAAGAGTGCTTCTCGTGGAGCTTCTTGGTGGTTGCAACGTCGAATTGAATGGCCTTGCATCTTGTGGTCTGCTCGATCAACTCCTTTGCCTCGCCGTCCTCGATGGCAGACGCGACGCCGGAACAAGACACCCAAATGTCAACGCTTTCCTTGCGGATGATGTCCAGAATGCTTTGGATGTACTTTGCACTACCATCAGCGCCAGGCTTGTCCAGGCGGTGGAAAGCTTTGAGGGCCTTGGAAGTACGCCCGCAGGAGACTGGGAGTAAGAGAGGCTCAAAGTCGGCCCCAATCACATTGTGTCCAGCAGCAAAGAACGTCCTCGCCAACGCAAGGCCTTTGGTCATGCCAACACCAGTCACGAGGATGGTCTTGGTGTCGCGGACTGAGGTGTGCGGCGAACGAACGTCGCGGCGGTGTTTCTCAACCCATGACTTTTTGAACAGGCCGAGCACGATGCTCACGCCTAGGACGAAGGTGTCGAGCGGGAGAAATGCCAGGCTGAGGGCGATGAGGACAGCATTTTGGGCAGCATGGGCCAGAGAGGACGAGTTGGCGTCCAGCATGCTGGCGGGGGGAATCACTACTGTAAGTGAGTTTACTGTAGGAGTAAGAGGAGGTGCGAAGTGTGGAGAGCTCGCAGTGAGCGTGCCTCGCACAGAGATCACATGCTGCTAACACCTATTGCTAAGGTATACAGTGGGCCAGCAGCATGCACAAGCACATGCAATAATTAATCAATAGCCGTAGAGGTGAGGTTACGTCATGATGTGTCTAAATGGTTAGGTCTAAAGTAAAGAAGCATTGATAGGCTGAGAGTGGAGACCGAGTGGAGTTCATGGTAGAGACGAGTGGAGTGAAGATATGGGCAGGTAGAAGGATGACACAGAAGGAAGAATAGCAATGGCAGAGATTGGCGTAAAATGCTGTATGTTCGAGAATGATATTATTGACAAGGCATAGTTAACTGGTGTCTAAAAGAGCTGCAGTCTTGACTTTCGGCCGCTCGGCGGCTCCTCCGATCAGGCACACACTTTTCGCTGCCTGGGAGTCGGTGAAGCCGTAAAGGTATCATCATCTTGACATCTTCATCTCCAACATACATGTACTCGTCTGGATACACGTTCATCTCTATCATGGTCATCGAGCACTTGCTGTATTCATAATCATCGCTATCGCTTTCGAGTCGACTGTCTCGTCGCCATCATTTTTCAGTCCACCACAGATCAACCTATTGATAGCCTCCTGTCCGCAACCCATTACGACTCCTCGCCTGTGCACCTGGTGATTTCGACGCCGTCCTGTTCCCATCGTCAGCATAGTCCTGCATCGTCCTCTCTGCATCCACCATGGAATACCAACTCACCGGCACGCCAGTCGGCTCGAAGCTGTTTACCAGCTCGCTCTTGTACACCAGGTTCGGGTTGCCCTGGGACAGGTGAAGCTGCTCCTGTCCTTGCCTCTTCGCATACTGTCCAGCAGTCTTGTCCGCGAAACGTGCGTCAGGGCCGGCCTCAGCATCCGCCTTCTTGATGGCCTCGCGCTTCTCCTCGACGGTACTCCTCACATACTCCAGATAAGGCGGGTTGCCTGGCTTGATCACGTTGTCTGCCGCCAATACACTACCGGGTGTGACCAACTTGAGCTCTTCGCATAGCTTCAAGTCGGTCTTGTACGCCGGCTTGTAGTGGTCGAGGAACATGAGGTCGATGTGCTTCAACATACCTTGGTCGTGCAGCCGCTTGATGGACGCGTCACTGGAGCCGATCTCGACCTTGATCACATCGCTCAGGCCTGCCAAAGATACAAGGGACTGGATCACTGCGCCAAAGACGGGATCACGCTCCAGACTCCAATAGCGCTTGCCACCGGCCTTGCGCACGGCGTCGCCAAAGAGGAGGCAAGAGTAACCAATGTACCCTCCGAGTTCGACCTACCTTCTCCATCAGCCAAAGGACACGGCTGCGAGGGGGTCTACGGGATGCGAACCATTGTTTCCGGCTTGACCTCTGCAATCAGGTTGCTCACGATCTTGCCCTTGTCTTCGCCGACATTCATGAGGTACTTTTGGGTGCGGCCAAACTCGTCAATCGCTGCGAGTACCTTCTCTGGTGAACCACGGATCTCGTCGATGTTGGGCTTGTCGTAGATGAATCGCAGGAGCTCGGTTTCGCGGCCGTCGTCGAAGAAGACGTCCTCTTGGGAGGCGTAGGCCTTTGACTCGTCGAATTGCGCCATTTCTTCGCTGAGCAGTGGATGGGGATAATTGCAAAGAGTTGACTATCCGTCGGGTTGAATGCTAGAAGGGATGATTGACAAAAAATCTACAGAGGATGCGACAGCAGCAGCGACTGGCAGCCAACATTTCTCACGCGATCGGCAATTGAAAACACGTCTCCCGAGCTACGTATGCTGCATGTCAACAGCTCCCAGGCTCGACATTCTGCTGAGCTACGGCGGGGCATGTGAGGGGCTCTGGTTTTCCCATCGGGACGAATCCGCGCTCACTTTCGGAGGTAACTCCTTTGACACCCGATTCTCTACTTTGCAAGGTGGCAATTTGTTACTTGCCCCCACGACTTGCACGGCGGCGACGGTCTAGTCGCCTGGTTATTCAATCATACAATCGTCATGACACGGCACAATGGGCTTAGGCCTGACCTATATGTGAGAGTCTATTGCAGAGTTGACCCCACCAGTGTTGCAGAGTTCACCCCACCAACGTTAATCTTTCCTCTCTGCGGCACATAGTTGCGCTGGGCTGCTTGGAAATTATCCGAACGACCCCTCCATCCTCACCCTCGTGCCTGGTCTTGCGGAGGAGGGGCACAATCGTTTGCCTGCAACGTGACGCCACTGCGAAGAGCAACATGTACGCCTCGGTTCTTCACATGCGTCTTAGCCGCTGTCAAAATACTTGAACGTCGGCAGATGACCAACAGGCGCGCACTGGCACGTCGCCACTGTCACTAACAATTGAATACATCATGACTTCGACTCTGTACCCCACATCGATTTACACCAGGTGGGTCTAGGATCCATCTTGCGCAACTAACTAATCGTCGTTCACAACGGTCGCACGGGCCCAGACGCGACACTTCACACCGTGGCAGATCTGGTCGAAACGCCCACTAGCGCGATCTCACCACTAGCAACGATTTGTGGAGGTCTTTCCGTGATGGACCGCCCTCCGACTGGCTTCTCTGGCACGACATCGAACTTTTATTCCACATCCCAGGTTTAGCCTTCAAGATTGCCTTTGATTGGCATCAATGGGAGCCTCCAGACGCGTAAATCTTGCCAGGTTTGGCGTGTAACCGACATTCTCGCCATCACCACTTTTGCATGCTGGCAAATCATGCCACGCTACCCCTGCCGCCAGAGCTGCAACGATGCACGTATGCATCACCACGCGCTCACCTGCGTCAGGAACGCTGGATCCTGTTTAGCATTTCGTATGGACGCCTAGACGTGGCCTAATGGATCAAGTACGCATCCCACTTAGCCGAAGGGCACCCACCAGGCCACGATTCAATCCCTATGCACGGCATTGGTGGGGGTCCAAATTGACGCATCCACCAAGGGCTCGAGTATTCCATCATTCATGATTTTGGTCGAATGATCTTCACCAGTCGGCAAAGAACAAGGGACTGCTGGCCGACGTACATGAAAGAGGCCTTCTCCCCTGCTGTTTCTACAACTTTTTTTTCCTTCCAGTCTCTATCTTTTTCTCATTCCTCACTTCAACCCCTCACACCCCTTCAACACACAATCCCGACACTTTCCACAAGTCTCTCATCATGTCTGACATGTCTGCCAAGGTCGAGGAGACCCCCAAGGGTTTCCACGTCGAGGGCTACGAGAAGATCGAATACGACTTCACCTTTACCGAGAACATCTTTGACAAGACCAACGATGGACTTGCAAACGAGTTCCTCCGTCTCAACCGCTGCTTGGCGGTTATGGACACCAACATCTTCAACGTCTACGGCCAACAGCTCAAGGACTACTTTGACCACTACAACATCGAGCTCAAGGTTCACAAGACCATGATCGGCGAGAAGGCCAAGTCCATGGAGACCCTTCTCAGCATTGTTGACTCGATGACCGAGTTCGGTTAGTCAAGCTCAGTCTTTGAACGGAGTCTCATCAGCTAACAATTCCCAAGGCATCATCCGCAAGGAACCCGTGCTCGTCGTTGGCGGTGGCCTAGTCACGGACGTTACTGGGTAGTTCTACAATTTCACCGCAAACGATGACTTCAAGGCACTCTGGCTAATATGCCCTACTGGTGCTCTTTGACAAGTCAAGAATCGGGCTAACCAATCTCCAGATTTGCCTGCGCCGCCTACCGCCGCAACACCAACTTCATCCGCATCCCCACCACCGTCATTGGCCTGATTGACGCTTCCGTCTCCATCAAGGTCGGCGTCAACTACGGCAACTACAAGAACCGTCTCGGTGCCTACCACGCACCCAAGCACACCTTCCTTGACTTCGGTTTCCTCCGCACACTCCCCACTGCGCAGATCAGGAACGGTTTCGCAGAGTTGATCAAGATCTCCAGCTGTGCTCACCTGCCCACATTCGACCTTCTTGACAAGTACGCCGAGAAGCTCATCGAAACCGCTTTCGGCCACGCCGACGGTGCTGAGCAGGAGGTCAAGGAGGCATCCGACAAGATCAACAGGTCCGGTATCCACGAGATGCTGAAGCTCGAGACACCCAACCTCCACGAGATTGGTCTTGACCGTGTCATCGCCTACGGTCACACGTATGTGGTCTTCCCACCCCCCAATCCTAACCCCACTGACACACCATCCACAGATGGTCACCTCTTCACGAGCTGACCCCCGAGGTTCCCCTCCGTCACGGACACGCCATCTCTATTGACATGGCCTACTCCGCCACCCTGGCCAACATCCAGGGCCTTCTCTCCGACGAGGAGATGAAGCGTATCCACACTCTCTTCTCCCGCTGTGGCCTGTCCATGGACCACCACCAGTTCGACGAGGAGATCCTCGACAAGGCCACCCAAGCCATCCTCAAGACCCGCGACGGCAAGCTCCGCGCTGCCGTCCCCAACCCCCTCGGCTCATGCGCCTTCATCAACGACATTGGCAAGGAAGAGCTCGCCGCTGCTCTCCGCAAGCACAAGGAGATCATGAAGGGATACCCCCGCAACGGCGAGGGTCTCGAGGCTTTCGTCGACGCCTCCGACACCGGCTACACCATGAACAACCAGACCGCCGAGCAGAAGGTCAAGAGCGCCATCTCGGCCGAGCTCAAGGCCTGCGTCCTCAACGACGACGTCGTCGCCGGCTCCCAGCCCGGCGGCCTCGGCGCCCACAACCTCGACGGCGTCACCGGCAACCCCGAGCAAGCAAAGGCCAACGCCGCCGGCGCCGAGGCCAACGGCCAGCCCAAGGACGGCCTCAAGAACGGTGTCTCCGGCCTCATGAACGGCAAGGTAAACGGCAATCACGCCAGCGTCAACGGCGAGGCGCTCAAGGGCTGCGGTTGCAATTAGAGGGAGACTCCTCTATCACTGCCAATGACCCTTTTGTAGATGCTGCTGCTGCTACTTGCTGAGACGACACTTCTTTTTTTGGATTTCCCATGTCGCTCAGTCAAAGTCTAGCCTCTGAGGCGGGGCCGCCCATTTTACGTCTTTATGAACTTTACATATATGGAAGCAAAAAAAAAAGAATCACAAAAAAGGAATAGGTGATTGATCGATGGGAATGGGATGGATTCTTTGTATAAAGACAATTTGTTCTCACACATAAAAGTTGGATTCCTGTGCAAGCTTCATATCACACTTGTCTATGTGTCTTGTCTCTCCCAATATGTCCCTCTCTCATGATGTGTACACGTTATGCATCAAAATCAATTCTAACATCCTTACCGTGTGAGTACGGCTGATAGTATATCTCCCTTATTCGACTACTCACCGCATCCCTCCCTTCCTTCTCACCGAATGCAAGGGCGGACGAATGACACGTTCAGGACTAATAATAATAAATTAATTTCTATAACATCCATTTATCCCCACACATAAGACCCTACCTAAGGAGGAGATCAATGATCCCGTTTTGCGCTTTATTATTACTTACAAGAAAAAACACCTATAAAAGTAGGTTTAGGGTTAGGTTTTTAGTAGAACCGCGGTGTTTTTTTTTTTTTTGGGGATAGATAGATGGTGAATGGTGTGCAAGGCAGAAAAAAGGCAATTTGCAATGCATGGAAAGCGCATGCATATGCGTATACCTTACCCTTCCCTTACCTGAACTAATATACTAAACTGGAATCTTAGTGTAGTAAAGTCATATTAACCTACACTTTTTAACTACCTTCCGTAGCTTGGTAAGGGGGGTTTAATTCCGGAGTAGAGAGAGAGAGAGAGAGAGAGATAGATGTGGTATTTATTCATAGGTCAAGGTAATTAAAAACGCATGGAAAAACGGACGTTTGCTTTTCTGCGGATAAGATGCATCTTCTTAGTTGACTTACAGCTAGGAGATGTTCATACCGTGACGATTGTAATTTTGTAGTTAACATGTTTGCCATCACTATGTCTTGATAACAAAACAAGGCTGGGCAGGGGACAGAGATATAAAAAATAAACGACAACGTTTTCTCGTTAATTCTCTCTGAAGACTGCTGATTACAGTGTGTAGCATATAATTACTTTTCTGTTATTTTCTTTCCGCCTATCTACTTGTGTCAAAAAACCAACTGATTTCTTTTGACTACAACGTTTGACTTACACAAACAACAACAACAACAACAACAACAACAATAGCAACAATCGTCAAACAACAATCACCTCCCCTTCCCATCCCAACTCCACCCCCTCCCATCATCAACATTAACCCACCTCCTCCCCCCCTCGACAGCCTCCCACCCCATCATGACCCCCAAAACCCTACACCCCGCACTCCCCACCGCGCAAACAACCCCATCGCTCGCCCCCAGAACCGCCAGGTCCAACAAATAACCCCTGCCAATCAGCTCCCTCAACCGCATCACCTGCGGCGAAACCCCGTCCCTCCCGCCGCCCTGCGTGGCAGCAGCAGCAGCGGAAGCAGCAGGTACCACGCCTCCCAGAGACGAGAACAGGGAAGGGTAGAAGCCGCCGTCCCACCCGGCGTTCTCGTCGACGTGTTTGACGTATGCCGACCCGGGGGCGCGGATGGGCGTTGCGGGCGCGGAGGCGTCGAGGGCTGCTTTTGTGGCTAGCAGGATGCGGGTTTGGGCGGGGGAGATGGGGTGCGGGGCTGCGGCGAGGAGGAGGTCCGGGTGCGTTGGCAGGGAAGGGTCGTCGGAGGCGAGCAGGAGGGTTGGGTGTTGGTTTTCGTCGGCGTCGGCGTCGCCGGTGGATTTCGATTTCGATCCTGATTCCAGGTTGGACGGGGAGAAGGGCGGGGTGGTGGCGGGTGTGAGTTTGTGCTGCAAGCGGTGGGCGGCGGCCGTGTAGCGCTCGAGCGGCAGGTAGTCGCGGCTGTACTCGTATTCGAGCGGGTGCAGGTCGCCGCGGCGGATTTGCATGCCGACGGTCGGGCGGCCGGAGATTTCGGAGAGGACTTGCAGTTCGTGGGTGCGCTGGGAGGTGTATTTGGCGTCGTCGCCGAAGAGGTGGAAGAGGTCTTCGTAGCCGGTGCGGGCGAGGTCGTAAATGCGGTGGCGCTGGTTGTGCTGGCGGCTTCGCTCGGTCAGGCCGTGTCGCGAGGTGGCGAATTCGGCGGCGAAGTTGGGACCGAATGTCCACTGGGCGGTTGCGGCGGATACGATGAGATGTTTCGCGCTGTGTGGACAGGGAACGATATGGTTTGCGGGAGGCGGTGTGCAGCCTGTTGATGGCAGTGGGGTGAAGTAAGAGGTGTAGCTGCCGTATGGCCATTGAGAGTCGTCGACGAAGAAGGCGCGGCCCTCTTTCTTCGCTAGGCCGTAGCTCATCCAGAGCATGAGGAGCGTCTTGCCGAAACTGACATCGTCCGGTGTCATGGAAAAGGTCATGCTAGACTCGCATGTTGAGTTGCTCGTCGATTGCAATCCGGGCAAGACTCCAGTCCTTTGCGCTTCGGCAATGTCGAGATATGCAGGCTCATCACGGTAGTAAGCACTCTTCTTGCGCCAACCCTTAACCCTCTCCAGCCGAGATCGTTGGGAGAAGCTGCTGCTCAGCGCCTCGGATTGGGTGCAGATGTCCTGATACTGGCCAGGCTTGAGAGGGAAAGGTGCGTCAGGCGGGATGGAAACAGTCCATTTCTGGGCGCCCGCGCCATCTACAACCATGAGTGCCGTGGGTTCGCTCGGCAGGTCGTGTGTCGCAAGCGAGTCGAGAGCAGATGGTGCGGTTGAAGAAATTGTCTCATTGACCAACATTGAACACGACATACCCCAGTGGACCAGCCAGACAAGAGCGAGCAGCGCGACCAGAGATCGTAAAACCAGTGTTCGTCGCGGTAGTTGGCGTGATGTGTTTTCCTTCGTTACGGGCAGAGGCAAGAGGCCATCCTCGGACGATGGGCTGGCAGCATAGCGCTTCTCGTCCAGGCTGCTGCGGGAAGGAGCAAGGGAGGCGGAAGAGAGGGTCGAGCCAGCCGACGAGGTTGAAAGGTTGGTGTTTCTCCGGTCCCGCATGCTGGTGGATGAATGTGTAAGGCGCAATTAAGAGAAGGTGACCGGATAAGGGCCTTGATGAGCGAAGGTGGCGGTAACAGTCAGGTAAACCCTGAAGGAACAAACAGAGAGTCGGAAACGAGGGTGCGTTTGGCGGTGCAGGGTCGCGATGGTGAGGTGGGTGCGATTGCAATGCTAAAGAGTCGGAAGCGAAAAGAAGAAGAGAACCGGGAGACCAGCTCGATCGGTGGTGGTGCAGAGTCGGGTCAGGCACAGCCTACGGCATCAGCATGTAAGCATCCAGGCAAAGCAGACTCGGCGAGGCTCAAAGGTTGAGGCCGAGGAGTATAGTTTAGGTAGGTAAGGTAGAGAGAGTCTTTCTTAGTCTTTCTCTAGTATAGAGGGAAAGGCAAAGGAAGAAAGTGGATGTTAGGCTGAGGGTGGAGATGCAGTCCTACTCTCTGCCACCAGTAGGAACTACCATGTGCTACCACTCCCTTAGAGCCGGGTCCGAGTGTTACACGACTGCAGCTTGCATGTCATCCGTAGATCGTCAGTCAGTCAGTCAGTCAGTCGAATCGAATCCTCCTCGCAACTTCATTATCTCTCTCTGTCTCTCTTCCTCTTGAATCCCACCATTCACCATCCGAAGAGACGCATGAACACATACTTCCTGTCCTGTCAGCAGACTCCAAGCTCACTCTCAAACCCGCCCACAGGTGCTGCAAGAGCTGCAACAAAACCCCGTCAAACACGGCACACAGACGGGGGCAGTAGTGGTTTAGGTGGAGTGGGGTGGAGTCGCAGCAGTGGTTTTAGCAGCAGAAACCGCGCGCGGATAGGCCGCGTTGCTGAAACACCGGGTTCCCTACATGGTCCGGCCGACCCTGCGTCAGCCCGAAGTACGAACAGAGAACGAGTTAAGGGCAAAACGGACAAGACGATCAGAGACGATCATCATCGCAAAACTACGAAAAGGCCGCGCAAGCGGAAGAACACATACGGTGGCATCTATGTACAGTCCTACTACTACTTCACAGCCACCTTTCAGCTTCGAAGCAAATAGGTAATCGGTTGCCGTTGTAGCGCCCTTCCCCCGCCGTTGTACCATCTGTAAGGATGCGCCCAGTAGTTCTGAACTGACGAGTGGCGAAAAGAAAACATGTTGAAACGGCCCGGCCTGCCCTCCTCTTGTGTCTGCTCTGCCTTACTCAGCTCAGGGTACATGACCTGAGACGTCGCAGCTTGATCGCCTGGCACAGTGTGCAGTAGTATCCAGGAGCTAGTTTTACCTACAGAGACGAGTAGTATGCTAGTGCTGGTAAGCGAGGTGTCGTCTAATCCGTCAGGGCCGTGGAGCTCTATATGTACCTACCGTCAGAAGCCGAGTATGCGAATATAGGTACAGTACAGTACTAGTGAATGAGACGTTAGTAGTAACCTCAGTAAATTAGTACCATACATAAAGGTGGAAGGACAGGTTGTCATGTATATAGATACCATCGACGCCATACTCTGGAATGAAAAGAAAAAAAGCACCTACCTAGCCTTTCCGCTCCTTAAGAAACGCAACAAATAGGTAGGCAAATTATCGAAAAGCCGCAATTTGCTGGAAACGATTTCCTCAGAGATAGATAACAGTGGAATGAATCCTCTTTCAAACCTGCCATTCAATTCCACATCCACGAGTCTATCCTTATCTACAACAACGCCCTCTCATCATTCCCACCAAAATGAAAAAAACAGAGTGCGAGTCCCGTTGCCTAGGTAGTGTGTCCCATCCATCCATCCATCCATCCATCCATCCATCCATCCATCCATCTCCTTTCGACACCGCCGCCCATCGCGCAAATCCCAACAATGGCAAATCGCACGTATGCGATGATGTCTCAACGGACCAAAAAAAAAATCCCTTCTGACCAAAGAAACAGAACAAGGGAGAAAACAAAAAAGGGGGGGAGTGTACAAGAAAGAAATGAATAAAAAAAACACGACTAAAATCGTTTCCCCTGCGATAAAGAGAGAGGGGGAGTGAATAATCAGAAGAAAAAAATGAGGACGCGAAAAAAAGGAGAAAGAAATACAAAAAGGGAGAGAAGTGATTGTGCATTCAAAGTGCCGTTCCATTTCCATTAATCCCATTCCATTATTCCATATTTGCCGTCCACATTCGGGGTCCGAGAAGAATGAAGGGACTTCCGGAAAAGCCAAGATCAAAAGTAAGAATCACAAGTGAGAAGGGGAAAAAAAAGTACGCTTGCACGCAGAGAATGAACGAAGAATAATTCTCTCATCTCATCAAGGTTCAGGAAAAACAAGAAAAAGAGAGATCCGAATACCGGCTAATCGCAAGTTGGACAGAAACGCCTTGCTCAGTTACTCCATCTGCCGTTCTTCAGCACCGCCAACAGCGTGGACGGGCGGGCTGAGGCTGCGCGACTTCTCCATGACGGTGTCTCGCTTCGCGCGCAGGCTGCCGCGCTCGCCGCGCTCCAGGTGCCCGCTCTCGACTTTGTCGGCGATCATCTGGTCGAGCAGGGCGGTCATCTCGTCCACGCTGCGGCGGCGGGTGGCGCCCTGCAGTCTGGCGGCGGCGGCGATCGCTTTGCTGTGCTCTGCGGGGCCAGGGCCGGTGTAGACGGCGGACGAGTCGAGGCTGCGGCTGGGGGTGAGGAGGGCGACGGGCGAGAGGGTGCGTTGGTGATGGTGATGGTGGCTGCCGCTGGACTTGTGCGAGCTGATCGAGGGGCTCTTGCGGGAGGAAGAAGAAGGGGCGCGGGGGATCTCGAGCTGTGAGAGGAGGTTGCTGCTGGGGTCGGCGGGCTGCTGCTGCTGTGCTGCGAGCGGTGTTTCGGTCGCGGTCGTTTGGGTGGAAGCGTCGGTGACGGCTGCCGGTGGTTTTACGGCGCCTTCGAGGGTTTCACGTTTCCTCGTGGCGCTGCGGAGGGCCTGCACCATGCGGGTCTGGTCCTCTAGTTTCGCGCGCAGCTCCTCGATCTCCCTGTCCTTCTCCCGCACGAGCGCGTCCGTGTTCGGTTCTTCCATTATGGCGGCGCTGCCGCGGTTGGAGAAGCTCATACTCGCGCGGCTATTACTAGAGCGCCTCACTTGTAACAGACGCTTCTCCAATGTTGCAATGTAGCGGTTCTTGTCGGACAGGTCGGCTTGCAGCATGTTGTTCTGCCGGATGAGAGTGGCTTCGCCATCGCCACTCGGGCCAGCCGAGTCGTCTTCGTACTCTGATTCTTCCGCTAGTTGTGATGGCTGGGCGGCCGGAAAGACGCCCACAGTGATTGAACCTGCGGAGACCTTGCGTCGAAGAGGATGTTCTTCCAGATTCGGAACCTCAAGAGTCTGCGTGCTCGTACGGTAGCTATCCCGGTGGCTCTCCGCATGGCTGGCCAGACTGTCGCGACTTCGTAGGCTTACTGGCCTGCCGAAATCCGGCTGGCTGACATGGCTCATCGAACTCATTCTGTGCAGTGGCATACTGGCGCTCGAAAACCGGCCTGAAGAATTGACTCCCAGTGACTTTGACGACAGGATAAGACGGTTGAGGTGCCCGATCCGCTCCTTCAAGGCAGTCCGTGCTAGTTGCATCTCAAGCATTTGCTCTTCATGCCTCGTCCGCTCCTGCCTCTCCAACTCCTCCTCCTTCATCCGATCGTAAAGGAACTCGTCGTCTTCCTCAGCTTCCTCCTTCGCCTTGGCTTGCGCTTTGCTTTGAGCTTCGAGTTGCGCTCGCAGCTCCTGAATCTCATTCCTGTATCTGTCCAGGAGCGCGCGACTGTTCGGGTCTCCGCTTGTGTTGGACTCATTCTTTTTCGCGTGACTGACAATGTTGTTCTTTGCTCTACTCGCGAATTTTAACGTGTTGAGAGTCTCTCCTGTGTGTGCGCTGGTGGATGACGCGCTGGTTGCTGCCGATGACAGCTGGATTGTGCAGAGAATGGAGACCAGTGAATTACCGGACAGGGCGGGCTGAAGCAGTCTTGTAAGCTTACTGTCCCGATAGGGCAGATGCTTCGCCTTTTCTTTATCACCATGCTTCGCGCCGTCTTCCTTGTCCTCATCTCCAGTCAACCGGGCAATGACCGTTCCGAGAGTGAGCAACGACTTGTTGATATGAGAGCCTTCAGTCCTCCTCTCCTTGTTCTCGGCAGCCTTCTCGGATCCTGCCAGGTCAATGAGCGATAGTGTAGAGACAAGCACTCCACCTGGAAGAATTTTGTTTGAACGTCGTGCATCTTTCTCCGGACTGCCAACATGACTGGACACGCGCTCCCTCGACTCAACCACAATCTGCACCACAGCGTGTGATCGCGAAGACCGTGCGTTGAACTGAGTGCTTCCCGTCCTCCGTGCCTGATCACCTCTGGATATCACGCGCAACAGCTGGTTCGGAGACTGGACAATCTCTTCTTTCAGAGGAGACGCATAAACTCCTCGTTTGCTGTCCTCACGCAATTTGATGTCCTCTTGTTGTGTTCCAGGTGTGCTCTGGTTGAGTAGGTCGAAGATCTTCTCGTTGTAGATTTCCAGGTAGCTCACTCGCAGCAGGAATTCTCGTTCGGGGTTTTCGCGAATGTAGGAGAAGATGTCGGTGATGGCGAGTGGGATTGTACCGGGCTGGTTCGCTGTACCCTGCATCGAGAACGTCTTGCCGGTACCTGTCATGCCGTATGCGAACACTGTGCCGTTGTAGCCCTCCATGACCCGGCGAACAAGTCGCTTTGCTGCATTATCATAGACACGTGCGTTGCCATCGTGAGGTGAAAATACGTTATCTGGTCAAGTTAGTGGATTGTGCTCGCAATTGACAGGCTTTTAACAAACCATAGATGTGGTCGCCGCCCTCCTTTCCGCGATACGAAATGAGCGACCGTCTCCCGTCCACCATCCACTCTCCGTCTTCAGAATTCTGCTCTCCTCCTCCGGAATCAGGCCTTACACGTACGCTAACGATCACATTGCCTTTGCCGCTATCCCTTGCTGTCTCTGAACTTCGTTTACTGTCCATGCTCTTGTCACGCGCTCGACGCCCCGTCTCGGCCTCGACGTCCTCGAAGATTGTGTCGTCGGTGTTGTAGGATTCGTCCACGGATGAGCTCCGGCTTTGTGGAGGTGAAGGCAAGCTCAAAAAACCATCTGACCCTCTCGCGCCTTCTGCGCTCGAGATGAAGCTGTTTTCACCAGAGCCGTTCAGCAAGCTGGGAGCAACTTGCTGGGATGTCGACGATGCGGCGCCAACAGACGCACGTGCTCTCAAGCCATAGCCCGAGCTTCTCGGCGTCTTTGGCCTGCTCGCGCCACCTTCCGATGCTCTATTCTTGCCCCCCAGCTTCTGCTTCTTGTTGGCCGATTGCGCAGC
>Ga0265797_10001672_pt1 | contig 38841 bp, 30 predicted proteins | sample P2T30metagenome_FD_192433 | JGI IMG/M metagenome (GOLD analysis project Ga0265797, IMG submission 192433) | Plant litter microbial communities from East Loma Ridge, Irvine, California - P2 T30 | ecosystem: Environmental > Terrestrial > Plant litter > Unclassified | place: USA: California...
CCGTCGCGCTCGAGGAGCGTGTTGAAGTTCGCGATGAGCTCCTGGCTCTTCGGGTCGGTGATGTCGGCCGGGTCGGCCTTGACGGGCACGCCGCCGTTGTTGCCGATGAGGTTCTGGATCTCGGGGCGCATGGTGATGTCGATGAACTTCGTCGCGAGGTCCTTGTTCGCGGCGTTCTCGGGGACGACCCAGAGGTTCCCGCCCGAACCCGGAGCCATCTCGCTGCCCGGGAACAGGAACGTGCCCCAGTCGAAGGTCGCCTCGTCGGCGACCCGGCCGGCCCACCAGCTGCCGGAGACCATGATCGGCGCGCCGCCGCTCATGAAGGTCGTGCCCATGTCCTCGGCCTTGATGCCGGTGACGTCCTTCGAGATCCAGCCGTTGTCGACGTACTCCTGCAGCTTGTCGGCCGCGTAGGTCAGCTCGGGCCCCTGCCAGTCGACGTCGCCCTCGTAGAGCTGGTAGTCGTCGACGAACGAGCGGTCGGCCTGCGAGAGGGCGAGCTGGTAGAAGAGCTGCCCGAGCGGGTACTCGGCACCGGCCTCGGCGAGGGGGGTGATGCCGGCGTCGGCGAAGGTCTGCAGCGCGGCCTCGAACTCGTCGTACGTGGTCGGCACCTCGATGCCCTGCTCGGCGAAGGCGTCCTTGTTGTAGAAGACCTCGACGTACTCGCCGTAGTTGGGGATGCCGTACCAGCTGCCCGAGCCCATGATGCCGCGCTCGTCGTACTTCGACGTCGTGGCGATCGACGGGGCGAGGTCGTCGTCCCAGCCGTACTCCTCGACGGCGTCGTCGAGGTTCGACAGCAGCCCCTGGCTGGCGAGCAGACCGGCGGTGGCGTTGCCCTTGTTGTACTCGAGGATGTCGGGGGCCTCGTCGGAGTTCAGCACCTGGCTGGCGGTCGAACGGATCTGCTCGAAGCTCTTCGCCTCGAACTCGACCGTCGCGCCGGTCTCCTCCTCGAAGGTCTCGATGGCCTGATCCCAGGCGATGCCCATCGCGCTGGTCTCGCTCTCGAAGTGCCAGAGCTTCAGCGTGTTCGGGTCGGATGACCCTCCGCCGCCGCCGGCGGAGCAGCCGGTGAGCAGGGCGGCGGTGGCCACGAAGGCCGTGCCGGTCGCGACGATGCGTCGTCTCTTCATTGTTCTACCTCCTCGTAGAGGGCCCGCGAATTCGGCGTCGAAGCGTTTCGACGATCGACGGGGAACGGCGGGCCCGGTGATGGTTCGATGGTGGAGCTGCGGTGTCGGTGGTGCCGGGATGGTGCGGTCGGAGAGGTTCAGGAGGCGCGGGCCGGCGCGGTGACCGAGCCCTTCGCCAGGTAGGTGGGCGCGATCAGTTCGACGCCCGTGTCGACGCGGCCGTCGATGCGCTCGAAGGCGGCCTCGACCGCGCGAGAGCACATCTCGTCGATCGGCAGGGGAACGGCGTCGAGCGCGGGATCGAGCTCGTCGGCCGCGTAGCTGGCGCAGGCGGCCAGGACCGACAGGTCGCCGGGGATGTCGACGCCGAGTCGGCGGAGGTGCTGCATGACGGCCTCGGCGGTGGGCTCGCTGCAGTGCAGCACGAGGGCGGTCATGCCCGGCAGCCGGCGCCGGAGCTCGTCGAGGGCGCGCGTGGCGGGCGCCCGCCCCAGATCGGTGGCGATCGTCAGGCTCTCGACCCCCCGGTCCGACGCTCGCGCCGCGAAGGCGTCGTCGAAGCGCCGGATGAAGCCGGTGTCGCGCTCGAGATACGACGCCGGGTGACCGATGACGCCGATGGAGGTGTGACCGAGGTCGGCGAGCCGGTCGACGACCAGCGCCGCCGCCGACTCGAAGTCGAGGTCGATGCAGGCGAGATCGTCGACGTCGCGCGGGATGCCGATGAAGCCGGCCGGCAGATCGAGTTCGCGCACCAGGTCGACGCGCTCGTCGACCGTGGCCACCCCGAGCGCGACGACGCCGTCGACGAGCGAGCTCGACGCGACCCGGCGGATGCCCGAGACCTCGTCGTCGGTCGCGAGCAGCAGGACGTCGTAGTCGCGACGCCGGGCGGCCTCGACGACCGCGGTCACGAACCGCATCTGGGTCGGCTGGTGGTTGTCGGCGCGGATCGGCGCGCTCAGGGCGAGGATGTTGGTCCGGGCGCCGGCGAGCATGCGAGCCCCGGCGTGGGGGCGGTAGCCGAGACGCTCGACCGCGTCGGTGACGCGCTGACGCGTGGTCGCGGCGATCGAGCGCTTGCCCGACAGCGCGTACGAGACGGTCGAGATCGACACGCCCGCAGCCTGCGCCACATCGTGGATCGTCGCCATCATGACCTCACCGTCACCGTCGTCTGCCTCGTGCCGCGGTGGAGGCGAAGCGCTTCGACCGGGTTCGTGAGGAGACCATACGACACCCCCGGATGATGCGCAAGGCGTTTGTCGGACCGATCAACAAAATGAACGAGACCCTCGACCGCAGCCCTCGTGGCGTATAAGTTGTAGTCGACAACAATCGCGACCGCCGCCTCCCGGGGGCTCGCGACACCGACCACGAAAGGGACGCTGATGTCCGTCACCCCCACCCGCGAAGACAAGTTCTCGTTCGGCCTCTGGACGATCGGCTACACCGGCGCCGACCCCTTCGGCGGCCCCACGCGCCCCGACCTCGACGTGGTCGAGGCCGTCGAGAACATCGACCGGCTCGGCGCCTACGGCCTGACCTTCCACGACGACGACCTCTTCGCCTTCGGGTCGACCGAGGCCGAGCGCCAGAAGCAGATCGACCGCCTCAAGGGCGCCCTGGACGCGACCGGCATCGTCGTGCCCATGGTCACGACCAACCTGTTCAGCGCGCCGGTCTTCAAGGACGGCGGCTTCACGTCGAACGACCGCGGCGTGCGTCGCTTCGCCCTCCGCAAGGTCCTCCGCAACATCGACCTCGCCGCCGAGCTCGGCGCCGAGACGTTCGTCATGTGGGGCGGCCGCGAGGGCGCCGAGTACGACAGCGCCAAGGACGTGCAGGCCGCCCTGTCGCGCTACAAGGAGGGCGTCGACATGCTCGCCCAGTACGTGACCGACAAGGGGTACGGCCTGCGCTTCGCCATCGAGCCGAAGCCCAACGAGCCCCGCGGCGACATCCTGCTGCCGACGCTCGGCCACGCCATCGCGTTCATCGACACGCTCGAGCGCCCCGAGCTGTTCGGCGTCAACCCCGAGGTCGGGCACGAGCAGATGGCGGGCCTGAACTTCACGGCCGGCATCGCTCAGGCGCTCTACCAGGGCAAGCTGTTCCACATCGACCTGAACGGCCAGCGCGGCATCAAGTACGACCAGGACCTGGTCTTCGGTCACGGCGACCTGCAGAACGCGTTCTCGCTCGTCGACCTGCTCGAGCACGGCGCCCCCCAGGGCGGCCCGAGCTACACCGGCCCTCGTCACTTCGACTACAAGCCCTCGCGCACCGAGACCATCGACGGCGTGTGGGAGTCGGCTGCGGCGAACATGCGCATGTACCTGCTGCTCAAGGAGCGCGCGCAGGCCTTCCGCGCCGACCCCGAGGTGCAGGAGGCGCTGGTCGCCAGCCAGGTCGCCGAGCTGTCGACCCCGACGCTCGGCGAGGGCGAGGGCTACGAGGCCCTCCTCGCCGATCGAGCCTCGTACGAGGACTTCGACGCGGACTCGCACTTCGGCGGACACGGCTACGGCTTCGTCCGCCTGCAGCAGCTCGCCGTCGAGCACCTGATGGGCGCGAGAAACTGAGGCAGGCGCGCCAGCGACTGCGTTTCTCGCGCTGACGCGCTCCAGCGCGGCAGACGGAGCTGAGGAGGACGCGGAGCGTTCTCGCTCCGAGCGCCGACGCGCTCCAGCGCGTCGGGAAACTGAGGCAGGCGCGCCAGCGACTGCGTTTCTCGCGCTGACGCGCTCCAGCGCGGCAGACGGAGCTGAGGAGAACGCGGAGCGTTCTCGCTCCGAGCGCCGACGCGCTCCAGCCGCTCACGACGGGCCGTCCACCTCCACCGGTGGACGGCCCGTCGTCATGCGTGTCGGCTGGCGTCAGGCGACGACGGGGCTCGACGACCCCTCGGGTGATCCGCTGACGACGATGCCGGGCGCGATCGCCGGCGACGGAGGGGCGACGACCGGAGCATCCGCGCGCTCGTCGAGCTCGACCCCGACGCGGCGCGCGTCGACGCCGTCGAGCGCCGCATGGACCCGGGGCGCGACGATCTCGGCCCAGGTCCGGTGCAGGGTCGACCAGGAGAAGAGGCCGTGGACGGTGAGGGAGTCGATCGCCTCGGCCGGGAACCCGACATGATCGACGCCGACCAGCTCGCGGGCGAGTCGCTCGGTGACCGTGTTGAGGCGGTCGACCTGCGCGGCGATCAGCCGGCAGGCCGTCGGGGGGATCGGTCGGAACCGCGCGAGGGGCGGGATCGCGGCGAACACGACCGCGCAGTCGGGGCCGGCCTCCTCGCGGACGCGCTCGACGAGGATCCTGAGGTCGCGCTCCCAGGCCCGGGGGCTCGTGGCCGACAGGACGTCGGCGATCCCGAGGAAGATCACCGCGGCGCCGGCCCCGGCCGCCGAGAGGGTGGGCACGGTGGCCGCGGTGCGCGCGGTGAGGACGGGCGACGAGAGCTCGGACCACGACAGGCCCCGCCCGCGAGCGCGTGCGACGCGGGTGGCGACCTGACTGGAGGTCGTCATGCCGTGGCTGAGGACGCCCATGCCGGCGACGGCGATGCTGCCGATGAAGGCGATGCGTTCCGGATCGGGCCCGCCGATGGCGGAGCTGCGCTCGTCGCGGGGGAACACGGCGGACGCGAGATCGCGTCGGTACATCTCCATGTGGAAGGCGAAGAGCGGACGAGCCAGGGCCACGAGCAGAGGGACGACTCCGGACGGGCGGACGACGGTCGTGTCGTCACGTCGGGTCTGGGGCATGGGAGTCCTGGTGCGTCGGTGGTGCCTGAGGGGGCCCGCGGGGCGGGCGCTCTCGAGTCTGTTCACCCGCGGGGGTGCGATGGGGGACGGTTCGCATTCGGGATACCCCGGGCACGCTGACCGGATATCGCAGATTCCCCCGTGGGTTCCAAGAGAAGTGCCGGTCAGAGCAGGTTTTCCGACGTGTCCGCCGAAAGGGGGACACGATCGTCCCCTGCGGCGACCCGTGAACTGGGGGTCAAGGTCGTCAGCTCCGTCCAGCATCTTGCACAGCCGTGTGCAAGATCGTAAGATCGGCACGTGAACACGACGACCACCCGCACGCGAGCGCCGCGACGCGACGCCACCGCCAACCGCGAGGCCCTGATGGCGGCCGCGGTGCGCCTCCTGAACTCCGACCCGACCGTGCCCCTCGAGGCCATCGCCGCCGAGGCCGGCCTGTCGCGGCGGAGCGTCTACGGGCACTTCGCCACCCGCGACGACCTCGTCCGGGAGGTCACCCTGCGCGGCGCCGCCCGCATCGGGGCCGCCGTCGTCGTCCAGCCGGGCTCGAGCGACCCGGTCGTCCAGCTCGCGGCGCTCGGCGCCCGACTGTGGTCCGAGGTCGAGCACGTGCGCGTGATGGCCCAGCTCACCGTGCGGGGCCCCCTCATGCACGCCGTGGGCGAGGCTCTCGCCCCGCTTCGCGCCTACGTCCGCGAGACCGTCCGTCGCGGCGTCATCGAGGGCCGCATGCGACCCGACATCGACGTCGACACGCTCGCGCACCTCGTCGAGGGCGCCGCCCTCTCGGTGCTCGACGAGGCCACCACCCGCGATCTCGGGCGCGACGAGGGCCACCGCCTCGTCATGCTCGCCGTCCTGGCCGTGATCGGGCTGAGCTGGCGCGAGGCCGACGACCTCATCGCGCGGAACCCCGAGCTCGCCCTCCCCGCACTCCCCACCCTCGAGCCGGTCGACCACGAGGCGACGGCATGAGGCTCGAACTCGTCGCCGCCGCGGTCGGCGACGGCCCCGGCGCCCCGCTCGCCCCGCTGAGCGTCGTCGCGGACCGCGGCCGCCCCGGCTTCGTCGCCGTCGAGACCGAGAACGGCCCGACCGTCGCCAGCCTCGTCGCGGGCGGTCGGATGAGCCCCGACCACGGGGGCGTGCTGCTCGACGGGTCCGACGACGCCGCGGCGATCCGCGCCTCCGTCGCCCTCGTGGACACCCCCGGCGTCGCCGAGCCGTTCGGCTCCCTGACGGTCGCGCAGGTCGTCCGGGAGGAGCTCGCCCTCGCCGGGCTCCGCAGCGACCGCGCCTCGGTCGCGCTCCTGATCGGATCGCTCGGGCTCGACGAGCACCGACGGACGCGCCTCCACTCCCTCCCGACCGACCGACGGGTGCGGCTGCTCGCCGAGCTGGCCGTGCTGCGACCGGAGGTTCGCGGGCTCGTCCTCACGACCCCCGAGCGTCACGGCGGCGATGTCGCGGCCTGGCTCGAGGTCGTCCGCGACCTCGTCGACCGCGACTACACGGTGCTCACCGTGACGAGCTACGCGGCGCTCGCCCAGGCCTCCCTCCCCCTCCCCGACGTCGACGACGACGCCCCGTCTCCGACACCCGAAAGCGACCCCTCGTGAAGATCGTCACGCTCGTCCGTTCCGAGTTCCAGCGACTCACCTCGACGGGCCTCGCCCGGCTGGCCCTCGTCGCGCTGATGACCGTCCCCCTGCTGTACGGCGGCCTCTACCTCTGGGCCAACCAGGACCCGTACGCCAAGCTCGATCAGGTGCCGGCCGCGCTGGTCAACTCCGACGCGGGCGCCGTCTCCGACGGCGACGCGGTCGACTACGGCGACGACGTCACGAAGGAGGTGCTCGACGGCGGCGACTTCGACTGGCACGAGACGACCGCCCAGGAGGCGCGGGCCGGCCTGGAGGACGGAACCTACGACTTCACCTTCACGATCCCGAGCGACTTCAGCGCCGACCTCGTGTCGGCGTCGGGCGACGACCCCCGGCGTGCGCAGATCGTGCTCGCGACGAACGACACCAACAGCTACCTGTCGACGACCATCGCGGAGCAGGCCGCGAAGACCATCCGCGCCTCCGTGACCGAGCGGGTCGGCAAGGAGGCCGCGACGCAGCTGCTGGTCGGCCTGTCCGACATCCGCACCAGTCTCGGCGACGCCGCCGACGGGTCGGCGCAGCTGAACGACGGACTGGGGACGAGCGTCGGAGGGGCCGACCGGCTCTCGGCGGGCGCCGCCGACGCCCGTGACGGCGCCGACCGCCTGGCCTCCGGGGCCGCCGACGCCCACCAGGGCGCCGATCAGCTGGCCGCGGGCGCGGCGGCAGCCGACTCCGGGGCTCGCACCCTCGCCGACGGCACCGCGACCCTGAGCACGGGGGCCGCGGCCCTCGACACCGGCCTTCAGCAGTTGCGCTCGGGCACCGCCGATCTGCCCACGCAGACCGAGGCCCTCGCCGACGGGGCCGCTCGGGTCGCGGCGGGCAACGACCAGCTGGCGACCACCGTCGGCGGAGCAGCCGCCGACAGCCAGCGAGCGGTTGACGCGCTCCCCCAGGCCCAGGCCGCCGCTCGGGCCGACATCCAGGCTGCCCTGGCCGCCCAGGGCTACGACGCCGACCAGATCGCCGCGATCGCCGCGACCTTCGCGCCGGTCACCGACGATCTCACCACCCGGCTGACCGATGCGAACGCGCAGCTCCAGGCCCTCGACGGCTCCGTGTCGACCCTGGCGGCGGGCGCCGACCAGGTGGCCGCGGGGACGAGCACCCTCGCCGAGCGGACGCCGGCGCTCACCGCGGGCGTCTCGTCGGCCGCCGACGGCTCGTCGCAGCTGGCCTCCGGGTCCGCGAGCGCCGCCTCCGGAGCCTCAGACCTCGCCGACGGGCTCGGCACCCTCGACTCGGGGGCCGCCGCGCTCGCCGACGGCCTCGGCACGCTCGACTCCGGAGCGGCGACGCTCGCCACGGGGCTCGGCACGCTCGCCGACGGCACGGTCGAGCTCCACGACGGCCTCGTGCAGCTGCGCGACGGCAGCACCAGGCTCTCGGACGGTCTGCAGAACGGTCTGGCGCAGATCCCGGCCAGCAACGAGCAGTCCCGGGACGATCAGGCGTCGGCGATCTCCGACCCGGTGTCCGTGACCGACCGCGCCCTGACGAGCGCGGGCACCTACGGCGCCGGACTCGCGCCGTTCTTCATCAGTCTCGCGGCCTGGATCGGCATCTACGCGCTGTTCCTCATCGTGAAGCCGCTGTCGAAGCGGGCCATCACGGCCGTGAAGGCGCCCGGTCGCGTCGTGACCGCCGGCTGGCTGGCCCCCGCCCTGCTCGGCCTCGTGCAGATGGTCGCCCTGTTCGGCATCGTCACGGGCCCGCTCGGCTTCGACGTCGCCCATCCATGGGGCATGGTGGGCCTCATGGTGCTCGCCTCGGCGACGTTCGCCGCGATCATCATGATGCTCAACGTGCTGCTCGGCAGCGTGGGTCAGTTCCTCGGACTGGTGCTGATGGTCGTCCAGCTCGTGACCGCCGGGGGCACGTTCCCCTGGCAGACCCTGCCCGCCCCCCTCGCGGCGCTGCACTTCGCCCTGCCGATGAGCTACGCGACCGACGGGCTGCGGCAGGTCATGTACGGCGGCAGCCTCGTGACCGCGACCGGCGACGCGGCCGTGCTCGCCTGCTGGCTGCTCGGGGCGCTGCTCGTGTCGTATCTGGCCGCCGCGCGGATGACCCGCCGCCGGACCCTTCGCGACCTCCGCCCCTCGCTGATCGGCTGACGCCGGGGCCCCGCCGGGGCCGGAACCGAGGAGGCGCGGGTCGAGCATCAGCCGACCCGCGCCTCCTGCTGTGGCATGTCGTCTTGACGTTCCACATGTCGGTGAACAAAACTGTCGTGATGCACACGATCCCCGCGAAACCTCCGCCCGCCGTCCTGGCCTACCCGATGCACGGCCAGGGGAAGTTCACCACCGAGGGCTATCGCACGCGCGACGCGCATCTCGTCGAATGGCTGGGGCGCCTCACGGGCGGCCGGGGCGGCGTCGCCGTCGTGTCGCGACCCGAGCCGGTCGTGCTCCGCGCGGCGGGTGCCCTCCGCCGCGTCGGGGGCCCTCGAGGCGACGGAGGGGGCGTCGCCGCCGGCACGCACCCCGTCGAGACGACGACCTGGCGTCTGCCCGACCCGCGCGACCGGCGCCGGTGGTGGACGCGTTCGGCGGACGCGTACCCGGGGCTGCCCGACGACTGGCGCGACGTGCCCGCGGTCGTCTGGAACCCCTTCACGGCGCTGGCGCTGCCGCGCTCGAATCCCTTCGTGACCGGGCGGACGACCGTGCTGGATCTGCTCGACGACTGGAGCGTGCACCATGCCTTCGCCGGCATCCGCGCCGATGTCGAGCGCGCCTACTCGGCCGCCTTCGCCAGCGCGTGTCACGTGACGGCCAACGGCGAGGGCACGGTCGCCCTCGCCCGGCGGTTCGGCCGCGACGACGTCGTGCTGCTGCCGAACGGCTGCGATCCCGAGCGGTTCGACGACACCAGCGCGGCCTCCGGGCCGCTCACCGTCGGGTACGTCGGCAAGATCGGGCGCCGGCTCGACCTCGACGGCATCATCGACTGCATCGAGGCGGAGCCCGAGGTCGGGTTCGTCTTCGCCGGCCCGGTGCTCGACCGCGGCTACCGCCGGCCGCTGGCCTCGATGCCGAACGTCACCCTGCTCGGCGACGTGCACTACGACGACGTCCCGGCCCTCCTGCGGAGCTTCGACGTCGGGTGGGTGCCGCACCGGGTCGGCAGCTCGGGAGGCTCCCCGGGCGGCGAGGTCGGGGGCGACATCATCAAGACGTACGAGTACCGGGCGGCGGGGCTGCCCGTGCTGACCACCCCCGTCGACGGATGCGACAGCCGGGGGCTCGACGGCGTGACCGTCCTGCCCCTCGACGGCCACGCCGCCCGACTCGGCGGGTGGCGACGCTCCGGACCACGGGTCGCCCGTCGACCGAGCGTCATCCCGCACGACGCGACCTGGCGCCCCAAGGCCGAGACGATCCTGGCCGCGGCGTCGGGGTCGCCGTCGCCGGTCGCCGAGGCCGCTCGATGAGGGTCGCCCTCGTCGCAGCCCCGCTCATGGCCCGGAGCGGCGTCTACCGCTCGGCCCACGACCTCGTCGGCGCAGCACGCGCGCGGGGCCTGCCCTGGACGGCGCTGATCGGGGTCCGGCCCGAGGCGCCCGGTGCGGTGACGCACTCCCCCGGCGTGACCGAGACGTCGATCTCCCGGCACGGCGTGGACGTCCTCCGCGACGTGCACCGCATCGTCCACGCGGACCCCGACGTCCGCCGCGCCGACGTCGTCATCTCCCTCGTTCCCCAGAGCGACATGGTGGTCGCCGCGTCGCGGACTCTTCGCCACGGCCCGCGGATCGCCTGGGTGCGCGGCCTGCCCTGGCCGGCCGCCGGCGAGCAGGCCCGTGCCCGCCGCCTGCTCCTCGCGACCCTCGAGTCGCGGGCGCTCCGCCGCCTCGACGACGTCTGGGCCACATCGCCGTCACTCGCCGACCAGGTGTCGAGGGTCCGCGAGCCCGCGATCGTGCAGGCCGGGGTGCCCGGCCTGCCCCGCACCTCGACCGGTGAGCAGGAGGGGCCGCTCGTCTGGGCCGGGCGGCTCTCGGTCGAGAAGGGGCCGGGCGAGTTCCTCGACCTCGTGCGCCGCGTCGGGGGCCCGGCGCGCCTCCACGGCACCGGTCCGCTCGACGACGAGCTGCGCGCCCGCCGACCCGACGGACTCGAATGGGCCGGCTGGCTCCCCGCGGACCGGCTCTGGGGCGACGCCGGCGTGGCCGTGACGACGTCCTTCCGCGACGCCTTCGGACGCAGTCCCGTCGAGGCCGCCTCGGCCGGCGTGCCCGTGCTCCTGAGCGAGGGAACGGGCGCGGCACCCGCCCTGTACACCGATCCGGGGCTCCGCCGGCGCTTCGTCCTCCCCCTGGACGATCACGGGGCCTGGGACACCGCCGTCCGCGACCTCCGCCGCGATCCCGACCTGCGACGCCTCGTCTCCGACCACGTCCACTCCACCGCCTCCGAGCTGACCATCGACCGGTCCCTCGACGCGGCGCTGCACCGGCTCGCCGTGCTGGCACCGCACCTCCCTCCCCTCGAACGGACGGCCAGCCGATGACCCCCCTCGACCTCCTCGGCGCCCTGCGCCGGTCCGCGCTGCTGGTCGTCGCCATCACCCTCGTCGGCATCGCCCTCGGCGCCGCCGCCGTCGCGATGACGGCTCCGCTCTACACGTCGTCGACCCTGCTGTTCGTGTCGGTCCGTTCGGCCGCCACGACGACGGCGGGCGAGCTCGTCCAGGGCAACGCCGCCGCGCAGCAGAAGGTGCAGTCGTACGTGGGCGTCGCGACGAGCCCCCGGGTCCTGCAGCCCGTCGTCGACGATCTCGACGACGAGACGACCCTCTCGTCGTTGGCACCGCAGGTCTCCGCCGAGACGCCGGTCGGCACGGTCAACATCCGCATCACGGTGGTCGACGCCGACCCGTCCCGGGCCGCACGGCTCGCCGGCGCGATCGCCGAGAGCTTCCGCACGGTCGTCGTCGACGAGCTCGAGACGCCGGCCCCCGGCGGCACGAGCCTCGTCGGCGTCGAGACGCTGGCGCCCCCGGTGGTCGCGACCACCCCGTCGAGTCCCGACCTGGTCGTCGATCTGCTGCTCGGCGGCCTGGTGGGGCTCTGCGCCGGCGTCGCGGCCGCCGCCCTCCGGGCCCGCCTCGACACCCGCATCCGCAACCGCGCCGACATCGAGGCGGTCACCGGCGGCCCCGTCCTCGGCGCGCTGGCCTTCGACCGCGACGCCGGGCAGCGACCGCTCGTCGTCGCCGTGGACCCGCGGAGCCCGTTCGCCGAGTCGTTCCGCGCGCTGCGGACGAGCGTGCAGTTCATCGGCCTCGACCGCACGGCACGCTGCCTCGTCGTGACCTCGGCACTGCCCGCCGAGGGCAAGACCACCACCGTGGCCAACCTCGCCGTGGCGCTCAGCGAGACCGGCTCGCGGGTGATCGTGGTCGACACCGATCTGCGCCTGCCCCGGCTGGCGGAGCTCCTCGGTCTCGAAGGGGCCGTGGGGGTCTCCGACGTGCTGCTCGGGCGGGCGGATCTCGCCGACGCCGTCCAGCCGTGGGGCCGCGGCGGCCTCGCCGTCCTCCCCGCGGGCACCCTGCCGCCCAACCCGAGCGAGCTGCTCGGGAGCAACCGCATGGCCGACCTGCTCGGCGAGCTCGCCCGGCACTACGACCACGTCCTGCTCGACGCCCCGCCCCTCCTCCCGGTCACCGACGCGGCCGTGCTGAGCCGACTCGCCGACGGGGCGATCGTCGTGGCGGCCGCCGGCCGCGCGACCCGCGGGCAGCTGGCCACGGCCCTCGAGACCCTCTCGTCGCTCGGTGCGACCTCGTTCGGAGTCGTCGCGACGATGCTCCGACCGACCGGCCCGCAGTCGTACGGGTACGGCTACGGCTACACGGCGCCGCGCACGGCACCGGAGGCCGACCCGGCGACGGCCTGAGGCGCGCCGCGCAGCGGCGGACCACGTCGGCGGACCACTCGCGTCGTCGCACGGGCGCTCCGTCGCACCGACGCGTCGTCGCACCGAGACGTCGTCGCACGCACAGCCCGTCGCGCCGGGCGGAGTCAGCCCAGCAGCTCGCGCAGTCGGGACTCGTAGGCCGCGCAGACGTCGCTCCAGGCGTAGTGCCGCCGAGCTCGTCGGCGGGCCGCCGCGCCGAGGTCGGCCCGCCTCGTCGGGTCGTCGAGGAGCCCCACGACGGCACGGGCGATCTCGCCGGGCTCTGGGGCGACGAAGACGCCGGTCTCGCCGAGCACCTCGCGGTTGTAGACGGTGTCTCGCGCGACGACCGGCGCCCCGCAGGTCATCGCCTGCACGAGGGCGGGGTTCGTCCCCCCGACGCTGTGCCCGTGGAAGTAGACGCCGGCGTTCCGCCAGAGCGCGAAGAGGCGGCGGTCGTCGCGCAGGTGACCCAGGTGCTCGACGTTCGGGGATCGGGCGGCGAGGTCGGCGACACGCTCGTCGAGAGCCCCGCCGTAGCCGCTCGTGCCGACGATCACGACGGGGTGTCGTCGCGCGATGAGCTCGGCCGCCGCGACGAACTCCGCCACGGTGTTCTCCGGGACGAGACGAGCCACGAACAGCACGTAACCGCCGGGCACGAGAGCGGAGTCGGCCTCGGCGAGCTCCGCCGTCGAGGCGTCCGGCGCATCGGCGCCGTAGGGCACGAACACCCCCTCGACCCCGAACTCGTCGCGCCAGCGCCGTTCGATCTCGCGGGCGTCGCAGACGATGCGATCGGCCCAGCGGGCCGTCGCGACCGCGCCGGCCCGGAACACGGCGCGCGCCAGGCGACCCCACTTGGCGCGCTCCCACTCGATGCCGTCGACGTTGACGAGCGTCGGCACGCCGCGCCAGCGCAGCAGCGGCAACCAGAAGCCGTTGGCGCAGTTCATCACCAGTACGACGTCGGGTCGCCGCCGCACGGCGTCCGCGGTGGCCGTGAACCCGTAGGTCAGCGTGCTCAGCGAACGCGTCTCGAGCCCCCGGGTCTCGCGACGCACGATGCGCGGGTCGGCCCCGTCGGCGGTCGTCGCCCCGGGGCGGCCGTAGACGGTGACGTCCCAGCCGGCGTCGGCGAGCGCGGGAGCGAGTCGGCGGACGGCCGTCTCGAACCCGCCGTAGTGGCTCGGGTATCCGCGCGTGCCGATGATCGCGACCCGGGGACGGCGCTCGCCGGGGCCGAGGGGGTCTGCGACGGCTGCGGAGACGGCTCGGCCGGGCTGCTGCTGCTGCTGCTGCTGCTGCTGCTGCTGCTGCTGCTGGCGGATCATGGGGCGCTCCCTGGTGGGTCGAGGTCGAGGTCGGGGCCGGGCGGGCGGCCGGCGAGCGCCGCGGCACCGGATGCGAGGACGGTCATGGAGGGCCAGAAGACGTAGTCGAAGGTGACGAGCATCCCGACGAACACGGCGCAGAGCGCCCGTGCCAGGGGGTCTCGGGTCGCGAGCGCGATCACCAGGACGGCCACCGACAGGGCGACGCCGAGGACCCCCTGGGTGGCGAGCGTGGTCACGAGCTGGTTGTCGAGCACCCAGAAGCCGTCCTGAGGGAAGAGCCCCTCGTCGTAGAGCCGCTCGACGGTGCCCACCCCGCTGCCGAACACGACCTCGAGGAGGGGTCGGCCCAGGAGGCGGGGGACGGATCCGATGGTGCCCGCCCGGTTCTCGTACGATCCGGACGAGACGAACCGGTCGGAGGCGACGCCGAGCTCGTCGACGAAGACGACGACGGCGACTCCGACGCCGAGGAGGGCCGCGGCGGCGCGGACGGCCCCCCGCCCCTCGCTCGCCGCGACGACGAGCACGGCGACGGCCAGGATGGCGGCGAGGACGACGCTGCGACTGCCCGACAGCAGCATGCCGACCATCAGAGCCGAGGCGACCAGCACCCGGGCGGGCAGCGGGACCCGGCGGCCCGCGGCGACCGTGACCACGAACGCCGTGCACAGGACGACGCCGTAGGTGATCGGATGCCCGAGGGTCCCCTGCACCCGCTCGAGCCCCCCGGGCAGGAGGGTGTTCACCAGCACGTAGTCGTTCACATCGCGGTGGCGGCGCCCCCAGGGCACCGGGTCGCCCGTCGCGAACTCGACGAGACCCAGGGCGACCTCGAGCGATGCGATGACGACGACGCCCGCCCCGAGCACGCGGAGGTCGGTCGGCGAGGCCCGGAGCACGCACCAGGCGGCGCCGACGGCCAGCGCCCCGACGCGCACCGTGAGCCCCACGGCCTCGGGGTAGCCGACGACCGTCGTCGCGAGCGCCACGGCGAAGGAGACCGCGGTCAGACCGACGATCGCTCTGCCCCGGGGAGCCGACGGCGCGCCGGGGCCCAGGGCCGCCGCCGCCGCCAGCAGGCCGATCGCGCCGTAGACGGCACCCGTGCGGACCCCCTCGGGCGCCGCCGACGAGGCCGTGGCCACGAGCAGGGCCACCGCAGCCACCAGGACCGCACCGCGCCGGGCCGCAGCGGGCACGAGCAGAGCCCCGACCGTGCCGGAGGACCCGACGATCAGCGCCGCGGCGCCGACGACGCCCGCGTCGACCGAGCCGCCGATCACGTCGGGGACCCCGGGGAGGCGCGGCGCGAGCCGACGAGGAGGGGCACCACCACCGCGGCCTGGACCCCCACGGCGACGGCCTCGGCGGCCGCGACGCCGAGGAGGGCCCCGGTCGCACCGCCGGCCGCGCCGCCCCACAGCACGCCCGTCACCCCGATCGCCGCGGCCGCGATGGCGGCGACGGTCGTGACGCGGACGACCCCGAGCGTCACGAGCGCGAGGCCGAACGCCCGGGACAGGCACGTCAGGGCGACGAGCAGGGCGGCCACGGCGACGGCGCCCCGCTCGACCTCGACGACGCCGGTGAAGAGCACCTCGACGGCGGGCGGCAGGGCGACCAGCACGGCGACGGCCGAGGCCAGGGCCAGGGCGGCGTTCACGGCGAGCGACGCGACGGTGCGGCGCACGGCCAGGTCCGCGTCGGGGGTGCCGACCCACACCTGCAGCCGCTGGGGGACGATCGCGACGACGCCGAGCCCGGCTCGGGCCAGACGGTCGATCGCGCCGAAGGCCGCGACGGAGCCCGGCGCCACGCTCTGCAGCAGCGCGGCGGGCAGCGTCTTGTACAAGGCCGTGACGGCGCGGCCCGTCGTGACGACGAGCTGCCCCCGCACGATGGACGGCACGGCGAGGAGGCGTTCGCCGGTGGGGGTGATCCGGACGCCCACGGCCCGACCGGCGGCGACCAGGGTCACGGCCGCCGCCGTCAGCGACGCGAGGCCGTACGCCTCGAGCGGGCCGCCGACCGCGATGACGGCCGCCGCCGCCAGGGCGAGGACGACCCGGGGCACGGCCTCGCAGAGCAGGGTGAGACCCGGTCTCCCGAGGCCGACGAAGAGCCACGTGGGGCTCAGGGCACCCGCGGCGATGCCGAGGGTCAGCAGCACCGCCGCCGCGCGGTGCTCGTCGACGAGAAGCGCCACCGCGACGGCGGCGATCGGAGCGACGACGACCAGGGCGACGAGACGCGAGGCGAGGGCGTCGTGATGCACCTCGGCGCAGCGGGCCGGGTCCCGCGCCACGCGTTGCGGGCCGACGACCACCCACCCGAGCTCGGCGACGACCGCGGCACCCGCCCCGACCGAGAGCGCCACGGCGCAGGCCGCCCAGCCGTCGGCGCCGTAGCGGCTCGTGACGGCGGGCACGACGGCGAACGGGGCGAGGGCGGCGACGAGAGGCGAGGCGCCGTAGAGCAGCAGGGTCGTGACCTGGCCGAGGAGGCGCGTCACCGTCGGTCGCCCGCCGCGCCGAGGTGCGCGTCGAGGCTCGCGTACCCCCGGGCCACGAGGGCCTCGAGAGCCGGTGCGACCGGGCCCGGGGTGCGAGCGGTCGGGCGATGATCGCTCCGCCCGAATGCGACGAGGGCCGCGGCCACCGACGAGGCGTCGCCCGGTTCGGTCTGCACGAGTCGCGCCCCGGCCACGACCTGCAGCTCGTCGAGGGCGGTGCTGCGCTGGGTGATGACCGTCCGACCGCAGGCGAGACCCTGCCAGACCTTGTTGGCCACGACCGATCGCGCCTTGGCCGAGTCGCCGAAGACCCCCAGCACGACGTCGCTCTCGGCGATGGCCGCTCGGAGATCGCTCTCGGGAACAGGATCGACGAACCGGCAGGAGGCGCTCAGCCCGGAGCGGTCGACCAGTCGGCGGATGCCGTCCCGACGCGGTCCTCCCCCGATGAGCGTCAGCTCGACGGACCGATGCGGCACGGTCATCTCGAGGGCCTCGATGACCGTCTCGGTGCCGTGGAGGGGGATGTAGTTGCCGTAGTAGAGGACCCGGAGGGTGCCGCCCGGATCCGTCGGGGGCAGGTCGCGCGCCCAGGCCGGCGCACCGACCGGGAGGACGACGACCGGGGTCGAGCCCCCGAGACGGCGGAGCGACTCCGCTCGGGGCTCGGTGTCGCTGAGGGCCACGTCGGCGAGGCGGACGGCGAGCCGATCGAGCAGTCGGAGCCGCAGCGCCCGCAGCGACCCCGGTCGGACGGACCCCCAGTCGAGCACGGCCGTCTCGTGCAGGCCGATGAAGCAGTCGACGACCAGCAGGGCCCCGCGGAGCCGGGACGCGAGCCAGGCCCAGGGCGCGTGGCTCGACCGCATCTCGGAGACCACGATCACGTCGACGTCGCGGGAGCCGCGCCAGAGTCCCCGTGCGTCGTCGAGGGCCCGGACGAGGCGCCCCCGACGACGGCTGCGGGCGACGACGACGACCCGGGCCCCGTAGCGCTCGGCCAGGTGGCCGCGGATGCGGGAGTTCCGCGGGTAGGCGTCGTCGTGGACGCCGTAGTAGAGGACCTTCACGTCGTGACGGTCAGAGCGCCACGACGTGGTCGCCCGTCAGCACGTGGCGCGTGTCGAAGGTGGGCACGCCGTGGAGCAGCGAGAGGTCCACGCCGTCGTGATCGGTGACCACGACGGCGGCGTCGACCTCGGACACGACGTCGCGGACCAGGTCGACGCGACGGATGTCGGCGGGCCAGTACCGCTCGTGGACGTGCGGGTCGACGGCGACGACCTCGGCCCCCTGCTGCAGCAGGGAGCGGGCGATCTTGAGGGCCGGAGCCTCGCGCACATCACCCGAGTTCTTCTTGTACGCGAGACCGACGAGCAGCACGCGCGACCCCCGGACCGACCTCGAGCAGTCGTTCAGCATCGACTGCACCCGCTCGACGACGTGGTCGGGCATGTGCTCGTTGACGTCGTTGGCCAGGTCGACGAACCGGAACGGCTGACCGAGTCGGCGTCTCACCTGCCACGACAGGTAGCTGGGGTCGATCGGCAGGCAGTGACCGCCGACGCCCGGGCCCGGCGTGAACCGCATGAAGCCGAAGGGCTTGGTCGACGCCGCGTCGATGGCCTCCCAGACGTCGACTCCGAGTCGGTGCGCGAAGACGGCGAGCTCGTTCACCAGCGCCACGTTGACGTGTCGGAACGTGTTCTCGAGCAGCTTCGTCAGCTCGGCCTCGCGGGTGCCGGAGACCGGGACGGTGCGGAGGACGAGGTCGTCGTAGAACCTCGTGACCGCCGTCAGCGAGGGCGCGTCGATGCCCGAGACGACCTTGGGGGTCTCGACGAAGCCCCACCGGCGGTTGCCGGGGTCGATGCGCTCGGGGCTGTAGCCGACGTGGAAGTCGCGACCGGCGCGGAGGCCCGAGCCCTGTTCGAGGATCGGCACGACGAGCTCGTCGGTCGTGCCCGGATACGTGGTCGACTCGAGGATGACGGTGGCCCCGTGCCGCAGCCGCCCGGACAGCGACCGCGAGGCGCTCTCGACGAACGAGAGGTCGGGCAGACCGTCTCGGAGCGGGGTCGGCACGGTGATGACCGCGACGTCGAAGCCGTCACCGACCTCGTCGTAGTCCGATGTGACGTGATATCGGCCCGAATCGGCCGCGGCCCGGAGGGCCTCGTCGGTGACGTCGTCGACGTACGACGACCCCGCCAGGAGGCCGTCGATCCGGTCGCGGTCGAGATCGACGCCGACGACCCGGTAGCCGACCTCGACCGCTCGCATCGCCAGGGGCAACCCGACGTACCCCTGCCCGACGACAACGACTGTGCTGCTCATGCCTACGCCCCTCTCGACGCCCCCTCGTGGGGGCGGTGGGGCAATCTAAGCACAGACGATATGGCAACCGAAAGATATTACACAGCGCCGCTCACGACTCGATGCCCGCGACCGCCGTCGGGTCGGCGTCGTCGAGGAAGGTCCCGAGGCGCTCGACCTCGGACTCCTCGCCGATCGCGGCAGCCCCTCGGCGGAGCGCGTAGAGCGAGCGGAGCACGCCCCGGTTCGGCTCGTGGCTCCACGGCACGGGACCCTGCCCCCGCCAGCCCGCGCCGCGGAGGGCGTCGAGCCCCCGGTGATAGCCGACCCGCGCGTAGGCGTAGGCCTCGAGGTGCGCGCCCCGCGCCGCCGTCTCGTCGGACAGCAGCGCCCACGCGAGCGACGACCGAGGATGCGCGGCCGCGACCTCCGCCCGGGTCATGGTCTCGAGGTCGGCGAGCACCTCGGGCTCGGCGGGCAGGCGGGTCTCGGGAACACCGAGCAGGTTCTGGGAGGGCATGCGGACCAGGCTATCCGCCGCACGAGGGGAGGCGCTGGGCCTGTCGCTCTCTGTCGAGATAATGTAAAGTATCTCATGTTTGCAGATCGTCAGGAGACCCATGCCCTCGCCCCTCGTGTCCGTCGTCATCCCGGCGATCGCCGTCGACGACTACCTGCTCGAGGCCGTCTCGTCGGCCCTCGGGCAGACGTGGTCGCCCCTCGAGGTCGTCGTCGTGCTCGACGGGGCCACGGGAGACGAGGACGCCCTGCCGGTCGACCCGCGCCTCCTCGTGGTCCGTCTCCCCCGCCGCAGCGGCACGCCGTTCGCGCTGAACGCCGGGATCGCCGCGTCGCGGGGGGAGTTCGTCGCCCGCCTCGACGCCGACGACCGGGCCGAACCCGAACGCCTCGCCCGGCAGATGGAGGTCTTCGCCTCGCGTCCCGACCTCGTGGCGCTCGGATCGTCGGTGACGGTCGTCGACGCCGAGGGGACGCCCCTCCGCCATCTCGCCGCCCTCTCGGGCCGCGATCTGCGACGCGCACTGCTGACCCGGAACGTCCTCACCCACTCGGCGACGACCTACCGCCGCTCCGCCTTCGACCTGGTGGGCGGCTACGACCTCCGCTGCACCCGGATGCAGGACTACGACCTCTGGCTGCGCCTCGCGACCGTCGGTCCGATCGACAACGTGCCCGAGGCCCTGACCTCGTACCGCGTGCACGACGGGCAGCACAGCCGCCGGACGCCGCCCTGGGGCGCGGCGAGCCGCAGCGTCCTCGCCGGGCGCCGCCGACTCGCGGCAGCGCTCGGTTCGCCGCCCTCCGCCCAGCGGGCCCGCGACGCGGTGTGGTGCGCCGCCCAGATCACGCGGCACCTGGGGCTCCGGCGCCCTCGCTACCTCCCGTCGCCGATCACGCGGCGGTCACGCCGCGGCGTGCTGCTCGTCACGACCGCCGACGTGAGCCTCGACGTGCTCTACGCGGGTCAGGTGCGGCACTGGCTCGGCCGCGGCGTCGCCCCGCTGGCGATCGCGTCGGGCGACACGGGTCGCCTGGCCGCGGTCGGTCGCCGGGAGGGCGTGCGGGCGCACGCGCTCCCGCTCGTCCGCGACCCGTCGCCGGTCGACGACGTGCGCGCGCTCGTCGCGACCACCCGGCTCCTGCTGCGTCTGCGGCCGGCCGTCGTCGTCTACGGCACGCCCAAGGCGTCACTGGTCACCGCGCTGGCGGCGGCCGTCGCGCGGGTCCCCCGCCGGGTCCACGTGCTGCACGGCCTGCGACTCGAGACCCAGACGGGTCTGCCGCGCCGCATCAGCCTCGCCGCCGAGCGCATCGTGGCCGCCTCGTCGACCGAGACGGTCGCCGTCAGCGCATCGCTGGTCGACACCTGCCGCGAGCTCGGCATCCCGACCACCACGACGACGGTGCTCGGCGACGGCTCGGTGGGCGGTGTCGACGTCGAGGGGTTCGCGGCGGCCGGCCGGGACCACGGGCGGCGTCGCGCGGTCCGCGCGGCGCACGCCATCGACGAGGACGCCCTCGTCGTCGGCTTCGTCGGCCGGGCCTGCGCCGCGAAGGGCCTCGTCGAGCTGACGTCCGCCGTCGCCCGACTCCGACGGGAGGGCCTCCCCGCGCACCTCGTGATCGTGGGCCCCGACGAGGGCCTGGCCGACCTCCCGCCCGAGACCCTCCGGCTCCTCGACGGGGACGGGTTCGTCGTGCACGGCCCCGTCGACCACGCGTCCGAGGTGCTGGCCGCGTTCGACGTGCTCTGCCTGCCCTCCCACCGCGAGGGCCTCGGCTCGGTCGTGCTCGAGGCGAGCTGCGCCCGGGTGCCCGTCGTCGTCAGCGACGCGCCGGCCCTCGCCGAGGTCATCCGACACGGCGTGACCGGACTCGTCGTGCCCCGACATGACGACGTGGCGCTCGCCGGCGCGCTCCGTGCCGTCCTGACCGATCGCCGCCTCGCGGCCTCCCTGGCGGCGGCCGCGGCGGAGTCGGTGGCCGAGCGCTTCGACCACCGCGCCGTCTGGGATCGAGCCGCCACGCACCTCCTCGGGCATCTCAGCTCGGCGGGCGCCCGAACCGGTGCTGACGCACCCACGCGTGCATGACGACGGCCGCCGCGGCCGACGCGTTGATGCTGCGGGTCGACCCGAACTGCGAGATCTCGAGCACCGCCTCCGACGCCGCGAGCGCCTCGTCGCTGAGACCGGGCCCCTCCTGACCGAAGAGCAGCACGCAGCGCTCCGGCAGGTCGAACGTCTCGATCGGCACCGACCCCTCCACGTTGTCGACCGCCAGCACGGGCAGCCCGGCCTCCTGCGACCACGCCAGGAACGACTCGACGTCGGGGTGGTGCACCACGTGCTGATACCGGTCGGTGACCATGGCTCCGCGCTTGTTCCAGCGGCGACGACCGACGATGTGGACGGTGTCGGCCGCGAAGGCGTTCGCGCTCCGCACGATCGACCCGATGTTCATGTCGTGCTGCCAGTTCTCGATCGCCACGTGGAACGGATGCCGGTGCTCGTCGAGGTCGGCGACGACCGCCTCCATCGTCCAGTACCGGTACCGGTCGATGACGTTGCGCGAGTCGCCGTCGCGCAGCAGGTCGCGGTCGTACCGGTCGTCGGCCGGCCATTCGGACTCGCCGCCGGGCCAGGGGCCCACCCCGTGCGGAGGAGGCGTGGTCCCGCTCGCGGTCGGGTCGGGGGCGTCGTCCTGGGGCATCGGACCAGGCTACGGCCCTCGACATCCGGGAGGCGCGCCTCCCGGGGTCCCGGACGGTGCGATCCGCGGGCGCGCGCCTCGCCGACGCGGCCGAGGCGTCGTCCGCCGCTCCGAGGAGGGCGGGCCGCGCACCGGACCGGGGTGGAACGGAGGGCGGCTCAGTAAGGTGTCGTCATGGCTCCCCGCGACGAGGTCGAATGCTGGCTCACCGACATGGACGGCGTGCTCGTGCACGAGAACCACGCGCTGCCGGGCGCGGCCGCTCTCATCCAGCAGTGGCAGGACGAGGGCACGCCGTATCTCGTCCTGACCAACAACTCGATCTTCACGCCCCGCGACCTCGCCGCCCGGCTGCGCGCGTCGGGCCTCGACGTGCCGGAGGAGCGCATCTGGACGTCGGCGCTCGCGACCGCCGACTTCTGCCGCTCGCAGATGCCGAACGGATCGGCCTTCGTGATCGGCGAGGCCGGGATGACGACGGCCATGCACGAGGCGGGGTTCATCATGACCGAGACCGCGCCCGACTACGTCGTCGTGGGCGAGACGCGCAACTACTCGTTCGACGCCATCACGAAGGCCGTGCGCCTGATCCGCAGCGGATCGCGCTTCATCGTGACGAACCCGGACGCCACCGGGCCGAGCGCCGAGGGCGTGCTGCCCGCCACCGGGGCCATCGCCGCGATGATCCAGGCGGCCACGGGCAGGTCGCCGTACGTGGTCGGCAAGCCCAACCCGATGATGTTCCGATCGGCCATGAACCGCATCGGGGCCCACAGCGAGAACACCGCGATGATCGGCGACCGCATGGACACCGACATCATGGCCGGCATCGAGGCCGGACTGCACACGATCCTGGTCATGACCGGCATCAGCGATCAGGCCGAGATCGAGCGGTATCCCTTCCGGCCGAACGAGATCCTCACCGGGGTGCACGAGCTGGTGCGCGCCGAGCCGGTCGAGTCCGACGTCGTGCCGTCGGAGTTCTGAGCCCGCCTGACGCCCGGCGCCCGCCGCCGCGCCGCCCCGTGATCAGAGGTCGACGACCGCGGCCGCCCAGGACAGACCGACGCCGAACCCGACGAACAGGGCCTTCTGACCCCGCGAGGCCCGCCCGCCGGCGAGAGCAGCCTCGAGCGCCAGGGGGATCGACGTCGACGTGGTGTTGCCCACCTCGTGCATCTCGACGACGAACCGGGACGGGTCGATGCCGAGCTTCCTGCGGAGGGTCTCGAGCATGAAGGCGTTCGCCTGATGCAGGACGAACACGTCGATGTCGTCCATCGTGACGCCGGCCGACCGGAGCGAGCGGTCGACGACCTCCGGGACCACCCGCAGCGAGAACGTGAACACCTCGGGGCCGTTCATGTACAGGTCGCGCCCCGACGGCGTCAACCCGCGGGCCGCGGGCAGCGACTTCGGAGCGAGCACCGACGGGTCGGCGAACCCGCCACCGGGGACGATCAGGTGCTCCACCCCCGAGCCGTCGGTGCCGTAGGCGAAACCGGTGAGGGCCGGCGCCTCCGCCGACGCCGTCACGAGGGAGGCGCTGGCGCCGTCGCCGAAGAGCGACCGCAGCTGCCGGTCGGCCGGGTTGATGAAGCGCGAGATCGTGTCGACGGTCACGAGCAGGATCGTCCGGGCCTGCCCCGACTCGATCAGGCCCTTCGCGACCCCGAGGGCGTAGACGTAGCCCGAGCAGCCCACGGTGAGGTCGAGCGCGCCCACACGGTTCGGGAGACCGAGCCGGTGCTGCACGAGGGAGGAGGTCGACGGCATGGTGAAATCGGGGCTCTGCGTGCAGAGGAGCAGGAAGTCGACGTCGTCGCGATCGATGCCGTTCTCGCGGAAGAGCCGCTCGGCCGCGCCGACGGCCAGGTCGGACGAGGTCTCGCCGTCGACGACGTGGCGGCTGACGATGCCCGTCTTCGCCGCGAGGCGGTCGATGTTCTCGGGGGCGAATTCGCGGTTCAGCTCGTCGTTGTCGACGACCCGCGGGGGGACGAACGACGCGACCGGCCCGAGGGCGGCGTAGCGGAAGGGAGCCGAGGAGGCGCGGGTCGGGCTCATCGCGCAGCTCCCGGCAGCATCACGGCCGGCACCCCGAAGACGGTCGACTCGGGGCGGACCCGGCGGAGGACGACGCTCCCGGCGCCGACGCGGGCCGAGGCGCCGATCTCGACGCCCGGGCTCAGGACGGCGGCCGTGGCGACGAACACCCGGTCGCCGACCGTGACCCCGCCGAGCAGTTTGGCCCCGCCGCTGACGGTGGCGCCGTCGCCGACGACGACGTCGTGGCCCAGCGCGGCCGACGCCTGGAGCCAGACGTGCGCACCGACCGTCACATCGGTCGAGACCACGACGAACGGATAGACGACAGACCCCTCGCCGATGCTCGAACCCGGGAGGATCACGGCGGTGTCGTGGACGAAGGTGGCGTAGGCGGCTCCGACGGCGTCGAGCCGCTCGACCACGGACGCCCGCGACCGCGGCTCGCCGATCGCGCAGAGCACGAGGTCGGCGGAGTCGGGGACGTACGCGTCGATCGTGGAGACGACGGGTGCCGGCGACCCGGGTCGTTCAGCGGCATCGTCGACGAAGACGACGTCGTCGATGCGATGCGCGGCGAGGAACCGCGGTGACGACCGCACCAGGGCGAGCAGCTCGCGACCGGCGCCGCCGGCCCCGACGAGGACGAGGCGACGGCGCGTCTCGGCGAGCGCCGGGGTCTCGACGGGATCGAGATCCGCGGTCACGCGAGGACGGGAGCGGTCAGCGCCTGGACGTCGGCCAGGGTGACGCATCGAGCCAGCGCTTCGGCGTCGACGACGACGCCGCAGGAGGAGTCGGCTTCGGCGATGAACATCGCGTTGGCGAGGGAGTCCCAGCCGATGTCGGAGAGGCGGTCCGTCAGCGCCAGGGAGCCGGGTGCGGCGTCGACGAGATCGGCGGCGAGGGTGAGCAGGTCGGTGTCGTTCATGAGTCCTCACGGGGGTCGAGGAGCACGGCTGCGCTCCGACCATCATGCTACCCGTGGTACATGTATTTCACAATATCAATCCTCATCTTCTGAGGTCGACGACCGGCCCCTCCGGCGTCACGCCGATCGACCACGACGTCGTGGCGACGAGCGCCTCCGTCGAGCCGAACGCCGATCGCCCGAGGAGGAAGAGCGCGAGGAGCGCCAGCACGATGACCACCGCGGCACCGACCCCGAGGAGGATCTTGCGTCCGCGCGGCCAGTCCTCGATGCCGCCTCCCGAGGAGGCGCGGGTCGAGCGGGATCCGGCGTCGCGCCTCCTCGACGGGGTCTCGCCGGTCGCGACGGGGTCGGGCTCGGGCTCGGGCGACCGGGAGCGCCTCGGGCCGGGTCGATCGCCGGCGGCGGGACCGGCGTCCGCGCCGGGACCGGAGTCGCCGAACAGGGGGGCGAGCGGCGAGTCCGACGGGGTCCGGCGGGCCCGGAGGGGCAGCGCCGACGTGGCTGCGTCGTCGATCCCCTCGTCGTCGGACGACACCGGACGCGGCCGGTCGACGTCGTCGCCGCCGTCGTCGTCGTCAGCGAGCGACCACGACCCGGCGGGCGGCCCGTCGGACGGCTCCTCGGGTTCGGGCTGGCGGATGATGCCGAGGATCTGGGTGAAGGTCGGCTCGGGCTCGGAGTCGCCGGGGGATGCGGGCGACGAGGCCCGGACGTCGGCGGGCGCTCCGTCGACCGGCGCGGTCGCCGGAGCACCAGCCGGGGGCGTCTCGACCGGGGGCGTCGCCGCCGGCGGCGGCAGGTGACCCGCGGCCTCGGCGAGACGGCGCTCTCGACGGGTCATCTCGTGGTGCTCCTCGACCCACCACGGGGCGCCCGGCGTCGAGGCCGGCGTCTCGGGCGCAGCGGGGGCGGCGGGCTCGGCGGCGGGGTTCTCGGACGTGGCTTCCCCGGGAGCGGGGTTCTCGGGTGCAGGGTCCTCGGACGCGGCGGCCTCGGGAGCAGCGTTCTCGGACGCGGCGGCCTCGGGAGCAGCGTTCTCGGACGCGGGGGCCTGCGATACGAGGCCCTCCGGCGCGGCAGCAGCGGGCGCCTCGGGCGAGGAGGGCTCGATCGTGCGCGTCGCGACGGTGGGGGTCTCGACGACGGGGGTCTCGACGACGGGAGGGGCGTGGTCGACGACCCACTCCTCCTCGTCGACGGATCCGGCGTCGGCGGGCAGATCGAAGGCGCGGGTCGCGGTGTCGGAGACCACCACGTCGTGCGCCTGGGTGGGCGGGAGTTCATCGACGGCGGGCGCGGGCGCTGGCGGCGCGGCCTGCGGCGTCGGCTGCGGCTGCGACTGCGACTGCGACTGCGACTGCGGCTCGACGGGAGCAGGTGCGGAGGGCGACTCCGGAGGAGCGACCTCCGACCGCGCGGTCTCGGACTCGGGCGGCAGGGCGTTCCAGTCGAACGTGCGAGGCTCGGCCGAGATGTCGGACGCGGCGGCCGGCGTCGTCAGGATCGCCGTGAACGGACCCGGTTCGCCGGAGGGCGAGGGCGTCGAGGTCGGCACGGGAACGGACCGCTCGGGCTCGCCATCCTCGGGCCTGTCGGCGGAGCGCTCGACGGCGGAGGGCTCCGCGGGCGAGGGCTCCGGGGGCGAGGGCTCCGGGGACGAGGCGGGGCGAGCGTCGTCGCTCGGAGTCGTCGGGGACTCGTCGGGGCCGGGGCTCATCGCCCCGCGGAGCGCGCCGAGATCGAGGGCCATGGGGTGACCGGAGCTCCGCGTCACCGCGGTCTCGTCGGTCGGCGGGGGCGGCACGGCCAGGAACGGCAGCTGCGCGGCCCGACGGGGGACGACCGGGACGACCGGGACGGGCGGCGTGGCCTCGCGAGGCGACTCCTGCTCCTCGTCGGACGCGGGCTCGGAGTCGGAGACCGGCTCCGTGCCGGGCTCGAACTGCGCGGCGAGCCAGTCGCTCGGGTCGCGGTCGGCGTCGTCGACGCCGCGACCGGCGGGTTCGTCCGTCACGGCTGCAACCCGAGATCGTCCAGGCCGATGGCGGCGAGGTAGGGATAGCCCGCGGCCTCGATCACCTCTCGGGCGCCGGTGCTGCGGTCGACGACGACGGCCACGGCGGCGATCACCGCGCCGACGGCCTCGAGCGCCTTCGCGGCGGCGAGGGGGGACCCGCCGGTCGTCGAGGTGTCCTCGAGCACGATGACGCGCTTGCCGGCGAGCTCGGGGCCCTCGACCTGCTTGCCCCGGCCGTGGTCCTTCGGCTCCTTGCGCACGACGAAGGCGTCGTAGTCCTTGCCGAGGGCGACGCCCTGGTGCAGCACGGCGGCCGCGATGGGGTCGGCGCCCATGGTCAGCCCGCCGACGGCGAACACGTCGGGGACCCCGTCGATGAGGTCGACCATGACCCGGCCGATCAGCGGCGCGACGCGGTGGTCGAGGCTGACCTTGCGGAGGTCGATGTAGTAGGTCGCCTTCTTGCCGCTCGTGAGCGTGAAGTCGCCGTGGAAGACGGCCTCGGAGCTGATGAAGTCGATGAGCTGGGTGCGTGCGTCGGTCACGACCCACATGGTACGGCAGACCCCTCCACAGGCATCGAGGCCGCCGGTCCCCCGTCGTCGAGGGCTCCGTCGGGGGCTGTCGCCGCGCCTCCCCGGTAGCGTGGTCGACATGCGAGTCGCCACCTGGAACGTCAACTCCGTCCGCGCCCGAGCAGGCCGTGTCGTCGACTGGCTGGTGCGTGAGGACGTCGACGTCGTCGGCCTGCAGGAGATCAAGTGCAAGCCCGAGCAGTTCCCGTTCGACGCGTTCCGCGAGGCCGGCTACGAGGTCGAGCTGCACGGTCTCAGCCAGTGGAACGGCGTCGCGTTCGCCAGCAGGCTCCCGATGGACGACGTCGAGATCACCTTCCCGTCGCAGCCCGGCTTCGCCAAGGGCCACGAGGGCCCCGATCAGCCGAAGGAGGCCCGGGCCATCGGCGTGACCGTCGAGGGCGTCCGGCTCTGGAGCCTCTACGTGCCCAATGGTCGCGAGCTCGGCGACCCGCACTACGACTACAAGCTCGACTGGCTGGCCCGGCTGGCCGACGAGACGCGGGCCTGGCTCGCCGAGACGCCCGACCTGCCCCTGGCCCTGATGGGCGACTGGAACGTCGCGCCCCTCGACTCCGACGTGTGGGACATGTCGGTCTTCGCCGGCAGCACGCACGTCAGCGCGCCGGAGCGCGAGGCCTTCGCCCGCTTCGAGGAGGTCGGGCTGTCCGACGTCGTCCGCCCGCGGATCCCCACGGGCTACACCTACTGGGACTACAAGCAGCTCCGGTTCCCCAAGAACGAGGGCATGCGGATCGACTTCATCATGGGCTCGAGCGCCTTCGCGGATCTCGTGACCTCGGCCGCCATCCACCGCGACGAGCGCAAGGGCGACGCCCCGAGCGACCACGTGCCGGTCGTCGTGGATCTCGATCTCGACACCGAGCTCGACGACGACAGGCCGATGATCTTCTGATCCGACGCGGCCCACCCGCCGCGACGGCGACGGCTACGCCAGCAGGGCGGCGATGACGACGAGCACCGGCACGGCGACGATCGTCGTGACGAGCACCGTGTCACGGGCCACGACCACCCCCGTGCGGTAGCGCTGCGCGTAGTTGAAGACGTTCTGCGCCGACGGCAGCCCCGCGAGCACGACGGCCACGAACAGCTCGTGCCCCTCGAAGCCGAAGACGAAGGCGCCGAGCAGCCAGGCCACGAGAGGCATGACCACCAGCTTGAGCACGGTCGCGAGCACGACGTCGGCGCGACCCTCGCGGGCCTGCAGGGGTCGCGACCCCACCAGCGACATGCCGAACGAGATGAGCACGACCGGGACGGCGGCGCCGCCCACCAGCACGAACGGCTGCATCACCGGCTCGGGGATCTCGAGCCCCGTCACCGCCACGACGACCCCGAGGGCCGAGCCGATCAGCAGCGGGTTCGTGAACGGCCGGGCGATGGTGCGCCCCAGACTGCTGCCCCGGTTGGTCGCCGTGTCCATCACCGCGAGCACGATCGGCGTGAGCACCAGCAGCTGGAAGAGCAGGACGGGCGCCACGAAGGTCGCGCTGCCCAGCACGTAGGTGGCGACGGGGAGGCCGATGTTGTTCGCGTTCACGTACGCGCCTCCCATCGTGCCGATGGCCGTCTCGGCCGCCGTCCGTTTCAGGACGAGCTTCAGCACCAGCACCGAGATGACGGCCGCCACGAGCGAGGCGGCGGCGCTGACGACGAGGAGGCGCGAGAACAGGACGTGGACGTCGGCCTGCGAGATCGTCGTGAACAGCAGGCACGGGGTCAGGACGAAGAACACCATGCGCGAGAGCACGTGGTGCCCCTGCGGCCCGAGGAGGTCGATGCGACCGACGACGTAGCCGACGGCGATCACCGCCCCGATGATCCCGAACCCGATCAGCACTCCGCCCATGCACCCATCTTGGTGCAGACCGCCGACGACGGGATCAGGCGGCGCTCCCGCCCGTCCCCCGGAACTCGGTCATCGTCGCCGAACCCTCGGCGGAGACCCCCTCGCGGGAGAGCACGACCCGGACGGTCCGCAGGAGGATCCGCGCGTCGAGCAGCGGCGACGCCTCGTCGACGTACCGGACGTCGAGAGCCAGCCGGTCGTCCCACGAGAGGGTGTTGCGACCGGCCACCTGCGCGAGTCCGGTGAGGCCCGGGGCGACCTCGTGCCTCCTCGCCTGCTCGGGGGTGTAGCGGTCGAGGTAGACCGGCGGCAGGGGGCGGGGTCCGACCAGGCTCATGTCCCCGACGAGGACGTTGACGAGACCCGGCAGCTCGTCGAGGCTCGTCGAGCGGAGCAGACGGCCGAAGGGGGTGAGGCGATCCGCGTCGGAGACGAGCCCCCGGGCCTCGTCCACCGGGAGCATGCTGCGGAACTTCCGCAACCGGAAGACCCGTCCGCCTCGGCCGACCCGCTCCTGCCGGAAGAGCACCGGGCGACCGAGCGCCGCCCCGACGGCCGCCGCCGTGAGGAGGAGGACGGGCGAGAGCACGACGAGGGCGGCTGCGGCGACGACGACGTCGGCGGCACGACGGGCGGCACGGCCCGCTCGCCCGACGTCACGCACGGACGCCCGCCGCATCGAGGGCGGCCGTCAGGCGCGAGCCCACGCGATCGAGGTCGTCGTCGCCGAGCACCGAACCGCTCGGGAGGGTCAGGCCGCGGTCGAAGAGCGACTCGGCGGCCCCCGTGACGAGCCGCCCGGTCGCGGCGAAGACCGGCTGGAGGTGCAGGGGCTTCCAGAGACGCCGGGTCTCTATGGCGTCCGCGGCGAGAGCGGCCCCGACGCTCGTGACGGCCGCCGGGTCGTCGAAGACGACCGAGGTCAGCCAGGCGTTGTCGTCGCCGTCGGCCCCGTCGTCGTGCAGGATCCGCACCCCGGGTCGATCGGCCAGCAGCTCGCGGTACCGGGCCCGGACTTCGTGCCGCCGGGCGATCATCCCGTCGAGCCGGGTCAGCTGGGCCCGCCCGAGGGCCGCGAGGATGTTGCTGAGCCGGTAGTTGTACCCGATCTCGTCGTGCTCGTAGTGGGCGACGGGGAGGCGCGCCTGGCTGGCCACCCGCCGCGCGTCGGCGGCGAGGTCGCCATCGTCGGTGAGGAGCATCCCGCCGCCCGACGTGGTCATGATCTTGTTGCCGTTGAACGACACGGCCGATGCCCGGCCGAACGAGCCGGCGGCCCGACCGCCCCGGACGGCCCCGAACGACTCGGCGCTGTCGCAGAGCACCGGCACGCCGTGAGCGGTCGAGACGGCCTCGATGCGCTCGAGATCGGCCACGCGCCCGTAGACGTCGACGGGCAGGACGGCGGAGACGGGGCGCCCCGATGCGGCGAGCGCCGTCAGGGCCTCGTCGAGGAGCGCGGGGTCGAGCTCGCCCGTGTCGGGGTCGCAGTCGACGAAGTAGGGCACGGCGCCGGCGTGGACCGCGGCGTTGGCCGTGGCGGCGAAGGTGAAGGACGCGGTCACGACGAGCGAGCCCGGAGCCACGCGGAGGCCGCGGAGACCCAGATGCAGGGCGGCGGTGCCGGAGGACAACGCGACGCCGTGGTCGACTCCGACCCGCGCGGCCACCTCGCGCTCGAACGCGTCGACCTCGGGGCCGAGCGGCGCGACCCAGCCCGAGCGGAGGGCCCGGTCGACGGCGTCGCGCTCGGCGTCGCCGACGTCGGGTGCGGACAGGTGGATGCGGGATCCCATGAGACTCCTTCTGTATATGACATACGGATTCTACAGATGACGGAGACTCATGTCGAGAGCGGATGCGCGCCTCCTCGTCGTCCCGGTGGTCGAAGATGGAGGGGTGACGCGACTCCACGACCCCTCGGCCCACTCGTTCGCCTCCGACAACTACGCCGGCGCGCACCCCGAGGTGATGCAGGCGATCCTCGACGCCAACGGCGGCCACGTCGGCTCGTACGGCGCCGACCCCTACACGGCCCGACTGGCGGAGGTCGTGATCGAGACGTTCGGCGAGGGCTCGTCGATCGACCCCGTGGTCACGGGCACGGGCGCGAACGTCGCCGCCCTCCAGGCGCTGACACCCCGCTGGTCGGCTGTCATCTGCGCCGCGACCGCCCACGTCTACACCGACGAGGGCGGGGCGCCCGAGCGGCTCGGCGGCATCAAGCTGCTGACCGTCCCGACACCCGACGGCAAGCTCACGCCCGAGCTGATCGACCGCCAGGCCCACGGCTGGGGAGACCAGCAGCGACCCCAGCCCCTCGCCGTGACGATCACCCAGAGCACCGAGCTCGGCACCGTCTACACCCCCGACGAGATCCGGGCGATCACCGATCACGCGCATGCGCTCGGCATGCGGGTCCACCTCGACGGGGCGCGTCTCGCCAACGCGGCCGCCTCGCTCGGCGTCCCGCTCCGTGCCCTGACCCGTGACGCCGGGGTCGACTCGGTCTCGCTGGGCGGCACGAAGAACGGCCTCGTGCTCGGGGAGTCGGTCGTGACGTTCTCGGAGGAGGCGCGGGCCGGCCTGGTCTTCCTCCGCAAGATGGACGCGCAGCTGCTCTCGAAGATGCGATTCGTGTCGGCGCAGTTCCTGGCGATGCTCGACGACGACCTCTGGCTGCGATCGGCCGCCCAGGCGAACGGCATGGCCTCCCGCCTCGCCACCGGCCTCGCCGACCTGCCGGGCGTGACGATCACGCAACCCGTCGACGCCAACGCCGTCTTCGTCGTCCTGCCCCGTCACGTGGTCGAGCCGCTGCGCGAGGCTCACCGCTTCTACGACTGGAACCGCGCCTCCGGGGAGATCCGCCTGATGTGCTCGTTCGACACACGGCCCGAGCACGTGGATCGCCTCGTCGCCGATGCGCGGGAGCTGCTCGGCTCATGATCCGCGTCGAGTCTTGATATATATCATGTAAAATGAGGGTCTATTCGTTTTGCGGTGTCTCGACACCCCGGACAGAGGACCATCCATGCCCCGTCTCCCCCGCACGGCGCTCGCTCTCGCCCTGACGCTCTCACTGGCGGCCCCGTTGGGCGCCTCGACGGGCGCCCGGGCCGCGGCCGCACCGTCGTCGACCCCGGCGTCGACGACCCCGGCGTCGACGTCATCGCCCGACCGGTCGTCCGCCCCGGCCTCCCTCCCGGGCGGGCCGCGACCGACCTCGATCCGAGTCGCCGACGACGACTCCTCGACCAGCGTGCTGGTGCACGGACTCGGCTCGGCGAGCGCTGCGCAGGCACGCGAGAACCGCTCGATGAGGCACAGCGACCTGCAGCCGACCGGCCGCTTCGCGGCGGCGGGCGACGAGCTGACGATCACCGTGCCCGAGGGGGCGCCGGCCGTGTCGGTCACGATCGGCCTGATCGGGGTCCACGAGAAGTTCAACGGCGGGGTCGAACGGGGCCAGTGGAGCCAGACCCTCGCACCCGGGCCCACCGTGATCACCTCCCCGCTCGACGGCATGGTGCACCTCGTGAGCACGGACGAGGGCGGCTCGGCCGACGTCGTCGTCGAGGGCGGGCGTCCGGTGCCCGTCTTCGTCGCCGGGCAGACGACGAACACCGGGCTCCGCGCCGAGATGGCCCGACTGGCCGACGCGCCGTTCGTGCAGGTGATCGGCGACCGGTTCTTCGGCGACTTCCAGACGCACTTCACGGGGACCGTCATCGTGCAGGTCGACATGGAGGACCGCGTGGCCGATCTGGATCGCATGATCGAGATCACGAACGACACCTACGGCCTGCGCGACGACGGCACGGGCCTGTCGCGCAAGGCGCCGCACCGCATCTACGTCGCCGCCCCCGACACCAGCGGCGGCTACGCGAACGCGACCCACGGGCGGGTCACGTTCCCCGTCAGGTCGGGGGCGGCCGGCGACCTGTTCCGCATGGCATCCCACGATCTCTGGGGGTGGTGGCACGAGGTCGGCCACACCTATCAGACGCCGACCTTCAACTGGGGCGGACAGGGCGAGGTGCTCGTCAACCTCTCGCCGCTGCACATCCAGTCCGCCTCCGGCTGGGGGAATCGCCTCGACCGCTTCGTCGGCGGCTACGACGCGTTCTTCGCCCAGCCGATCGAGCAGCGCGACTACATGGCGACGGGCGACGTCTGGACCCGGCTCTTCCTGTACGACCAGCTGCGGCGGGCCTTCGGCGACGACTTCTACGCGCACCTCAACCAGGAGTACCGGGTCATGCGCGCCCTCGGAGAGTCGCAGCCCGTCGGCGCCGAGGCGCAGCGGCAGCTCTTCGCGGTCACGGCCTCACGGGTGGCCGACCGCGATCTGACCGAGTACTTCCAGCAGTGGGGCATGCCCCTCGACGACGCGACGAGGGCCGTCCTCGCCGATCTGCCTCCCCTGCAGCAGCCCATCTGGGAGAACAGGCTGTCGAGCGAGCCGGTCGTCGAGCACGAGATGCCGAGCTTCAGCGTGCCCGTCGGCGCCCTCGATCCGATCGCCGAGAGCGTCACCCTGGGCCGGCGAGGGCTCGACGCTCCCCCCACCGCGCGCGATCTCCGCGACTCCGACGACGCCCGGAGCGTCCGCACGGTCGCGACGGGTCTCGACGCGACCCGCATGGGGAACGGCTCGGCGCGCCTCGTCGCCGTGAACGAGGTGGGCGTCCGAGAGGTCCTCTCGACCCCCGTCACCGTCACGCGGGGCACGTCGCTCGAGTTCCGCGGTCTGTCCGACAGGGTCGTGACGACCCTCGCGCTCCAGCCGGCCACCGACGAGCTCCGCATGACCGCGGGCACCGAGTACACCTCGCACCCCGGCTTCGGCTCCGAGTACATCGGCGCGACGGTCTCGGACGGCCGGGGCAGGCCCCGGGAGTCGTTCAGCGTGACCGGCGGCGAGAACGCCCACGCGGCGGCCCGGGTCTTCGACGGCACGACCATCCGGGAGGGCTGGCACCTCACCGTCCGACACCGCGAGGCGGCCAGTCGTCTGTCGCGATGGGACTCCGAGGAGCCGGCGCCCCGGAACGGATCGACCACGCAGCACCTCCGCGTCGTCGACGGCCGCCTCGTCGCCGTCGACGCGGTCCCCACGCCACCCGACGGCCCGCTCCTGCCCGTCGCGCCCGACGGCACGCCCCTCCTGACGCGAGGCGCGCCCACGGCGCTCCCCGTCACGGTCGAGGCGACCTCCGACGTCCGAGCCCTCGACACCGAGCTGGTGCTCACCGCGCCCTCGGGGACGACCTTCTCGACCGGGCAGGAGGCGCTGGTCACCGAGGTGCGCCTCCCCGGGCGCCAGTGGGTCGTCTCGCGCAGCGTGGTCGCCGCCGAGGGTGTGCTGAGCGACGACGGGCGGACGCTCACGCTCGTGGTCCGCGGGGCGGACGGCCTCGACCTGCCCGACGGCAGCCGGCTGCGCTGGATGCCGGAGGTCGTCGTCCCCCGCGACGGCGGACCCGTCGGCGGAGGGCTCGACTGGTCGTTGACCGGCACGACCGGCGACGCCGGGGGCGCCGCCGACCGCTGACGCGCCGCGGTGGGCCTGCGGGGAATGGCGGGCGCGGTCGGCGACGTTGGAGGGTCTGTGGCCCGATGACGCGCCTCCCCGTCCCGCCCATCCGCTCAGAAAGCCGAGACCATGTCGATCACCGAGAACACCGCACCTGCAGCCCCGCGCACCGCCGAGACGAGCGTGCCGATCGTCAGCCCGCTGGCCGAGCGGTGGAGCCCCCGTTCGTTCGACCCCGCCGCCACGGTGAGCGCACGGCAGCTCGACGCCCTGCTCGAGGCCGCTCGGTGGGCGCCCTCGGCCAACAACAGCCAGCCGGCCCGATTCATCGTCGCGACGCGCGGCTCGCATCACTTCGACACCATCGTCGGCGCGCTCGTCGGCTTCAACGCCGCGTGGGCCGGCGACGCCTCGGCCCTGATCGTCGCGATCGCCGAGACGTCGTCGATCGAGGGCGACATCCGCCCGACGGCGGAGTACGACCTGGGACAGGCCGTGGCGCACCTCTCGGTGCAGGCGCAGGCCGAGGGACTGCACACGCACCAGATGGCCGGTGTCGAGTGGGAGACCCTGGTCGCGGCCTTCGACCTGCCCGAGAACATGAAGCCCCTGACGGTGACCGCCGTCGGCGTCGTCGACCGCCCCGAGAGGCTGGCCGACGCCCTCGCCGAGCGCGAGACCGCCCCGCGCAGCCGTCGTCCCCTGAACGAGCTGGTGCTCGCCCGCAGCTGACGCCGGGGGCGTACTGACACCGGGTCGGTCCTGATACGGGGACCACGCTGACATCGGGGTGACGGATCCTCACGGTCATGCTGTAATATATGAGACTTCATATCTGAGGAGTCTCATGCGCACCCGCTCGATCCGTCCGGTCTCCGTCGTCAGGACGGCGTCCGCCGCCGTCCTGATCGGGGTCCTCGCCGTCCCGGCGGGGTTCTCGGCCTCCGCGTCCGAACCCGTGCCCGCGTCGTCGCCGGCCTCGGCATCAGCCTCGGCAGGGGCCGCGGACCCGGCACCGGCACCGGCAGCGGCACCGGCCGAGCCGCTCACCGCTGCGGTGACCGGCTCGGCCACCCCGGGCGGGCCGCTCCCCACGTCGATCCGGCTGAGCGAGGACGACTCGACGACGACCGTCCTCGTGCACGGGATGGGCGACGCCGAGGCCGAGAGGGTCCGCGAGAACAGGCAGTTCCGTCACAGCGGTCTGCAGCCCACGGGTCGGTACGCCCGCGCGGCGACGGAGCTGACGATCACGGTGCCCGAGGGAGCCCCGCAGACCTCGGTCGTGATCGGACTCTTCGGCGCCCACGCCGAGCACAACGGCGGCGTGGCGAAGGACCATCACGTCACGCGCCTCCAGCCCGGGGAGAACACCGTCACGACACCCGTCGACGGCATGGTGCACCTGCGCAGCTCGGCGGCGGGCGGCTCGGCCGACATCGAGCTGGCGGGCGGCACGCCCGTCCCCGTGTTCGTGCTCGGGCAGACGACGAACGACGCGTTGCGCGCCGAGATGGCCCGCCTGGCCGACGCGCCCTTCGTGACGGTGATCGGCGAGCGCGTCCACGGCGAGTTCCAGCGTTCGAGGACCGGCGCGCAGATCCTCGCCGCCGACGTCCCCGCCCGGGTCGCCATGTGGGACCGCAGCATCGAGATCACGAACGACGTCTACGGCCTGCGAGACGATGCGACGGGGGTCTCGCGCAAGGCCCCGCACCGCATCCACCTGGCATCCCCCGACTCCGCGAGCGGCCACTACGCCTTCGCCACCCACGACCGCCTCACCTTCGGAGCCTCCGGTTCGGCGCGAGACCTCTTCGTCCGCGACGAGCGCACGCTCTGGGGCTTCTGGCACGAGATCGGGCACACCTACCAGGCCCCGAACTACCTGTGGTCGGGGATGATGGAGGTCACGGTCAACATCTCGCCGCTGCACGTCGAATCACGTCAGGGCTGGGCCAGCACCGTCGACTCGCCCGGTCATCTCGCGGGCCTCGAGCGGTTCTTCGCGACCCCGGTCGCCGACCGGGACCACGCCACGTCGGGCACCAACGAGATGCTGTTCGACCATCTGCGACGCGGCTTCGGCGACGACTTCTACCCCCGCCTGAACCAGGAGATGCGCGTCATGGCCGCACGCGGCGAGAGCGTCGGGCTGACCGACGACGACGAGAAGCAGCTCTTCGCGCTCACCGCGGCTCGCGTCGCCGACCGCGATCTGCGCGGGTTCTTCCGCGAGTGGGGCTTCCCGCTGTCGAGCCGCACGGCGGCGGCCATGGCGCAGCTGCCCCCGCTCGAGCGGCCCATCTGGCGCAACCGCCACAGCGACGACATGATCCGCGAACGCGACCTCGGGTCGTACGCCTACCCGACCGGGGCGATCGAGGGCGTCGACGAGACGGTCGCCGTCGGCCAGCGTCGACTGTCGACCCCTCCGACGATGTCGGACCTGTCCGACTCCGAGGAGACGGGGACGGTCCGCGTGATCGACCACACCCTCCGTGCGAGCTCACCCGGCACCGGCGCCGTCACGGTCACGGCCGTCACCGACGACGGCGTCCGCGAGGCCTTCAGCACGCCCGTGGAGGTCGTCCCGGGCAGCATGTTCCAGTTCACGGGCGTCTCGTCGCGGGACATCGGGCGGCTGGCCCTCGAACCGGTCGCGCACGAGCTGAGGTTCTTCGCCTCGTCGGGCTACCCGAGCCACGACTACTTCCCCGGGGAGGAGTACATCGGGGTCACCGTCTACGACGAGCTCGGACGCGAACGGTCCGCGTTCTCGCTCGAGGGCCAGGATCACGCGCACCGGGTCGCCGCGGCGTTCGACGGCAGCCGGGCCGACGACGGCTGGTACGTGGTCGTCCGGCACCGGGAGGCGCGGACGAGACTGTCGTGGTGGGACGCCGGCGTGGCCCGCCCCGCCGACGCCGCCACCGTGCGGACCCTCCGCGTCGACGGTGATCGCCTCGTGCCCGTGGCCTCGGTCCCCGGCCGCGGAATGGCGTCGACGGTCGCCCGGGGCCTGCCGGGCGGGACGACCGACTGGGCGCGGGTGGACGTGCGCTCGACGCAGACGGGGACGATGACCGTCGAGGCCCCCGTCGGCACGACGATCGCCGACGTCGAGGTCCGACGCACCAGCGACGACCACCGACGAGCCGACGTCGCGACCGACTACGACGACGACCGCGGTCGGGTCACCGTGTCGGCCCCGGCCGGCGATGACGCGCTGACCTTCGGGCCGGGAGCCGGCGACCATCTGCGCGTCTCCTTCGCGGTGGACGACGACACCGCCGCGGACTCGCTCCTCGACGACGGCCGTGCGACCCTCCGCACGTCGACCGGGGCCGACCTCCTGGCCTCGACGAGCGTCCCGGTCTCGACCTCGGCCGCCGATCACGGTGCGCTCGCCCCTCTGCCGTCGGCCGAGGTCGCCCTCCCCCGCGGCGAGACCACGGAGGTCCCCGTCGCGGTCTCCGTCGCCGCCGGGTCGCTGACCCGCCCCACCGGCACGGTGACGGTCACGGCACCGACCGGCACGACGTTCGCCGCCGGGCAGGACGTCATCCGAGGCCGGCACACGGCGGGCGATCTGCCCGACGGCCGGGGGATGCGGCTCACGGGCGAGCGCTCGTCCGACGGGACGACGTACCGCTACACGTGGGCGCCGTCGGACGACGGGTCCGCCGACTGGACGTCGCCCCGGCACGGCGTGCTGCGCTGGTCGCTCGACGTCGTCACGCCGCACGACGCGGCGCCCGGGCCGCAGTCGCTGCGCCACCGCATCACCGGCACGTCGGACTCCGGCGACTTCGACGCCCGGGGCGGGACTCCGACCCGCGTCGAGGGCGAGGGGGGACTCACGGCCGTGAGCCCCGACGAGCCGATCGTCGTGCTGCGAGGCACGACGACCCCCGTGCCGTTCGTCGTCGAGGCGACCGCCTCGATCGACCGGCTCGACGGCCGG
>Ga0265797_10001673_pt1 | contig 38839 bp, 34 predicted proteins | sample P2T30metagenome_FD_192433 | JGI IMG/M metagenome (GOLD analysis project Ga0265797, IMG submission 192433) | Plant litter microbial communities from East Loma Ridge, Irvine, California - P2 T30 | ecosystem: Environmental > Terrestrial > Plant litter > Unclassified | place: USA: California...
CCCACTCCGCCTCCGCCTCGCTCAGAACCGTCACCGCGCCTCCGGCTCCGATCTGCCAATCCCCATCTCCACAACCACTGCCACCATCTCCGCCAGTACCAGCAGCACCATATCTAAACGCAGTCCTGATAACAACACTAAAATCGCCTCCGCCGCCCACATCCAAATACCCCAGAACGCCACTGTACAGTCCGCGAGGTCGCTGAGCCTCAATATCGGCGAGTAGAGCGCAGGAGCGCTTCTTCGGCGCGCCGGTCATAGAGCCTGGGGGCAGAGACGCGGCTAGGACGGGAAGACCGGTTGTCGTTTTCGCTAGTGTGCCTGCGATTACGGAGACAAGCTGGTAGACGGTTGCGTATTCTTCTACGGCCATTAATTGGGGGACGTGGACTTTGGAGACGCTGCGAGGATGATTTTTGGTTAGCTTTCCTTAGCTTTTCTTCTTTTGTGTCGACGCCGTAACGTGATGGACACAAATTTTGCTTTTCAAGTAAACTCACCCTTTCACGCCGCTCAAATCATGCCGGATCAAATCCACAATCATCAAATTCTCGGCTTGCTCTTTGGGAGACTTCAAAATCTCCTCGGCCATGGCGCGGGTCGTCGTCAGCGTTTTCTTGACTGTGCCTTTGATAGGGCGGAATTGTATGGCGCCGCTTCGCGTCCAGGACAGGAAGCGCTCGGGACTGCTACCTACGATATTTACGCACGGGATGGGTGTTCCTTCGGCTTCGTCCAACGCTGCTGATGCCGCTGATGCCGCTCCTGTGAAGTTGAGGTAGGCGCTGAAGGGCGCTGGGTTCGCGGCGCGGAGGCGTTGATATAAGGACCATGCTGACTCGTGAGTGCGGATGCGCGTGCTGTCTGTGAGGCAGAGTTCGTAAGAGGAGCCGGCGCGCAGGTGTGATTGGCAGGCATGGACTTTGGCGCGGTATTCTGCGGCGTTGGGCTGGGTTATTACTTGAGCGGAAGATTTGCTCGCGGTGCCGTTGGGGAGCTTTGTGCTTTCTGAGCCTGCTGTGTTGAAGAGGAGGCGTTTGGTCGACGTTAGCCATTCGTTGTCATTCTGGCGGATGGTTTGGACGTAGACTGTGCCTTCGACGTGGTCTAAGACTATGGATCGCTCGACGAAGACGAACCAGATGTCTGGGCGCTTATGCGATGGCTTGGGTGGTGTCACGTCTATTGTTTCTAGACCGGCTTCGTATGAGATGAAGCCGATGAAACCGCCCCAGAAAGGCGATGTAGACGGCCCGCCAGACGCTCGTCGACTTTCGACTAGCGTTTCGAGAATAGTGAAGACTTCGTCGGGAGTGGTGACTCTTGTCCTGAAAGGCCCGTTTGAGCTGTCTGTTATTTGGACGAGGTGGGTTGATGTCGAGTAGCGCACGTGCGTTGAGGTTTCGTCTTGCAGGCCAACGATGCTGAATCGACCGGTCTCTGTGTTCACAGGATCTCCGCCGGGTCGAGTGCCGGATTCCAGTAGAAGTGGCTCTAATGGGCGGGCTTGGACGCGAAGTGCTTCTACGACTGAAGCGGCGTCTAGAGGCTTGCAAGGGCTGAAAGATGTCCAGTGTACTTTAGAGCCATGAGAGTCACCGTTACACTGCTTTCGAGCATGGCCGTTGGTGTAGTGGGACGTGGCATTTGCTGTCAAGGACGGAACTACCCTGGCCCTGCGATTGCTTGCGTTCCAGCTGCAAGCTGTTTGCCACCAGTTATCAACTAATTTGTGGCCTTCGTTGTTGGTACAAATGGACTCAGGGTGGTATTGAACACCTCTGAAAGGCTTGCTGACATGTTTGGCGGACATGAAGATCGGACCGTTCTCTGGATCGCTGAGGTCCCAAGCGAGGGGACGCAGTTGCGGACACGTCTTGGTCGGCGTGAAGAGACTTTGGTTAGCCCGAGCGGCGCTGTCGCAACGACCTATGCTGACATGGAGCGAGTGATACTGTGTCGCTCGAACATGGCTGGTATCTGCATAGACGTCGTCGCCACAGTGCGTGACAGGCGTCACCAGTCCATGTCGTGGCTGTGTGAGTCTGTCCACCTTTCCTCCATAAGCCAGACAAAGACTCTGGAAGCCAAGACATATACCGAGTACCGGGAGTAGATGGTCGTCTGTAAGAGTCCATAGCTTTGCGATCAACCCAATGTCCTGTGGATTGGCAGGGTGGCCAGGACCAGGGCCGGCGACCACAGCATCGAACTGTTGAAGGTGTTCGTGGAAAGCATCGTCGTTGAAGACGAAGCGTGGGTCGTCGATAAAGACCGAGCTGACTGTTACCGAGAGTCGGTCTTGAAGCAGATTTACGATGTTATTTGAGAAGGAGTCATAGGCGTCGATGAACAGGACTTTGCCGCCGGACATTCACGGTGTTGATGTGAGGTGTTGCTGTTGGGAGGAGGTGACGGGGCGATCTCAAGGACGATCGAGGACCATCGTTCGAGTGGTGATGCAAGCGTGGCGAGGTAAGAAACGGAAAGGGATAGTTTGCCTGGTAGGAATGTGTCTTGACTTTCTTCAGACTTGAATTTTCCCCCCTCCGAAGGTCCCGCGAGGCACTTACGGCGTGACATTCTATATGGCGACAACGAGTCTACAAGAATGGCCAGGCAAAATAGGCGCGACACAATAGACCAATCTCGTGCATACAGTTCACTTCGAACGATACATATGTAAGGTATTGGTTGTAGTCTCAGTGCAGGAAGAGAGAGGTCTCCTTGGTCGTCTCTTCGGAGAGCTTGCCCGCTTTGCCGATCAAAGTCCCGCGATTTTCGGCATTCCAAGTTCGGCGCGTGTGCCTTTGCCTGTCGAGTGTTGTGTTGGATGATCGATACTGTCATGTCTACATGTACAACACTCTCACAAGTACCCTCAATCCTGTTGTATCTTATCAAATGCGAGTAGGTTCGCGTGCATGCTAGAGTGACAAGGCAGGCGAGCGTAGGAAAGACTTCACTCAATTGCTCTTGCCAACAAGGCAACCTGATACGCCTCTCCCTTGCATCTCGATCCCTTCCCTCTCCGTCCTCATGTCCGCGAACGACGTAAAGCTACCGCGAGAGCCCAAGTTCCCTACCCACAATGCTCCGCGAGTCTGGTTCGTCACATGCGCCAATAGTCCAGTTGGTATCTCGCTATGCACCCACCTACTGGCTCATGGAGACTACGTGACAGCCGGCGTGCTGCCAGTCGAGTTTGAGAAGCAAGAGGATAGAAGCGCCGACTTCAAGGATTTTCTGGAAGAGGTGGGCACCCATCAGGACAAGGAGACATGGCGCGCTCGCCTAAGGGTTGTCGCATTGGATGTGCGCATCATGGGCCAGTGCCAGTCTGCCGTCGCCGAAGCAGTCCAAAGCTTTGGCAGGATAGACATCCTTTTCTGCTGCCATTCGGAAGTCGTCGTAGGCACGGTGGAAGAATTGAGCCAGAGCCCGAGGACCTTGACTTTGATACAAGACCAATTCGAGACAAACTTCTTCGGGCCCGTCAACATTATTAAAGCGACATTGCCTGTCTTTCGGAGCAAGAAGAATGGCCATATTGTACTCTTAACTGCTATCAGTGGTCATTTGGGCACGCCTGGGTTGAGCATGTTCTGCGCAAGCCAGTGGGCCATCGAAGGATACTGCGACAGTCTGGCCTACGAGATCGCTCCATTCAACATCAGGATGACCATCGTGCAGCCCAACATTGAGATTAACATTCTCACGCACAAGATCACCAGCGCACCGCCAATGCAGGCCTATGCCGAAGAGAACAATCCCGCGCCGTTGTCAAGGAACATATTGTCGAGCTTGCTTGATCGCCTAGAGGGCAGCTCAGAGCCCACCACTGGCGACCAGCTGCACAGTAATGAAGTCACCAGCCTGTATCCTCCGCTGAGCAAGACTATGAAAGAACGCCTGGTTGCCGAGACTGTCCACGCTGTGGCTGCCATTGGAGGCCACGACAACCCTCCTGCGAGACACATTGTCGGGTCGGAGGGAGTGGCATCGGTTAAGGAGAAGCTGAAGACGGTCAGCGAAGAGCTCGAGGACTTTGTTGAATGCAGCAGTGCAGCAGACATGGAACGGCCTGCGGGAACCCCTCTGCCACCAGCGTTCTGAATAAACAGACCAAGTCACGAAGAACAGGAGGATCGTGTAGGACCGAATACGCCACGCCAAGGGCCAATCGTCATGGCTGAAGCATATTGGCTCGACGCCGTTTCTCCTCGCTTCCCCGCGTTGCTTTTACTAGCTTGAACGGCTGGCCATCCCATCTCGGTCCATCTCATCTGCCCTCCACGCGAGCTTCTTCTCGCTATTCACTCCTCCAAACCTTCGCATCACTTTGAAAACGCGATGCACTCGGTCACACTCACGCTCGGCAACCTGCCGCCCTGGCGTCTCGCAGCGTCGTGCAACTAGCAAGCAATACGAAGCCCCGGTATCTGCTACCTACCAGCCTGATCACACCGAGCTTCCGCGCGCTGGCCTTGTTTGAGCTGCTCGATTTAAACCGTACGAGGGCTACTTGGACTGACTCTGTCGAACAACCCTCCGACCTCCAGTAGAGATGCAGTCGCAAACCCAGACCAGTGACGATGCTGTTTCGCCACCACCCACGGCCAAGTCCGCGCCGCGCCGTGCCTGCGATTGCTGTCGGAAGCGCAAGGTGAAATGTGATGCACAAGAGCCATGCGGGCCATGCAAGAAAGCATCAATACGATGCGCATACCTACAACCACCAAAGAAGAAAGGACCAAAAGGGCTGAGGAGTGCGAGGGTACTACATGCACTGCGACGAATAGACGATTCGGTCAATGGGACTCCGACCAGCCCGCTGAGCCCAGATCAAAATGGCAATTTCGGTGGTTGGGCTTGGGGGACACAGCCGAACGTACAATCGCCCACGTTAATGGGCTATCCTGAGTATCAAATTCCTCCGCCTTCGAGCGCACCAAACGGGCTACCAACGAGTATGCCGCAGCAGCAACATGGGTTCGCCAGTTCAGTCGAACCTTCACCGTTGCACAGTCATCCTCAAGCGCCTTTTCAACAGTACTTCCCGCCCACTTCGAATTACCCACAGATCCCGGGACAGGGCTGGCCTTCACATCCAGCTCCGATGTCAGCGACCAGTGATACTATCCCATCGATCCCTTCGCCAACGAGCTCCGACCGCTATCAACAACCCCAAAGAATCCTCAACGAGACATTCGAGCCTTATGTGAAGCTCTTCTTCCAACACATGTTTCCAATTATGCCGATCATTCCTCGCAGCGTCTATCTTGACCCGAACTTATTCATGAACTCCACATCTATGAGCCCGGAAATATACTGCTTCTTATGCGCTTTGTGTGCAACGACCATTATTCAGCTGGATGCATCAGTGAGCACACCGCCACCGCTCCGACCTGGTAGGGCGACCGACGACGTCTTTGCGGAGGAATGTATTCGCGAGCGCAGAGATTACGATTACATGAGCCCATCGACACTTTCGGTTATGACTTCTTTCTTCCTTTTCTGTTATCACGGCAATCACGAACGTCACGAACGGGCATGGTATTATTTGCAGGAAAGCATCACGTTTGCGGAGAATTTAAGCCTTGATGATGAGGAAGCTTATCTCAAGCTCGATGCAGTGGAGGCGCAGTGGCGCCGGAGGTTGTACTGGCTGCTTTTCATCACTGAGCGGGCATATGCCGTGCAGCGTCGCAAGCGAACTCGCCTGACACCCAGCGTCTCGCTGCCGACCGTTTTCGAAAGCGAGGATGTGCGGTTACTCAACGGGTTTGTCAGTCTGGCAAACCTGTTCAGTGCGGTGGATGATAGCTTTGTGAGCGCTTGGCGCGGCTCTCGAAGACAAAGCTTGTGCAATGAGGCGTGGTTGACGAAAACTCAAAGAGAACTGGACGCCACCGCTCGCGTAATTGGGAACCTGACTGAGACTCAGCACCTTGATATCTCTGTCACCCGAGAATGGCTGCATGTCCTGGCTTGGCAAATGGGCGTGAGCAACGGGTTGATTTGGGGCCAGGGCGAAGGAGACATGCGGCTGGACTATCCCATCGAGCTCGCCAAGAAAGTCGTCGAGATTACTACCAGCGCAACATCCGTGGCCTTGGACTCTCACGGCATAGGAATGGTATGTTGTAACCATCTACCGCACTGTAGTCCCCCCTTCAATCAATATGTGCTAACAGTCAACCCAGGAGCAAAAACTCTACGACATCGCCGGCTGCCTGGCCGACGTCCTCAGGTGCACTGCAGGCGACACGTCCGCCGCCCACTACGAAGGCAAACACTACCTCAACATCCTCCTGCGCCAACTCTCCAACATCCGTGGCAAAGAATCCCACTACCTCCGACCCCTCATGGCCAAAATGGACGGCCTTATCGGCTTCGACATGAGCCAGTCCCTGCCGCTGCCGACAGAAAGCAACGGCCAGCCTCCTCTCCCTCAAACCAACACCTTCGAAATCCCACTTTCCGTCCCGGGCGGCTTCCAAATGAATTCCACTGGGCGCGGATTGAGCGTCAGCCAGAACGGAATGGACATGTTGCGGACTCTGAGCTTGAGTGGCGCGGGTCTGTCGATGATGCCGAATCTGCCTCTGCCTTTACCATTGTCGGCGATGCCGGTGGGTGGCGAGGCGGCGGCTGAAGTGAGTTGGGAGAGGAGACCTAGTGGGAGGGTGTACGACGAGGAAGAGACTAGCTGGCTGATGGATGACCGCGCCGGTTGAGTTTGAAGCTTGGTGGCAGTTTTCTTCATTGGTTCGCTGATTGATTTTCGATGCATGGCACGGAGCAGCGCAGAGAGGTGCTAAATCTAGCGTTTGCTGCGATTTTTCATCATGTCTTGTCATGGATACCCTTTCAAGGTTGAAGAGATTTCACTTCCGCATCTTGGAACTTCCAAGCTTCCTTGACTCCATTCCCAAAAGTAAATCTCAAAGGCAGGATCAGCCATCTGATTTCTATCATGTGGCCCACAGCCATTGACATCCACGTGGCCGACATGGCTGCCTTCGCCGTTGCATCTTGGGCTTCTTGAAACGATGTCAATAACCATCAACCTGGCTTGCATGCGCGCCAGAACACTCTCTGCACTCAGAACTATCTGGACTTGTTATGCTGCCAAGTGACCGGATCAAGTATAGCTGGTTGCGTGGACGGTTAGTCCACATGACATGCATGCCACTCTCGTTTTCAAAAGTTGCAGTCGCTAACGCCGCAAAATCCTGACACAGTCCCGGAAGAACTGAGCGATGGAACACCTGCTTCGCTTCGATCCCATTGCGCCGAAGTGGGCAGCATGGCAGGATGTTGTTCAATCGAAGAAGCTGGGGCGTACTGCGAGGATGTTTAGATCTGACGAATTGAATATCGAAGGAGGTATTCCTAGAGAGAGGTGCTCCAAAACATCGGCGAAATGCATCAGATCAGATGTCTGAGGGTTCAGATTGGGGGCTATTTGATGCAGGGACGCGAATCCTAATCAGAAACTCTGCAACAAATGCGTGGTCAGCTTCATGTTCAGCCGCACCCGGCGTCGCGTAATCCACGAATCATCGCATGAGGGAAAAAAGCCAGCAGAGACAAGCCAAACACTTCCCATGGAAAGAATTTCAATCTGCGAGCTGGCAAGACTTAGACCAGCACCTGAAGAGTGGTTTTAAGACTACCCGAGATTTGTTGCCTCCTCAGGTTACCTTGTGTTACAGCCATGCAAGTCGCTTGGTCAGCTTGATCAGACAATTTGTATATGTACTTGCAAGCCTCGCCCCGGCGTGGACTGACTGCATGCAAGCCACGACCCATACGTCGATAATGCTTTGGATCTGCAGATAAGTCGAGTGATCGCTACCCTTAATCCTGTCCCCTACCTTTGACGTTTTACCTTTGTACCACCATGTCGAGACCTTACTACAGCGCAGACGGACACCGCCGCAACAGCCCTGCATCATCCAGCAACATCAGTCTCAAGCCCATGCTGCAGAGCCAGACTGCTCGCTCTACCGCATCCAGTTTCCAAAATGATGACGACGACAACGCTTACAACCCAATCGCCAGCTATACCGTTCACAACCAGGAGACCAAAGTCTTCGATGCTGCTGACCAACGCCTCAAACAACGCATCCGCACCCTCAAGCTCCTCTCACGCCTCCTTGCCCTTGTTCTATCTCTGGCAACTCTGGTCCCGCTGGCAATGACTTTGGCAAAGTACCTGACGACGAAAAACGACTTCTTCGATGTCAACGGCCAAGAGCGCACGGCTTGGGCGCATGACTCCCAGTCCTGGTACACGTACATGTACTTTGGCGTGGCTCTGGTGTCTTTCGTGTTGGACCTGGCCACCGTCATAGCGTATTGCCGCGGGATCAAGAAGGCAAACAACGCTGCTGCTGTTGCGACTTGGTGGGGTGCAAGTGTGCAGGTCGGGGAGGTTGTGATCTGGATCGTTGGTGCTGCTGTTTACAGACATGGCAAAGAGCCTGTTGATTCGAAGTTCCGAGATCTTTGGGGATGGTGAGATGTCTCATTCTATATTCTAGCGTGGTGTTCGTTTGGTCGCGCCGAGCTAATGTTGTTGTTGTTTGATACCTACAGGACGTGCAGTCCGGCGGCCCAAGCAATCCAGGATCAAGTTTCGAACGTCGATTTCGACCGGTATTGTACCATCCAGGTGGGCTCACCCATTCAACTAGCATGATACGCTCGCGCTGACTTGAAGCAAAGACATCGTCATTCTACACCGGCCTCGCCAGTGTCGCTGCTGGCATCCTCTCAGCTGTCATCCTGTTGTTAGCATTACTGCGAATGCGGTCGAAGAAGCGTGCCGTCTACAAGCAACGTTCTGCAGGCCATACCAGTTACGAGCCTCTAAGATCTTAGCTGCTGGGACAGAGAGAAAAGCATTTCAGACGGAATGACTGGTTCGGGGTGGTGGTGACGGACTTCACAGGTCCAGTCCTGCGCATCCAGGCATTGGCGTACGAAGTCGATGCCCTGCTTCGAAGGGATTGATGGCCAGAGTTCATGCTACTGATTGTTCGTGCTCCTGATTGTTCATGTTCTTGGTTAGCACGCATTGGCGCACACCTTCAGCCGCGTTACAGTCGTGTCGCACGCTCGAAGGCAGGAGCCGAAAGCAATCTTTACAGTGTAGAAGGCATTACGTTAAGCTGTGAGTGCTATGGCGATCAAAGGCCTCAAGAAAACGGCATACATGCCCTCTACAGCGAGTAGAAGCTCTCGTCTCTACAGTTTCAGCATGCCTCGGAAACAGCGAACCTTTTCTATTGTGGTTGGCCAGGCGGTTAAAGATTGGATGCGGGTATAGAAGGTCTCTGCATGCCAGCGAGTGCACCAACAAGGAGCATGTCGACTACAGCACTGTGTTAGTTTTCAACCAAAAATGAAACAAATTCAAGACGTGCTAAATCTTCACTTACCAAAAGACCAAACTCTAAGCCGTATCTGTCGAACTCGTAGTCGGACAGGTATCAAGCTTCAGTTGGATTTCCGAGGCTCCAATCTCGCTGATACTGCACATATGTGTCAGATGATTTAGTTTCCTTTCTCATTCTGCTACATAATCGAGCAATGAAAAGTCCAATTTTCTAGCCAGGCCCTGGACATACTCCCAGCTCACCGCAGGACCGACCTTCCACTTGCCGCCAGCTTCTAGCGCATCACTCCCTCCGATACCACCAGCTCTTATCAATAGTCGCAGACTGGCAAGCGTAGCAATTTGAGCGTAGATGTCGATGGTGCTGCGGAAGTCGTGCGGCAGTATAGCGTACAAAATCGACAAGAGTCTATCCAAAGGAAAGGGCGTTGGCGCAAGAAGATGACGAGGCAGCTTGCGGTTCTGACTTGGCTTCCCTCCACCAGAGCGAGCAGTGCCGCCGCCTTTCTTTCGTCGCTTGCGCTCGCTGGACTTCATGAAGTATATTTGATCCAGTCGTGCAGGATTTGAGGATGCGAGGTAGGCGGCCAAGATGATGTACTTGGCGTAGTACGGGAGATCATTCGACTTCGACTTGATCGTTGAAGTTTGCTCTGTCGAAATGGAGATGATGGAGTCAGATAGAACAGCCTCGTCTTGGAAGAGCTTGCGTTGAGCGACAAGCAGTCGACTGAAATCGCGAGTGCCAAAGTCACCCTTGTGGATTGGAGCAACAAACGGCCGCCAGAGCTTATTACAGACATCCCGAAAGCCCGCAAGATCTCGTGCACAACTTTGAGCAAGAGAATCCCAAACAGCGGCGCAGAAGCGAGGCCAGAGCCAGTCCTTATCTTCCGTGTGGGTCTCGTCGTCGTAGTCCATATCGTCGGGAAAATTGTCTTCGAAAATGTTGAGAGGCTCGCTGGAAAGGATGCGGATGCTTTGATTGCGGGTATAAGACGAGAAATGTATGTGAGGCACTCCCGGGTGATGAAGGAAGCGAGGCGGAGCGTGTTGCACAATGAAGAAAGTCGTCAAATTAGGAATCTGCAGCATGTCAGTTTTTGTTCAATCGCCTTCCTCTGCTGAGTGGTGTATCTTACAAATTCGCCCAAACGAGCCAGCGCCGGGAGTAGAGTTGGTGGAGCCTCTCGCTGCTGGTCTATCCCATCGAAGACAAGCGTGTAGTTCTCATGATCTCGCAGCATACGCTGCAGATGGGAGACGAGCGCGCTGATGTTCTCGCATCGTCCTGTGTATACTTCCACATCTCCATCCACTGCCTCTGTCTGCAAGCTTTGATGCACCGCTGCCGCCGTCCGCTCGAGAAGGTGCCTACCCGTAACACATTCATTACATTGTACGATTACGTGCCGTTGTTCGCTGGTCTCCAGGTATGACTTGACGAGACTGCTCTTTCCTGTGGCATGCGCGCCGTATGCGACTAGGGCCGGAGGGCTGGGCAGACGAGGCTGTTTGTAGGTGTTAGTCCTTGCATCTGTTCTTGTCCACAGCAACATACTCACCGATAAGACGGCATTAAGCTGGCGCAGTTGCTGCTCCCTGCACGGCCAGCGGTCTTTCAACTCATCCAACGTCGACAGCAGCTCGTCTGGCTGCATCCCGTTGCTGTGTAGTTGATGCGCAGACACTCTTGACGTGGGGCTCGCGCGCGCGGTGTTGGAGCGCGGCGTTTAGAGTTGCCGCTAGTGCAGGTACCCGTGCCTGCCGACAGCCGTTTGCTTAAGCGTCCTATAAGAAATCGGCAGCAGCAATCGCCAGCAGACATCAAACAGAAGTTGCGATCAATGCAAGGAAGGCGCAAAGATGTTTGCGCTGGTAGCCGCCTTCCTGGCGCGACTTTCCCACGATGTCGTTGCCTTCATCAAACTCCCCACGGCTCTTCTTCACCGCACATTCTCTGCACTTGCACCAACCTCAACACCACCATCCGCGATCATGCCCCGGGCTAAGGGTTCCAAGGCAATTGACCTCGACGAAGATGTGCAGCGCCGTCAGATGGTCCACGTCAAAACCAAAGAAGAATGCCGCCTCGCCAACGAGACGGTCGACGTGTGGAGCATCGAGCTGCCTAGCAAGCACGCCGAGAACATCCTGAAGTGCGTACACGACGCCACCACCATCGAATACCTTTATTCCCTGTATACAACATGCTGACCGTCTCCGCCGCAGAGTAATCAAAGACAACATCCCCGGCCAAGATGCCATCGACCTCCAGCACCTCCGTCGCTTCGCTCGTCCCCGCTTCATGCCCGAGCACGTTGTGGGCCAACGTGACCTCGTCAAAGAGATGCACGCCGTCCGACGCACTTGGGACGATGCGACTCCTCAGACTGTGTTCCAGAATCCCGAGACTAACAGTTGGGAATGGACCAACCCAGCCAAGAAGCCCACCGTCGACAAGAAGTCTTTCACCCTTTACCTGCTCGTCTGTCCCGCTCACTTGATCTCCCTTCCGGACCTCTACGACCTCATGATGAAGTACCCTCCATTCTGCTCTGACGCCGAGTCTTGGGCGTTCCCACTGGAGATCAAGAAAGCTCCTGTCCCTCGCCAGCCTCCAACAAAGCCCGAACAAGCCGAGGAGTGGACGAAGAAGTACTGGCCCACCTTTTACCGCAAGACCAACCCCTTTGGCGCCCATCCTGGCACCATCGCCAAGGCCGAGAGCGACCTTAAGCATCCGCTCATCGGCAACCTTAGCGTCCCCGATGCTCTTGCCCTGGCCGAGAGAGCCGGTGAGGAGACATACAACCAGGGATATTCCCAGACTGCTACCGGCTGCGTGATCGTGGAGAGAGTTAACGACAAAACACAAGTCATCGCAGCCGCCGGAGACGCACGCTTCAAGCCCATGCCCAACGCAGCGGATGTCGCTGGCGAGGCTGCCGACGACCACCCGTGCAACGGAAATCCGATGTGTCACACTGTCATGCGCGCCATTGGCATGGTCGGCCGCAAGCGCCTGCGCGTCGCCTCCACGCCCAACAGCCGTAATGCCAACAAGGGAGAAAAGGCACTCGCTGCCGCTGGACTTGGTCTCGATCAGGAGGCTCATGACGCCTTCTTCCTTGACCTTCCCCTCAACGACTTTGAACAACAGTACTTCAAGCGCGACAATCTCATGCCCGACGGCTATCTTTGCTTGAAGCTCGAGGTGTTCCTCACCCACGAGCCATGTGTCATGTGCTCCATGGCGCTCGTCCACTCCCGTGTCGGCCGCGTCATCTTCAAGCACCGCATGCCAAAGACTGGTGGCCTGACGGCGGAGGTTCTTAGCAACGACACTGGACCCGTCGGCCTTGGGTATGGGCTCTGCTGGCGCAAAGAACTCAACTGGCAGTTCATGTGCTGGGAGTACACCCCTGTCGACGCTTCTGGCAAACCCACGCACTCCACCTACCCCGAGGAGAAGGACGAGTCCAAAGACGCCGACTCGGTCCCCATCGTCGCTGCGAGCCACAGTGCCATCAGCTCGAGGCACAGAAAGAAGAAGAAAGGTGGTCGTGCGGTGACAGAGAAGTCCGATGGTGCTCAAAACAACATGACTAACGCTAATCCCTACGTTAATAGCTTTGCAAGGGTCCATGTGTAGCACACATCGGATACTGCGATAGGCTGGCGAAGCATGACTTACGACTACATGGTAGAGCTGCACATTAACCGGGACGGCATGGTTACAGGCTTGCTGTGTCACAGAAATTGGCGCTGGCGTTGGGATTGCAGGGAAAGCAGAGGCGAAGGTTGGCATGAGAATACCCCAGCATTTTGTTTTGAACGGTGCTTTGCCCCTGGCGTATGGATATCAGGCTGTGCTCGCCTGAATGTATGCACAAAACTGTTGACAGTGAGCTTTGTATATATGTTAGAACAAGAACAGCATCTTCAAGAAAACTTTCACGTGCATCCTGCGTGGTTGACATGCTTGTGCCAAATCCAACAATGCGTTCTCAAAATCGATGTTGCATGTTGCCACTCAGCAGACTCTTGCCGCACTTGCCATAGTTTGTTCGCAGAGCCACTTGTATACACGGATTTGTCGCTTTCTCTGCGCCTTTTGAAGTACAAGCATTATGCCATTTGGACACTTTATCTATCATGACACCCCCACCTCCTCGTCTTCGCATCCCCAGGTATGAATAACAAATGAGAAGTAGGCGACACGCTTAGAAGGGGTTGTCCTCGGGAGGGATTTCGTTGTGGTAGAAGTCGCCGATGAAGGGGACCTTCTGGAGGATGTCGGTCTGGACGCGAGGAATGCCGTCGAAGAAGAAGAGGGCGAAGATGCCGGCGGAGACACCGAAGGCGGCGCCGATGGGGCTCCTGTTCGCGCACGTTGTCAGTGGGTGTTCCCGGGTAGGGTTTGTTCGTCCAGTGATTTCTGGCTGGTGTTCACAAAGGCTTACATGCGGAGGATAGCGCCGGGAGTGAGGTGACCGAGCTTGGCCTTGGGGATGGAGTAGCTGGTTGCGCGTTCGGTCAGCGTTCTGCGCCTGTCGTCGTGGGTTTTGCCGTGTCTTTTGGCTTCGATTGATCGCTTACTTAGGTCCATACTGGCTCTTGAATGAGTTGTAAGGCACACGCTCGCGGAATTGTTGGACGCCGTAAGTTCCTTCGCTCTTAAGACCGTACAGGGCCTGTCTTGGGGTCAGCGCATATGTCCAGGAGTCAAATTGAGAGGCCGAGGAGGTAAGTGCACCTTCTGGGAGAGTGTGGGCTGCATGATGGCTGTGGTGTGAGGCGGTGCGGTTGTCTGCTGCTGGCTGCTGAGGTCAGTAGGAGTCGGCGTCGATGAGGTCTTCGAGATTCAAGACAGGGCCGGGCTGGCTGCGGCCAATCGCGGGAGGCTCAATGGTTGGCATTGGTTATCGCATGTTTCGAGACTTTCTCACGGCTTCGGCTTCAGCAACAGCAACGTTAGCAGGAGACGTTCGAGACGTTCTAGGGCTTGATGCGGCTTGCCTGTGCATGTGCATGATCTGGCCCTCCCATAACAGCTCACTAACTTTACGATACACATTTCCTTGACACCTGCGCATTTACAGTGAACATCTGCTGCGATGTACTAGCTTCTAGCATTGCATGAGCGCAATGCTTCCAACCAGGTTATAGCGCAGCTTGTCCAATCGCTGTTGTGATAGTCGATGTAATGGAAGCCTCCAGCAGCTCCAAGGTTACAGGTAAGAGATCGGGCGTTCTTGACGAGCCGATTAGACTCTTTGATAATTGACAGAATTGCAGTGGAGTACCATGATCCCTCTGGCCTGTTCCCCCTTGTCTCGCGCGACCTAGCAGCCCGGCTGCCTCTCAAGAATCTCAGTTGGCAGTCGCATGCCCGACCTCTTCGCCAAATCAAGTCACTTCACGTAGACTTTGTACCAGACAGTCATACACAGACGGCACTAAAGCCTCCTGATTCTCGAGGCGACTCCGACGGACCGAACAGTATCGACATAGTTCGCGCAGGCGCAGACCGAAGGAGGACCGCTACTGGAAAGGAGCGAAGACACCAGATACCAGGACTGAAGACCAGCCCTTACCTGAAGATATACGTGCTACGATGTGACGACAAAGATACATACAAAGCGAGCGAACGACAGAAACTGCAGGAATGGATTAGGGATACTGCCCAGCCAGAGGGGAGTCGTGTTTCTCACGATGCATGCGAGTGGATGGTCTTGCATGTTGTAGTACCCGATACAGTCGCGGCCAGCGAACCAAGATGGCGAGAGAGCTCAAGGGATCCAGACGAGCTCAAAGAGCGGCAAAAGAGCAAGACGAATTGGCCAGGGAAAAGCACCAGGACTGTCTTTGATAAATTGCGGGCAGACTTGAACGAGACGAGCAAGAACAGCCCGGATCGAATCGCGCAAATACGACTGCTGAAGAAAGACGTTCCGCCGGACCTTCTACCGACTCCAGCGGTTGCCCAAACTCTGGAGGAAAGTTCACAGGAACGAGAGAATGCATGGGCAGATCTGGTCGCAAAGTTCAAAAGCCTGATATTGCTCCCGTTCGACGCAAGAGTCCGGCAATATGAAGAGGACATTGCGGCGCAAGAAGCGAGGAGGTCCCTACCTGGCTGGAACTTTTGCACGTTCTTCATCCACAAAGAGGGTCTTGCGAAAGCGCTAGAGAGTATGGGCTTGGTTGAGGATGCACTGGCAATCTATGACGAACTCACAGTCGGTCTGGAGACTGCGATTCGAGACATCGCGAATGGCAACGCCGACGGAACCGCGACATCATTCGCAGCCACCACTAAGGATATCAAAGAGCGGATCGTTGGATCTTCAAAAGCAACAGCACAAGGCTCACCGGCAGAACAGAGCGCGAAGTCGCCATCGCTTTTCGACAAGGACTACCGCGTAGAAATCGTCAGGAGCGAGATTTCGGTCTTTGACTTCTGTTGCTATCTGTTTTCGCGGCAAAAGGCACTGCTACTGCGGCTGGCTGGTGCTCAGTCGGCTCGGACAGAGTTTGGCAGCAATTTCAAAGAAGGCGGCGAGGATCTTGTCCTGCTCGCAGAGATTTGTTGGCGAGCACTCAGCTTCTTGCAAAGCAGCGCGCGCGCTCTGCGGCTGGATCAGCTTAATGGGTACGCATCTATACTTTACTCTCCCAAGGGTTGGTCACGGCACAGTGTTGATAGTTCAATTATAGGTCCGAATCTACGAAACCATCTTTCGGTGACTTGGAATCACTCGTCTCATCCTGGACTTTCACCCTAGCTGACCTTGTTCTTGCCGAGTCTGATACTGCTTTGCTTGGTCTCGATGGTGGAGACAATGGGCCTACCGCCAATGGTACTCCTTCAAAACTTCAGCGTCCGGATTTCGGGTTCGCCATGGGTGCAAACACATATCCCAGTCGAACCACTAGCCTATCTGGTCCGGCAAGAAAAGGTCCACAAGGATTCTCGAGTGGCGATGCAGCCAAAGTGAACGACAAGCCCGGTCTTCCCGAGTTGTCAGCCTACCGGGCCGAATTAGTAATGATCAAGAGAAGGACGCTCGAGCATTTAGCTGAAAGGCGCGGGTGGGTCGCCGGATGGAACTATACACCGTCACTTTCTTCCGCTCGGGATGAAGTGGACCTGGATGCCGACGGCGGTGATGACGAAGCGCCTGATTCGGCCCATCAAGAGAACAAATCTGAATCGGCAGATGTACCCGCGGTCCTGACAGCTCAACTGACCAGCTCACTTGCCGATTTGCCATCATTTCTTTCAGCTTTCGAAGAGCTCTCTTCGTTAGCAGTCCGCCTCTACACGACCGCTACGCACTCCAAGTCGGCAGAGACAATCATGGGCGACATTGCCATGCTCAAGCTCCAGCAGCGCGACTTCACAAACGCTGCCAGGTATCTTGAGTACGTCCTGCCTCTATACGCGAGCGATTCCTGGAGCCTGCAAGAAGCGAGGGTCGTGAGAGATCTTTCCGAGTGTTTGAGGCATTTGAACAGAAAGGGTGACTTTGCGCAAGTCATCTTAAGCTTTTTGAAGAAGATTGCTGGCCGGCGGATCGAAGGGAAGCAATGTAGCGGCGATGACCAAGCTGAGTCAGAGCAATATCTGAAGCGGTTGGTTGCAGCTTCAGAAGATCTGCCGACGGACCTGGATGTCAAAATGGCCGACTTTTTCGATGAAATTAAACTCGGTCGCGAGATTGGACTCTTGTCAGACACAGACGGCTTCGTGTATCGTTTCAGCTTCGGACACGTCTTGAGCGAAGATATCACACTGGATGAGGTCTCTGTCAAGCTGGTAAGAGTGGACGATCCACAAACGGAGATCGTGATCACGCGGACAGAGCCGCTAGTGGTGAAGAACGGAACCGCGGATGTCGAACTCAAGAGCGGTACTTCCACTTTCGGTGCATATTACATCGACAAGGTCATACTAAGAGCGAAGAAACTGCGATTTACGCATGATCTGCGACCGCCGACAATACCGGAAACATCTGCTCTTGGGATAGTGTACGCTCCATCTGGTGATGAGGAGAAGAATCAAAGGGAGAGGCCATATGTGCTGCTTTACCCACACACCAGAGCCTTCGACGCAAGCGCACATCTTGCAAAGACTAACCATATGAATAAAACCAAGCATCTCGAGTTAAGGCTGGTCAGTGGGTGGAACGAAGTTCAAGAAGTTGACATCAGGCTCAAGCCCGCGAGCGCAGGACTGCGATTATACCTCAGTGACGCAGAAGCTGAAGGCATTGATCGCAGGAATGACAAAGAAGCGAAAGCTGGTGTCTTGGCTTTGGGAAGTCTGAACACTGAGCAGAAAGCAACGGTACAAATTCCCTACACTATGGATCATGCGATCAGCAAAATCATCGTCAGGCTCGAGGCACACTACTCGACTGCCCATGGTGACTTCACCTTCATCGCGGCGGTCAAGCTCCCGGCTGCTCTGCCTCTTGATGTCAACGTGGACGACCTGTTCCGCCACGATGCACTCTTTTCTACCTTCTCAGTGCGAACAACTGATCGCCGACCACTCGTAGTGACAAGCGCGGTGCTCAGTGATAGCAAAGCCTACGCCGCGGAGACACCGCCTGTCAGTTCCTTGCCGACTGTTGTTCTTGAACAAGCGCCTCTGAGCCTGTTATACAAAATCACGCGCAAGCAGCAAGCCAACAGCGGCAGCAAGTCGACGAAGAAAGACGCTCCGCTATCACTCTCAGTACACTATCAATCCGTGGCGGACCTTGTCATGGCTTCGCTGGCCAACACGTTTGACGCCGATCTTGCGACCAGCAAATTCACATACCTTCGCAGACTGCTCCTGCCAATCTTACACGAGCGCGTCTGCCAACGCTTATTACCCAGCGACATGGACAAGGCGGCCCTGCTGGGAGAGGCGAAGATGCCGAGTTTCGCCGATCTGGGGTGGTTCGAGATTGTCGACACGCTTCCAATGGAGACGCAGCGAGCACTCAGTGACTGGTTGATGAAATGGCACATTGAGCACACTCGCATCGAGATCAAGCTGCCGATCGAACGTACAAACGAAGACAAATGCGTCTCGCTAGCTGTCGAGGTTCCAAATGTCGACGTCGCATTCAGCGTTAGCGTGGCTCTGCTTGAGCCAGGCCTTGCTGGCGAGGCTGGATTGGAGAGAATCGTCAAGCTCGGTCAACCTGTCAAGGCAGAGTTGAGAATCAGCCATGCTCGAGCCTGGAGCTCAGAAACTGTCTTTGGAACTCAGCAAGGAGGTAAAGACACGAGAGGGTGTGATTTCTTCGTCGATGTGCAAGCCGAACCTGATACTTGGGTGGTTGCTGGATCGAAGAAGAAGCATTTCACGATCCCGCAGGCCATCGATCAGACGTCGGACGAGGTCATCACATTCCCGATAGTACTTGTGCCTCTGCGGCTAGGCTCGTCCGCTTTGCCGCAGCTCAATGTGCAGGCTTTCAAGAGTGAAGATGGAAACGAGGCTGGTCAGGCACAGGCGGTCGCAAGCTGCGAGACGTTCTGCGAAAGCGCTGGCGTGGTCGTGAAAGTTATCAGGGGATCACAACAGTCGCGTGTTAGGATTGTGGAAGGGGTTGGGGGTGAATCAATGTAACATCAAAGCTAATTTGATAAAAGAAAAAGGCGATCAAACACTCGGCAAAGGGTCTTCTGGTCGATGCAGGCCAATACTTTCTTTTGCGACTCAATTGGTCTCACGATGGCCAAATTCGGCATTCCGCGTGCTGACACACGGTAGAAGGGAAGTCATCAACATCAACACCTTGATGTGTCCCCAGGCGTTCATGTTCCCTTTTGCCGGGTGGTCTAGTGTGAAGCATCAATAAGACGCAATAGCGGGGTCTGCCTCTCTTTGTTGATGGGGAAGCGAAGCGGGGACATTCGCACAGCTAAACCGAACAAAACCACGGGCGATCACATCATTGATGCCGGTTATTGGGATGGGTTGACAAGGATTGCGTGACTTTTATTGCCAAAAGCTCCCCCTGCAGCTTTCATTCTTTTCCTCTTATTCTCCATCCTCTACTCTCGTCTTTTTTCCACACCAAGACCATTTCCAAGGAAGCTCATCCACGACGTTATATGTCCCGGAGAAGCAAACCTTAGACCAGACTACAACAACTCAGAGAACAGATTATCAAGATGGGTGGTGAGGATATCGCGCAGCGCTTTGAAACGCTGCAGCTTCATGCTGGTGAGTCTCCGACAGTACAGAAAATCGATACAGATGCCATTGCAGATATCTCGGCATCATACGACACCCTGATACTGACATCGCAACTCTGCCAGGCCACGAGCCCGACTCGGCAACCAACTCTCGCGCTGTGCCAATTTACGCCACGACATCCTACGTTTTCAATGATTCGGCTCACGGCGCCCGGCTGTTCGGCCTCAAAGAGTTCGGCAACATCTACACCCGCATCATGAACCCAACCGTGGACGTCCTCGAGAAACGCATTGCAGCTTTGGAAGGCGGCGTTGCCGCTCTGGCCGCCGCATCCGGTCAGGCTGCCCAGTTCATGGCCATCTCGGCTCTCGCGCACGCCGGCGATAACATTGTCAGCACCAGCAACCTTTACGGTGGCACTTACAACCAGCTCAAGGTCTTCATGCCGCGCTTGGGCATCACGACAAAGTTTGTCTCGGGAGACGACCCGGAGGAGTTCAAGAAGGCGATTGATGAGAAGACAAAGGCCGTTTACGTCGAGACCATCGGTAACCCCAGGTATAACGTGCCCGACCTCGCGGCTATCGCTAAGGTGGCGCACGATGCTGGCGTGCCACTTATGGTGGACAACACCTTTGGCGCGGGTGGCTATTACTGCAGACCGATCGACCACGGCGCTGATATTGTCGTGCACTCGGCAACCAAGTGGATTGGTGGCCACGGCACGACTGTCGGTGGTGTGGTCGTGGATGCCGGCAAGTTCGATTGGGGTACTCCCGAGGCCAGGAAGCGATTCCCTCAGATGACCGAGCCTTCTGACGGCTACCACGGTCTGAAGTTCTGGGAGACATTTGGCCCCATCACCTTCATCATCCGTCTACGAGTGGAGATCCTGCGCGACCTGGGCGCCGCCCTCAATCCGTTCGCCGCTCAGCAGCTGCTGCTCGGTGTTGAGACCCTCTCTTTGCGCTGCGAGCGTCACGCCGAGAATGCACTCAAGCTAGCCAAGTGGTTGGAGAAGAACGAGAACGTGGCTTGGGTCTCGTACCCTGGTCTCACCTCTCACCAGAGCCACGAGCTGGCCAAAAAGTACCTGCCTAGAGGCTTCGGAGGCGTTCTGAGCTTCGGTGTCAAGGGCGGCGAGGAGGCCGGCTCTCAGGTTGTTGACAACTTCAAGCTTATTTCCAACCTTGCCAATGTCGGAGACGCGAAGACGCTGGCTATCCACCCATGGTCGACTACGCACGAGCAGCTCAGCGACGAGGAGAAGGCCAGCAGCGGTGTCACGAAAGTGAGTAGTGTTGTGAGATGTGAAGGATTGATGAAATCGAAGCTAACAGCATTGACAGGATCTCATTCGTATCTCAGTCGGCATCGAGCACATCGACGACATCATCGCAGACTTCGAGCAGTCGTTCAAGACCTCTGCCACGAAGCCGGGACAAAGTGGTAATCCTGAGGCGGCGAAGCAGGAAGGTAATGCTGATGCCCCGACGAAGCCTGTTGTTTAGTTATGGCGTATGAGCTGTAGATGAATTAATGCGAGATGTTCCTTAGGTGTGCTGTAGCTCTTCGATTCACAAGCTTCTGTCCTTCAAGGTACCCAGGTATGTTTAATCAGGGTCAGTGTTGGTGTACAGTAAGTATTCGGAAAGTCGATTTCGCCACTTGATTCACATTCGTTTCCGAATCATCCTTCTTCAGTGAAATATGCACCGAGTCTGTGACGAGTCGGTTTCCGATATGACGAAAGCAGTGACCTCGGTACGGAACAATTAGAGTTTGGAGCAAACCCTGGGACGACATGCACATGCGTTTGACGATCTCTGCTTTCACGTGTCAACGTTTGAACAGAACATTACTAACTGTAAGTGAATGCATACGCATAGCTCTTTCTCTGGCAAGTAGGAAGGAAGCTACAGCTTACAGTCAAGTACAGTCAGCATACACACGCAAACATGGCATAACAAAACGGACCTCTAAACTCTGCCAAGAACATGGTCGGCGCAAGACCCAATATGGCCAAGGCGCCGCCCTCGGTACCTCGGCCTGGAGATTTTGTGGCAGGTGATGCAATAAACTCACACGTCCTAAACATGGAGACTGGCGCGCGAGAGAGGGATTGCGAACCTCCATGTTCCGGTGGCAGTGTGCACTGATCAACTGACCAGATAGACAGACACATTCCCTCGGCTGTTCTTTGTCGTCTCCTTGGTGTCCATCCATACCCATCCCTTAGACACCTCGTCCTCAGACAAACAAACTATTGTTCCTACACTTTCTTTGTCGCCGACCAACATTGAATCCACCTCAGGCAGCACGCCTCAGTACAGTTCACCATAGTCGCATCTGCCATCTGAGCCCTACAGTCCACGTAAGCAGTGTATGGATTTGATGACCGATGATTAATGCTACGTCCAGCTAATGCCGCCGTGAATGTAGTTATCCGCAGCAGTCCACACTGTCCACGCTCTCAATTCTGCAACCGGCCACCTCTGGTAACACAGGACTCGGCTACGCGCGACACATCACCTCGTGACACCGAAATCACGTTTTCCCACGCATAAACGGCGGAGCCCTCGCAACTATGAGTGTGTCCGTGATGGATGAGGCGGCGAAGTTGAACCCGCCGCCTCCCGTTGGCGTGCCTTACAACCATATCGTTCCCGGCAGCGCGCAAGAGGGCAGAAGCGCAGTACACAGACACTGGCGTTTCAAGGATGGCCTGCTTCACACCCTAGATCCTTCCGTGTCATCGACACACGACATGTTCGAGTCGGCCGTCAAGCGTGTACCAAACAACAAGTGTCTGGGCCACCGACCCTACGACCCCGCTACGAAGATCTTTGGGCCATATGTATGGGAGACATACTCAGACGTCCAGCGCAGGAAAACAAACTTCGGTGCCGGTCTGGTCGGATTGCTGGAGAGCGTGGGAGTACACGGGAGACAGCACGGCATTGGTCTGTGGTGCCAGAATCGCCCAGAATGGCAGATTACCGATCTCGCCTGCGCTTCGCAGTCGCTGTACAGCGTCTCGATCTACGACACACTTGGACCCGACACCACCGAATACATCATCAACCACGCCGAGCTCCCTGCAGTCTGCACAACTGTCGGTCACATCCCGACTCTCTTGAAGCTCGCAGAACGATGCCCAACACTCAAACTCATCATCTCGATGGACCCTCTCACGAACGGCACAGAGCTCCCTGGCACTTCAAAGAAGGACCTGTTGAACGCGCTTGCAGTGGAGAAGGGAGTCCAAATTCATTACATGGGCGACGTTGAAAGCATCGGTGAGACCTCGCCTCGACCAGCGAACGTTCCCAGGCCTGATGATACTGTGACCATCAACTACACTTCGGGCACGACCGGCAACCCCAAGGGCGTCGTTCTCACGCACTCTGCTGCAGTGGCCGCCGCATCAGCTGTCCTTGTGGTCACAAAGCTCAACCCAAACTCGGTGACATGCTCTTATCTGCCATTGGCGCATATCTTCCAGCGTTTAGTCGAGCATGGAGTTCTTTGGTCAGGCACTGCGATCGGCTACTTCCATGGTAACATTCTGGAGCTTGTCGACGATCTGAAACTGTTGCGCCCAACTACGTTCACCTCAGTCCCACGACTCTTCAACCGCTTCGGTGGTGTGATTAAGAGCCAGACGGTAGAGGCTGCTGGCTTCAAGGGAACCCTTTCGCGACACATCGTCAGCACTAAAATGGCCAGCTTGAAGAACCCAGATCCTGCCAAAGCGACCAACCGCCACTTTTTCTACGACCGTATCTGGGGCCGCAAAGTTGCCGCTGCTCTCGGGTTGGACCGAGCAGAAAGTATGGTCTCGGGCTCTGCTCCACTCGACCCAGATCTCCAGCAGTTCTTCCGCGTTGTATTTGGCAACGACATCGGACAGGGCTACGGTCTGACTGAGACGTATGGCTGCTCTCTTGTTCAGCCCAGCGGCGATTTCACCGTAGGCAACTGCGGTGGCCCAATGCCTATCGCAGAGCTCTGTCTCGCCGACGTCCCGGACATGGAGTACTACAGCACCGACAAGCCTCATCCACGTGGCGAGCTCTTGATCCGCGGCCCAACTGTAACCACCGGATATTACAAGAACGAGGAAGAGACACGAAAGGCATTCACCGAGGACGGCTGGTTCCGCACGGGCGACGTCTGCTCTGTAGATGAAATGGGCCGCTTCAAGATTATCGACCGCAAGAAGAACGTCCTCAAGCTCGCCCAGGGCGAGTACATCTCGCCTGAGCGCATCGAGAATGTCTACCTGGGCAACTGCCCTTACCTCGGCCAGGCGTACGTGCATGGAGATTCTTCCAAGGCCAACTTGGTGGCTATCTTTGGTATCCAGCCAGATCTGTTCGCGAATTTCCTCGGCAAGGTGCTCGGAAAGCCATGCGATGCCACTGATATCAAGGGCTTGGAGGCCGCGGCGCAAGAGCCGAAGGTGCGAGCTGCGGTGTTGAAAGACCTGACCAAGGTCGGCAAGAAATCCAAGTTCAACAGCTACGAGAATGTCAAGGCCCTTCGTTTGATGGTCGAGCCGTTCACTATCGAGAACGAGCTTTTGACGCCTACGTAAGTTTCCGATTTGCTTGATGGCTTTCTTAGAGCAATCTTGACTAACGTGTATGTTCACAGGCTTAAGCTCAAGCGTCCTCAGACAGTGAAGATGTACAGAGACGTACTCGATGAACTGTACGCGGAGGTCGAGGCTGGATTCACCACCAAGGCGAAGCTGTAGTTTTCATCAAGAAGTTTGAACAATGGCTGGTCCGGAGGAATCTTAATTGCCATGTCTATGCATTTGTGGCGTTGGCCAGACAGGAGGTGGAATAGAAAACGCACCGGAAATATACAAGTCGCATGACCAGAATTCCAATCAACTACATCAGAGTGTTTCAAAAGCAGATGTTTGCTTCCAGTGTGTAAGTGAGATGGTTGATATGCATGTCCGTGCCCTTGGTCGGAGAGTGATGAAATCGAGAAACCGCAAGGCGGCAATGGCGGGACCCTTAATCTCAGCCCCCAGCTTGCACATGTCAGCCACGAGAGCAGCCTCCCAATAGGTAACTTGCGAAGTAACACAACCTCACCCCTACAACTCGGCTGGCCCTTGAGACACGATACCAGCGCATCCTGCAAGCGCACAGCGGTGCCTTCAGTAATACCTCAACAAGTTTAGAAAATAGAAGCTGCAACGCGCAGCGCCTCCGCGCGCATTGCGCTCCACACGCTCTGGAGCCAACGACGATGCGGTGCAAATGCCCAAAACTCACGCCGCTGCAGTCGCGGTTCGCGGCCTCTCTGCTTGCTCTGACTCTCCTCGCGATTGTCTTTTGGTCGCTTTCCACTCCACACTTTGCGTATGCGGCGCAACTCGATGACAATGGAGCTGGCGAGTCAAGACACGGCGAAGATCACAACTGGCACCGGATAGAAGAAGAGAGGCTGGCTGCAGACGGAATTGAGACTGATGGCGAGGTAGGGGTGCTGGCAGTGAGGCAGGAGGAAGAGTTGGACGAGGCGCCTATACGTGAGAACAATGCGGCAGAAAGCCTCAACATCGACGGCGGTCAGACGGAGCGATGGGTGTTTTCTGAGAAGCTGCTGCATGGCCCTCATGGCGAGAAAGGTGCTGGTTTGCCGACTCCTCTCTGGGTCTCGGACTACGTGGAGCCTGTTGTACATTCTGATTTGAAGAGACGAGACGAAGGTAATGGTGAACAGAAGATCGAAACGAGGCAAACGAATTCAGAGCCGAGGAGCGTCTATATCTCGATGAACACTTGTCTGCAACCGACATACAATGGGACAGGCACACAAACAGGTCCGCCGCCGCAGCTGACGCTCTACGTCGCAACATCTGCGAACAACAGAAATCCTGGGCCAGACAGCGGCGGAGAGCAGAGTGTGATTGTGCTTGATGAAGGACTCGCTCAAGTGAACATGACTGCAACCACCGACGTTCACATGGCCGTTCACGCCCCGCAGGTTCCAAGCGACTTCACGGGCATTTGGAACTACGACATTGCTGTGTCTATCGACGATTTCTATCATCAAGCGAGAAATGATACGCCATTCCTTTTCCTTGTCGATACCGACACCACTGCTGCGTTGATGGTGACCGACAACCTGACTCAGGCCGATGCGGAATCAACAGAATACACTGATTGGATGGAGTACAACAACCCGTTCGTGATGTTTGCCAGCAATCAGAACTACACACGGGATATGGGATTGGGCAAATCTTTCTGTGGGCTGAAGACTAATGCACAAATACAAGCCAAGGCATTGGATCCTGACGGGAGACTCTCTCATGTTCAGATGGACATGACTTCTCGAGGCCTTGGCAACAAACCAAAGCAGCAGTTCTACGTGGCCTCGCTGAACAGCTCGAGCGGCTACTTCGGCAGACTCGCCATGGACGGCAACTCCACCGCCTCGGGACCTGGTGTCATAGGTGGCGGCGGAACAGTATGGCGACCCATGGACTGGGTTACCAAGGCCGATGGCAACTGTGCTCTCATGTTCGATCTCGCCTTTTGTTCCGAAGTGGCCTATGCCGTCCCAGCCAACATCGCTATCTATCCAAGTCGCAGCGATCTTGCTGCGCGCTACGACTCACATGCCTCGGATCTCTACACCAATTTCACATACTCGATGGAGCAGATCGCCTGCAACGCCTCGTCGGACTCGGTGTACAGCCCGTCTCAAACGTGCGAGGCTTGCGCCGACGCCTACAAAGAATGGCTCTGCGCGGTGACCATCCCACGCTGCGAAGACTATAGCGCAGGGTATGAGTGGCTGCAGCCGCGTAATGTGGCTCAGAGTTATTCCAATGGCACCTTCCTCGCCGACGACGTGCTCAACTCCAGCTACCATCCTATGCTCGGCGCCCCGACGCTACCCGGCTCTCCTGCTTGGAGCCAGACTCTCAACTCGACGTTTGCATCGAACCGCTCCCGCAACCATGAGATCATCGACTTGGACATCATGCCCGGCCCTTATAAGGAAGTTCTCCCGTGCGAGGACTTGTGCTACAGCTTGGTGCAGAAGTGTCCTGCCTCCATGGGAATCGGGTGTCCGTCGAAAGGCAAGGGATTGGAGAGGAGCTATGGGACGCGAGATGATCCGGAGCAGGTCAAGTGCAGCTATCTGGGAGCTGTGTATTATCGCAATGGTTCTGGGAGGGTAGGGATGGGTCTGACGGTCGTGGTTGGGATCGCTGTCGCTGCTGTGCTTCTTTTGGAGGTGTGGTCGTGATAAGTTGGCGTGTCCTGGAACGGATGTTGCTGGTCCTGCTGTCTATCATTGAACAGCGCGCCGAATAACTCGATGCGCTGACTCTGGACCGGATTGGGGAAGCGTAGTCATGTTCTCTACCCGGTATCACACGTCACGGGTTGTGAGGAGAGAAGCATATCGGATCACCGCGATCGACGGTTTGTGCTTGGCGGTCGACGGTCGACGGTCGACGGTATCGTTCATCGCATTGAAGCAGCTGTGATCCGGCAATTCTGGCATTTGGCTGAGCGGCTCCGTCGTACATAAAGCGATGGCAAGTCTACGGTGGTGTCAGTATCATTTGTATAAGAACACACTCAGAGCAGCAAAGTCGATAATTTGTCTAACAAGAAAGATTGTAATCAGGTAGTGGTAGTGCATGCACCCAAGAGTTAGGAACCAGAACCGTCGCTATGTAGCGGTTGTTATCGTCACAATTACTTACGTATCCAACGATATAATAAATAATAAGTTATAAAGAGGAAGTGGTATCACATGTTCAGAGCATGCGTTAGTCCTAATCTGGCTTTAGCGTTACTTTACCCAGCCGGCCGGTACCCTCTAGACTTACTGTTTGCTTAAACCAACTAACACCTACCACTACTTGAGTCCCCTTAGCACTACTTAAAATCACAATCGACTATCAGCCGCCGAGACTCTACCACTTCATTACACGACAGCCTCTATCTCTTCGTCACCGTTGCTTTGAAACCGTGCGACATTCCTGCAACTTCTTGTTTGCGTGTCGTAACGCGTACTTCCTTGCGACATCTCAAGGGTAGTAAACCTCGCTCTTGAGGGCGGAACAGCCACGCATCTCAGCACTTCACTAAGCCGAGCGGATAGTGTTTACACGGTTAGTTTCTCTAGTACAATTTCGGTTGTCTTCAATCGGGTTTAGATATAGTACTCACCATAGACTTAATGGTTTAACATTCCGTCAATGCTAGAGCCACCACCTGATTTCGGAACACTTATCTAATGATTCTATAGGTCCTCCCATCTGCTATCCTGTAGCCTACGTCTATAGTCACATGAACCTATCTTGCACGTGAAACTGCTGCTTCGGCAGCTATGGACACGTTGATGCAAGACGGCGATGGGGTAATATTGACCTCGACGGAGTTCACCGCAGCGCCCTCCTCATTTGAGAACGACTCACTAGCCAATGGCGCGATTGTCGCTTCGTCTGCCATGAAACCTGATGGAGTGAAGCGTGACAACGATCTGTCCGACGACGACATCATTCCGCTAAAAGATGCCCCAAAGCCTGCCAAATTCAAGCATCTTCCCCACGCCACACTTCAGACGGGGTTGATTTACGATGTTCGAATGCGCTTCCACGTGGAAGCAATTCCAACAGAAGATGATGTGCACCCTGAGGATCCTCGACGAATTCATGCCATCTTCGAAGCTTTTGTTCAGGCCGGTCTGGCTTGGAGAGAGTCCACCTCGGGCCCACTCACGGATTACTACATGGGTCGCATCGATGCCCGCATGGTTACTAAAGAAGAGGTTCTGCTTGTGCACACAAAAGCGCACTGGGATTGGGTCCAAAGTCTTTCATCGAGGACCGCTGATGAGCTAGAGGATTACATGCAACATGAAGGCCAAGAGCGCTTGGACTCTGTTTACCTGTCTCCGAGCACTCCATACTGCGCTGCTCTTTCCGCAGGCGGCGCCATTGAGGCATGCCGTGCGACGCTGCTAGGCAAAGTGAAGAACGTCTTCGCCATCATTCGGCCACCCGGCCATCACGCCGAGCGTGAGGATGCAAAAGGCTTTTGCTTCTTTGACAACGTCAGCATTGCGACAAAGGCATGCCAAAGAGAGTTCGGAAACGCATGCCGGAAGGTCCTAATTCTCGACTGGGACGTGCATCACGGAAACGGCATCCAGCAAGCCAACTACGACGATCCGAATGTTCTTTACATTTCATTGCACGTGCACGAAAGTGGGAGGTTTTATCCAGAGCTCTCGTACCGCGACAAACGTGGCCCTTACGGTGACCATCTACACTGCGGCGAAGGCGCTGGACTAGGCAAGAACGTCAACATCCCGTGGAGTAGGAAGGGCATGGGAGATGCAGACTACATCTACGCTTTCCAGCAAGTCGTCATGCCTATCGCCACCGAGTTCGACCCAGATCTGGTCATCATTGCCGCCGGATTTGATGCCGCTGAGGGTGACATGCTTGGTGGTTGCAAAGTCACACCCGCCGGATACGCCCACATGACCCACATGCTCATGTCACTCGCAGGCGGCAAATTGGCCGTTTGCCTCGAGGGTGGCTACAATCTGGATTCCATTGCAAGATCTGCTACCGCTGTCAGTCGGACCTTGATGGGTCAGCCGCCTGACAGACTTGAACAGACCAATCCTTCGACGAGTGGTGTTGACGACATCAAGGAAGTCTTGCGACAGCAGAGCAAATTCTGGGCGAGTCTCTATCCTAAGGACATGTCTGCAAGGTTGGCCGGACCGCAGCAGGGCGAGAGGATGCACGACTTGATCCGCAATTGGCAGGCGAATACTCTTTGGGACGACTATCAAATGTCGCCGTTGTTCGTTCACCGGGAGTCGCTGTCGAAGTCGTTCGAGAATCAGGTTTTGGCAACGTAAGCGAGTCCCATCGTCTGTATCCCCACAACAGCTAACGAGATCCACAGGCCAGATTACATGGATGAGCGACCGCTGCTGGTTATCTTGCACGACCCGCCTGAGGTTCTCGCATCACCGGACCCGCGCACAGGGAAACTCGAGCTACACAACACATGGCTGGTAAGTACAACTGTGTACACCGCACAGACGCCTACTGACAGTTCCAAGACTGATCCGGTCAAGTCTTATGTTTCAGAAGCCGTGAAGAACGGCTTCGCGGTCATCGATGTCAACCTGCCAAAACACATCACTGAAGATGATGTAAGTAAGCCCCGTCTCCGTTCAGTTTTCGTTCGTTCTAACCCACATTTACAGGATGAGCAAGACCACGAAGCCTCCGACCTGCTCGCCAAGCGTTGCGCCGAAGCGACAGAGCTGCTCAACTACCTCTGGGACAACTACATCGAGCTCGCCGAATCAACCCACCTCTTCCTCCTCGGCACAAACGTCGGCCATATCGCCATCACGCAATGGATCAAAACGCACGACACAGTGATGGACCGTGTCGACCGTACAATTCACTTCATCGAAGACGTCGATCTGCAAGCCTGCCGCTCAACGACAAATGACATTCTAGCGCCGTGGTACTACCGGACTTCGATGATCTACTTGAGCAGCGGCCACAACTTCTGGTCCTCGGTATTCGCCACTACCAAGCCCAAGAAAAAGTTCGGCTGCATCAAGCGCACCGCCGGCAGCACCGCCGTGCACATCAGCGACATGCTCTTGGAGCAAAAGGACGAGGTCATGGCGGCTTTGCTCGAGGAGACCAAGGAGTGGCGGAGCACTCGACCTTTCACGGTCGCCGACGACGATGACGATGGTATGGTTGGCGGCAGCGAAGCCATGGAGATCTCTGAGGCGAATCCTTTGCCTGGTGCGGCCTCTTCTTCTGCGTCGTTGAACACGCTGCCACCTGTGGGCAACTTTGCTTTGTCGCCTGCGCCGCGCTCTAGTCCTGCGGGACCTGGTTCTAGGACACCATCCGCGCTGAGCCCGACCAGGGGAAGCGCATGAAGTTGAAAGGATGTCAAACATAGGTAAACATACTGCGCGTTCATAGAGGCCAACCGCAAGTGAAGTGAATCAATCGATGATACCAGTCTGTCTCGCTCGCATCACACACAGAATCGCAAGGTAAAAGTTCGATCCCATTTACGAGATATCCGCTCGCCATAGCAGCGTCGGTGTAATGTTACAAGACTTGAAAACCACGACCTTCTGCTAGGGTTTGCTCCCTATCTCTCCTCTCTCACACAAAGTTCACCCCCGGTAATTCGCCTGTATTGTTGCGCCGATGAACTCCTTTCGTTCCCGGCGTGAAACACCGCGCTATGCAAATTCCCAACATTCAAGCTTTTCCTCGTGTCATCCCTGTCCCTGGCGGCGCTGTCGATACCGCGCCATTCGTGCTCCCAAGAGACTTGCTGTTGTAGCAGTGTCCGGTCCGTTTTACACGGGCAGGTTGAACTGCTTGCCCTGCATGATCTTCGTCCAGTAGATGTAGAAGAAATCGGTGTAGAGGACGGTTTGGATGAGACCGGCGATGACGGGAATCGGGTCAAAGTGACCTTCCATTGCGTATCTGCGGATTAGAAGTTAGCAAGTTGTTGACTTTCAAACTCAACAATGTTGGGAGGGTAGGCCATCCTTCCCACAAGTAATGGATACGCACCTCCAAATCCAGTTGGGAATATAAAGAGCTCTGTACGCGCCCAGCGCAAAGATGTAGTGTGTCGTGATCGTCTCTGCGCTACCGGTGCGCTGCAACATGAAGAGCTGAGGCAGAATCGCAACACTCTCCAGCCAGATGCTGAACGCCCAGAGCATCTCGGTGGGGGTGTACTTGTAGGGGAACACAATGGCAAGCACGCCGGCAGCGCCGAGGAGGTATTCGACGCGGAAAGTGTCCTGGTTCGGGTCGTGGGTGGGCTTGTAATCGTTGAGCATCAGGTAGACGATGTAGGACTGGGCAGCGATGAAGATGATTTTGAGGGTGGTGTTCCAGAGCGAAAGAGTCGGGTTGGTCCACAGGAGATCTGGCGAGAGGTTTGGTTAGCGGACGAGCTCATGCTGTGAGCATGCGTAGAGTAGCATGTTGCCGTCTGCAGGTCTGACATACCCAGGTATCGAGTAGCGTAAACGATCATGTAAAGAAACTGGCTCTTGAATGAAATGCCTGAAGCGCTCTGTCGACGACCATGTCAGCTCCCAGTCCAATTCTTCATTCGCCCATCTGTCGTTGTTCGTTTCTGCGATCGGGTTTCAGGTAGGACGTACGCTCGAGCTTCGCATCTTCGCGATGAGTATGAACAGTGAGGCGACATGGGAGAGATCTCCTGTAGACGTAATCGCGTCAGCGCATCATTGCAGAAACTCCTCGCTATGCGCAGTCTGATGCGCTGGAGGGTAACAAATAGCTCGAGCGTACCAAAGATCCGGAAGATGTTCATCTTGTAAGCTTTTCGCGCGCCGGCGCAGGTAGAATTCGCAACAAAAGGAGTACGCGAGTGAGATGCGTGCGCAGGTGAGGTTCAGCGGTGTCGAGGATTGTGTCTGTGGTGTGTAGACAGTACGGTGTTGTAGCTGGTCAGGCCAAGTTTCAATGGTTCTCAGGTGCAGGTCAAGGCTGTGAGGCTGCCAACCGCCGCCAAACTTCCCCCGAATCCCTTTCTAAATGGTGAAACCACGATGCGCAACGTCTCCCGCTCGGCCCACAGGGTCACGCGTTTGAGATATGAGTACATACAGTTGTGTATTATGGTTATCGATACATGTTTATGATTATTATGACCTCTTCGATGCATTCTCGAACGCTTGTTACAGCAATTTAGTCGAGAAACGTATTACTGCCATCAAAGCAGTCCATGTCATGAAGTCTTTCTATATCACGCTCATGCATTTCTGCGTACTGCCCCTACGTGTCCTTCTCCAAACCATAACAGGACGGCATATAGCGCCGATCCACTGGGTCTCATCTTCATTTCGTCTCCTCGACACCGCATTTCGCTTCGTTCAAATCGTTTCACGTGACTGTTTCGTGCTGTCTGTCAAACAACGAATGTTCATTATTAAGCTATGCACGAGTTATGTTCCCACGCACAATTGAACGCGCCATTTCATCACTCCACCTTTCCAGTTGCGTTACCCATCATCACTACTTTCAAAAGCAACGCGTTCAAAGCGCTCTTCTTACCTCCGCTATCTGCCTGGTCAAGGCGACCATCTTGCGAAGAGCGTTGTCGTCACGGGGCTCCGACTCGGCCAGCTGCATGTAGGCGCCTTGCAGGCGCTGATAGAGTACGTCCATAATCTTGGGAGCAACATCGCGGATATCTGGGTCCTGTTTGTTACATTGTATCAGTATACGCAGCCACGCGTTTTAAACATCAAAACGAAACGTGTGGTTTCTTTCTTCTGGTACTTACGTCGGTGTCAATGTTCGAAACAATCGTACCAAGCCATTCGAGACGCATTTCGACGTTGGTCTCGAAGCTGGAGGTAATGGCGGCAGAAACCGAAAGCGCAACAAGTGAAGATACTTGTTGCAGGTAGAGCGGGTTCAAGAACCTGAAGAGGTTGTCAAAAAGCTCGGCCTGGTTGCTGGACTGCAGCCACTCAATAGTGGCTTGCTGGTACTCTGCGTTCTTTAGCATCTGTGTTAATCTGGCGATCTCAGCAGCCTCCTCCGACTGCGGTGCCTCGGGCTCCACTTCGGCCTCGCGCTTGACAGCAACATTCGGAGGTTGGCTCGGCTGCTGAGAGATCTGGCTCAAGAGGCGGCCATTTTCTTCCTTCATGCTCTGCACCATAGAAGCAAGGTCACGCACGCTAGAAGTGAGCTGCGCCAACATCGTAGCCTGCTGAGACTGCTGATCGGAAAGCTCGCGGAACCTGGAGCCGAGTTTAGACTCGGTGTCGAGGATGGCCTTCTGCGTCGACTGGGTAGACTGAGTGATCTGAGAAGCCATGTTGGTCTGCACAGTCTGCATGGATCGCTGCACAAGACCTCCCATGTCCATCTTCACCTGCTTGGTGACTTCATCAACAATGTGAGTCGACAAAGCACGTGTCACTTGGCTATCGCGCAGTGCCGCAGAGATAGCACCGGGAATTGCAGCCTTGAGCTCCTTGTTGATCGCTCCACTAACTTGGGTGTTGAGAGTGTCGGCCAGTTTGCGTTCAATGGTCTTCGCTGTGTTATTCGTAAGAGCGGGAATGACCTTGCCTTCGATACTGGTGCTGACGATCTTGTGCAGGGAGCTCTCGACATTTTCGGTCAACGTGCTGGACACGAGGCGAAGAATGGCATCCTGCTTCGCTGAGCTTGTAGCGTCGGCAACACGCTTATCTTGGTCGATCTTCTGGTACAGGGCAGCAAACTCATGCGCAAGGAGATCTTGCACCTTGTTGTCCTCGGCGCTGGTTGTCTCCACCTTGGGACTTTGCTTCTTAGGCGACGTTTGGGCCTTGGTGGCTGACTCCTGTGCGACTGCGGGCTTCTCGGCTTCGGCCTCACGCTCAGGAGCCGGCGACTTGGGCGTCTGGGCTGCCATGGCGTAGCTGGCGGCAGTGATGATTGGCGGGTTGGTGGGAGCAGGCGCCTCTGGGACCTGCTTGGAAGGCTCAGGGAGGGACGCGGCGGTCCACGTGCTGGCAGAAGGCGCAGGTGAAGGCTGAGTCTCCTTGGCTTTCACCTTGGGCTCAGGCTTCACAGTCTCACGGTCCTTCTTTGTCTTGGCTGGCTGCCTCTGGAGAATCTCAGGCTGCGACGCGGTGGGGGTCTCCGCTGGACGAGGCGGGTTAAGCTCGCCAACCTTGACCATACCAGCTTCAATGGCATCCTTTGGCTTGACCATCTTGCCCTTCGCATCCCACCCAAGGTCATCACGCTTGATGAGCATTCCAACGACACCCTTGCTGTGCTCAATGTAGAGCTCGAACAGCGTCTCTTGAGCAGCGTCGTCCGTGGGATTTCCTGCAGGGAACGGTACCTTGAGCATGTCCACGGACCTGAGCTCCCCAACCTTGCCGAGTGTGTACTCGCGCATGCCGCTCATAATGGCAGTGCTTTCTGGTCGAGGCAAGCTCTGATCCTGGCGAGCCAACATGCTAATATACGCAGCCTGAGACATCTGATGCAAGTTATACCTAGGCGCTGAGAGGTGAATAAAGTAGATGCTGTTGCGTCCCGGGTGGCTAACACAGAGAATTCCTGACTTCGGGTGGTAGTTGACCGTGCACATGGCGTTGGTAGAGCCTGGCGACTCTGGGAAGCGCAACTCCTGCACGCATTTGCCGAGACCAAGATCCCAAAGCTGGAGGATGTGGTTCTGCTGAAATCCGACGAGGAGGTAACGCAGCGCAACGCCCTTAGCGCACGGGCGATCCTTGTCCAGTAAAATGACGGAGCTCGGAGACATCTTGTCATCCGGGTGCAGCGGTGATGCACCTGCAGCGAAGCTGTAGATGGGTTCCTTGAGCTCGTTGCGGGGCGACTTGTCCTGGCTGTCAGATTCGATGGCTGAAGTCAAGGAGCGGATGTCCCAGAATTTAACCTTGCCGACCTTGTCGAGACTGATGAGAGTGGTATCGTCTTCAGAGAAGCAGAAATCTTTTCCAGCCTTGGCAGTGTTAATACTAAGGCTGTGCTCCGACAGATATTTCTCGGTGTGAACGGTCTGGGTCTTCTGATCGGTGTAAGCGCGATCTTTCACAATCTCAGGCGCGATGAGGTGGATCTGACGGCCTCTGGCCACTGCAAAATATTGGTCCGAGTGTCGGTTGCTCAGCTTCGCACGAGTCTTAATAGCAGAGCTGGTACCAAACGTCGAAGAAGAGCTTGGCTCGTCGGAGTTTGGAGGTGGCGACATTACGAACCCTTGGGCTTCGACATTATCGTCGTCAAAGAGCTCTCCGCTAGTCTTCGAGAGGGTAGTGTAGAAGATAGTGCCGTTCACTCCAGTAGCAAGCACAGACTCAATGTCGCCATGAGTGCTGGACGAAACCTGAACGTTGCAAAGACGCTCGCCAGTCTTGGCCCACACATGCTTGTTCTTGCCATCCTCTTGACGAATAATCTTGAGGCCAGCATCGGGCTTCTTCTCGTTCGGTACAACGGCATAGATGATGTGGCTCTGCGAAGCCGTGGCCAAAGCGCGATCGTCGTGCGAAAACTCCTTCTTGAGACGCGCGATTGGGGTAGCGCTCTCCCAGGTGCTGGGTCGGAAAGGCCTTGCGGCACGACCGCCCTGGAGTTGCAAGGTAACGAATGGCTTCATTGGGAAGTTGAAGACCTCGACCTTCGCATCCTCCTCTTGCTTCGCGTCCTCGTCCTCGGCGGTGGACCAGTCCGTATCGACGGTGGCGTCGCTGGCGTGCTTCTCGGCGACAGGGACGGCGACCTCTGTGGCTTTCGCCGAGGTGTCGTCCTTGGCCGCAGTCGCGAGCGCGTGCGCAACTTCATCGTGAACCTGGCCCGAGATCCCTTCAAGCTTCTTTGACACACTCTGGGGACTCTTCATAGGCTCGACTGCTTGCGTGGTCGGTTTTTTGAGCGGCGAAGAGAGTTTCCTCGTCTTCGCAGCTGGTGCGCCCGAATCGCCGTTAAGGTTATCGGAGACAGCGCGATCATGCTTCAGTATCTCAATCTTCTTCTCGTGAGTTTGCGGCTGAGTTGTGCGGTTCAAGGGTGAGGATTGGTGCAGCTGGTCAAACGGATTGACGTAGCTGAAGATACCGCCCTTCGTGGGCTGTGGGGCTTCCAACGCGATGCTACCTGATGGACTAGCCAGGGGGTTCGATGAAGCCATCTCGGGCTGCGGGGCGTCGGCAGGCAAGATCGAGGTGTTGGCAAGAGACTGCGTGAGCTTATTCATTGACGCAGCATCGCTCGACTTCTTGTTCGCATGAGCCTGCGAGCTGCTGGAATGGCTTGCAGTCGGTGAGACCGTCTTCGAGGGCTTTGTGAGCAAGTTGAGAAGAAAGTCTTGCGTGTTTGGCTGAGCGGCAGTCGATTCAAACGGCTTCGCAGGTTCCGGAGCCGCCGCGGACTGGCTGGAAGGCCTGCGCTGTAGTGAATTGACAAGATCAGAGGCGGACAGCATATGGCTCTGCTGAGCGCTTCTGGTGCGTTGCGATGTGTCCGCCGTTTGCAAGGTTTGGATGTTCGGCATCAGGCCGGCTTCGTTCGTCGGCTGCGAGCCGTTGGACCTCAGCAGGTTCAGCAGGTTGTGCGCCCTGTTCTGCTCTTGCGGTTGCGTGTAGGCACCGGGAGCAGGGAACGGGGAGTTTCTGCTCGCCGGGCTGATTACATTGGATGGGTGGTGCGGTTGCGGCATTTCGGCCGGGGGACTGAACAACGGCGACGACACACTGGGCGGCTGGTAGCCGTGCGGCGGTTGCGGCGGCGGTTGGGTCCAGAACGACATGTGAGGCTGCGACGGGGCCTGTTCAGCAGCCTGCTGCGCCTTCATGCGAGTGAAAAGTTGATCGAGTTCGTCGGACATGGTGGCGGGAAGCTGTTACCGCTACCGGATGCTGCCAATGCCTGGACGAGTGGTGGTGAGAGGGAGTGGTGGTGCGCGGCGGCGCGGACGAGACGAGATTGTAGCTCTCGGCTCGATGTATGGTGCGGTGGGTGTAGAGAGGAGGGTAGGATGTGGCGGCGATGGAAGGATGGAGGTGGAAGGTGAGTAAGCGAAAGGATCGGACAGTGGTGATGTCGATGTTGGCTGGTGCTTGCGACGTGACGCCCGCTCTCGAAGCAGAGCTTCACCTCCGCTCCGAAGATCGCCGAGCTAAAAAGTGGCAAGGAGCGCCGTAACTATTACTGTAACTTATTACTGCTACCATCACCTGTCGCGTGCTATACCAACAACTCATTTAATTTATTATCACAAGCCAACCTTCACTCTCACTCCACGTTACATCACATCATCACCATGTTCCCCAGAAGATTCGCTCAGAGCATTCAGGCCGCGGCCAAGCAGTCGTCCGCTGCGCCTGCCAGAATCCAGCGCGCCGCCTTCGTCTCCCAGCAGTTCACTCCGGCTGTGTCGCAAAGATTATCAGGCATGAGGATGTACTCGGATGCACCCGCATCTGAGGCAAAGAAGGCTGAGGAGGGTAGCGCGGAGAAGGACGCAAAGAAAGAGGAGGACCCTGTCAAGGCAGAGCTGGAGACCAAGAAGAAGGAGCTTCTCGAGGCCACCGTACGGCTGGACTTTGAACCTATAAAGAGATAGCAAGTGGCTGACATGCGAAATAGGACAAATTGAAGCACAGCATTGCCGACTTCCGCAACCTCCAGAACCAGACCAAGCGTGAGGTGCAAGCCGCCAAGGACTTCGCCATTCAGCGCTTTGCCAAAGACCTCATGGACAGTGTCGACAACCTCGACCGTGCGCTCGCCAACGTCCCTGCCGAGAAGCTGAAGGCTGGCAACCAGGATCTGGACAACCTTCACGACGGTCTGGTGATGACCGAGACTGTTCTCATGCAGACGCTCAAGAGGCACGGCATGGAGAGATTCGACCCTAGCGTCGAGAGCGAGAAGTTCAACCCCAACGAGCACGAGGCCACCTTCATGGCGCCCCAGCCCGGCAAAGAGGACGGCACCGTCTTCTTCACCCAGACCAAGGGCTTCAAGCTCAACGGCCGCGTGCTGAGGGCACCCAAGGTCGGCGTTGTCAAGAACGCATAGACTGTGTCAGCGCATAGTTTAGTCTGTCGGATTTACGCTGCTGGAGACCGCATTAGCACGGCACTCCGCGATGGAAGTCGCATGGCTGTATTATAATTGCAAGAAGAGAAGGGCGGTTCGCACGCGCGGTTGGATGTGTACGATAGAGAGACGAGGGGCCATTATACTATGTGTCCATGTACTTACTGGGGGAGCGGGTTTGGCATATTGCCTAGGGAAAAAGCATTGCTGGCGTTGCGCTGCTTGACGTCGCCAACGCAGGGTTTGGCGATATGAGAGCCAGACTCGTGTACAGATACACGTACAATGACTACGTGTAAGTGTACGTATACTTTGTGTTATTAGAGCGAGAAATGAATGTCACTACTCTACGAAGGCCATGCAGTTACACCTAGTTCGAACGACTCCCATTATACTGACATGTACAGTCAAACCTCGTTGTAACGATGGACTCCGTGCAAGGTGTATTCAATCGCTATATCGATGTCATCGTTATAACAGATGAGGATCTATCTGGTCACGTGAGAAGTAGGTCCTAATACCTGCTTGT
>Ga0265797_10001674_pt1 | contig 38829 bp, 26 predicted proteins | sample P2T30metagenome_FD_192433 | JGI IMG/M metagenome (GOLD analysis project Ga0265797, IMG submission 192433) | Plant litter microbial communities from East Loma Ridge, Irvine, California - P2 T30 | ecosystem: Environmental > Terrestrial > Plant litter > Unclassified | place: USA: California...
CGCGACTGTTTAATGCCGGTGAATCGTACAACAATGCATGAACATGAATCGCCCACCTTCCAGAAGTCGTTCATGCCCCGGTGCTATCCTCACGCCCGATGGATCCCACCGGGCACCGCGAGCAAGACTAAATAAAGGAGACGCGAGAGAGAGAGTCCGCGTTGCCCATTCGGGCGTCTCGCGTAGGCCTCGCGCACCGTTGGCAAATTGCGATAGGGCCGTTTTGGGTGTCCGACGTCGCTAATCACAAATCACTGCTGAGGGCAGACATCAAAGGCATGATAATGAGCACATGTTCAGTGCAATTCTTCAGGTCATGCCGTTATGGACTGGGATCAAGGTTCGAGGGATGGGTTGATTTGCTGGTTCGTCTCGCTTGCTTCCGATCTTCTAGGCCCGTCCGCTGTGATCTGGTGTGACGGGAAGAAGAAAGCGGAGACGGATGCCGATTGTTCGGGCCACGTGCATGGAGAGGGCTGGCGGAGTGGCGGTCCGCAGATCGATATTGGACAGGGTGGGTTAAGTGATGGTATGAGGGGATATGTGTTGGGCCATGGTCGATCGTGTCCAAAGCTGTTTTGCTCATACCTGTGAGCGAGAGTAGCGAGAGTAGTTATGGACATACAGCATGTCTTTCTGCAGTCACCACCAGCATACTAGCGACACTACCAAACGATTGGCCAGCAGAGTTTCTTCAGGAAGATTAAGGTGTGTGGAGCAGTTGAGCATTGCGTGGTGCGCTAGGCCCACACAGCTGCAGGCAGTCCAGGTGGGCAAAACGTGAGACCAGGGGTCGCTAGGAGGCACTCGGTGGCAGGCAGGGCGGACAGCGGCACTTCTCGTTAAGCAGGGTTGATGGCACGAGCCCTGCCAGTGTTTGCCCGTCATACCTCGCAATCGTTCTTACAGTATCCTCGACGGTTGCACTTGTCATCGTGCGCGAAGATCTGCTCACTTGTCTTAACCTCTCGTGACCGCCAGCGTGAGCGAGCATCTTCACGACGACAGGGCAGCGACGCGTGAAGCTCCACAATCTTTAATACGCATTCACCGACGCAAGGAAGTGCCGCCCGCCATACATTAATATCGCCCACGACAAATACACCAATCGCCACGCATACCACCCTCACGCGCCCGCGACATGCTCTCCCACAAGACCCGTGCATAAAAAAGAGCCAGCCCGCTCATCGCGTGGAGCAGATTGGCGTGGAGCCTCAGGAGTACATGTATCCGCACATAATGCAGACGCATACCGCCATGTCGGCAGCCTCTCTCCACCAGCACCGCCATGCTGACCCCGAGCCTCACTTGCGACGTACCCGGACCCGCGACACCGTTTCCTCTTCGGGCAGGAAGCTTTCGCCCAACCGCGTAAAGAGCAGGCCCGCCAACCAGGCCGTAATTGCGGGCATCATCCACTCACTCGACGCTTTCGACCCTTCGCCCACTCTCTCTTCCAACATCACTTTCTCCCGCAGCAGCAGCAGAATAAGCAATTCGACCCCGCGCTCTGCCAGCGGTGCAAGTTCGCCCAGCATAACCCGCTCATCGTTCATGCCCGAAAGCGCTGGGTACGGCACGGTAGCCAATGACGGCGCCCAGTACGACATCTCAGAAGAGGAGGATGAGGCCGCACCACCGCCCGTCGTTGCTGCATCGCCGTCAATTTCTAGCCTATCGCATCAATCGACACACACCTCCCGACGCTCAATACACAGCGAATCACGCTACACCCCGTCTTTGCACTCTCTGCAACGATCTCCAGTCGCAGGGAAGAGAGAACCGCTCTACCCGGCAAACAGGAATTTGAGCGCCGAGAGCTGGATAAAACAGAACATTCAGCAGTCTCTGGAGTCGGCGCAGGCACGGACGACCCCTTCGCAAGCAGACCATGGACGCTCAAGTCGCGGCGAGGGTGCTGAGAGGCAGCATCTCGCTGACTTCGCAGTAAGAAATGGCGCACGATCAAGAAAAGATTCTGGAGAGGTGCGAATGAAGTCTCCGCCTGCGCCTGCGCCTTCGTCGAAGAGTCGTGTCTATATCGACCCTGAAAGTCCGGACGAGAAAGTCTCTGGTCCGCCCACCCCAAGATCATTATCAATCAGAACAAAGAGCAATGAAAGCTATCGGGATGCTATTAGGCAGGCGTCTGCTGCCAGCTTGACCATGTCACCTCGCACGTCTTCAAGAGCAAGCCCAATTGCCGATTCGATCCCCTTGCGCACATCTTCATTACGTCAGGATTCGAGCAGTCCGGCGCCAATGAAAAAGAAGAAGCTCAAGACTGTCAAGAAGCAAATCATCACCAGCAACCCTTTTGTGTCAAAGCGAACTGAGACCATTTCTGATACTAGCTTTCTTGACCTTGGTGAGGATGACGAGACCGTCAGACGCATAATGGAACTCAGGAAGAAACGAGAGACACGACTGCTGGAATCGGGTTCCGCGTCTGACAACAACATCGAAACGCCCCCACTTCCAGGTAACATCAAGGACTTGAACATCACTACATCAGTACCAGCCAGACCTGTTGTCAGCAGGTCTTTCACCGATCCAGCGATATCATCCAATGCTCCCAGCAGGATTGTAGAAACACAGATGCTCTACAGTCTGGACGAGTCTCCACTTACAAGTGCAACCTATTACCCGGAACCGAATCACTATTTCGAACCACTTTCACCGCAGAGCTTCCCTGATTCTGCTGCCACGTCGCCACAGGTCTCATTAGACTATTCCCGCGCTCAAGCTTTGAATGTGTTCCCTAGCACTAGGAGTGCAGGTCCTTCATTTGAGAATTCCAGATCGAGCATCGAGGCAGCTATGCCGAATGTTCCTTTCCGACGAGGATCTAGCACCTCAGGCATGAGTTCAAACCTCAAAGTGCCATCACTTGCGCAGACAAGAAGTTCACGGAGCTCGGAGGGCCGTTGGGCGCATCCTGACTTACCTGACGACTTCCAAAAGAAATCACGGCGCAAGTCTATTAGCGATGCACGTCTGGCAAAAGCGGCCGTGGAAGAACGTCGTGATAGTGTTGAAGATGCGGTTCTTGGGTTTCTACGTGCGCAGCGCCTGAATCAGAAGATTCGCCATATTGTGAGTGGTCGCACTATCAGCTTCTCTGAAGTAGGAGACCCAAAGGGCTCGGCAGTATTTATCTGTGTCGGTATGGGCCTCACACGATTCGTCACTGCGTTTTACGACGAGTTAGCGACGACTCTTCGATTGCGACTCGTTACCATCGAACGGCCAGGCGTGGGCGACAGTGACGGTTATCCGCCCAACGACCGAAGCGGTCCCCTCAACTGGCCCAACGATGTCCTGACAGTGTGCGATTATCTCGGCATCGAAACCTTCAGCTTGCTTGCGCACTCTGCTGGCTCAGTGTATGCACTAGCAACAGCTCTGGTATTGCCGCACATGGTAAGAGGTAAAGTGCATCTTCTTGCGCCGTGGATCCCACCTAGTCAGATGGAAGCGGTATCCCATCCTAATTCGGGCTCTTCGTCGCCTGGAGCGGTTCTCCCACGCAGCCAACGCCTTCTGCGCGTCTTGCCGACACCGTTCCTTAAGGCTGCGAATTCCACGTTCATGGCATCGGCTACAGCATCCCTTGGGAAGTCAGCCAACAAGCGGAAACCTTCTGGCGTAGGGACCCGGCCATCGAGCCCGGACGTTGTAGACTTTTCTCCGCGTGTACAGGGCGCTAAACGACCAACTACGTCCGGTGGCGATCGACCTGACTTCCACCGTCGCGAGTCGCTCATGCTGATGGATCAGTACATGCCCAGTACTCACTCAATGGAGAATTTCCTCTTGAACGGCAAGAGAAGTCGATCCGCCTCTCCCCACAAGCGTGACGAGTCACTCGTCATGTCCGCGACTGCCACTCCGACAGACCCAGCTTTCACATACGCTTCCACCGCTCTCAACGCCGCCGAGCACGCCGAACGAGAGCGTCAAGTCATCTACACCAGCCGTCTCACCCAGCGCACATGGGAGTACGCAATCCGTGACTCGAACCCTGCCACCGATCTCCTCGTATGCCTGGAGCGACACCGCGAAGTCGGCTTCCGCTACACGGACGTCAGTGCCGCCGTCGTCATCACTCACGGCGCGGAGGATAAGCGCGTGCCGGTTGGTAATGTCCGCTGGCTCGGCGATCAGATGAACCGCATGGCCACGTCAGGCCCACGCAGCAGCATGTCGGTGCAGACACGCGACGCGGATGGAGGCGAGCACGAGTCGGGCGGCGGTGGATGCGAGGTGCGCATTCTGGAAGGCGAGGGCCACGGTCTTATGGCTAGCCCGATCATCATGGGCGATATTCTTACGGAGATCTCGGAATACTGGAGGTAGGCTACGCAGGCCATGTGGTTGTGCAGCCCAGGACGAGAAGAGGAAGTATCCTGCCATGCGAGAACGCGCATGCAGCTCGCTAGGGCACGCTTCGGAAGACGAAGGCATATCAATTTTTGGCGTGCAGCTACTTCAGAAGGAGAAGGGAGACGGAAACGGAAGAGAAGGAAAGAGAAGCAGGCATTTCTCCCGACACAACAACCAACAACGCGGTCCAGCGTAACCTTTTCCTTACGTTATTGCTTTTTTTTTTTCTCTTTTATTTGCTTGCTCGGACGACAAGGAAAAAGATACCCATGGCGCGGAAATTAGTAGCGGTAGCAGTAGTATCACTTAGTATTAATCAACAACATCAGACGACTCTTACACACATGAGATACAATTTCTCACGATATCTCATCTCGTGATCTGAATCTAGCACTCGTCGGCGAACCTCGGTCATGGCTTGCTAGCTGTGCTGTGCCGTACTCCATTTCCGGGCAATGCGAACGATTCGATCCGTCACGCCTGCTGCGAGGTGCATGCGGATCGAAGCACCGAAAAGGCGGGAAAGGTTACATGTGAAAGGTCGAAAGAGGGCCGGACATGCGGGATGGATGTCGCATTTCTCTGACCCGCTTCTGCTTGCATCCTGCGTTTCTGAGTGTTTGTATGCAGTATGCAGGGCTGTGGCGTGGGAAGAGAACGAAAAGTACCTCGGAGGTAGTGATCTTCTCTCCTCGGTGTAGATTGTTCGGGGGACGATCTCTGATGCTTGAGGTGATGGGGTCAAGTTTGCATTCGTACATGTAGCCAGTGGACGGATCAGGCGCTTGACGAACAATGCAAGAAGAAATAGGAAGGAGCGATCGTCCGGTTTCCGAAGGATTCCACATTGTGCTCCATACGGACTCTGTGTGCGGAGTTGGTGGCTTCGTATGTGGATCTGGGTGGCTTAGGGCTGCGGAGCTTACTGTATAAGTGTTAGGTGTTATATTTCGCCGCATGTCTGCTATAGCTGTATTCTAGTTGCTTCTTTTTCTCCGTTTCGTTGTAGAGAGAGAGATAGAGGGTGTAGCCTTTCTTGAACTACAGTTCATTGCTTTTGCTGACTTGTTTATTCCGATCCCATTGATTTGACACATCTGAACTTTTCTTTGCGTCGCCATGTCGTTGCCGCCGACGAAGTTCGAGGACGCTTCTCGCGTCAAATCGCTAGGAACTCATGAGTACGGCATCGAGGTCCATCCGGATTTCGCTTGGGGCTCTGTGGCCCATGGCGGGTATTTGTTCTCGTTGCTTTGGAAAGCTATTGCGGAGCACTACCGGACCACCCTGAAGAGCTATGATCAGCCGGACACGGTTGCAATACATATAGAACTGCTGCGGCCTGTACCGATGGGAGAAGCTGTCATACAGATCAAGGATGTGAGATTAGGGAAGGGAAGTAGTACGGTGCACGTTGCTCTGGTACAGGGTGGTAAGGAGAGGGTCGTTGGATACGCTACGTGAGTCTCGCTGTGACATGATTTCAGATTGATTCACTTTGGAAATGCTAACAAACAACAGCAACACCAACCGATCCAAAACAAAAGGCCTCTCAATCGCAACAGGCTACACCCCAAACCCAGCCCCAGCACCAATCGACTTCGCCGCTCTGCTCATCAACCAAGACCCAAACTACATCCGCTACCAAGTCCCCTGGCGGCCCGGCATCAAGAACGCAGCTCTCACAAACGCCAGTTTCGCCTTACCACGCACAGCGCCCACAGACAAAGCGGTTCGCGAGCAATGGCTCTCGCCAGCTCTGCCGTCAGAAAAATGGACAACACCTATGCTCGGACTCGTCATCGACCACTGCGTCCCACCACCCGAGAACTTCTTCCCAGACAGCCCGCATTCTGCTCAAGCCACGGCGGACAGGTCTGTTTTGTGGGCGAAAGAGGGCCCGCCTGCTGTTCATCCTGAGTGGGCGGCGCCGAGGTTTTATCCGACGATTAACATGGGGATTGAGGTGAAGAAGAATCTTCCTGAGGGAGGTGTGAAGTGGCTGTTTACGAGGTTTAGGATGAAGGGTTTGAGGGACGGCAGGTTTGATCTGGGTTGTGAGGTTTGGGATGAGGAAGGGGAATTGGTTGCTGTTAGCTCGCAGGTTTGGATGGTTGTGGAGGTGAAAGGGAAGGGAAAGGGGAAGACGGGTCCCTCGGGGAAGCTGTAATTGAGGTAAAAGTAGGTCAAAACCGATTCCTGGCAGCACGGGGTGTGGAATTAGAGCTTGTTCTGTATCAAAGTGTGAAGTTTCGTGGCACAAGTCTTTCTTTACGGAAGTCGAATTCTTGTCGGTCGTCAAGGAACTGATCCATTTGTGACAGTCCCGCGCAATGCAATCGTCCCAAAAGTATAACTCGCTCGCAATCTCAATCGTTTCGTTTCGTGGGTATAAGCGGTATCGTGATAATGTTGTCAGACTATATGCTTAACCTACACGCCGCGAAATATAGACACGTCAGCCGAGCGCGCCCTTGTTGAAGCTGGGTCTGCTGGGATCCTTGACCTCGAAGAAACGCTTGAGCCACCAAACCTGGAAGATGCCCTCAGCGATCACGACGCACATCTGGAAGATGCTCCACCACTTGACGCGGGCGTTGGTGCTCTCGGCGGTGTTGCGGTGGGTGCGTTCGCGGACGACGATGTAGCCTTGCTCGTCCTTGACTTGGGCGAGGAGTTCGGCGAGGAGCTTGACTATTGGTGGAGAGCAATGTTAGTTACACGTGTCACGAGTCTGCTTATGATGTTTGGTGCGCAACACTTACCCTCCTTCTCCAGTGGGTCTTGAGGGGCCTCGCTTTCCGGCACGTAGACTATACCGTGCACGTTGAAGCTGACCTCCTTCGAGTTGGCCGACCAGTGTTCGTTGCTGAAGCAGTATTCGTACTTGCCGTCGTGAGCTGCGACGAAAGAGTGGTCGCCAGAGCTGACGGAGCGCTCGTAAACCTCGAATGCGTTGGAAGGGTTCTGAATCTGTAGATGGATGGAAGAATCAGAGCTTGTTCTCTTTAACGTCTGTATGTGCTGATTCCAGATTGTTGTCCTTTCCCATTGCCGCCAATGTTTATCCTCCTCTTTGATGTTTCCAATGCCGTTCTTTCTTATCCTTCTCTTGTATTCCGACATTTCCACTCACCCAGAAGTCCACATCCAAGTTTCCGCTTCCTCCAAATTCCCTATCGCCAACCTGGAAGGTGACGGTCATCCTGTCGTCGGCGTGCAGCATTTCGTGGAAGCACTCGCGCGAGTGAGCTCTCAGCTGCATGTTGTGCGCAAAAGCGAACACAACGCAGGACAGCAGCACCAGCAAGGAGTTGAGCGTGGGCGCCATGATTGCGGTTTGGTGACTGACCGGGGGTTGGACGTGGTTGTGGTCAGGTTGGGTGCAACTGTTGTTGGAAGCTTGGGACTTGGGAGTTGAAGGTGGCCTTTGCCCGCCTGTGCTTCAGGAGGGGAGCGAGCGTTGCTTCCAGCACTAAAAGCGCTGGTTGAAATTTATATACGGTATATAAATCTAAATTTGGCTGACTCCCCCATCAATTAGCAATAATTGAGCACCGGGGATATGGTCTAGTGGTATGACATCTTCTTAGCATCGTACTGAATAGTACTTGTTAAGTGGAGAAGGTTCTGGGTTCGATTCCCAGTTTCTCCATCTCGTTCTCCATGATCGAGCATCTCTTTTGCTTTTGTTGGGTGTATGGACGTTTTGATCCGGTGGTTCGAGAGGGCGAGACAAAAGAAAGTACAGCCGCAGCGTCCTTCGACGACCATGTATAGAACGGAAGTCACAGGTGGTGAGGTTTGGACAAGAGGGTCCCAAGGCTTCTTTCTAGCAACCAGACTTGGAAACATTCGCGATACGACGCTGCGTCCTAATCTCTGTCTGCAATTGTCCTACCCAAAGACTAAGACATACCACCACACAACCCAATGTGATCCCAAAAGCAGTCCATCCGACCCCTGGGACATATGCTCTGACTACCAAACAAAAGAAAAGAGTCCCCGTCAACAATAATCCCTGAAACAAAAAGGACACAAGCTGGAATCCATATCGTACTAGAGCGACTTGTGCGTTGTATTTCGAAGCGATAGGCGTTCCATGGAATTTCAGAGCAAGAGTGCAGCCGGTACACAATAGCACCAGGAGGACGAAAAGGATAGCCCCAGTCGCAGCCCATGTGCGGACTTGCTCGTGGCTGCCGTGCGGGATGCTGATGTTGTCGAAGTCGAGGATCATCGCTGAGAACATGACTGCTGCCAGGATGCTTGCGAATGTGGTCGATTTCTCGAAGAGCTGTTCGAACCACTGCACAATTTGGTCGCCCGGAACATCGCTGTCGTCGGTTTCATGGATGTTGATATCCTCTACTGGTGGCTCTAGTTGTATGGATGAGGAATGGCTCATGGTGGAATGTGTCGCAAGTCTGATGCAGGACCGAGGTATTGATATGCTGGGATATTCTGCAACAGAGCGTGGCTTACATGTCATCGAGAGGAGTTCATGCGTACGCATCTGTGCACAATATATGTCAATCATCGGGTGATCATGGTGTGACCATCATATACATCAATGCAAGTAGTCGATTTCGACAATGCATGCAAGCGAATTCGTAATCGGCATCTCACGACAATTCATGTCAACGTCCATACCGATTGGGCTGTGGTGTTTAGATACCCGCATGTGGCTGGATGTCACCTCGACCTTGCAGCGGAGTGGTCAAGCCAAGGATACGGCCAAGCGCTGCATGCTGCATGTCAGAGTGGGCGCAACACATGCAGACGTCGCACCAGATGTTCTCAGCATGTGTCAGAGAGTTGGAAGGAATGACAAAAAGACAACGCCTGACAATTGGGAAATTCGAACATAATTAATACAGAACCGCAGCTACCTTGGGAATCCCCACGCTAAATGATGCACCAAAAGATTTTTTATCGACCGCATGCGAATCAAGCAGTCGAACGTGGCGGCCACTTCACACGCCTCTCTGCCCGCACGTACAAGTTGACCGGACGAATAAGCTGGAACATAGGGTCGTACTCTATTGTGCCGGCCTCCTCAGACATGAACTTGTACCTGTACAACAGCTTGGGCAGGAAAATCTTGACTTCTTGGAGAGCGAAGTTGAAGCCAATGCACATTCTTTGGCCGGTGGCGAAGGGAATGTATGCTGACTTGTGCCTGTTCTTGACGCGCTCGGTGTCCCAGCGGTCCGGGTCGAAGCTGTTGGGGTTGTCCCACAGGTCGGGGTTGTTGTGAATGTGGTGAATTGCTGGAATCACGATGGAGTCCTTGGGGATCTTGTATCCTCCTGGGAGAATGAGATCTGTCTTCGCTGTGCGACCAGGCTGGAACGAGGGGTTGTGTCGTCGTTGAGTCTCCTTGACGTACTTGTCGAGAAAAGTAAGCTTTTCGGTCACATCGGCATCGAACTGTGTGTTCTCGTCGATGCCGTTGTCGATGAGCTCTTGCAGGAGGCGTTCTTGCATGCCGGGGTATGTGACAAGGCCGTAAATCAACCAAGAAAGCAGAGAGCTAGTGGTCGTGAAACCGGCGCCGGTGGCAACTACAAGAGCCTCCACAAGACTGGTCTTCGGGAGCTTCTCGCCCTTACTGTCAACAGCTCTCACAGCGTAGTCTGGTAAAAGTCAGTATTTATTGCATCAAGAAAGCACAACATAACACATTTGAGTACTCACCAACCATGTTAGACGCCTCCAAAGCAGCTTCCTGCAGCGGCAAATCGTGTGCACCACTGCTCTCGGCTTTTGCGATGGACTCATTGATCAGCACAAACATGCGATCAGTCAACACCTGCAGTCTCTTGGGCTCCCAGAACGGGAGCTTGGCGTACCAATCGCCCTTGGATGCGATCTTCTTGTTGAGCTCGAGCGACTCAGCAATGACTCTGACCATCTCTGCGGGATAAGCGTTCGGTGAGGTGAAATGGTTGAAGTCCATTCCGAGCATGAGCTTGCCAACTGCTTGAGAGCCCAACTTGAGCATGTACTGGTAGACGTTCCAGGCTTGGCCCTTGCTGTCTAGCTCGTCAAAGACGGAGAAGGCGTCCTCCACTTCCCTGTTCATCTGAGGCGCGTAATGTCTCACTGCTTTGGGTCCAAGAGCTGGCGGAAGGAATTTGTGGGCGACTCTCCATTCTTCAGTATCGGTGTCACCAAGGAAAACGCCAGCGGCCTTATTCTTGATCGGGTATAGAGGGTGGGCCTTGTTGATCTCCTTGGTGAAGAAGTCGGACTCGGCGAACACGATACCGGCTGTCGTAGGGTCGTTGGTCAGATATGTTGTTCTTCCGAGACTCTCAGTCTTGATCACAGGGCCGTAGTGCTCGAAGAGGCGCTGGTGGTTTCCCAAATGATCAGGGAAGACATCGAAGTGGTTGCCAACGAATGGAAGTCCTTTGGGACCTGGAGCATCGCGGACGGCTTTGCCATCAATTGTGATCTCAATGGGTCCACTGGAAGCAATGATGTCCTGGAGTGTGCTGAGAGCACCCTGAGGGTCTCCGAATGTCACACCTGAAGACAGATTTAGTTGTCCAATCTCGCCATAACTATCTTCTGCGATGATATCATACCCTTGGGATCGACTATACAGAAATGTGCGGAAATGAGACTTTGCAGGTCGTAGAGACTGCCATTGGCGTCGACATCGATGTCTCTCGAGGCCGATGGCGACTCGCCGGAAAGGAAGAACTGCATGATTGGTATTAGGAGCTTGTAGTGGTCGGACAAAGTGCTGAGAGGCAAACATACCGGCGTCTCGACGCTTAAGAGTACTTTCTAAGGATGCTTACCAGATCAGTCTGACACCAGCATGGAATGACCGAGTGGCACCTTCTCTCCGTTCTCCGTCGCACTGACTCTCGATATCTCATGCAGGCGCGATCCGATTGGCTCTTTCCCCTACCTCGGAAACCAAATTCGCGTCGCAATCTAGCGTGCGCGCTGTTCGCTATCGCCGCGTTTCTTCTGTGCTCCGTTCACACTGATTTAGTTGCAGAATGTTATCGTAGACCCTGCAAAACACTGCACACAGGCCACAATGTCAGCAAACGAGCCTCGGTCGCCGGCGAGGCCGTCGAATATCGCGTTTGCTCCGGAGCCATCAGGTAAGCTTAGTAGGTTTAAAGGTGAGGGATTACGACGGCCTTCGCTCTTCAAGCGTGCATAGGCATTATCTCACTTTCTCTCGTCTGGTCTTACCTTTAATACCTTTTGCTGTGATCGTCTGGCACTTCTTGGAGATTGACAAATTCACATTCACATTCCAGCAGCATGGCTACCAAAGAATACACATTCAGCGACGTCGCTAGCCACAAGTCACGAGACGATCTGTGGGTAGTCATACAGGGAAAAGGTAAGACACTTGACGTAACGATTTCCGTATGGGTAACTTATACTGACATGGACAGTTTACGATGTCACTAGCTATGTGCGAGACCATCCCGGTGGAGCGGACCTCCTGATCGACTCAGCTGGAAAGGATGCGACAGAAGACTACGCAGATGTTGGCCACTCAGAAGATGCGGACGAGATTCTGGAATCGTTCTTGATTGGCATCGTCAAAGATGCGCCCAAGGCAGTACGACCCAAGAACGTTCGTGTCATCTCACAGAAGCCTGCTCCTCCTGCACAACCTAAACAGCCTGCATTCAACAAACTCACTTTGGTCGGCGGCGTTCTGGGAGCCACAATCATCGGATACGCTGCGATCAACCCCAAAACTCGCGAGCTCGCAATGTACTTCTCACATCGCTTTGCGGGTCGCTTCAGATTACCGACGACTTTGGGCAAGAGCTCCTGGATTGGTGGCTTTGCACAAGGCTGCGCCGTCGCCACCCTCCTCTGCTCAGCAGGTGCAACTTATGTTGTGAAGAAGCTGAACAAGATGCTGGACGTTGAATCTGGATTCATGAAGTACCCCCCTTACATGAAGTCTCGCACAGTCAGGCCTTCCGACCCACACCTCCAGAAGGGGATTCTCGATTCGAAAGAGTACAAGGCATTGCCTCTTGTTGAAAAGGAGCTTCTTGCACCCAACGTCTTCCGTTTCGTCTTCCAGCTTCCTGACCCCTAAGATGTTGTTGGCATTCCCATCGGACAGCACGTTGCCATCAAAGCGAACGTCGACGGTCAGCCTATTTCAAGATCTTACACCCCAATTTCCAACAACTTGGACCGCGGCCGCATGGAGCTTCTGATCAAATGCTACCCCGACGGCAAGCTCACCAGCAAATATCTGGCAAATCTGGAGACTGGCGATGAGGTTTTCTTCCGTGGACCCAAGGGCGCAATGAAGTACACTCCCGGCATGTGCAAGAAGATCGGCATGATTGCTGGTGGCACTGGCATCACCCCCATGTACCAATTGATCCGCGCCATCTGCGAACACGAAACCGACACCACTGAGATCAGCCTTATCTACGCCAACCGTACCGAAGAAGATATCCTGCTCAGAAACGAGCTCGAGGCATTTGCCCGCAAGTACCCCAAGAACTTCAAGCTGTGGTACATGCTTGATACCCCTCCCGCAGACTGGACTTATGGATCTGGATACGTTACACCAGCTGTCATGGCCGAGCGTCTTCCTGGACCTTCGGACGATACCGCAGTCATGCTTTGTGGACCTCCAGGAATGGTCGTTGCCTCCAAGAAGGCATTGGTGGCTGCTGGTTTCCGTGAGCCAGGCGCTGTCTCAAAACCCACCGACCAGATCTTCTGCTTCTAGACGACCTTCTCTTTTTCTCATGTTTCTCAAGTCAAATCCTATGTACTTTCTTTGTAGCATAATACCAGGTGTTCTGGGATGATCAATCACTTTACTTTGTTGTGCACCACATTTGCCAAAATTCAGGTTCTCACATTTGTCTATTTCAGCGGCAACAATCTACTATCTGACTCCATACCTGAGTGTAGTACTACACAAATCGTCGCTATACTCGCATCTCTTTGCGAGTATCTCTATGGAGAACAACTCCGTTCTGGCGCTTCTGTGCGATGATACCAGCACAGAGAGCCTGGAGACAGACGCAGACTTATGACTGATGTGTTCGTACAGGCTTCGCGCATAAATTTGGATACGACAAGTAATCCTTCAAACCTTCTTTGAGCTTTTACTGTGCACTATAGATCTTGAACCAAGATCATAGACCATTGAGATGTTTACGACCGCGTCCGACATTCTCCAAATATCGCGCGCCAGTATCATCAACCATAAACACTGGAATACCCTTTTCGGCCATCGAGACTGTATCCACACTTCCGCGTCCTGATTTCTGCACCTCGAACAGGCGAGGTAGGACCGCATCGCAAGTAACAACTCCTAAGCCCTGCTGCCCTGTTGAAACCAATCGGCACATGTGTATTAATCCAGGCCCCAGCACGGTTGCGCATGGTAATCAAAACGAGGATCACCGCCGGGCGGTATACGAGTCAGAAAAATCCGCACGGAAGAGAAGAAGCTTAGTTTCGGCCGATAGCGCTGCAGCCACAACCGCCTCCGAGGATCTTAAAGCACGGACACGGAACTGCCGGCGAGGATTGTCTTTTGTTTGCTGCGATACCTCGGAATTCGCATGCGCGCTCACAGGGATCATGTATGGGTGATGCTGACGCTGATGTCTTCCGCACTACCACCGAGCATGGCATCACAGACATGACCTTACGCGTCAAACACGGCACGTTGGAGGACCAAGGGCTTATCCTTGGACGACTGTACTATAACAAAATCGTAGCTAGCATGGCCGGCAAAGGCGGCAGGCTGTATGACACAGGTGTCTGCCATCTGCCTTGATAAAAGTGTCGAATTCCTTACAGTAGATGGCGTTCCCATTCCTATTTTACTACCGCGTGAACAAGACTCAATACATCGTCTGCAGCATTTTATGAAGTTGACCGAAATGACGTCCTGGACGCCACCCGAAACACTCTCTGGAAGACCTGTTGCTGTGATCGGAGCAGGCGTGCTTGGCAGGCGGATCGGTATTCGACGACTTTAAATATTCATGGTGCAATTACTGATGCGGTTCCCTAGGCTGTGTATGGGCTTCGGGAGGATTTGATGTCTTGATATACGATCCAAATGTCCAACAATGCGTCCAGGCCAAGGAGTACATTGCTCAGAATATCGATGCATACGCCCTGAAGACAGGGAAATATCCCGCTACCTTCAACGTCACAGACAGTCTACAACAAGCCGTGGAAGATGCCTGGCTCGTTATCGAATGCGTGCCCGAGAAACTGGAGGCCAAAATCAAAATCTTCGGCGAGCTTGTTGCTCTGACCCGTGAAGATGCCATCCTCGCGACCAACTCATCTTCGTACAAGTCCTCTGAGATGCTCGCCGAAGTACCACAGGAGAGCAAGAGTCGCATTTTGAACATGCACTACTACATGCCACCCGGTAACATGGTTGTGGAGCTCATGACGGACGGCTTTACTGATCCCACCATCATCGAATACTTGGTCGAGCGGTCACGGCTGGTAGCCACGCTGCCATACGTTGCCAGGAAAGAGTCAACAGGTTTCATCTTCAACCGCCTATGGGCTGCTGTGAAACGAGAGACATTGACGATTCTCGCTGAAGGGGTTTCGACGCCGGAAGAGATCGACTCCATGTGGTCTGAGATGTTCGTCAAAGGCGGATCGTTACCATGCAAAACAATGGATGGTAAATATCTCCAACCCTCGTATCGACGCATGCGCTAATCAGAAAACAGCTGTCGGTCTCGATACTGTAGCATTTATCGAAAGCCACTACGTCGCCGAACGAGGGCTTTCCCCCGAGAAGACAGTCGATTATCTCAAGCATAATTTCCTGGACTCTCAGCGGCTCGGTAACAAAAGTTCCAACGGTGGCCTGTATCCTCCCACAAACAAGCCTGCCACTCCAGAAGAACACGTACCGAAGCCCCGAATCTTCGCTCTCGACATCGGCCTATCATCCGCAAAGCAATCGTCAAACGCAGGCGAAATTCTGGAGCTTACACCCGAAGGTCAACTCAAACCTTTGATCAAGGACCAAGCAATGCCCGATGGACTCGCTATCGATACTCGCTCGAGTCGCATGTTCTGGACGTGCATGGGTACACCGGGCAAACCAGATGGAGCCTTATACTCCGCAGATCTAGACGGCTCACACATCACGACAGTCGTCGCATCCGGACTCATCAATACTCCGAAGCAATTGGTTTTGGACCCGGCGCATAAGATGGTGTACTTTTGTGACCGGGAAGGACAAGCAGTGTTCCGCTGCGGTTACGATGGATCTCATCTCCATAAGATTGTAGATAGCCAAGGAGGCGGATCTGAAGACGATACGCTCGGCTGGTGCGTTGGTATTGCTCTGTCGCCGTCGCTTGGAAAGCTCTTCTGGACGCAAAAGGGTCCTTCGAAAGGTGGAAAAGGCAGGCTGTTCTCGGCCGACCTCCCTACAGCTATCGACGCTGCAGCCACGGGCGTGCGATGCTTGCTGAGCGATCTTCCGGAGCCCATAGATCTCGAACTTGATGAAGACTCGCATACGCTCTACTGGACCGACCGTGGAGAGCTCCCGCACGGCAATGCATTATACAAAGTACAGCTCAATGCCAACGGAGATGTTTCGAGCTCTGAGAAAGAGATTTTGGCAAAGCACTTTCACGAAGCAATAGGTCTGAAGCTCGATCCGGTCAGAAAGCAGATCTATATTACAGATCTTGGTGGTAGTATCTATTGCTACCAGCTCGATGGTGAGACCAAAGAGACACTGCTCACGGACGAGAGAAGGGCTTTCACTGGTGTGACTTGCCTCTGAGAGGTTGCCGTAACGTCTTCCAAATAGCATTTCAACAGCAATAAATCGCGTCTCAATCCCTGCGTTCGAGAAAAGAGGCACGAGGGCCGGGGCTGCGGGAAATAGTGTCCATTAGACATTCCATTCAGTAGATCCCACCCAGTCCCAAAAGCTGGATATAGAACCCTGGCCCATCAACTCATCGAAGAAGCCATCGTCGAAAGTAAGACCGGACGGTGCGAGATCTGTCGGAATAGCGTTTGCCGCCATTGTTGAAGAGAAATTCTCAGTGTCAGTTGGAGCAGCTGTCTCCGGAGCACCACGTCTGATGGCTTCGAAGAACACACCCCGAAATACGCCGGCTGAATCGTAGGCGGCTTGAAGTTCCCCAAGGAGCAGCATGCAGAAGTCTAATTTGTTCAAACTGATCTGGCGAGTGAGTGAGTCGGATGATTTGGAGTTGAGCAAGTGAACGTGCATTGCAGGGACTAGGAGCGGTGGTCTGGGGTCCAATTTGGTTAGTAACGAAGGCGACACATGATAAGCAATCTACCCTTTACTCACGTCATGTTTCCTGCGAATGAGAGGAGTTTCTCTCTTGCTATCTTTTCGAGGAGCACGTTGGTCTGAAAAGCTGCGGCTTCGGACTTGGTCTGCATCTGCGCTTGCCAGTCCTCACGTGCATCCAGAGGAACATCTTGTGGAACGCCATCTTTTAGGAACGGCCTGTAGAACGTGATACACAATGCCCTATCACCAACAAAATCAGCATCTTCTTTCACTGGGGAATAGGTCCGTCATACTGATAGTGTAGCTGGATATGGCACCACGAGAAGATCGTGCTGTTGCTTTTACGGAACTCTCCACCTCTTTCGACGGGACATGCCAAGATCGCTGTTTCCAAAGATTTCACTTCTCCAAACAGTGGCTTCCTTGCATTTGGACGGAAGCTCAAGGCAAGGACCTCCCCTAGTAGTTTGCTGACTTCCATCAACAGCACCCAATCTTGTGCGAGTTGAGACCAGTCTTCTGGTATGTAGGTGGCCGCGATTTGGCCGGGCATGTCCGCTATGTCGATGAGCAGATCTGCAGCCATTGGCATTGCAACCGTGCAGTCGAGAAGATCGATTCTCAGTGGTCGACCAAGCGTGAGACTCAGCCAGCGATCCCTGAAGAAGCAACACCACCACAGTCGTCGCCATATGGCTCGTTGTCGGCTGTCGGTGGACATTCGGTCCTGTGTCGTTGTGGGTGGTCGATGCAGACCCATGATCTGACAATGACTTATCGCTATACCCGACCAGTACCAAGGTTGAGTGTGCAGATCCTTCTCCGAGTGATAGAAGGATAGCAGGATAGCTGACTGGAGTAAGACCGTTCGATCTGTTTCGCCACTTGTTTCGTACATGCACTGCATTTTATTGTCAGAAGATCTCATTGGCTGTAGGGACTCGGGAAAGGTGGTACCTTCGCGCGCAAGTACATGTCATCTCGCATTTGTTTCCGAGAAGCATATCCCTCATTTTCCCAACAAGCTGGTGGCACAAACTAGAGGGCATTCATCCTACGATCAGCTCAAATTGAAACCATAGGATGGAGAGATACTCACAGTCATCGCTGAGAAGAACACGCTCCAGAGAAGCAATAGATTGAACCGTGTTGCTTGGCCATCAGCAAGCAATGGCATAATGGAGGCCGCATCTACAACGGGCAGCAAAGGGTGTATGTGATGGAAATATGCACGGAGAAGAGACTTGCATGTCTCGCTTTGTGGCACAGAGAAGGCACCCTTACGTTTGAGGTACTCTACATCTTCTTCGGGCAGAGACGATGGATGTGACGGTAATAACACGTGGCGACGGACTGGCTGCTGTCCGTCCGAGCACAATTCGAGCACAGCACTGAATCCAGAGGCCTCTCCTATAAGATCATGTCAAAACGTGTGCCATTCGGGCACCGTGGCATCTCACATACCAATGTAGAACGGTAAGCTGTTACTTTCATCATTTTGTTCGATCGCCGCAGAGACGATCTGAGCGCCAGTATGCTCCTCTGGTGGTTCATTCAAACTTTCAGGCCGTGAAGACCTATTTACCGTGTGTTGTGGTTGTCCGTGTCCAGCTGGCGATGAATGCGTGGTGCTCGGAACTGGATGAACGTCAAATGGCCGCGCAGAAGGCGATCCATTGTCAGGTCCTTCTTGGATGCTTTGGCGCTGGGGTGTCAAAACTGGACGCCGAGAAACGCTTTCATCGGAAGTCTTGTGTCAGCAAACGCTTGATTGTGGCTCAATGACTGCCACATACTTGTTAAAGTTGGTGTTTCGGACAGTACAGACTGATCCGTCCTGTGTGCAAGATATACAGGGCACACCAGTGAGAGTAATGCTGCAGCGCACTTTCCTTTGCCGGCACTTCTCGCAGGCTACCGACGCACGAGAGCGACGCGTAGACATAATGATATCTTAGATGCAGTATGGTGTCGATGTCGACGTGGAGCTCCACAGCGTTCAAGGTACCTCGGAGACCCATCGACGAGGTGGTGCCAAGAAAATTGAGCCGAGGTGCCCGAAGAAGCCGCCGTTTCAGTTCGTCACACAAGTTGTCTGTTGAGACAGAGATTGCTGTGAGTCTGCGCATACACACCTCCAATTTCCTGTATTGGTGTCACCAGACACAGACACAGAATCGTGTTCGTTTGCCACCGAGATACCAGTAGGGATGCACAACAATCCAGTGGCAATTGTGCCGCTGCTGTTGGATAGGGGCGTATGAGGACCATGTTGCCAGTGAGATGTCATGCGAAGACTCGTGAGGATTTGCTATGCACCCTCATCCTGCCGATGCGTAGTAGTCTGGTATGGCTCCCAAAGCCATTGCAAACTTTGAGACATATTCATGATCGCCGCCCCGGAAGTTCCGGATCAGCTCATCGAGACGCCGTAATAGCTCCCGAGCAGTAGAGCGACTGTCAGAAGACTTTTCTGAGAGCATGTTCGTGTCTGCCAAGCTAACGTCCAATGCTAGCTGAGCCGACGAGTTCAATGCCATGACAAGACCAAGCGCGATGTCGCACACTTTCTCGACCAGGCCAACTCCGTGGACTTCCATAGATGGCAGGCTCAGCTTTTCGCAGCTCGTCAAAAGGGCATCGGCGACATGGTATGCGAAGTCGTAGCGCAGCTCAGCATGGTCAGAATTGTCTCGCAACAGGCTATGTGACATGCAGAGGTTCCAGAGACGATTCAGAAGCCAGAATTGCGTCACCGAGATATCCGCTTGCTGGCTTTCCAATAGTTGCTCTAGCGGTATAAGCGAAGCTGATGGTTCAAATGATATGCCACCAATGAGACAATTCTCACGGGCTCGATGCTGCGCACGGAACATTTGAATAGCCCTCCTTCGATCAAAGGTTTCGCAGCAACCGTCGCTGAACTTGCAGAAGCCAATCCAGCATTCGACTACGCGCTCATCTATGGCGTCAAAGGTTTCCATGAGGTAGAGAAGTCCGGTCATTCCAATTGTATCAGCCTGGTCCTGGCCCATGGCTGTTGCGCCGGATGTGCCAAAAGCCCGCATAAAGCAAGCATTGACGGCCGGACTACCACGGAAACCTATTGAGTGGTTCTTCTGGAGTGCATATGCTCTGAAGAGGAAATTAGCTGCAAGTCATGCTAGAGTCTCGGTGGACGCTTACCTCTCGGTGACTGAGAGTACAAGATACGTTCGTAGCCACTGCTCTCGCGTCTCCGCGCTGAGATTGTCATATGCCTGCGGTAGATGCATATTCAATGAATTGGCAAGATCTACAGCCTCTCTCAGACGATGATGCGCAGCCTTGTGTAGGCCGTTGCCGAAAAGACACGCAAATATGAAGAAGCTTGCCAAGATCATGTGCACAGATGGATCTTCGCCAAAATCGACAGTCATTCTCATCTTGATGGACTCTTCAAGAAGCATTCTCGCCTGGACTGAGCGTGAGGGCGTTGACGCGACTTCGTGTATCTGCACAGGCTGCGTCATTGCGAAGGCGCATAAAGCCAAAAGCATGGCACCAAATTGAGGGTCGTGGTGATGCTTGCGCAGGAGCATTTCTTGATATACCATTGTTCTGTTGAGGACGGGGACAGTAGGGTGCAAGCGCTTGAAGTACACATCAATCCACGGCAGTAACGCTTCCTGGCTGATGCTCGCTGGCCAGAATTCCACTGACTCCACTATTGGTGGTAAGTCTTGTTCGGGGATTGTAGCGAACAAATTGAAGGAATCGTCCGGTGGCGAATCGATCGGTAGACTTGGAAGCAGGAAATCGGGCACATCCAAGTGCTGAGACATCGCAGACATAGTCTCCTGGTTCGTGGGATGAGAATGCATGCTCGTTACGAGTTGTAGGTCATGACCAGTGAGAGACTCATTTCGTGAAAAGTGCGAGGAGTCTTGGTTTTGCGTCCAATATGAGAGAGGAGATTCGTGTGAATTGTTTGAGTCTGTCATGACAGCGCCGTCTGACGATATGGTGCTCACACGGTGTAGCGCTGCACCATCATTCGTGCTCGATGGGCTCATGACAGTAGTCCCGTTGGACAATGATGTAGGTGCAGAGTCGTTCATGCCGAGCACGCTTTCATTCGGACTTGTTCTTGATCGCTGCTTCTGAATCCTGTTGAGACGGCCAGGCACAGGCCCGCGCTTTTTCCTAGCTTCGTTGAAAGTACAACTCATGCTTCGGCCAGTGCATGTCTTACACGGGTTGGACATGTCACACCGGACTTTTCGTTGTCTATTTGAAGATTACGATCAGCAGAACGTTGCGAGGGCAGTGTTGTGTTACTTACTTGCATTGGTCGCAAGCTCTGTCGGCTGATGACTTCTGTCGCCCTGCCGGCACGCCAGCAGCTGCGTCCAGAGTGATAAACATGGTGACGATGTTGACGCTATATGCTCAAGAAGAGGTCGATGGTGCCCTGACGAAGTCGAGGTCCTGCCCGCTCTGATGCGTGTTGCCGAGGACGGAAGAGAAGGTGGCTTCATCAAGCCACTGCGCCTGGGCGTCGCAAAGTCTGCATATGCGCGGTTGGACAAGAAGTTGAACTCTTGCATGCAAACCTTCCACACTCTGAGATGACATCGTAGTATTCAAGTCAGCCAAGAGTAGGTACGGATCAAGCTATCCGTTTGTGCATAATTTAAGCGAGTCAGGAAAGGCAGGGTGTTGCAGAAGAGGCGGGGATCTCCACGACATCCACAGTGTCACACGACCGAGAGTCTCGCCGCTGTGGGCCGGCTGTCAAGTCCGAGTCGTTCGAGTAGTAATTTTGTACGTTCAAAATATACATACACAACTTAATAAAAACTCATGACCGTATCTCAATGGCAAGCATAGTCGCTCGTAAAGCGGAAGGATTGGTATCAGCGTACCAGATGCTAGCATACAAGCCAACCTCCAGTAGCATCTCAACGGTGGTCCTCAAGGAGCAAGAAACCATACTTGCTGGTGATACTCTGGTAGCTGCTGAGATCGATATACAGAATTCATGCGCATCGGCTATGTATTTACTTCATTAAAAAAAGTTTCATGATACTTATGCCCAAGATCAAACCGAACCCTACTTGCTGACAAGCACAACAGCACCATATGGCATCAACGTCACGTATCCACCTTTGATGCCCGCCTCCTGGTTCGACACCAACACCTCGTATTCTTCGCGCGAGGGCGACTCAACATGTACCCTCTGCTCCTTGTCCGAGAAATTGAGCAGAATCACCGCCTTCTTGCCCGTCTCAAAGCTCTCTCGCTCGTATCCAAGCACCCACTCGCCTGTGTCGAGCTCGCTCAGCGGCTTGTAAGAGCCGTACGTGAGCAAATCAGTATGCTCCTTTCGCAGGGCGAGCATTTTGCGCCAGTAGGCGAGCACACTGTCAGGTGCATCGATCTGGCTTGCGACGTTCCAATCGACGTAGTCTTTGTTGATGGTCATCCATGGTGTGGTTCCTTCGGCGGAAAACCCAGCGTTCGCTGAGGACTCCCACTGCATGGGAAGTCGACCGTGGTCTCTAGCCTTGAGCTGGATCTCGCGCATCACGTCTCCCATCTTTGAGTGGTCTCCGCCTCGTGTCTTTAGGACTGCGTCGTAGTGGTTTCTGCCCTCGACGTCGATGTATGCTTCTGTTCCGTAATCTTTACCAAGGTTGGCTGTGCCTATCTCTTGTCCAGCAAGCATGAATGGTGTACCACTCAATGTGAGCAGATATGTTGCAAGCATCTTGGCCGCGGTGGCGCGGTGCTCAGGAGCATCGGAGGCGTAGCGGCTTAGTGAGCGACCGCTATCGTGGTTGTCGAGGTACACGCTGTTCCAGCCGTTGACCTTGGGCATCACTCGCTGCCACATGTTTGTGATGTTCCGGATCTTACGTGGGTGGAAGTCGTCTCGGCCGTACTTGCCATCCGGCCCAAAGTCCATGTCCACGATATCGCCAGTGAAAACCATGTTCAGCTCGTGGCGGTCTTTGGCAACGTACTCGCTGACGGACTGCTCGTCCTTGGTGAATCCAAGCTCGCCCACAGTCATGGCATCGTACTCGTCAAAGATCGCACGCATCTCGCGGATGTAGTCATGCATCTTGGGGCCGGAAGCGAAGAACTTCGCGCCAGACTGGTAGGGCTCATCGTCGACGATCTTACCGTCGGGAAGATCTGGGTGCTTGGACATGAGGTTCATGCTGTCGATGCGGAAGCCGTCAACGCCTCGGTCGAGCCAGAAGCGAATGTCATCGTAAGACGCCTGGCGCATCTCCTCGCACGCCCAGTTCAAGTCAGGCTGAGAGGGAAGGAAGAGGGCAAGGTAGTACTGTCCAGTCTGCTCGTCAAAGTGCCATGCACTGCCGCCGAAGATAGACTTCCAGTTGTTTGGTTCTTTCCTGTTGCCCTCTGAATCGTACTTGGGATCTCTCCAGAAGTACCAGTCGCGCTTTGCGTTGTCCTTTGAACTCCGTGACTCTTTGAACCATGCGTGCTCATCGCTAGTGTGGTTGACCACGAGATCCATGAGCAGGCGCATGTCGTTGCTGTGTAGCTGATCGATGAGTGATTGCACATCCTCAACGGTGCCGTATGGTTCATGGATGGCGCGGTAGTCTGAGATGTCGTAGCCCATATCATGTTGTGGAGATGCGAAGATCGGGGAGAGCCAGATTGTGTTGACGCCTAGCGACTTGATGTAGGGGATTTTGCTGACGATGCCGGGAATGTCTCCAAGGCCATCTCCGTTGCTGTCTTTGAAGCTAGCAGGGTAGATCTGGTATACCACGGCCTCTTTCCACCAAGTCTTTTCTGGTACATTGGCCATGACTGCGTGTGGTGACATCTGATGTGTTGTGAATGTATGTTGTTTCGTGGAGAACGTTGATGTGGCAGAGGAGAACAAGGGTATGATGTCTCCAAGGAATTGTTTGTTCGCTGCAAAGAGTCGATGTTCTGGGAGTGGAAACGATGCAAGAGGCGAGTATACTTCTTAGCTGGTGGATATGAAATGTGGCGCTTCCCACGCCGCCATCATATACATGTCGTCCGGGTCAAAGCTGACAACCACGGTGGTTTCTTCGGCCTTGCTCTCGATGGTACCCAGCAACATCTCCCCACAATCATTGCCCCAGTCGGTTAGAGCTCTCGGTGTGGAGGGGTGCGGAGGATGAAGATGGGTACGAACTCGGGGCTTCTCAATGAGGTGAGTTTCCCCGAAAGCTTCGATTTCACCGAAACTCTTTCTCCACGTGGACGAGGCGAGATCATGGAGACCCCGATTGGATTGAAACCTTAGGTATGCTCAGTGTCCAGATGGTAAGACCTTGCTATGATCATGTGATCAGTTGAAGAAGCGTAAGCTCTGTCTGTTCATGCTCAGAACATCTGTGCTGTAACCATCAACATCATTAGAAACGATTGCCGGTTGCCGCGGAGAGGTATAGTGAACAAGAGCTTCACATCTACGCTCGGTAAGCACAGAGGTTACATACAAGTTCGTGATATCTTCAAGTGAACAAGAACGACAAGTTCCGGCTACCGCCGCATCCTATGCCACACACAGCGCTGATACGCATGCATGAAAATGCAGGTGTACATGTGAAAAAGAGAGAGATAAGAGAGTAGCCAAACCAAACAAGATTTCAAAAGTGAAAAAAGGTCAACATTGCATTTGCATCATTCATCCTTCAGTTCCCAAACTCTTCCGCAATCTCCTCCGGATCCAGCGTCTCGACAAAAGCCCTGCGGATGAAGGTATGCCACGCCTCGTTCGTCTGGCACTTCCTGTGCTTCTTCTTGCCGTGCTTTTTCTTGCCCTTCTTGCCCTTGTGCTTCTTCTTCTTTTGCACCTCCAAGTCTACGTCATCTTCGTCCTCATCTTCGTCGTCGGCGGCGGCTGCGAGAGGCTTCTTAGGCTTAGGCTCGCAAGTACCTATATCGCGAGCGAGGCCCAGCATGCTCCGGATGGTCAGGTCGGGCAAGTTGTAGACGCTGTCATTGCGGGTGTCGTAGTGGAGCTGGAACTTGAAAGTTTTGGGGTCGGGCTTGTGGTCTTTGTCGTGCTTCTTGCCCTTGTGCTTGCCTTCGCTCCACTTTTCGCTTTCGAGCTCGCCGTCTTCTGTTGTGGAGAGGGCGGAGTTAGAAAAGTCGTTGTTGATATGGGTCAGGTTGGCGAGGTACTGCTTGTAGCCCAGCAAAGTAAGAGTTTGAGGCGAGTAAGCTGGCCCTGGTGGCGAGGACTTGGATGGAGGGTCGGGCACGGTGAATTTCTGGTCTTTGCGCTTTTTGCGCAGGATGTCCACCCAGCTGTTGTCATCGTCGTCGTTCTCGTCGAGCCATGACTCCCAGTCGGCCTCGTCGACAGAGATATCGGCAGAGGCTAACGCTTTGTTCAAGTCTGCCGTGGATGTCTCGTGCGATGTAGTCAGGTGATGCGACTCCAAGCCGGAAATGTTGTATTCGTAAACCCTAACCACTGGCAGCAGGTTTGGAACAACACTGGCGCTGGCGAAAGAGACCGAGTAGCGTTCGGCAAATCTTCCACCGATATCCTTCAAATACTTCTTCTCTTTCTCTTTGCGCCTTTGCTTCTTGCTCTTGCCGTCACCTTTCTTCTTATCATCGCCCTTGGAAAACTCGTCAAGCAGCGCCTCAACCTCCCACATAGGCCTTTGGTCGTCGCTGCTCTCCATGAGCTCTTCCAAGAGTGCCATTCTAAGCGACTTTGGTGGCTTTGGAATCTCCGACCACTGCTTACGTAGGTCGTGGAAGTAGTTTGTCGAAACCTCCACGTGCATCTCATCGTCAGGGATTTCTCGCAATGCAGCGTCCAACTGTGAGATCTTCATTCTTCCGTTGTTTGTATCGTCATCAATTGCTTGGAAGTCTTGCAGCATGAAGTGATCGTAGTTCATGTGGCCCCACATGCCCGCTACAACAACGTCGCGGAATTGCTGCATCCACAGGGTGTATTTCTGCCAGCAAGTCTCGTCCCATTGCGTCTTTGCGTCTGTACGCGCAGGCGGCACATGGCCAATCATGATGGCTTTCATACCGCGATCGCGCATGAATTGTAGCTGGATGCGCAGCCATTCCATTTGACGATAGCCGGGTTCTGACCTAGCAGCACATCCATCGACGGCGGCGTTGGACTGGAAGAAGTACATGGTGTTCAGGCTGAAGACAGCCAGCTTGTTCGGGATCACCTCGACGGAGAACCATCCACCTTGTTCGAAGGAGTGCTTTTGCACTTCTGGAATGAATTGTCTCCAGACGTTCAGGAATGACCTCGTCCATCTGTTGGGACCTTTTGTCATGATGTTGTGAGGTAGGATGTCGTTGTTGCCGATGTTGGGCACAATCGGAATGATAAAGTCGTTGTTCGGGTCGCGATCCTCCTCGTCGCCGTTATGCTTGCCAAAGACCTCGAACATCTTTTGTACCATGAACTCATTGAGCTCGGTCACCTGCTCCGCCGTACGTGGGTGGTCTTCGTCATTGTCGTGACGCGCCGAGTCTCCAGTCCAGATGACAAAGTCGATTTGATCCCTCAGCTCTTTTCCAATCCATTCTATTGTCTTGTTGACCAACGCAATCGGGCTGTCGCAATCGCTTACTTCGGCGCCGTATATTCCAGCTGGACCTTGTCCATGATGACAGGCGGCGTCTTCAGATGTCGAAGAGTATACTTGGTAAAAGCGATCAGGGTGGAAGTCTAAACTGTGTTAGTCTAATTGCGCAGTGCTCGTTGTTCTTCCGACGTTCGGCGCACGCGTACCTGTCATGTGCAGGAACCGGCCATGCAGCGGCCGTTGTTCCGTCGCATGTACCGCATTGTGTTTTCGTTGTGCGACATTTTCAGCCAGTAAGGGAGCTTGCTCTGTCGGTAGAGCTTGCGACCATGAGAGCAGTTGTGAGGCGGCCAACAGGCGAGGCAGCAGGCCCATCTTGCCTGCAACCATCAGGGTGTTTTTCCTTTGCGATCAATTAGGCGGCTCGCGTGCCAGGGTTGTGTAGAAGATGCGAGTAATGCTATGCAGTAGGTATATATGCAGATAACAGGCCAATGGCTAGGAGTGGTGTATGGCGTGTATGTGAGGATAGCAAGGCTGCTCGGAGGGGTCTGATCGTCGGTGGTAGTGGCAGGCGGTTTGGCGTTCAACACTCGAAATCTCCCTCCCGTTTATTTCCAAACACGGACAACGACGTCACCGGCTGTGTCGAGTACCTGGAATATGCGTGGAGAAGGCTCCGACAATGAGGTCTGGTCTCTACCTGTATGCTGGGGGAATCGGAAATGATATGCTACGACAAAGCTGTCTCGTGTGTGTGCGCCAATATACCTCATATCATTCCAAAAGAAAGGACCGACGATGAGCACGCGACTTGCCTCCCCCGGCCGGAGCAGGATGAGGCTATGTATGGGCGAGCTGGTGGTATGCAGGCCAATCATGGGAGCAGCACGCGCACGTTGCGCTGTTCAGACGTACAGGACGTGTGCCTCCCATAATGAGCTGTTCCACTGGTTTGCCCACGCCTGACTCCATCATGTGCTTACCTTGATGGCTACGCCTGACTGCCGTTGCCTATGAGCTCGGCCATACGTCCTGCTTGAAACGTTAGCCTGCTCTCACCGCTGCGACGAGGTATTTTCGCTTGAGCGGATGTTGAGTCTAAGTTTGTATACACCGTTGACGACTGAGACTTGATATCCACATACACGATACATGACAAGGAGGAACTTGAAGGCTTGGAAGTAAGCTGTAATTCAAGCAACCAAAACTGTTTGTGTATCCTCGGCTGAAGAAAGAAGTCCTTACGGGGCGATGGTCGATCTGGTGCATAAACATACATGTACCTGTACATGTTGCATGTTGCATGTATCTGTATATGTAAATTTGTGGCACCGCTTGCATCGCAGCATCTTCATAGGGTTAGTGTTAAGGTAAGCAGGATGTCAGTTTGAATCATTGAACCCGACAATTATCTGCTGATTTCACCTTGTATGATGTACAAGGGAGTATGGATGATATCTGTGGTTTGGATTAATTGAGTATGTCTTTTGATTGCAGCTTTGAGAGCTCTGGTGTCCCTTTATCGTGATTTCGTAAAGACAGGAAGGAACAACACAGACGTACACACATGCAACATTGGAAGTACATCAAAAGCATATCAACTGACGAACAAACTCGAAGATCAGGAGCCATAATCCCGGCAAATACATATTTACTCACACATGACGCATACTTCACACCCCCCTGCATTCATTCCGCGTGCATTTCGCGTGCAAAACTCATACCACGAGCGCTCCTAACATCCACCTCACTCAACCTTCCCACGCAACCCAATTCCACTCACGATCAACACACGCGCGAGCACAAAAGGCAACGTAGAAACCGTCACCGCCCAGTCATCCACACTCCACCCACCAACCTGAAGCCACACCTCCCACCCCCCAATCGCCTGCGCACAAGAGTGCAAAAAGAACGCATCCGACACCAGCATGCCCAAGCACGACAGCCTCCAGACGCGATAGTCGTCCACAAACCGCAGCACGACTCCCTCGATGAAAGCGAAATGCAGCCAGCCGCCGACCAGCTGCGTGTAGATGAACTCAGACGCCGGGTCGATAGTCGTCAACGTGTGTCTGGTCATGCTACTGGTGTAGACCGTCGGCGCGAAGGTGAGCACGAGAAACCCGCCGATCGTGCATAGCGGCTCGACGTTGAGCAGCAGGAATCGCCAGAGCCATGGGATGGTCGCTGAGGCGGTCGGGCTGCGTCGAGTTGGTTGTGGCCCCATACCGATGACGTCGGATGCAGTGATGGATTGCTAATGGTATAATAGGATTGGTAGTTATGCAGTCGGGAAGATGGGCGACCGTTGTGCCGTTGCCGATGGCGATGATGAGTTTGCAATCTGCCACGGGAGGTTTCTCTATCTACCATCACCCAAACACCGGTAACGGAACAGCAAGGCAGAAAGGTAAGTGGAGAAGGCCGGCTAGAAGTGGGCGCCGATCCTGCAGCAAAAAGCTTGCCTTTCCCCGACACGCCTATAACGTCACCCATCGCGGACAGAAAAAAAAAAGCTTACGTGCGCCTCCGAAGATCTCTCAGATTGAATGCGCAACAGCGTTCACGCGTAGAACGAACAAATCTTGAACGCCTTACAGGCATGGCGATGTGATCTCGCCGGCCCCTTCCCCGTGGGCAGCTCTGCACATTGCATGTCGTAACACATGGCCCATTCCGGAGAAGGACCTATCAGCCAAGGGCACGTTATGTAAAAAGTTGTGGACGTGGTCCACCAGCTCGAACCGTCCGAAGTCTTCACGATTTCCGACGTTTGACCACCGCGTCCCAAACCTCGCACATGCCCCGGAGTGAGCATCGTGGAGCCCATGTCATCCTCACCAAAGCCGCCCTCAACCGAAACCCACCCAGCTGTAGACAGCCAACGCAGCACGTCTCCTTAAGGACCACCTCATAGGGATATGTATTTCCTGCTCGACCATGTTGGGCCCCCAGAAGCAGTTCGTCCCATATAACCCCATACTTCTTGTGATCCGTGACCTGGAGACGCCTGTCTACTAGTTCGGTGCGACCGCGGCCACTTCACATTTCTCTCTTTCCTGGTTTGCGACCACGGAGTCAGTCTTCCTCTCACAGTCACTCCTGCCTTCGAGATACGACATCCTCCAAGAAGAAACCATGGAGATCAACCCGAAAGTGCGGAACGCCGCTGAGAACGGCGACCTCGAGCAGACCATCACCGGAGGCCCTTCGCAGCCTGGCGATATTCAGATCTCCGACGATGTGTTCGGCGAGGTTGGCGAGGATGGTCCCAATTACCGCAATGTTGGTCTTGCCTGAGTTTGTGTGGTTGTTGTTTGGACGGAAGCGCTGACGTTTTGCGACAGGTTGGTTGGATCGCAGCTTCGGTCTTGATGCTGAAGTCACAAGTAGGACTTGGTGTGCTTTCCATTCCGAGTGCCTTTGATGTACTGGGCATGATTCCGGGTATCATCTGCTTGCTGTTCATCGCTGGCGTCGCTACATGGGCTGGATTTATTGTTGGTCCTTTCAAGCTGCGACACCCGCATGTCTACGGTCTGGACGACGCTGGCATGATGATTGCGGGACCCATTGCCCGTGAGATCATGGCTGGCGGTTTCACACTTTGTACGTTGCTCCGGAACAGTCCATCGAAACGAACTTGCTGACGGTATACCACAGACTGGATTTTCCTTTCAGGCTCCGGCATGCTCGGTGTGTCCATTGGACTTAACGCCTTGTCAACGCACGGAACATGCACTGCGGTCTTCGTTGCGATTGCCGCAATCATCGGCTTCATCTTCGCCAGTGTTCGAACTCTTGGCCGCCTTAGTTGGCTCGCCTGGGTCGGCACAGCCTGTGTGCTCGTGTCGGTGTTCGTACTCACAGTCGCTGCAGGCGTCCAGGAACGCCCTGCCGAAGCACCGCAAGTAGGACCTTGGTCTTCAGACTTCAAGATTGTCGGAAATCCTACGTTCGAAGAGGCCATGGCTGCTGTCTCATCGCTTGTTCTCGCCTATGCAGGCGTACCAGCCTTCTTCGCAGTCGCTTCCGAGATGGCGGATCCCCGTCTGTACACTCGCTCCGTCCTGACGTGCCAGGGAGTTGCTACTGTCACTTACTCCGTCATTGGCATTGTGGTGTACTACTACTGCGGTTCATACGTCGCATCGCCCGCTCTGGGATCTGCTGGTGTTCTGATGAAGAAGGTGTGCTACGGCCTGGTGCTACCTGGCCTGATCGTCTCAACACTGTTGTACATTCACGTAAGTTGAACACCTCAAAGATATTCCCGATCCTGAAGAATCATCCATGCTGACTGACTGTCTCTAGCTTACCGCGAAGTACTTCATGGTTCGAATTCTCCGAGGCTCCAAGCACCTCGCGGCCAACACTTGGCAACACTGGACCACGTGGCTGTGCTGCACCGGCGCCATCACAATCATCGCATACTGCATCGCCAGCGGCATCCCCGTGTTCCAGAGTTTGGTGTCCCTTGTGGGCGCCCTATTCGGCACCTTCATGACTTTCCAGCCGATGGGAGCGATGTGGCTCTACGACAACTGGAACAAGGGCGAGCGCGACCTGAAGTGGAAGTTTGGCGTGTTCTGGGCGTGCTTTGTGATTGTCGTCGGCACGTTCCTCATGATCGGTGGCACGTACGGCTCCGTGGTCGGAATCATTGACTCCTACAACGAGGAGGGCGGCTCGTCAGCGTGGTCCTGTGCGGACAATTCGAATTCTGTTTAAAGAAGCATATACACGCGGCCGGCAGCGAGCGAGCATTATTGTTATCATCATTATTTGGCACACGAAGTTCACGAAAGATCTGCTGCAGGACAGACAGACAAGACAAGACGAGACAGCTTAAGTAAATGCGCATTATGGCCCTGCGAAAAGGGCACTACCACTCCCACAAGTACTACTCTCGCCCGCTATATACATGAACATATACACTACACACGCGGCTATGTCACGCATGGAACGACCTAGATCAGCCCTTTCTGCCAATCTCGCCTCCCTAGTCATTGACTGCCGAGTGCTTGGTAGGAGGTGACACCCGTGACACCGTTGCTCGGATCTGCATCGCCACGATGCTTGGTGTCCTACGTGCATAACCCGCGACACATGGCAGCCCTCAGTCGCTTGGCAACCCCATGTGCCCATGCAAGCCATCGCCGTCACACAATCGAGATTTCCAGGGGTAAAGGTTTCCCTGTGCCTGGAGGTTACATATTATGCGGCTATCCGGCTCGAAAAGCTCGCCTAAGCAATGCGCCACGCAAAGTCTGGAGAACGCTGAACGCTGAACCGGAAAAGGCGGCGCACCACCACTGGAAGCGCAGGTCAAAGAAACGAATTTAACGAATTTAGCTTTGGTGCCTGGCAGAAAAGGCGCGAAAGAAACTCCGTCGGCGGCTACGGCTACGGTGGCTAGTTCGTTAGGGCCCGTATACGAGTCGGATCACCGCGAGTAGTGATAGAATTTTGGTTAGGAGGGTGCTAAACGCGGCACATCACAATCGGGCCTAGCGAGGAACAAGAAGGCAATAGTGCGAAATGTGTTGCCGCTCCCGTGTCGGCCGTGTGGTGCTTCGTGGGCTCGTGGCCCGTCCTTGCGCTCTTCTACCCAAGGGGAGGCTGCGGATAGAACGCAGGCCATCCAGGCTAACCTGCTGCTTGCCATTCGTGTCTGAAGAAGCTAAACAGTGCGCGCGCGCGGGCGGTGTCGTAAGGCCTGGCGCTGCTTAGCCTTAGGGCCCCGTAGTCTGGGAGAGGCGCTCGAAATACACACGGCGATCCCCTTGGGCCTTTGGCGACCTCCACCACCTCGTGTTGCCTCTACCATAAGTCTTTTCCCGTTCCCACTACCATCTCACCCAGTCGCTCTTTTCGAAAGCACCCACGCAACTGCTCTGCACAGTCATTCCTTACTGTCTGCATCACATTCGTTGTTTTATTATTTTTTGATTCGTTTCTTCATAATAATCCAGCAGATCGTCAGCAGCCAACGTCTTTCATCATGCGTGCCAACGAGTCTCTCGCTCTTTCGCTTCTCGCAACCGCCGCTGTTGCCCTGCCTTCGCCCACTGGCACTGGCAAATCTTGCAAGGCTGGTCACAAGCACAAGCAGGCCGCCCAGTACAACAGCCACGTCGCCGACCTCAAGGCCCAGGTCTCCTCTCTCCGCCAGCAGATCTCCAGCGTCTACGCCGAGCCCAGCCACGCCGCCTGCAAGGCCTCTTCCGCTGGCAATGTCTACGGCACCGTCCCTGCTGGCTTCACTGGCGCTTTCACTGCTGCCATGAGCACCGGTGCTGCCAGTGCCACCATGCCCGCTGCCTACGAGACTTTCTTCTCCAAGGTTGGCTCCATGACCCGTCTCAACCCGGAATCGACCAACGTCTCCCCTACCAGCAGCGTCCCCAAGGCCACTGACGCTCCTGTCAAGACTGACGGCAGCGATGGTGGCGAGGCTCCTTCCTCCTACGGCTCTGGTGCTGGTTCTTCTTCCGACGCCCCGGCTCCTTACCCTACCTTGTCCACCTACTCCAACGGCACTACCGTCAACCACCAGGCCACTGGTGCCTCGACTGGTGCTTCCAGCAGCGCCACCTCCCTCTGGTCTTCTGGTGCTGTCTCTTCCGCCACTTCCAGCGCGGCTTCCAGCTCCAGCACCAGCGCTGGTGTCTCGCCCACTTACATCCCCAAGCTCTCCGACTGGACCTCCGAGCAGATCTCCTCCGGTGAGGCCTGGAAGAACGTCAGCCAGATCGCCGACCAGCGCATGAAGGCTCGCGAGCTTGAGGGCAGCTGCACCTACGAGACCGCCGAGGTCAGGACCGAGTTCAGGGCCATGTCCAACGAGAAGCGCAAGGAGTTCACCGATGCCGTTACCTGCCTCAAGAACCTTCCTCCCAAGGTCATGACCGCCGACCAGTCTTCCGAGTACGCCGGTGTCAAGTCCAGGTACGACGAGTACGTCGCCACTCACATTGAGAACACTTTCAAGATCCACGCCACTGCCGACTTCCTCGCATGGCACAGGCACTTCATCTTCAGCTTCGAGCAGGACCTGAAGAACTCTTGCGGTTACACCGGCACCCTCCCTTACTGGGACTGGGCCGCTGACGCCCAGGCCGTCGACCAGAGCGAGATCTTCAACGGTGACGAGTACTCCATGGGTGGCAACGGTGAGTACATCGCCGGCCGCGCCGACACCTACCTTGGTCTCCAGGACATCAACTTCCCTCCCGGAACTGGCGGTGGCTGCGTCTACAGCGGACCCTTCAGCAACACCACCTTCATCACCAACCTCGGCCCCATTGACTCGCCCTACAACAACAACGTTGTCGGCCAGTACGACTTCAACCCCCGCTGCCTCGTCCGTGACCTTAACAGCTGGTTCTCCTCCCGCTACAACACCTACAACAACGTCGCCGACCTCGCCATCGGCGTCGACAGCGTCGAGTACTTCCAGTCCCTGATGCAGGGCTACCTCGGCGACAACAAGCTCGGCGTGCACGGCGGTGGTCACTGGCTCGGTGGCGGCCCCTCCCAGCTCGAGGACTTCCACTCTTCCCCTAACGACCCCGTCTTCTACATCCACCACGCCATGATCGACCGCATCTGGACCGTCTGGCAGTACATGGACCGCGAGAACCGCCAGAACGCCATCTACGGCACCAGCACCCTCAACAACAGCCCCGCCAGCGCCGACATGACTCTTGCCGACAAGCTGCCTTTCGGCCTTGTCACTGAGAGCCCTGTGTTCGGTGATCTCATGGATACCCTTGCTGGTCCCTACTGCTACCGTTACGAGTAAGCGTGTATGACCGCGGAGAGAAAGAGAAGGACTGGGTGATCATCTGAAATGAAAAGAACGACCACTTATTAGCCTTGCATGGCTGCCACCTCATTATGTCTCGCAACAATTTCTTTTTTATCTTGTCGATAACTTCTCGTTTTTCTTTTACTTCTCTTCTTTGGCTTCAGATCAGATTCAAGAATCCGACAGAAAGTCTTCTTGAACACAAGACCTAGTTTTCCCTTTTTAGCTGTATATATTTTTCGTATATATATCACACATACAAAACTGGTCCAAACGATTAGATCCGTGATTATGAGAATCGTGAGGTGCTTCCAATGCAGTAGTGGCGATATTTGCAAGGTTGTAGACGGGGGTTTTGATTAATCCCCCGGTCTTTGATTCTTTGATCCCGGTAGCGCATCATTCCATCGTTGGGGGCGGTCGGTGGTGGTGGTGTGGGTCTGGTCGATTGGAATGTGTGCTTGTGGATTTTGGTCCTCATCGAAATAAAGAGGACGACCGTGTGAATGATTTAAAGGGAACAGGACATTCAAGTCTTTTGAATTCGATTGCAGGAGGATCCCACGATATACTTGAGTGAGTGAGCACGTTTGAGAACTTTCGATGGGAGCGAGTGGGAACGATGAGCAGGTTTTTTTTTTGAGGGTGCTAGGAGATATGTACTGTACTTCAACGGCGTGCTTGACTTTACTGGAAATGTTTCATTATTCTATTTGTGCAGGTTCGGGAAGTAGTGAGTGACAATGTACATGTATGTATCTGTATCCTCGACGTGATTTGTTGACAGGCGCACCAAACTGCGAAGTACGCTGAAGAACACGAATATGCTCTCTCGTTTTGTACTGCAATAACACGCTATCGAGCTGTGTTCTGTCTGGCTTGGTATGTTCTTGATCGTCGAGAGATGATTTACCGTCTCAGTGGAAAGCATACATACACCCGGTAGGAGTGCTTCTTTCATTGGTGACCTTGTGTTGTTCGCTGTCTGTCGTTGATGGTACCAGCATCTTGAAGCCACCACGCCAGTGAGATGCTGTGTTGTTCTTCAGCGGGGAATTCTTCGTCTTCCCTATATTTTACTGATGGCAAGGCCACATCGAATGCAATTCGCCAGTGAGATATTGTTAGTGTCTCCTTTACGCATGTGCCACTATAACTAGAAAATAACTTCAGAACAACATAAAGACCAGTGAGATGCGACCGCCAACTTAGCCATTCCAAACGTACGCAAGAGTAGTATCTCCGTAGGGTATGTGCTATTTTACCTAGAAAGTGACACCAGAACGACATACGTGCCACTGAGATACTTTTTTTTTTTTTCTTGAAAGTTGTTTGTCGCGTTTGTTGAAGCTCCGTGTGTCCGCGCCGCATTCTTACTTGCTACCAGACGCGCTCAAGGCGACCAGCGTGAGTTTCACTGCCAGACATGACCGTTTACTGCGATCTATTACCCAATGCCCAGGTTCCCAGCTGACCAAGCCAATACTCTGCATCATACCGTATCCATCGACCTGGAGGGCACGCATCATACCACTTACTCGCCGACCGAGTCACGCTCTCGCTACTGCTATCGGTATGCTCCGGTAGTCTATCTTGGTCTCTCTGCCCTACGGAGGTAATACTCTATGATGCCTCCGTACTCGTATCGCAGAAATCGATCATATCAGACGCTTTTTACTACTAGGGTCTATCGCTGTCGTATAGCCGGCGAGTGGCCTGCAATATTGCTGTCTAAGGCTGTCTCTGGGCTAACCGTGGGCACGACGAACGCCACGTGGCCCGCATTTCCACATTCACGTCTATAATCGCGGTCGGACTCACACATGACACCACGGGTGATGACAGGCACTCGCATGCACAAGGCTCGTACAGTATGGAGACATTATTTCTTTCCAAGCGTGCGCTTCCTTCGCTCTGTATCAAGTGGACTGCCCTGCGGCTGACAAGCGAGCTGCCAGGAAGCAGACTCCGCGGTGTTTTCAACGTTCGTATTGGTGGCATGTCTCGCGCACGAACGAAATTGCGCACAGGCGGCGTGTGGCCGTTTCTGCACACCGCGAAGATGCGCGTGTCTCAAAGACGCGTGCGCTCCATGCGAGGCCATGGCACAGCAGAGACAGACAGGGTGGGCAACCAAGATGGCCGCGCAGCACCTTGCCCCCCTGGGCGCTGCTCTCTTTGTACTCGCGCAGTCGCAACAAGGCAAGCGACCAAGACCCCGGCGCAATATGCAGGTACGGGCAAGCCACAGGCCAGCCCTCCAGCCAAGCGACATGTGCCAAACCCCTGAGAGGACCAGCGGCATGACTGACATATAGGATTTTGCGTGGCGGGCGAGGCTGAGCGCGCCGACGCAACCTTCGAATCAGAAGGCGGCGCCCTCAACAGAAATTCTGAGCGGCCGACAGGAGTGGAGGGAATTCGATAGCGCATACGCTGGGAAAGTCTGAACACATCTCCCTCCCTCCATCCAATGCAACACGAACTTCCATCTCCACTGATGCAGACAGAGAAACGGGCGCCGTCGTGTTTGCGCGGCGATCCCCGTTTGCGCGCGATCCCTCATGTCTCTCGCTCGGGGCTTTCGTCGTTTGCTGCTGTCTTCAATCTTCATCAAACGAGAAAGTCTCGCCCGCCCGTTTCGTCGCGCTTCGATCATTCGCTCGCTTCGTTCAAAGACTCTCGGCGGGCCCGTACGCACTGGGAATTGTGCTAGCGCATCTCTACTTACGCTCGTGCAGTGCGATATTCTTCGCCCTACGCTTTGTCTGCTTTCCCACGCGCGGCCCCTAGAACCTGAAAACCTAGAACCTAAAACGGAGATGCCAGCGGTAGCCGCACATCCCCGTGACTGATCGATTTCGTCGCGGCACAACTGACTCGGATCGGCCTGATTTCCGTCATAACTCTGCTTTCTGGCTTTGTCGCCACTGTAGCAGACCTGCAGGAACCCGCTGCCCGCGGCTGCAGGTGCAGGGGTTCCTGGCCAGGTCCGCAACGGCTGGCCTCCGATGACATTGGCGGCACCGCAAATAGCCAGATGGCGTGTATAGGGCCTCACTAATTTCTTTCCTTTCCCTTCCGGGCGCTGGCGATACGAGACGATCATACGCCAACGCTTGCCTTACCCAATGCCCCGGACGAGGCGGTAGACTGGGCCCCAGTTAATCTAACCTTGCACGCTACCTAAGTACCATCACCAACGCTCTCTTTCTTCTCGCCCTTCTCTCTTCACGTCTTTCGCTTTATCAGCTAATTCTTTCTTCACCATCGAGAAGTGTGTTTGATCCCACTTCCAGTCTTTACAGTTAATTCTTTTTTTCGTCGCGTCTCGCCATTATGCGTGCCGACACCACACTCATTGCCTCTCTTCTGGCGGCCTCGGCCGCCGCCCAGCACAACCTGACTGGTTACACCAACAACACCTCCGTCGACAACTCCTACAACAAGAAGATTGTCGCCGACCTCGAGGCTGAGGTTGCCGCTCTCAAGCACCAGCTCGAGGAGGCCCAGGCCGAGACCTGCGATGTCACCCCCGTGACTGGTGGCTCCACTGGCACCTCTCCCGCCGGCTCTGGCTCTGCTGTTGCCCCTGCTGCCGCTGCTACCACCTCTTCCGAGCCCGCCTGGTACACCGGTGAGGACGACTCTGAGTCTTCCGACAAGCCTGCTGCTGAGAAGCCCGCTGGCTACACCGGCCAGACCAACCCTGTCGCTTCTGACAAGCCTGCCTCTGACAAGCCTGCTGGCTACACTGGCCAGACCAACCCTGTCTCTTCCGACAAGCCTGCCGGTGACAAGCCCTCTGGCTCTTCTGAGGGTCCCTCTGGCTCTGACAAGCCCGCCGACGACGGAAAGGTCGAGCAGGATGGTCAGTATTACATGCCTAACGCTCCTACTGGCGGCAAGTCTACTTCCACTGTCACCGTCGTTGTGACTGCTGGCACTGAGACCGTGCACCAAACTAAGACCAACACTCTTCCCGGCTCCGAGGCATCGGCCACCGGAGACGTTGAGATCGTCACGGCCACTGAAACATACTGCGGCAAGGGCCCGATCCCTACTGCCCCTGTCTCCACTGGCAACACTGACTCCCCTGCTTCCCACGCTTCATCTCAACTCTCCAGTGTCCTCGCTACTGGTTCCTCCAAGCCTTCTTCCTACCCTACCCTCAGCAGCACCCACGGCTACTTCGGTAACGGTACCTCTGCTGTCGGTGGCTCCTCTGGCTTCCTGACCACTACCCGCGGTGCTTCTTCTGGCATCCAGCTCACCACCTCCGCCACCGTTCCCTCCGGCACTGGCGTCATTGGCACTGGTATCGTCGGCACCGGCACTTCCACCTCCGCTAAGCCCACCGCTACCGCTGAGGTCGAGATGTCTGAATGCGCTACCTTCTGCGAGACCCTGACCACCTTCAACGGTTGGGATGTCACCCCGTTGACCTGCACCCAGCGTTCTGCCAACACCGCCTACGACACCCCCTCCGGTCAGTCCAGCGTCAGCTGCGCTACTTCCTTCACCCCCACCGTCGACCTTTGCCAGGTCACCCTCAACATCAAGACCAGCGGCACCGCCGAGACCTACGCTGAGGTCTGGCTTCCCAACGGCAATGCCACCGAGTGGAACGGCCGCTCCATGAACACCGACAACGGTGGTCTTAACGGCTGCATTCACTACGTCGACATGACCTACGTTACCGGCATGGGCTTCGCCGCCATCGGTGACAACGCTGGCCACAA